>JAAUYJ010108684.1_pt1 | contig 10801 bp, 2 predicted proteins | sample 7278031 | NCBI WGS metagenome assembly JAAUYJ01 (sample SAMN14350222, study PRJNA611818) | marine sediment metagenome | isolation source: surface marine sediment (1.8m) | place: French Polynesia: Moorea | collected 2018-08 | reverse complement strand
CTCAATCTTCACTTTGGGGAATGGGGAAAGTGATTGGCTTAGAACATCCAGAATTGAATTGTACTTGTATAGATTTAGACTCAGAGGATACTGTTGACGCTAGAGTTGATGGACTCTTTAATGAAATATGGTCTGAGGATAAGGAAGACCAAGTGGCAATGCGTAGAGAGTCTCGTTATGTAGCTCGATTGGTGGCTAGTCATCATCGGCAAACTATGATAGAAGAACAAGTTGGTGCTACTACCGAAAAACCTCTGAATTTCCAGGCAGATGCTAGCTATTTGATAACAGGAGGTTTGGGAGGTTTAGGTTTATTGGTTGCCCGTTGGATGGTATCTCATGGAGCCAAACATTTAATTTTGGTAGGACGTCGATCGCCTGATGAGACTGCTAGCCAAAAATTAGCTGAGTTAGAAATGGCAGGAGCAAAAGTCGTAGTAGAGAAAGCAGATGTATCTGATTTTGAATCGATGACAAAAGTGTTCGACAATATTGAAAAGTCAAAGATACCATTGGCAGGAGCGATTCATGCCCCAGGGATGTTGTCAGATGGGGTTCTCCAAAATCAGAGTTGGTCTGGCTTTGAGAAGGTGATGGCTCCGAAAGTTCAAGGTGCTTGGAATTTGCATCAATTAACTCAAGATTGGCCATTAGATTTTTTTGTTCTGTTTTCTTCGGCAGCCTCTTTGTTTGGTTCGCCTGGCCAGGGAAATCATTCCACTGCTAATGCTTTCCTTGATGGTTTAGCCCATTATCGTCGCGCTCAAGGATTACCGGGATTAAGTATTAATTGGGGAGCTGTTGCTCAAGTAGGAGAGGCGGCAGAACGGGGTGCTGATGTTAGAGCATATAAACAGGGCATGGGTGCAATACCTCCAGATCGGGTATTAGAATCCCTGGAATTATTGATGGGTGGTTCTGATGTGGAAGTAGGGGTGGTTCCCATTGAGTGGTCAGCTTGGCAGGAGAAAGTAGCACAATGGCAGTTTTTAGAAGATTGGCGGGAAATAATCAAGACAACTTCTGAAGTATCTAAGTCAGAATTTCTGTTAAAGCTCAAGGAGACAGAACTTAGTAGACGTAACTCATTATTAATGGATCATATCCGTCGTCAATTAGCAATAGTGTTAGGAATAAATAATCCCGAATCTATTTCATTAGAAACAGGGTTTTTTGCTCTAGGTATGGATTCTTTGACCTCTGTCGAATTTAGGAATAAGTTGCAAGCCAGTTTAGAATGTTCGCTACCATCAACTATAGCTTTTGAATATCCAGATATTCAGTCATTAACTGATTACCTAGAAGAAAAAATAATTCAGTCGTTAGATGGTGCAAAATCTGAATCTGAAACAGTAGATGAGGATTCTTTTGAGTTAGAGGAATCAGAAAGTTTACTAGATGAAATCAATCAATTCTCTGAAGATGAAATTGATATAGCTCTTGATGAAGCCATAACTGAACTCGATCGACTTCTATAAGTAATATTCCCTATGCCTGACAATAACTTAGTACAAGACGAATAAAATAAAGATGGAACTTAACTCCCAAACAACTCAACTCTCCACTCAGCAACGTTTGCTGCTGAAAATTAAACAAGCAACCGCTAAACTGCATGAAGTTGAAACAGCAGCTACAGAGCCAATAGCTATTATTGGTATTGGCTGTCGTTTTCCTGGTGGCGTTGATAGTCCCGATGCTTACTGGAAATTTCTCCAAGAAGCAAAGGATGTCAGGACAGAGATTCCTAGGAACCGATGGGATATCGATCGCTACTACGATCCAGACCATGATGTTCCTGACAAAATTTATGTTCGTCAAGGTTATTTTCTCCAACAACCGATAGACAAATTCGATCCTGCATTTTTTGGAATTTCTGGTATAGAAGCAGCTAAGATGGAGCCTTCACAACGGCTACTTTTAGAAGTTACTTGGGAAGCATTGGAAAATGCAGGTATCTCAGCCAGGAGTTTGAAAAACACTGATACTGGAATATACATTGGTCAGATGAACAATGACTATGGAATAATAGGTACAAGTTCACAGTCTGACAAGTTACCTGATTTTTATTTAGGAATAGGCACTGCGATGAGTATGTCAGCAGGTCGGGTTGCATACATTTTGGGGTTACAAGGACCTGCTTTATTCCTAGACACATCCTGTTCTTCGTCTTTAGTTGCCTTGCATTTAGCCTGTCAAAGTTTACGCTCTAGGGAGTCGAATATGGCTCTAGTGGGAGGAGTAAATTTGATGCTGGCTCCCAATTCTACTTATGCACTTTGTCAAGGTAAAGCATTATCTCCTGATAGTCGGTGTAAAACTTTTGATGCTAGTGCTGATGGTTTTGCCAGGGGTGAGGGGTGTGGTATGGTTGTACTGAAACGTCTTCGGGATGCTACAGCAGATAATGACCGTATTTTAGCATTAGTCAAAGGTTCAGCAGTTAATCATGATGGACCTAGTAGTGGATTGACTGTTCCAAATCAGCAGGCTCAGAAAAAGGTAATTCGTCAAGCGTTAAAAAATGCTAAGTTAGAGCCATTACAGATTGACTATGTTGAGTGTCATGGTACGGGTACATCTCTGGGAGATCCTTTGGAGGTAAGAGCGATTGATGAGGTGTATTGTCAAGACAGAACTAAAGAACAGCTTTTGATTTTAGGTGCGGTTAAAAGTAATATAGGTCATTTAGAGGGGGCAGCAGGAATAGCAGGTTTGATTAAAGTTGTTCTCGCTTTGCAGAATCAGGAAATTCCAGCAAATCTACATTTCAATCAGCCTAATCCTCAGATTGATTGGGATAAAATGCCGCTAAAAGTGCCAACCACAGCTTTTCCTTGGAAACAACAAGGAGAGAAACCGCGTTTAGCTGGAATTAGTGGATTTGGCATGAGCGGAACGAATGCTCATATAATTTTAGAAGAAGCTCCTGTTCAAGTCGAAAGTGACAAGTCAAAAGGCAAAAGTGAAGATGTTTTAGAACGTCCGTTGCATTTATTAACGTTGTCAGCTAAAACAGAAAAAGCTCTACAAGAATTAGCTAGTAATTATGAGAATTATCTAAAAACTCATCCAGAATCAGAATTAGCAGATATTTGTTATACAGCTAATACAGGACGTAACCACTTCAATCATAGACTAGCAATTGTTGCTTCCAACCAACAAGAGTTACTTGAAAAACTCCGACAACAAAAACAGGAAGAAGAAGTTGGCGGAATATTCTCAGGAAAAATACCTCACAACATCGCTACACCTAAAATTGCCTTCATCTTCACAGGTGATAATCCCCAGTATCTCAACATGGGACGAAAACTCTATGAAACTCAACCAACTTTTCGTCAAACCTTAGATAAATGTGACCACATTCTACGTCCTTATCTAGATAACCCGTTATTGGAAATTATACATCCTCAAAAGCCACAAAAGTCAAGTTCTGATTTACTAGAACAAAGTATCTATAGTCAACCTGTCCTATTTTCTATAGAATACGCTTGGACACAGTTATGGCAATCATGGGGCATTAAACCAGATGTCCTCTTAGGTCAAAATGTAGGTGAATATGTCGCAGCTTGTGTAGCAGGAGTCTTTAGTTTAGAAGAGGCTCTCAAATTAATTGCTACTAGGGGCAGGTTAATGCAGCAACAGAGGAATAGTGGTGTAATTATTGATACACAATTGAAAACTATAGCACAAGAAATCACCTACAGTCAGCCTCAAATACCACTAATTTCTAATGTTACTGGCCAAAAATTAGGTAATGAAATGACTTCAGCCGAATATTGGGTGAATCATTCCTGGGAATCTGTCCCCTTGACTCAGGGTATGGAAACTTTAAATCAGGAAGATTATGAAATATTCCTAGAAATTGGAATGTGTAGAGCCTTGGAAAGCAAGCCCCTAAAGGAGAGCCAGCTTGTACTTTCACCTCAAACACAATGGGAAGAAATATTAGAAACTCTAGCACAACTATATATCAAAGGAGTAAATGTTGATTGGTCTGGATTTGATAAAGATTATATTCGTGAGAAAGTAGCACTTCCTACTTATCCGTTTCAAAGAGAACGTTATTGGATTGAAACTTCTGAAAAAGACTCGCCAACAAGTATCCCAGAAAATAACTCAAGCTTAATTGTTAACCTGCTAAACCAAGGCGATATAGAGGGATTAATCCAGGAATTGAACCAAGACCAAAAGTTTACAGAAGATGAATATAAATTATTGCCTAAACTGTTAAACACCTTAATTAATCGACATCAAAATCATTTTAAATATTCAGATAAGTCAACCGGAATTTTACAACAACTGGAGAAGACTCCAAACAAAGACCGTCAACATTTAATTCTCAAATACTTGCAAGATGTAGTAGGTAAAATATTAGGATCATATAAACCTCAGAATATAGATACAAACTTAGGTTTCGTCGATCTGGGTTTAAATTACTCCATGATGATTGAGATGATAGAAATATTACAAACAAGTTTTGGTTGTTCAGTTTCAGTTTCAACATTGCTAGAACATTTTAATATTCAGCAATTATCTGATTATTTAATGATCCAGATTTTCGGTGAAGATTTAGAGAAAAAAAATAAAACTTCAAACTTGACAAATGAAAATCAACAAATTACTGTTGAGAGTAAAATAGAACCGCTATATGAAGAGGCGATAGCAACTGCTATTCAGGAAACAGAAGTGGCCATGGCCCTTCAAGAGGAACTGAAAGAGATTACACTTCTACTTAGTAATGAGGACGACTAAAATGACTAATGCTTCAGAGACAGAACAACAAGTTGTTTCTTCCCAACAAGTGCTTCAAACTATCAAAGAAATGCGAAATAGACTTGAAGCAGTTAACAAAGAAAAAACTGAACCGATCGCTATTGTTGGGGTCGGATGTCGATTTCCTGGCAATGCCAACGATCCATCATCATTCTGGCATTTATTACATGAGGGGATAGACGCTGTAGGTGAAGTACCGCCTGGTCGTTGGGATGTGGATGCTTATTACGATGCTAACCCAGATACTCCAGGAAAAACCTACACCAAACGAGGGGGGTATATCCAGCAAGTTGACCAATTCGATCCCCTATTTTTTGGGATTTCTCCCAGAGAAGCAGTCAGTTTAGACCCTCAACAAAGACTACTGTTAGAAGTAACCTGGGAAGCATTAGAAAATGCAGGTATTGCACCTACTCATTTGAGAAACAGCAAAACAGGTCTATATGTGGGCATTTGCACTGATGATTATAGCGAGAGAATAAAAAAAGATCTGACATTGCTGGATGCCCATTTTGGTACAGGAAATGCCCGTAGTATGGCAGTCGGTCGCCTTTCTCATCTACTAGGTTTACAAGGGCCAAATATCCAGTTAGATACAGCCTGCTCTTCCTCTCTGGTAACTGTGCATCTAGCTTGCCAGAGTTTGCGTTCAAAGGAGAGTAATTTAGCGATCGCTGGAGGGGTAAATTTGATTCTCTGGCCTCTGGGTACTATTGGTCGTTGTCAGTTGAAAGCAATTGCCCCTGATGGTCGTTGCAAAACCTTTGATGCTTCTGGAGACGGTTATGGTCAGGGAGAAGGATGTGGCATGGTTGTGCTGAAACGTCTTTCTGATGCTATAGCTGATGGGGATAGGGTTTTGGCCGTAATTCGAGGTTCGGCAGTTAACCATGATGGACCGAGTAGCGGTTTGACTGTACCTAATAAAATGGCTCAAAAAGAACTAATTCAGCAAGCACTAAAAAATGCCAAAGTTGAGCCAAGTCAGGTAAGTTATGTAGAAGCTCATGGTACAGGTACTCCCCTAGGCGATCCTATAGAGTTAGAGTCTTTGGCAGCAGTTTATGGCAAAAACCGTCCCATAAATCAACCCTTGGTAGTGGGTTCAGTGAAAACAAACTTTGGGCACTTAGAGGCAGCAGCAGGAGTATCAGCTCTGATCAAGGTAGTTTTATCCCTACAGAATGAAGAAATACCGCCCCACTTGCACCTCAAAAATCCTAATCCACACATCCCATGGCATCAACTGCCAATAGTAGTTCCTACTTCACCTACTCCATGGCAGCGAAGCGAACAACCAAGAATAGCAGGTATTAGTGCTTTCGGAATTAGTGGCACGAATGCTCATATTGTTTTAGAAGAAGCTACACTAGAAGTTAAAAGTCAAAAGTCAAAAGGCAAAAGTGAAGAATTTTTAGAACGTCCGTTACATCTATTAACCCTGTCGGCGAAAACAGAAACAGCATTAGCAGAGTTGGTTGGTAATTATCACAACTATTTAGAAAACCATGTAGGGACGTTCCATGGAAAGTCCTTACCAGATATTTGTTATACGGCAAATACAGGACGTTCTCATTTTAATCATCGACTAGCAGTTATTGCTGCTGACAAAACTGAATTGTCAACAAAACTGAGTGATCGCGCAGCAGGAAAGGATATCACAGGAATATTTGATGGCAAGCTTCCCAATACTACAACTTCACCAAAAATAGCATTTTTGTTCACTGGTCAGGGTTCTCAGTATGTCAACATGGGAAGAAAACTTTATGAGACTCAACCTATTTTCCGTCAAACTTTAGACCAATGCAACCAAATTTTGAGTTCATTTTTAGAGAAACCTTTGTTAGATGTTCTCTATTCTGATTCAGAAAATGGAAAAGAAAATTCTTTACTAGACCAGACTGCTTATACTCAACCTGCCCTATTTTCTATTGAATACGCATTAGCTCAATTATGGAAATCTTGGGGAATTAAGCCAGATATAGTGATGGGTCATAGCGTAGGAGAATATGTGGCAGCTTGTATCGCAGGAGTATTCAGTCTAGAAGATGGTCTGAAACTAATTGCAACCAGGGGGCGGTTAATGCAGGAATTGCCCAGTGGTGGGGAAATGGTTTCTGTGTTAGCATCAGAATCTTTGGTAAACGAGGCAATAGCACCCTACAGTTCCCAAGTAAATATAGCAGCAATCAACGGACCTGAAAGCATCGTTATTTCTGGTGTTGGTGAAGCTATCCAAGCTATCTGTGACAGTTTGTCAGAAAAGGGAGTTAAGACAAAACCCCTACAGGTATCCCATGCGTTCCACTCCCCACTAATGGAACCAATGTTGGCGGAGTTTGCAGTTGTAGCCAAAGAATTAACCTATACTCAACCACAAATTGACTTGATTTCCAATGTGAGTGGAAAACTGGCAACAGCAGAAATTGCTACCCCAGAATATTGGGTAAATCATATTCGTCAACCCGTGCGTTTTACCCAGAGTATGGAAACCCTAGACCAAGAAAACTATCGACTGTTCTTAGAAATTGGACCCAAACCAATATTACTGGCAATGGGTCGTCAATGTTTGCCAGAAAATGTGGGGAGTTGGTTGCCTTCATTACGTCCACCTCAAGATGATTGGCAGCAAATACTTACCAGTTTGGGGCAAATGTACGCACAGGGAGTTACAGTAAACTGGTCAGAATTTGACCGCGACTATCCTCGTTCTAAAGTCGCGCTACCAACTTATCCGTTTCAAAGACAGCGTTATTGGCAAGAAGTTAAAGAAAACGGACAGAAATCTCAAGATGAAACTCTTTCAACTCCCATTGTTAAACTGCTCAACCAAGGGGAAACAAAGCAGTTAGCAGAGGAAGTAGAATTGGCAGGGGAACTAACAGAACAAGAGCAACAAGTTTTACCAAAATTGCTCGAACTTCTGGTAAAACGACAGCAAAATTATCTGGAGTTCAAAGGTGGAACTGTTCACGAGTATTACAATGCAGTGGCAAGCTTGGGTCAAGTACAAGCTGGTAGTCAGGCAGATGGATTAGCAGAATCACCATATTTAACCTTTGGTCTGTTTCCCGAAAAAGTTCCTGATTTTTCCTGGATTAAATGTCTAACTGAACCAAATCAGGAAAAGAATCGTCAGATGATTTTTGAGTCTCAAAAAGAGTTGAGACAACTATTATTTGCCCAAGTCGATTTTTCTGCTTGTCAAAAAGTTCTAGACTTTGGTTGTGGATATGCTTCAGATTTGGTTCAGCTTGCTCAAAAATACGAACACCTGCAATTGAATGGATACACTATTTCTAGCGAACAAGCAAAATTTGGTAGCACAAGAGTCCGCGAAAGTCAACTGCAAGAGCGAGTAAAAATTTATAACCGAGATAGTGCAAAAGATGAGTTTCCTAACCATTACGATTTGGCGTTTGGGTTTGAAGTTGCTCACCACATTTTGGATAAACAGGCACTATTTACCAATATCGGTAATCATTTGAATCAGCAGGGATATCTGGTGTTGGCAGACTTCATATCCAATAGCGATATAGCGATAGACCATGAAGAAACATCTTCCTATTTTATTACCAAATCAGACTGGGTGGAGCTTTTGTCTCAACATCATCTACAGTTAGTAGCAGCAATTGATGTGAGTCCAGAAATCTCTAACTTCTTGTACGACCCAGATTTTGAAGAACGTTTGGATCAGGTATATCAAAGTAATCAAGATGAAAATGTACGTTCTGGATTCAAATCTTATTATCAGTTAGGAAAAGTTTTGAGCAAGGGAATAGCAAGTTATGTATTGCTGACAGCTCAAAAGCAAGAACAGTTATCAACAGCAAAAATTGCCGAGTGGAATCAACAAATACTCTCTCAACTAACATCTTACTCGGAAGTAACACCCCAACGTTGGTTGTATGAACTGGAATGGCAAGCTCAAAAGGCAAAAGGGACAAAAGAACAGGGAACAGAAAATTGGTTGTTGTTTGCAGAAGATGGTGCTGTAGCATCAGGGTTAAGAGAAAAATTGGGGGATCGATGTGTTATTGTTGCCCCTGGTAATAGTTATCAGCAGATAGATGAAAAACACTATCAAATTAATCCTACTGCTCCTGAAGAATTTAAGCGTCTATTGAATGAAACTAAGAATATACAAGGAATAGTTCATCTGTGGAGTATGGCAACAAATAGCGGTCGCCTAGAAACAGCTATAGAATATGGTTGTGCTAGTTTGTTACATCTGGTGCAAGCTTTGGCGGAAACAAAACCACAGCAGATGCCGCATTTGTGGGTAATTACTCAAGGTGCAATGGGTGTGGTTACTGGCGAAGCTGTACAAGTCCAACAATCGCCAGTTTGGGGATTAGGTCGAGTCATTACCCAAGAACATCCAGAAATGCAATGTCGGTTACTCGACTTGGAAGCAAGTACGAAAGCAGAAGACGTAGCAGAGTTGTTATACCAAGAACTCTTGTCTCCAGAAGAAGAAAACCAGATAGCTTATCGACAGGGAGAACGTCGAGTAGCGCGACTTGTGCGACGACAACAGCAAGCAACTACAGAAGACAAACGAGAGATTAATATTGTTGCAGAAGGCAGTTACCTAATTACTGGTGGTTTGGGCGCTCTGGGATTACAATTAGCTCGGTGGTTAGTAGATAAGGGTGCTAAATATTTAGTACTGACAGGACGTCGTGAACCATCAGAGAAAGCAAAAGAAACTATTGCTCAACTTGAACAAGTGGGAACAAAGGTATCAGTCCAGTTAGGAGATGTTGCTGTCGAGCAAGATGTAGCAAGTATGATTGAGCAGGTAAGGACATCCTTACCACCATTGCATGGTGTGATTCATGCAGCAGGTGTTTTGGATGATGGGGTTTTGCAACAGATGAACTGGGAACGCTTTACAAAAGTAATGGCTCCCAAAGTTCAAGGTGCTTGGCATCTCCATCAGTTTACTCAAGATTTGCCATTAGACTTCTTTGTTTGTTTCTCCTCAGCAGCATCTTTCTTGGGTTCCACTGGTCAAGGTAACTATGCAGCAGCTAACGCTTTTATGGATGGTTTGGTTTATCATCGCCGAGCATTAGGTTTACCAGGGTTGAGCGTGAACTGGGCAGCTTGGGGAGAAGGAGGCATGGCAGCACGTTTAGCAAGTCAATTCCAAAGTCGGATTCGCTCTCTAGGTATGAGTAGTATTCCACCAGAACAAGGATTAGATATTTTGACCCAGTTGTTGGCAGAGTCAGTAACTCAAGTGGGAGTAATACCTATTAATTGGTCTCAGTTTGTTGCTCAACTGCCTGCGGGAATGACAATGCCAGTGCTGGAAGAGTTTATGAGTTCCCAGTCTGTAGCAGTAGAAACCAAGAGTAACGAATTTTTACTGGAACTGCAAAAGGCAAAAGCCAGCGATCGCCCACAGATAATGACAAATTATCTCCAAGGTGTGGTAGGTAAGTTACTGGGATTTTCAGAATCTCAACTGCCAGATACACAGTTAGGCTTTTTTGATATGGGAATGGATTCTTTGTTGTCCTTGGAACTCCGGAATTTACTACAAAAGAGCTTAGGTTGTTCGGTGTCTTCTACGGTTTTGTTTGAGTATACTAATATTGAAGCTCTAGCTGAGTATTTAGCTACGGAGGTTTTGGTAGAAGAATTAGAAACAACAGTTGAGACTCCAGACAAAGATATGCCGGAAACACCAGCCGTCGAGGAGGAGGAAGTGACAGACGCGATCGCGCAGAAGTTCCAACAGATACAAAATCTACTTAATAACAACTAAGGTATACAGGACTTAAATTTTGTCTGTAGTCTACCTTTGTGAAAACCGCTATAAGGGCGAATGCCATTCGCCCCTACAACATGGACTCTTATCTTTGAAAAACTGAATAATATCATGTCCCGATAATTAGTGATAGAACTCCGTTCCGCAATTATCCGGACATGATCTAATGCTTGCTTCGACAATTTAGTATCTATAGGACTTACGCAGAACCACCATATCTAGTAAGGGCGAATGGCATTCGCCCCT
>JAAUYJ010046269.1_pt1 | contig 10801 bp, 19 predicted proteins | sample 7278031 | NCBI WGS metagenome assembly JAAUYJ01 (sample SAMN14350222, study PRJNA611818) | marine sediment metagenome | isolation source: surface marine sediment (1.8m) | place: French Polynesia: Moorea | collected 2018-08 | reverse complement strand
GACCGACCGGTTAGGAGGAGCAAGGAGTGGGCGGCTTTTTTGAAATTCCTCGCGCGATTTCCCTCACCCACTTTGAGAAAAAAAGAAGGGAGGCGGGAGGGGAAAATGATGATGGCCACGCGAACTGAAGTAGCACGGTCAAGTTATTGCTATCCCTACTCCTAATAAGGGCGAGGAAAGATATGCGACCTGCGAAGGGAAAAAAAGACGAAATATGATTTTCCCCTTTTCCTCTCACTCCTTTCCCCCCAGATATTTCTCCGCCATCGTCATGATGTGGATGTTTTGCCCGGGTCAACAAGTCAAAGGTGTCACCCAGGAGCCCATTGTGCGGGGGGAAAAACTGTTTGCCCGCTGAAGGAGGAGGGGAGAGGGAAAGAGGGCAAATTTGCTGATGAAGGAGGGAGAGATGTACAGGGGCAAATAACCGCGCTGCCGCAGCATCTCAAAGCCACCCCAAAGCGGGAGATTCTCCAGAGAATCACCAACTTTTCTCGACTTCAAGGCTACAAAAATGCTCAATGGATTGCTCAAGTTCCATGTGTGCAGGTATGTCATCGAAAAAAGTTCGGGAATTTCCACCCGGAGGAACTATTTTCCGAATAATTTCTGTCATCAGCTCAGTGCCGTTCACGCAATATGTCATCCAAGGCCTGCTTTCTGGCAAACGAAAAGGGGGGCCGGGGAGGCTCTTTCCTCGAAGGAGCCACCTTTTAATTTTTGCCCCGTCCGTCCTTCACCCCTTTACTTTTCTTTCAATCGAATGCCCTCCGTAGGGAGTGAGAAGGATGTGTCGAAGTTTGTTCCTATTCCGCGGGACTTGGAGAAGTGCACCGAGGGAAGCTCGCTCGGGGCTATGCCTATTGCACATTGGAAGAAGGGAGAGCGGGGGAGGGCGGGGGTGTGGGCACTCGAGTGAACAGAAGGAGGGGGAATAGAATAGGAGAGAGGGATATAAGAGAGAGCCACCCGCACTGCAATTCAGGGGAAGAAGATGGAAAGAGGACATAGATTCGCCGATCAAGTGTCCGATATAAAGTTCAATTAGGCAAAATAAGCGACAAAGGAGTGGGCGGAACTCCCATCCCAGCTCCCTCGAAAGAGTAAGGTCCCTCCGAAGTCTTACGCGAAGTAGGAGGAGAGGGACTAAGGTCACTTGAAGTAAGGCCCCGAAGGAAGCCTGGAACGGAGCAGAGGGATGGAGGGGGGATCCCAGGCGCCCTCCGCCATCCATGGCAAATTGAATTTCCTCCTTCCTTCCTCTCCCTTGCACGGGCGGACCGATGGAAGAGGAGGAGGAGGAGGAGGAGGGCAAAACTCGCGCAACACACACACACATGCGTTGTTCGGTAGGAGGAGCACTTTTTTCTCCTTCTTTCCACTTTTGGGAGATGGAAGCAAGCGAGTTGAGTGAAGGGGGAGACAGGGTTGGGTTTTTGCTCAGACCTCGAGTAGGCGAGTAGGCTCTTCAAAGAGCTCCTCCCCCTCTTCTCCTCTCGGGGGAGTAATGCCAATTTATGTCAGGTAAGTGGATCTGGGATTTCTTTCCCCCTCCCTCTCTCCTCGTCGGCTGGCGGCGGCGGCGGCGGCGGCGGCGGCGGCGGAGACAGGGGCGAGCAAGAGCGCACTTACTTTTACTTGCTTTACTCCTCCTCCCCGCCTCTTTTCGCTACTTTTTTCTCCACTGATAGCAAAGCGGCGGAAACGGATTCGCCAATGCGAACCCTAAATTTCTTTTTCGCAAGCTGGCCAATGGCTCTTCTGGTGAATCTTCCCTCTCCGACGAGCGAGACGAGAGGAGGAGGATGGAAGGAGGAGGAGGAGGAGGTATGCCGACAAAGTATGTAACAACTCCCCCAACTCCCCCTTACCCCTCCCCTCCCCACTTCTGAAAGCTGCCTCTTCCCTTCCAGCCTAAATCTCCAGGGTAAAGCAACGAGCAACGAGGGGAGGAGGAGGAGGAGGATCAGTGGGAAGTTCGCCATGATCGCCCCCCCCCCCTTCCCTTGAATCATCCTCCGTGCTTGCCAGAGATGGGCAGAAATAAAGAAGGATTATATATTTGTCCCCGCCTCCCTCCTTTTCCCACCCCCCGTCACTGACTGAACAATCTCCCCGTTTATACCGCGAGAAGAAAAAAAGACACCTATCTCTGTCTCCACTTCTCTCTCTCTCTTGCACTTTACCCATCAACTCCTGAGTGAGGGGGAGGGAGGAGGAGACTCCCCAGAGTCCATCTCAGCCGAGCGAGGGGCGTAAAAGTAAAGCCTTCTCGCAAATTTAGCGTCGCCGCCGCTGTCGCCATTTCGGAGAGTACTTACTTTCAAAAGACTTCTTCTTTTTTATCTGTACCTACTGTACAAGTAGGGAGAGAGGAAGGCCAGGGCGTGGGAGGAGAAGGAGTCTTTGCTGCTCTTGCCACAATGAGAACGGAAGCTTTTTCTCTCAAAAATGAGAGAACCCTTGCTTTCCACAAAAAAATCTTCGAATATTTTTTAACCAAAAGTTTTGCATTATTCTTTTACGACGACAGTTGGCAAATTTTTCATAGATCTAGATTTAGTCTTTGTCTCGGGCAAAGACAAAAAGAGCATTTTCCCCCCCAAAGGGTGAGGGTGAGGGAGCGAAAACCAAAGGAATTTCCACTCCTTTTAGCGCCCAAGAGAGAGGTCACATCCCGCTTTGATTGGGGGTTGACAGGTGCAACAGCGAATGGCAGGGGTGGGTTTTTAAAAGAGAAGAGGAAGGGGTTGAATTGGGAATGAGGTTTTCTAAAAAGCCAGGTGCCGCCACACCATGGATTCTTAAAAAGCCGACAGAGCAAAGGAGAAGGACGAAAGTTGCCTGTAATGCACGAAACGAGAGATGTCATGCAATGTGTGCGGCGTCCGGAGTACTTATTCATGACCTCTCATCCCCCCTTCCCCCCTTTAACTTTCGTGACTTTTACCCCTCAACTTTCATGCATCCCTCCCCTCCCGAGCTCTCCTTATCTGCCGCGAGCCATCTGGGGGCGGGGGGAGAAAGGGAGACGGAGGGGGAGGCGGAGGGGGAGGAGGAGGTGGCGGAGAGACAAAAAAGCACCGCCGAATCACGCGAACGAACGAAGGATGTCCTCCTTGGTGCGGAATTCACCAAGAGAAGGAGTTCAAGTAGAAAAAGGACATTTTTAGCCTTTGCATGGGTGAACTGACAAAAAAGGGGAATTTTTAAATAAATGTTTTTAAAAAATTTCTTAAGAGTTTTCCTTGTCAAATCCCGTGCGGACTGTCTCTCTCGACTCCTTCACACCTGGTTCTTTTGACACACACGCAACCGACCGACTGAGAGATCGGATCGAAGGCAAAGGGAACGAACGAACGATAAATTTGCGACTCCTCCTTCCCCGTATTAATATCTCTGGGTGACGATCTATTTTGACATCAAGATACGCGGGGAAAAGGAGAAAGCAACTGTTGCACAGACAGTTATTCACGTTGGGAGGGGGAAAAAATAAGAGCGACTTTCAGTCACTTGTCACGGTAATGCTGTTGATGGTGCATGGTGATGCTTCTCTTAGTTTCTCTCTCTCTAACGTCCTCTTTTCTGTCTTCTTTATCCACAGGTGAGCCGCAATCACCAATCGCGATAGCGGATTGAAGACAAACGGCGCCGCTAATAGCCACGGATACTGTCATCGCGTCACACCCCACCCGGTGTCTGTCACATGATAGCCGCGGCCGACGCAGACGTGTCCCGCTACCACTTCCCCTCCGCCGACAAGATGAACAACAGCCACAACATGGGCTTCGGCGGAGACGGAGGAGGAGGAGGAGGCGCCCCCTACTCCGCCTACGGAGGAGGGCCCCCTCCCCCCGCCGGGCAGCAGTACCTGCCGGGGAACCCCGCCGGGTACCCTCCGCCTCACACCCATCCCCACCACCACGGGGCGGACTCGGGCGGATTCGAGGTCAACAACCACTCCCCAGGAGGAGGAGGGGGCTTCGGAGGAGGGCAGTTCAATTCCACCGGCTTTCACCACCACCATGGTGGCGGTCCCTTCTACGATTCACGGAAGGGCGATCTCAAAGGCGGAGGAGGCGGAGGCTTCCCTCCCGGTCCTCCGTTCGAGTACGCCGGCGGAGGTCCCCCTCCTCCGCCAGGGATGTTTCACCAACAGTTCCCGTCCCCGCACCCGCCCAACTTTGACGTGGTCAAGAGGGACAACGGAGAGGAGGGCGGAGGAGTGGATAAGACCGGCGTCCGGAGTCCCTTGGACGGGGAGAAGAACTCCGAGGTGAAGGAGCCCAAGAAGGAGGAGGAGGTGAAGAAAGAGGAGGGAGGAGGAGCGACAACGGAGAACAACAACAGGTCGGAGCCAAAGTCTGTCGAGGACCTTCCGCTGCGGCAGCAGGACGGGTCACCGGCGGCATCTGTCCCGGGTGCACCTGGCGTGGGGAGTGGGAGCGCCTCTGCCGACGCCTTGGAGCGCCTCAAGGACCTGGCGTCCAGCGGGCCGAGGCCGCACCCGAGGGAGAGACAGCAGCAACAACAGCAGGAGCACCAGGTAACGAAGAAAGAATTAAGCATTTCAAGGCGTTTTTAACAACGTTTTTTGTTCTGTCTGTTTAGTTGCATCCTGGCATTAACTTGGATTCGATCCCGGAGATCCCCGAGATCCCGGAGCTCCGGTTCGGAGAGCAGCAACAGCACCTGCAACAGCAGCAGTACCAGATGCAGCAGCAGCAGCACACGATGCTCGGGATGATGCCGGAGGAGGAATTCCTGCAACAGCAGCAGCATTTGCAAGGTGAGAAAAGGCTGAATGTTGTGCAAAATAAATATGGCAAATATGGCAGTGCTATATCTGTGCAAAAAAAACCTTTTTTGCGGGCTCTTGCGAAAACGAGGTTTGGTGGCTTTTCCCGGTGAGTGGCGGAAAATACTGTCTATGAAAAGGTGCAAGCTAAATAAATGGAGGGACTCCCAGGAACAATAAAGTGGTAAATAATCAAAAACTTGCGTTTCCTTCAAACAATTTGTCAGGTTAAGGCCAATAGAAGAAAGATAATAAATTGCTTAGACATCCTTCGCAAATTATGTATAGGTACCTCTTTCCTTCCATCTTGTTACATTGCTCAAATTATATTTGACAAAAAAGATACCTCTCCTTCTCCCGGTCGCCTTTTTTATCTTTCTTGAGACTATTCCGTCGCCCGCCTCTTTTTCCTCTAACCTTATGAATAAAACAGTGCTTTGCAACCGGTCGGTCGTTGGTTCGGTAAAGAGTAGAGGGCGGCGTCGGTCCCAGCGCGGCACATGCGGCACTCTGTCTCGCGAAAAAAAGCTACCCTTAAATCTTTAATTAGGAAAAAAAGGGAGGGGAAAGAAAGGCTGCATGGCCGGTGGCCGTCGTCCCGTCCCCAACCCTATCCCTCCTCCTCCTCCTCCTCTCTGTCCTCCTATCGCGAAAATGTCAAGTGGCTGCTTTGTAACCACCGCCCTCCTCCCCTCCCCCCTATTTGTGTGTTTCTTTTACTTACTTTCTCTTAGTACTTTTTTTTTCGAGCAATGAGACTCTTTCTATACAGTCTAGCGAGGAAAAAATTCACTGGACCATCCGCTTGTAGCACTTTATCCTTACAACATTAACGTGGTAAACACGTAGAAAGGGGGGGGGGACAAAGCCAATCTTAGTCCCCGTATCTGCAAAAAAAATATATGGTGAGCGAGACAAGCTGAGTGCCTCACCAAGATCTGTTTCCCTTGTTTAACATGTCCAGTGTGCTCATTTTCCTCAGCGTCCCTTTTTTTGGCGAGGAGGATCACTGATGCTCGTCTTTTCGCGACGTCAACGGGAAGCAATCCATTAGGGCCGAAAGCATCTTCCGGAAGAAAGTGAAACGCCGCAAAAAAAATGACAACTACGTGTGGAGAAAGACCTTCGTCTCCAAAAAAAAAGGAAGGAGGAAGAATTTTTTTGCTTTCTTTCATAGCCGAAATTTGGGGAAAGCGAGCGCCGGCGTCTGTGCGTATCTCAGGTGATGTTCCTCGACGGATCCTCCTCCTCCTCCTCCTCCTCCTCCTCCTTACCTCTTGAGGGAATCGCTACCCTCCTCGCTGGCGGCGAATCCGTAGGGGGAAACGGAGGAAGAGGAGGAGGAGAGAGCGCTCTCGAAAACTCCCCTTTCCTCTTTTCCCCGTCTCTCTTTCCCGGAAAAGTAAAAGAGGCTCCCTTCCCTCCCTCCCTCCCTCCCTCCCCAGCCCTCTCTTTTCCGTGGTAACTAACCACCTCTCCGATCCGCCTCCGCCTCCGCCGCCGCCGCCGTCAGTCGTGTTCCTCCGTCACAGGATTTAGAACCTCCGTCGTCCCTCGTGCGATGGAAGGAGGCGGAGGGAAGACTCCACCGCTACAAAAGCGGCCTCCGAGGTCGCGTCCCGAGGTCAGTCCTTGACGGAGGCACCGACCGACCTCAAACATACACTTACAAAAAGACATCACTTCCAACAGTTACAACAGACTCCGTCCTCTCTCAAAAAAGAAGAAGCTGTGATACATCATCATCGCATAATCCTAGTGAAGTCGGGCACCTAGAGTCAATCAAAGCCAAAAGAGACCTCAAGAGACAAAGTTCCTGGAGACGATTTCTCTACCCGAAAAGTTCCTTTTACCTAGTTCCTAGAAAAGAATAGAAGATAAAAGAATGAGTGGTTACCTTGGCTACTGCAACTGCGGGGTGGAGGGATGTCCCTATGGTTGGGTAATAGGTGAGATCCTCACACGTGGCTTGGTGGCGCTTCCTTTGTCACACGATGTGCATTTACTTACGTAGGATTTTTACCTAGTCCAGCGATCGGTAGGACTGATTAAGAAGGAAAAGCCACCTGTTCCCAAGCTTATAGGAGGGGGGAAATCAACGTCGTAAAGAAGGTGGAGCAGCCTTTTAGTTACGGAGGAAGATCCTGATTTTCCCCAGACCCAGTGCTCCTTTTTTCGGACACCTGAACACTCACACTCAACAAAAACCGCGTTCTCGCTCTATTCTCATGGAATTTGAAGAGAAACGGTTAATTGCTCTTTGAATTAAATTTATACGCATTCAATTTTATTCCAGTTCAATATTTTTGCTCTAAATTGATAGCTGAAAAGACACTATTTTCCCTATTGTTTGAACGGAAGAGAAGAAAAACTTACGACACGGAGACAGGCACTTATGGGATTTTTGCGCTTGATATCTCTTGAGTAAAACGAAATACTGCCTGAACTCTAGTCTTTCCCCTTGTCATACATGTCGCCTTAAAAAGGTCAAAAGTCGTGGAGTACCTTTTACCCCAAGTCACTACAAAATTGCGCAGTCACCCAAATATCCTCGTGAGAGAAAGTCACGTTTGTATTTTGTTTTCAATTTTCCTTTGTCTTTTTCAGGGAACGCTATGCAGCAGTTCCCCGCCTTCGGGGGAGGCGGATACGGCAACGGGGACCAAGGACAGCAGCAGCAACAGCAGCAACAGCAGCACCTCTGGGGACCGGGCGGATACCCCTACCCCGGCGGGATGTACCCGGGAGAGGCCGGGGGAGCGGTCGACGGATTCCCGCCCGGACAGGGGATGCCCGGAATGGGGATGGAGGGGACTTGGTGGGGAGGAGGCGCGCCTCCGGGCCCGCCGGGAGTGCCGGGTAGGGCGTCCTCGCCCGGTGCGGACTTCAGACCGGGAGGAGCGCCCCCTCCCTGGGCGGCGGCGATCCGGGGAGGGAGGGTGACGAGGCCGGGGGAGAGGAGCAAAGGAGGGAGCAGGCCCAAGTCCGCAAAGTCCGATTCGAGCACCCCGCCGGGACAGCAGAGCATGACGCCGCCGGGCCCGGGGAGCCCGTTCTCGGCGGGGTTGCCCCCGGGCCTCCCGCCGCCGCCGCCGGGCGCGTACCCGATCCCCACCGACATGGTCGGGCCTGGAGACATGATGCCCAGCCCTCCCACTGCCGGCGGCAGGAAGCGCGGAGTGGGGAGGCCCAGGGTGGGACTGCCAGTCATGGACCCCATGGCGGCAGCAGCGGCGGCGGGTATAGGAGGCCCTCCCACCTCTCCTCCCGACGGCCTTCCCTCCGCCCCTCCCCCTCCGCCGCCCACGAGCGCGGCCTCCGCCAAGGCGTCAAAGGCGGCGGCAAACGCCAACAAGAAGCGCTACACGTGCGAGATCTGCCAGAAGCGCTTCTCCACGGCCTGGTACGTCCGTGTCCACCGAAAGTCCCACAACGGAGAGCGGCCTTACATCTGCCACAACTGCGGGAAGGGATTCATGCTGCCCAACGTGCTCCAGGTCCACCTTAGGAAGTGCGAGAAGAACAACCCGCCGGGAGGTGCAAACGCTAGAAATCAGCAGCAACAACAACAACAGCAGCAACAGCAGCAGCAGCAGCAGCAGCAGCAACAGCAACAACAACAGCCACACCCTCCGCCCAACATGCCGCCAGACTTGAGGATGGGACTTCCCCCTCCCCACCCTGCAGAACTAGATCCGCACCTTCCCGGCGGCGGTGGCCCTCCTCCTCCGGGCATTCCTCCGGCGCAAGGGTCACCGGGTGCCATGGGACTGATGCAGCAGCAGCACCCACAGCAGCACCCGTTCGACCAACAACATTCCGTCCCCGGAATGCCTCCGATGGGCATGGGACAGCACTCCCCCCCTGGGCAGCACCAGCAGATGTTGCAGCAGCAGCAGCACCCGTTCGACTCCCCGTTCAACCAAAGATACATGGGATACCCTCCCTACCCTGGCCCCGAGGGCGGGATGCCGCCAGAGATGATGTACGGTGGGATCCCCCCTCCCGGTCCCCCTCCTCCAGGCCCTCCTCCTCCGGGAGTGGCGGCGGCGGCGGCGATACCCCCTCCGCAGTCCTCTGACCCGAGATTTGACCTCCCACAGCAGCAGCAGCAACAACAATCGACTCCGCCCGTGGGAAGCCCGCTGCCGCCTCCGCCACAACAGCCGCAGCAGCAGTATCCTCCGCCTCACACGACGCCGCCGGGAGGAATGTTCTCCCCTGGAGGCAGCCAGCAGCAACATCACCGCTCCACTCCCTCCTCGGACCCCGGCAGGCCACCGAGCACCGAAGCACCCTCACAACAACAGCAGCCCTCAACCCCATCGTCGAGTCATTTTTTAGGGAATGACCGGCCTCCAGACAAGGGGGGAGGCCAGCAGCAGCAGCAGCAGCACCCAAACGACGACAATCACCAACAGCAGCAACAGCAGCAACTGAACTGCACCCCTTGCGAGCTCCGCTTCCCGACCCGACCCGCGCTGGATGAGCACCTGAGGTCGACGGCGCACAGGCCGCACTCCTGCGACGTGTGCGAGAAGCGGTTCAGCCAGGTGAAAGTCAAATTCAAATTACAAATCAATTCTCTTATTTAATGTGGGAAAAATGCTCTTTTTTCTGCAGAAGTGCAACTTGGTGACCCACATGCGTCTGCACACGGGCGAGCGGCCGTATCCTTGCCCGCACTGCGACAAGCGCTTCACGCAGAAGGGCAACCTGGACGCGCACCTCAAGACGCACACCAAGGAGAAGCCGTACGGGTGCCCCGCCCCAGGATGCGGGAGGAGGTTCGCCTTCAAGTCATCCATGCAAGGACACCTTAAGCAGGCGCACCAGGTGGGGAAGAATACAATTTCTATTATATATGTTAGGAATTAGAATAAACGGTTCATTACCTCGCGCAGATGTCGACGGGAGCCGTGAGTCCCCTAGGACCGGGCGAGCCCAGCTTCGAGGAGGACGACATTGCCAGTATCAAACAGCAAATCAGCCAGGGACAAGGAGGAGGAGGAGGGCAGTTCGGAGGAGGAGGAGGAGGAGGAGGAGGAGGCGGACCCTTCCTCCCCGGTTCGCCCAACAACTTCTCCTCCGGGATCCCCACGCCGCAGTCCTCGCTGGACTCGCTCTCAGGTTCCGGGGGGTCAGGAGGATACCCTCCCTTTTTGCCGCCCGGAGTGCAGCAGCAGCACTTGCAGCAACAGCAACAGCAGCAGCAACAACAGCAACAGGACGAGCTTATGCTCAACCAGGTCGACGGCTTCGCAAACGGCGAGAGCAACAACATATCAGAAGGGAAGGAGCGCGGTGGAGAGGAGAACGGCGAATGTCCGTCCTCCGCTTTGGAGGCCTCCTCCGCCCCTCCTCCTTCCTCACAGCAGCAGCAGCAGCAGCCCCAGCCGGAGCCTCCGTCCGTAGCCATATCGTGAGAAAAATTGAAAACGAGCGCTGCAGCAACAGAAATGAACACACACCTCGCTGATGACGATATAAAAAAGACACGTTTTAATCACTAAAAAAGAGAACAGAAGAAGAAAAGGAAACACACCACCTCGCATTGTGATGGCTGCTGAAGAAGTGGGGAGGAGAAGGCATAAGGGGAGAGGGGAAGGATATAGGCCTTTGAAATTGCTCCGACAGCTTTTCCCCCACAAGAGAAAACGGACTCAGTATGATACAAGGAAAGAGGGGGGGGAAACAATCGGGCTTTTTTCGCCACTGGCCTACACATATTCCCCGTCCTCCTCGCGTCCGCATCTCTCCGAAGAGCCACAATATTCAAATGTTTGTTGTCCTATTGTTGCAATTGTTTTAACTACTACTACTACTACTTCTACTACTACTACAGCTACGATTTCTCGATATACGATACCTTTTTCAAAGCGAAGAAACTTCGCAAATATGTGGGAGTGCGTTGTGTCGACGTCGTGTGAAATGGCACTCGTCTCGTGGGGGGGGGGGGGGGGGGGGGGGGGGGGGGGGGGGGGGGGGGGGGGGGGGGGGGGG
>JAAUYJ010057948.1_pt1 | contig 10802 bp, 12 predicted proteins | sample 7278031 | NCBI WGS metagenome assembly JAAUYJ01 (sample SAMN14350222, study PRJNA611818) | marine sediment metagenome | isolation source: surface marine sediment (1.8m) | place: French Polynesia: Moorea | collected 2018-08 | reverse complement strand
CGCCAAGGCTGCAGGCAGGATCGCCATCAGGCCCAGCATCAGGAAAGTCAGTACGCAGAACGGCACCATCCAGCGTCCTCCAGCCTGCCCTCTTGGCTGCTAGATGGGAGGCCTGGTGCGGAGCCGGGAGTGACGTCCGTCACACTGGGGACAGAAAGCTGACGCAGGCGTCGGCCTAGGGGGCCCTGCCGAAGGCCACAGAAAAGCGGGGCCCGCCACGCGTGCGGGCCCCGCCGTTCAGCCGTCTTTGGTGTTTTCGCGAGCTAGGCTTTGGTCGCGCTGCGCAGCCGCTCGAGCAGCGCACCGATGTGGCCGCCACCACTGCGGATCACCGCATCGAACTCGGAGCGCTGGGTCTGAACCATGCTCACACCCTCGACGACGAGGTCGATTATGCGCCAGCCCTGAGCCGATTGCCTGAGGCGCCAAACCACCTCGATGTCCGTCTTCGCCGGGCGCAGGATCTTGCTGTCGACGAAGACCATGCCCTTGGCGTCGGTCTCTTTGGCGCCGCCCAGTTTCAGGGTCTCGCCCGAATAGTCCGACAGTCTTTTCGCGTAGGTGATCGTGACGAAGTCCTCGAACAGCTCTGCGAACTCCTGCCGTTCCCGTGCCGTGGCCTTGTGCCAGTGCCGGCCCAGCACGAACCGGGAAATCGCCGGCAGCTCGAAGCCAGCCTTGATGAGCTCGCGGAATTCCGAGCGCCGCTGGTCGGCGCTGAGGCGCCGATCGGACAGCATGGCGATGGCCTCGTCGCCGAAGCCGCGCAGGAACTTGACCGCCTCCTTCGCCTTTTCGCCCTCCGAGGCCATGGCGCTGCCGGTCGCGGCGAGAAGCGCGATCCCGACGGCGCACAGCGTCCGGGCGACGTGACGGCGAATTGCAGCGGCGCTGACTAGTCGCCTCATTCCTCTCCTCCGTGAACCGTTTCGAAGCGGGTGGAACGAAGTCTCACGTCATGGTCGATGAACCCAAATATACCCCAGAAGGAGTTGATTTGTTCCTAGCAAGCGTCATTAACACAATGAATTTATTGAGTATTTTAGCTATCGAGTGAAATTCCTGGAGAGCCGCCGGTGCCCTGGGAAGGGCCGTCCCTCGCGATCGACCGGGGCGCCCGGATCGCCCATCAGAACGGTAAACGACGAAGACGACAGGATGCTTTTCCTAGGACTAAGTATCGACTTCTGACATCGGAGGGCGAGGACGACAAAGCTCGGAAAGGTTTTTGCAACTTATGCGGTCTAGGAGTCCTGTACTATCGCAGTCTCGAAGAAGGCGTGACCGCGCCAAAGGTCCCCTCCAGCCAGCCCATTTGCCCGTCCCCGGCGGATCAGCGACCGGGCCTGGCGCAAAGCGACGGAGACCATGCCACCCTGGATCCAGGAGCCATTCATGTTCAGTTTCGGGTACCAGAGCGAGCTTCGCACCCACAAGCGGGTTCAGACCGATAAGCGCGCGCGGGTCGCGATCGGCGGTATCTGGCACGACTGTATGATCCGAGACATTTCAGGCGGCGGCGCCTTCGTCGAGACGGAGGCCTGCGCCCCGGCCGACGCCCCCGTGGCACTATGTGACGAGGACTGGGGACTGATCGCCGCAACGGTGACGCGAATCCACGAGGACGGCTTTGCGGTCGCCTTCGGGGTTTCGGACAGGGGCAAGCGCGACCTGATCGACAAGCTCACCGCCTATCTCAACGCCGAGACCGGCGCCTGAGCCCCCCGGCTCCTATATTCGTCACAGCTGCGCGAACCGCTTGTTCACCCGCCAAGATGCAGAATCGCATCCTTCGCACCGCTTCAGGAGGAAGACATGGTGATGGGCAGGATGCTGGACGAAGACGAGCTGCGCGATTACATCGCGCTCAATCGGGAATTGGCCAAGCGGGCCGAGGTCGAAGGCAATCTCGAGCTGGCTCAGGAGCTGGAGCAAATCGCCGAGGACGCCAGCTTGCAGCTGATCCGGCAATCCTGAGGGCAGAGCGGCCGCGCGTGTTCCGAGCGGGCGGCGCTCACCACTCCATTGCGTTCTTCAAGCTGGCCTGCTCGCGGCGTTTGGTGTGCAACTCCCAATCGTCGCTTTGGACGTATCTCGGCGCCAAAAAACGATAGGTCTTGCGCAGCAAGAGCACATTGGCATCGTTGCGCGCGACGTGGCTCTGGGTCCATTGCCGGAACATGTCGTCCCATTCCATGAGATCTTGATAGAGCCGGTCACGGGCCTCGCGGATAAACTTGGTCTGCGCTTCGATGTTCTTGAGCGCGGCCATGATCTCGCCGGTTTGCGCATCGATGAGTTCGAACTGATCGGCGAACTCGGCAGAAGCGATCGTCATCAAGCGCGCCACGGGATCTGCGACCTCCAGCACGCTCATCTCGTTGCCGAAGGCCCTGCGCAACCCCTGGATCTTCTCTTCCATCATGAGAACCATGTTGAAGGTGTCGCGCAGCGCTTCGATTCCTGCCAGGTCGTTGGCCAGCCGTTCGATGAGATCGATCACTTGGTCCTTGTCGTCTCGGGACAGGCCGAGGTAGGCGGCGGCCTCGGCAAAGGCCTCGTTCACCTTCTTCTTGGTTTGTGGGTCCTCGGCAACCTGCAGCAGCTGCTCGCGGTCGGTGATCAGGTGCTGGTCTCCGGTGAGCCAGGAGGCGAGTTGCGTGGTGAGGCGGTTGTAGGCGACCGCCCTATGCTCCTTGGTGATCTCCCAGGAGGCCTCGCCGGTGACGATCTCCTTGGGCACCGGATCGCCCGGTCGGATGACCTTGACGAAACGCAGGGATTCCGCGACCAGCTCCAGCATTTGGCCGTCCGGCGATTCGTCGTCGATCTCGAACTCTTCCTTGATCCCGTCGAACGGGAGCGAGACCTCGTTGCCTCCGAGGTCCATGATGAACAAAGGTTCTTTTTTGGTGTCCGGTGACCTGCGGAAGCAGGCACCCTGCACGGCGCCGAACAGCTTGTGCTCGAATTGGATGGTCGTGATTTTGTCGCGCGGATCCGCCGGATCAGCCGAACCCTTGTCGACATCCTGGGATGTACCAGCCATGACCAGAATTCGCTTCGGCTCGGCCCTTGCGCCTGCCGCAGGTTACGATCTTCGCCATATCGGTTCCGATATGACGGCACACCTACGATTATGCCTTTCTCGTCTTAAGCGATTGTAAACCCGCCAGACCGGACAGGTCGCACGGTCGGACTAGGATAGAGCGAAGGTGCCGCCCGCCCACACCACCGGCCAGGCCCAACAAAGCCGTCTCCTCGCGGCCGGCGAGTCGCCGACGACGGCCGCCCCTTGCCGAGACCTCGCTAGCTGCGGCCGACGATAAAGTCGCGCAGCACGCTGGTCTCGGCTTCCAGCTCCTCGACCCGGTTCTTGACCACGTCACCAATGCTGATGAGGCCACAGAGCTTGCCATTCTCGACCACAGGAAGGTGGCGGATCCGGCTGCGCGTCATCTCCGACATGATCTCGGTGACATTGGATTCGCGCGAGCAGGTCTTCACGTTCGAGGTCATCAGGCTCGACACGGTCGTGTCCAGCAGACCCGCACCCTGACCGGCGAGGCCGCGAACGATGTCACGCTCGGAGAGGATACCTTGGATGTTATCGCCGTCCTCGCTGACGACCAACGCGCCGATGTTTTCCAGCTTGAGCATGCCACAGGCCGTGGCGACGGTCGCATCCGGGCGGATGGTCGCGACCTTGTTTCCCTTGTTGGAGATGATCGTGTCGACGTTCATGATGTCACGACTCCCTAGGCTGTTCCGGCACAAAGCTCTCATAGCCTGCGCCACGCCCCGTTCCTGGGCCCGGCGAAGCGAAACCTCGCAAGGCCCGCCGGGGCGGGTTAACGCGTCGGGTGAGGCCCGGTCCGCTTGACGGGCCTCGAGCCACGCAGCACGTCCCTCGTAACATCAGGGTAGTAACGGATCGGACGCTCTGACAACCCCTGCTGTCAGGAAAGCGCTCCGGGGGCCATCGGCCGCAGGCGGAAACGGCGGCGGTTCAGCCGCCGCCCGGCGTTCAATTCGCAGCCACGAAGACGTCTGCGCGCCTGTCCGCTTCGGCGATCTGCTCTGGCGTCATCTGGGCGCGCATCATGTCGCCCAGTTCGGATGCGCTGTTGAGGCCCTGGCGCGACGCCAGTATCGCCCACTTGAGCGCCTCGACCGGATCCTTGTCGACGCCGTCACCGTCGAAGTAGCGGTCGGCGACCTTCTCCTGCGCCTTGGCGTAGCCCTTCTCGGCGGCGCGGCGGAACCACCTCACCGATTCGACCACGTTCTCGCCCGTGCCCCGACCATCGCGGTACATCTTGCCGAGGTTGTACTGCGCGCGCACGAAACCGGCGTCGCCCGCGGCGAGCAGGAGATCGAAGGCCTTGACCTCGTCCTTCGGCACGCCGAGGCCGTCCATGTACATCTTGCCCAAGGTGTACTGCGAACGTGAGAAACCCTTGGCCGCGGCCTTTTCGAGCCAGAAGACGGCTTTCTCGTAGTTCTGCTCGGCACCGAAGGCGCCGATGTAGATCAGAGCGAGGTTGTGCTGAGCCCGCGAGTAGCCCAGACATGCGGATATCTCCCACCACTCGATGGCCTTCTCACGGTCCTGGGCGACGCCACGGCCCTGGTCGTACATGACGCCGAGATTGTACTGTGCCAAGAGGTTTCCGGACTCGGCCAGGGGCGACCAGGCCGACCTCGCGGCCGCGAAGTCACCGCGCTGATAGGCGTGCCAACCGACATCGAAATCGCTCGCGGAGGGCGCGGCGAGGGGCACCGTCCAGGTGGCCATCGACAGCGCCACCGCCATGCCGGCGGCCGCGAGCTTGGGTGAGAGCCGGTGGTCTCTTTCGCTCATGAGTCTGTCCTTCAAGCTTTGGGTCGCGCGCATTGTCGATCTCGCCTCTCGGTCAGCCGGGAGCCGCGGACAAGCGCTCGGTCTGGGCCCGCAGAACCTGGACCAGGCCGCCGATGCCGCTGCGACGAACCACCGACGCGAATTCCTGGCGCTGCGTGACCGCCATGCTGACGCCTTCGACCGACACGTCGATGATCTTGTGTTGGCCGTTGGTCTCGCGAACCCGCCACGCGGCTTGGATCGGCGCGCCGCTCTTCTGGTCGATCCGGGTGCTGACCAGCACGTCCTTCTTCTCGCCGGCGATCTTGGTCCCGGTCACCGAGAAGGACTGACCCTCGAAGCCGCCCAACCGGTGCGCATAGACCTTAACGACGTAGTCGCCGAAGGCGTCGAGGTAATCCTGGCGCTCCTCTTCGCTCGCCTGCCGCCAGTACTTGCCGAGGACGAAGCGGCCGATCAGCTGGAGATCGAATCCGTCGCGCAGGATCTTGCCGAAGGCCTGCTCGCGCTGGGCAAGCGGCATGCCGTTCTGTCGCAAGAGGGTGAAGGCCTCATTGCCGAGCGTCTCAATGTGTTGGACCGCCCCCGCCTCGGTCGTCGCCCGAACCGGACCCGGGACCGTCAGCACGACGAGCAGCAGTAGGACGCCAAACAAGATCGGGTTCGAATTTCTCATGTGTGCGGCCCCGCCTCCCCAGTGCAAACAAACCACCTTGTCGTAACGGCGCAAAGGCTTACACCAGCCTCCCGCATAAGGCCAGCCAAAGTCACGGCGCGCGCGGGGCTTCAGCCCAAGGCGCTAACTTCCCGAAAATACTCTGAGATTTGGCCGCCCGCGGGCTCCGATCAATGGAGCGTCGGCTGCAGCGCCTCCCATTCGCCCGGATGCGCCGCAAACCAGGCCCGCGCGGCCGCCCTGTGCCGCGCGTCGGCCGAGATCAAGAGGACCTGCGCCGACTCGCTGCAAACCGGCTCGTCGGCATCGAGCCGGTCCAGCGCCGCCGCCACGAGCTCGGCGACCAAACCCTCGTCCGGCGTCGCCGCCAGATCCTCGCAGTCGTCGCCGGCCTTCAAGCTGAGCGCCACCTGTTCGACCTGCAGGACACGACTCACCAATGACCAACGCTCGGTCCAAGTCTGGTCCTCCATCTCGTCGACCAGATCGTCGAGGATTTGGCGTGCTTCTTCGGAGAAGCCTTCGTAACGCCTCATGTCCGCTCCCCTACCTGCGGAGATGTTCTCCCCCGAGCCGGTTCGAGCCGGCCCAATTCATGGCACCCGTTGATGCCGGGCGACTTTCTTTACGCTGACCGCGATTGTGCCGAATCGGGACTCCCCTGTCACCTGTTACGAGATGCTTGGGGATAGAGTCGAATGGTGACCCGCCAAAATGAAACGGGCCCCGGCCTTGTCTGAGCCGGGACCCGCGTTCAGCGGTATGGTTAAGGCCGGGACCGGCGTCAGGTCTTGTCTTTGATCTTCCAGCTGCCGTCGTCCTGCCGGCAGGCGGTGCCGTAGGCGCTCTCGGTCTTGCCGTCGACCGTGATGGTCTGCTGGAACTCGCGGCAGTATTGGCCGGTCGACTGGTCCTGATAGGCGGGCTGCGGCGTGAAAGTTCCACTGTGCCCGCTGTCCGGGTTCGACCAGGTCGTCGTCTGGCCGGATTGCTGCCGTTCCATCGCATCCTGCTGCGCCCGGTAGGCGGCTTCACGGTCCGCGTTGTCGAGCGCGTTGCCGATTGCGCCGCCGGCCAGAATGCCGAGTATCGTGCCAGCCGCGATCCACGCCGGACTGCCACCGGCCGCGGCGGCGATCAGGCCGCCGGCCGTGCCGCCGCCGACCGCGCCGATGGTCGTCTTCTCCTTGCCGGCACAAGCCGCCGTGGAGAGCGCCAAGGCGCTGACACCTACGATCACCAGCTTCCGCAAGCGTCCCGCGTCCCTCCGCCGCGCATTGCGGTCGCGTCCGCTCGATCCATCGTGGCCGGCCATCGCTGCGGGGATGCCAGCCGGAACTCGATCATCAAGCATCACCATTCTCAAAAACCCCTTCTCGCCGTGATAAGGGAGACGCCCACCCCTTGCACCGGCACACCGGACCGCATGATAGCGGAGCGACGGCACCGATTCGCAAGGTCACATGTCGGGCGGCTCCTGGAAACCCGAGGCAGCCGCGGATGACGGTCACCTCACCGTATGATAACAGCAGCCTGACGGGTGAACAGACTAAATACCAGATAGTCGTAAACCCAGCCTTTCCGCGCCGCCGCCTCCTGGAAAGCCCGAAACTCGTCCAGGCGCCAACGCTCCGTGCAGATGTACTCGTCGAAGACCAGGACGCAGCCAGGCCCGATGCGCTCTCCCAGGTGCTCGAAGACGGTGTTCGTGGCGCTGTAGAGGTCGCAGTCCACGTTGATCAGGCGCACCGGCCCCGGATGCGCCGCGACAAAGCCCGGCAGCGTCTCCGCGAAGAGGCCGACGTGGAGCTGCACATTGGGGTGCACCTGCGGCAGCTTCCCGCCGGCCGAGTAGGAACCGGCAGGATTGTCGCCCCAGGCCTCGGGCAGGCCCTGGAAGCTGTCGAAGCCGTGGACTTCGCCATCGACCCGCTCAGCGATGAAGTTGATGCTATTACCGTGCAGCACGCCGAACTCGAGAACCAGGCCTTCGAGGCGGGCCTGCTCGATGGCGTAGGCCAGGGTCTCCTGCACGCTCGCGAAGAAGCGGGTCGAGGTCTGGCTGTGTTGCTTCACATAGGCCCAGCTGTCGAGCAGAAAGCCGGCATCACCCGGTCCGTCGGCCAGGGCCGCGAACTCGGCCTCGGCGGCCCCGTCCTCACCGGCCTGATCGAGCAGCACAGCCAAATAGAAACGGGCGCGGCGGAACGCCGGATCGGCCCGCAAGGCATCTCGCAGCGCGGCGATCGACGGCCCCGGATCGCTGTCCTGGTAGAGCGCCAAGGCCAGCTCGCAATGGCTCGGTGCGTGCGCGGGGTCGAGCTCGAGGGCGCGGCGCAGGGCCTCGGCCGCCTCGGCCCGCCTGCCCTCGGCCAGCAGGGCCGCCCCCAACTGCCGCGCCGGCTCCGCCGCGTCGGGGGCGAGCTCGGCGGCCTGCCGGTAGGCGGTGATCGCCTGCGCGCGACGGCCAAGAGCCTGCAGGGCTTTGCCCAAGTTGCCGAAGGCGCCGGCCGAGACCGGCCCGATCCGCAGGCCGCGCTCAAAAGCTTCGACCGCCTCGGCGAGATCACCCCGATCGCGCAGGGCGTTGCCGAGGTTGATCCAGGCGCCGCCGTAGCCGGGCATCAGCTCGATCGCCCGCCGCAAGGACTCGATCGCCTCGGTCAGAGAGCCTTGCTCCGAAAGCAGCACACCGAGATTGTTGTGAGCCTCGGCGTAATCCGGGGCTCCGTCGATGGCCTGGCGATAGGCCGCCGTCGCGGCGGCCGGCTGGTCCAGGTCGTGCAACACCATGCCCAGATTGTTGAGCAGGTCCGGCGCGCCGGGCCTCAAGGCCAGAGCCCGATCGAAAGCCGCACGCGCTTCCGCCAGGCGGCCGCTGTGCTGCAGCGCGACCCCCAGGTTGTTGTGCAAGGCCGGCGAATCGGGGCGCAGCTCCAGGGCGCGCCGGTAGCACACGACGGCCTCGTCGTCGCGGGCCATGGCCTTGAGCGCGTTGCCCAAGCTGCCGTGGTAGTCGGGCTGATCCGGGTCGCAGGCGATCGCCTTATTGATCAGCTCGACCGCCGGCGAGGGATTGCCGCACTGGCAGGCGAGCACGCCGAGCAAATGCAGCGCGTCGCCGTGATCGGGCTGCTGCTCGAGAATCTGGCGATAGATCTGCGCCGCTGGCCGCAGCCGTCCCGCCTTATGGTGCTCAAGGGCCGTTTTGAGCGCGGCCTGACCTGTCGCGTCTGGCATTTCCTTCCGAGGTCCCCCGGACGCCCCCCGGCGTCCAACTCGGAGTATATCCGTCGGCTCCGCTCAGGAAACGGTCATGTGCACCGATCTCAGAGGGCCGCCAGCAGCATGCAGATCACGACGATGGTCGTGAGCGGCCAACGCAGGCGCGGATACCAGGCGGGCGCCATGCCGCGGCGCACAGAAGCGAGGTCGACGGCCAGGAGCGCGGCGAACGAGGTGGCCAGCAGCAGAAAGCCGGCCACCGGCGGCAGCAAGAGCGCGAGCCAGCCGAGCAGGGCCGGCGTGACGGAAAGACCGAGCCGGCCCCAGCTCGCGCCCTGACCCGCGCCGGCGCCCCTGTCGGCCATGGCCAAGCCCCAATGGATGCCGGCCATGAAGGAGAGGATGACGGCCCCGTAGGCGCGCAGCGCTTCGACGGCCCAGGCTCCTAGGCTGGCGTCGCCGGCAAGCGCCAGGAGCACGCCCGCGACGAACGGCAAAGCTCCCGCGCCGCCCAACCATGCGGCCGCCGCCGGCACCTTCGAGCTTTGGCCTGGCGCCTCTCGCGCGGTCACGCCCATGGCCCCGGCGGCTCCGGCTTACCAGCCTTCCGTGCCGGACCGGCCCTTGAACGGACCCTTGATTTCGGAGGTGATCCAACCGCCATAGAAGTCGCTTTCCTGGCGTTGCACGGCCTCGCCGTCCACATAGCAGGCGTCCACCCGCCCCGGATAGAAGGCGAGGTAGGCCATGATGTCGTCGTAGGGCGGCCGCGGCGCACGGTAGGACCAGGCGATCTCGGGGAAAATCGCGTCCTCCAGTTGCAGCGACCAGTAGGTCGCCTGCCCCTTCCACTCGCAGATGGTGCGGCGCAGGCTTGGCTCCAGCAAATCGACCCGAACGTCGTCTGGCGGGAGGTAGTAGGTCGGCGGGTGGCTGGTCTCGAGGACCCGGAAGCCGCGCGTGGTATCGGCGACCGTCAAACCGGCACAAATCACGACCAGCCGACGATGCGTGCGCTCGAGGCGGGGCGGGCGCGGGTAGTCCCAAACCGACTCGCGTTTTTCGAGTGAATTCTGCTGGTGGTCGTGCGATGCGGTCATTGCAGTCCGAAGCCCCTGCCTGGGAACGTTGTCACAAAAGCTAGACCGCCGACATGTGCCGACAAGTCCGGATGGCGCCGTGTCTGCCAATTGCGGCGACGAGCGGAGAAAAAAGGGGCGGTTCGTCGAACCGCCCCATCGAACTGCAGTTGGATCAGAGATCTTCGCTTGAAGTCCTCAGCGATCGGTCAGCCGCTCGCGCCGCCGAGCCAGGTCTTCCACTTCTTCTCGTTGTCGGCCAGCCACTTGTCGGCCGCTTCCTCAGGCTCCATGCCGTCGACGTCGGCCAGCTTGGCCATGACCGCGATGTCCAGATTGGAGAAGTTCATCTTTTGGATGATGCCGTAGGCCTTCGGGTACTTCGCGGGGAACTCCTTCCAGACGCCGATCTTAAGGTAGCCGTCCTTCGGGTTGCCGCAGTCATAGGTCTTGTCGGGGTTCATGCCCCAGGCCGGATCCTCTTTGCAGGCCTCCGCGTAGTCCGGAAACTCGATAAACTTGCCGTCGTAGATCGCCTCAATGAAGTTCGGCGTCCAGTTGAACAGCACGATCGGCGCCTTGCGCTTGGAGGCTGACTCGAGCTCGGCCCAAAGCGCCGACGCCGATCCGGCGTTGACCACCTCGAAGTTCATCTTGAGGCCTTCGACACGCTCGTGGTCGTGCTTCAACCAGTCCACGGGACCTGCGAGGAAGCGTCCCTTCGGCGAAGTCTCGGGCGTTGTGAACATGTCTGCGCATTTGTTCAGCGCCTGCCAGTCCGGCAGGCCGGGGCACTGCTCCTCGACGTAGGCCGGGTACCACCACTCCTCGCGGGTCTTGGCGTCGTGGGTCGCGGCGTCTATGACGCAGCCTTCCTTCACGACCTTCTCGAAGGCGACGCCGAAGGCGCCCTGCCAGACTTCGTGCACGAGATCGATGTCGCCCTCGCACATCGAGG
>JAAUYJ010003739.1_pt1 | contig 10807 bp, 17 predicted proteins | sample 7278031 | NCBI WGS metagenome assembly JAAUYJ01 (sample SAMN14350222, study PRJNA611818) | marine sediment metagenome | isolation source: surface marine sediment (1.8m) | place: French Polynesia: Moorea | collected 2018-08 | reverse complement strand
TATTATTATTATTATTAATGTTGTTGTTGGAGGAGGAGGAGAAAGAGGAAGAGGAGATCAGATTTATTTTTTCCCATTTTTTCCCTCAACCAGCCGGTCCAGTCCAAAGCCCGCTTCCGCCGCCTCACCGATCCTAACCGGTCGCTCTACTACATGGAGGAGCAGCTCATGCTGGACCCGGACTACTCTGAGCTCTTCCTGAGGGATTCCGCCCTGGCAGTCAAGTCAGTCTACGACCTCATACCGACTCTGCTGAGCGGTCCCGGGCTGTTGCTCTTCGCCTCCTACACAAACTCCTTCCTCAGGAGGGAAATGATCCAGTTGCCGGCCTATCAGCAGGCCAGGCTCTCGTGGTTCAAGGTGCTGTTTTGTTTGTTAAGAAATTGGGAAGTGTATGTACTTTCAGATTTCGAAATTCGAAAATTAGGTTAAGGATCCGGCCAATCTGTCCCCGCGCATCGACCTCCCGTTCCCCCCGCACCGCACCCACAACCGGAAGGTCCTCCTCGACGCCTTCCTTCGCTCCCAGGAGACCGGGATGCTGGGCAGGGTCAAGGACATCTGGATCCCCTCCGGATTCCCAAGGCCCATGGACCTCAAGAGGCAGAAGAACTACGACGCGGCATCCATTTTCCAAGTACTAGATTTTTTTTCTCATCCACAACTTTTTTCACGGATATTTATTCAGGATTGACTGTTGCTCCTGCTGCTTCTTTAAACCAGATTTTTCATTGTTCCTCAAGGAAATATTTGTCTGTATGCTAAAAAATAACTTTTCCAAGGTTCGCTCGGCATTCTACATCCTGGCCGCCGGTTACGCCTCCGCTCTCGTGATATTCTCCTTCGAGGTGACCCTGCCGCCGGCGACGCCCCCCAAGTACAGGGCGAGGTACAGCCTGAGAGGCCCAAGGTGGTTCGGCGGGAGGCGGAGGAGGACGAAGTCTGACTCCCCGCTCATAACGCACTCGCGGAGCATCCCCACGGCGGTGGTGGCCAGGTTCAGGCAGGGCGCCTCCGTCGTGAGGAGGAGGAGGGGGGCGAAAGGGAAGCCGGAGACGAATGCGGCGGCGGCGGCTACTCGCCTCCGCACCGTGCCGAGCAGACCGTGTCCTTCTGGGAGACGGAATTCTGATGGCAGTATACTTAAATTATAAAAGGAAAATTGTACAGTACTCGTACGGTAACAACAGGAAAAATCAAATTTAGATGGACATCTCCAGATTATCGAGCCCTTTTTCATCTTTGCTGTCGTATTCTCGATTTTCTTCGCCTATACCGTAATAACGTAGAAATGGAACTTGCTACTACGTTAGTATCTAGTCCACGAAACACAATATTCAATTTCCTCAGTAATAAATTATTTTAGTACAAAACATTGTGTTATATATTGCCGAGGAGTGCTTTTACGTATTTTATGTATGTCGATTAGCCATGTATGTATGAGCAGCGTTAGTTTTGGCTCGGCCCTTAGTTGAACCATATGTACGACATTACGCAGGTACATCAGATATTACAGAAGCGGGGAGAGCTAGCGTCGAAAAAAAATCGAAATTGGCCAAACCCGAGGCGAAGCGAATTGGAGACGGGGATTTCATTTATTTTTTCTTCTTCCGTCTTGTACCTGGTAATGTCATTATCCAGTAAGCCGTATGCATGCAGAGGCTGTAAAAGGCATGCGGTGCCCTTTATACTTTTCTCTATTTCCGTTCGGAGGATACGACCATTTGCGGGACCCTGCCTCTCGCTTTTACATTCTGTGTGTCCAAATGTCTCATCTAACTTTGAACCGAAAAAAAAAATCAAGCGAAGGCGGCCACCGGGCCAGGATTGAGTGTCGTCGGACTCTTTCGTTACCATCTAGTACCACAAGTTACGTCAGCTTGGACTTTAGAGTGCGCAAGAAATATCCTCAGTCCTGAACTGGAATCGAAATGGAGGCTGCCTTGTCTGCCTCCGCCGCCGAGCCCTTGGCCGCCGCCCCCTCCCCCCTCCTGGTGACGGTCAAGAACCGTCTGCTCCCGCTGGACCAGGAGGAGATCGTCCAGCCATGGAGGCAGTTCTACCAAGGTAATAATCATTGTTTCTATGGTCAAAAAGGAAAAAAGGGATTTTTTTCCTTGGGACAAACAACAGGCGTTTACGCCGATGAGCCATTGGAAAAATCTGAGGCAATGCTGCTGGACTTCCTGGAGGTGGCGTCGGGGAGGAGGGTTGACGTGATCCCGTACAGGAACGTCGGAAACTTCGACAGGACGAAGGGGTAACAAACTTGTGGGACCCTGGATGAACAGAAATCCACCATATTTTTCCTTCCAGACATTTGACTGACATGCTTGGCAGCCTGGAGCGCAATGATTCCGACCTGGGCCTGAGGATGCTTTACCGGAGGGATGAGTACCTGCCGCACATTGACTATCTTTGGGGGATGGGGAAGGTGTCGCTCTCAGCCGGGTACCTCAGGTCGGATACCGACACCCACCAGGTCAGAAATGGATTTACTACAGCCAAAAAACCGTCTGTAGAAATAGTTCTATTTTTTGTTGCAGGAGGACATTTTCTTGGCGAGGCCGTACACCATCGCTGCCGTGGGGGCCACTGTCCTCGTCGTCGCCCTCGTCATGCTCCACTGCCTCCGCCTGGAGAGGGGGCCAGCCGAGGAAAAAGACGATGTCTTTTCGGATTTTCGCGATCGGTAATCAAGATGAAAACAACTTTGTGCCTGTTGATTTGTTTTTCTTTCAGGAGTTTTGGGCGGTTCGGAAAAAGGCTCTCTGAGATATGGTTGTGGGCTGCCTCCATTCTGGGACTGCAGGTGTATTATTTTTTTTTTTAAAAAAAACCAGTTTTTGGATACTTAAACATTTTTGTCCTCCTTCGATTCGCGCAGGGCACTTTCGAGATAAGTCCGGACAGGATCCCGGTGAGGCTTGTCCACTTTGTGGGAGTGACCTCTGCCATGCTGGGCTACGTCATCTACTCCGGCACAATGGCATCGGACATCGCTAACAGGAAGGAGGCCGCAGTGGACATGGAATACCTCAACCTCATGGGATTCGAGGTTAAAAAAAACCTACGTACCGCTTAAACAGTACAGAAACTCTTAAAAAATTTTATGGTTCCCCTTATCAAAGAGATGGAAATTCAACTAACTCAAAGTCACCTCCTATGCCGCAGCCCATCATGACATCCCGGCAGGTGCTTCGACTACAGGACCCTCAGAACCAGCACCTGACCTTCATCGAGAGCAACCTGCTCCTCAGCCCCGATTTCATGGAAATCTTTGGGCGGCGTGGGGACAGGAGCAAATCCGATTACACGTTCTCGTCAGTGCACGACTTCTTTCCGGAGCTGCTGTACGGCAGCAGCAGGAAGAAGCGGTTCATGGTCTTCACCGACTCCTTCCTCAGGAGGAAGACCAGGCAGCTCACGGCATTCCAGCAGGGGAGGCTGGCAACGTTCCTGGTCGAGGCAAGTACCCATATTTGGCTCTAGAAAAAACCGGCAGCAACGCAAAAGCCGCTGCTGCAGCAGCAGCAGCAACAACAACAACAGCAACAGCAGAAAGATAAGGACGAGGAGGAGAAGCAACTAAACACCAACTACACCACCGGCATTTTAAATACAACTTTTTATCTTCTTCCAGATCGATCACCCCTTCGCCCTTGCTCCTCGAATCGACATCCCGTTCCCGTCCAGGAGAAGAGAGGCCAGAAAGGTGATCCTGGCCGCCCTGCTCAAGTCCAAGGAGGCCGGCCTGCTCAAGCGGGTTGAGGACATATGGATTCCTCCCAGCGGGTCGGCGCTGGCTCAAGACCTGAATGAACATCATACAAAGCCGGCCTCTTTGCTTCAGGTTCTTTGTTCATAATGCGCTTTTGTTCGTCTCAATTAATTGTTTTTTTTTGCCAGGTTATGTCGGCCTTCTGGGTGCTGGGGATAGGCTACGCCCTGGCCCTGTCCATATTCGTCCTGGAGCTAGCCTTTCCGCCCAAGGAACAGTCTCTTCCTCTCATAGCAAAAGAGACCACGATCAAGTCCCACAAGAACCAGCAGCAGTTTTTGCAGCAGCCCGATCCCGACTCCTTCGGCGGCTGGTACCAGACCAGGAGGCGTCTGAGCCGGAGGATCAGCAGTGTTTCCGAAATGCCCAAGGCAATCCGGCGACAGAGGTCCGGCATCTCCAGGATGGTGAGGAACAAGATCCCGCGGGTCAACGCAGGGAGGCAGAAGATGGTGCAGAAGCTGCTCAGCGTCTTGGAGATCGACAATTAATAAGTTAATCTATTCTAGCTTGAAATGTATTTATGTCCAGTTCTTTGCCGATTTTGCAATATTGAAAACAAATTATGCAAGAGTTGGCTAACTAAACTCGGTTGATTATTTTATCCTTTTGGTGCTCTAACTGTTGCTGCTTTTCTTTTCCTGCTTCTGCTATGATTGTTTTTAGTTTTACTGTTGCTGCTACTTTGTATCTCTTGCTGCTGCTGCTGTTGCTTTTGATCTTGCAGAATCTTGCGGAATCAGCTCCTGCCGGCATTGCTGCTGTTGCTCTGCTCCTGCTGCTCCTTCTGTTGCTGGTGCTTTGGCTTCTCTTGCAGATGCTGCCCGTACCCTTATTATGGCTGTTGCTGCTCCTTGCGCTTCTGCTGCTGCCCCAACTGTTGCTGTTGGTTGTGTTACTCCTGCTCCGCTGTCGCTGCTGCTTGTGTTTTTCAACCTTATAACACGTTGTATGTTGTTGCTTCCGCCATAAATTCTAAACATTAAGAAATGCAAGAGTAACTTGAAAAATGAAGGCCAACTTCTATCATACTTCTGCCTCTTTCATAATGTCAAGTTGTCAACTGAACTCAAGTCAATGTCGCGACGCGGCGAGAGACTAGAGAGGTACCGGCCGGCGGAAAAATCATTGACAGGAAAAATACAGAAGTTACGATCATGATTTGCCCCATCTATATAATTGAGTGCTCCTGGGAAGATCTTGTCTTGCATGTATCAATGATAAAAAATGTTCGTGAAACAATGGTAATGCGATGTGTCTCAGCAATATGAAAACTTTTCCGTGCCCTTTGATAAAAAACTTTGTTTTTCCAAAGAGAAGCGAAGCGTGTACCTAGATGTCGCTTTAAACCTTCTCTGGTTTGGTTGTTTGCCTTTTCTTTGCACCGGAAACTTGTCATGCCAACGGGGGTGCTGGTAGTCCGTCAGCGAAAAACAAACAACCGTAGCAGTCAGGAGGAAAAGGAAGAGTTGGGGAGAACAGCAGCAGCAGTGCTATTCTATTCCTTCCTTTTTGCAGCTGCCGGGCAGCAGCAGCAGGGCTGAATTGGCAGCAGAAGCCTGCCCTGAATTTTTGGTGTAAAATTGTGCTTAAAAATGATAAATAATTATTTTAACATGACTTTCAAATCGAACTCAGGAGGGTGTTAGCTTTCTCCCCATATACAATAGTTGGTCAAAAAAGTTTTTCTGTTTGGCTGAACTGGACCCCTGTTGCTACTCCTCTTCCTCCTCCTGAGCACAGCCAAAAAAGAAGCAGACTGCTTTTTCCGCCGTAGCGGTTCGCCGGAAGTCTTCTCCTCTCTCGCATCGTAAATAACAACAACTACTGCGCAACCTTATTATACAGTCAACCTCGGTCATGCCAACGGGGAGAGAAAGGAGGAAGGAAGGAAGCTGACGTTTAAATTTCCCTTTTTGACAAGCGAAGTGCGGGTGTGCGGCGTCCGTGTGTGTGTTGCTCCTGATCCGCGGCTCCAACTTCGAGTGCTGCGTCATGTCTTCTGCCGGCGGATGGGAGAAGGTCGGGGGCGCCAGGGGCGGCGCCAAGGGCGGCGCAAACGGCGCCAAGCGCGGCGGGGGCGCCAAGGGAAAGGTCAACGGCCAGCAGCCCACGGTCAGGCAGCCAAAACTGGAGGAAGTCCGTGAGTGTCCCCAACTGGACCGACCACTTGTGGAGCTCAGTCGTGACCCTCACCCGATCTGACCTCTCTTTCAGTTCCCCTGACTCAGATCAGCATGCTGCAGTCCCTGATGCCGGAGGACCCCGCTCCGCCCGCGCCGGCCTCCCCCGGCAAGGCCAAGGGCAAGGAGAAGTCGGCGCAGGCGGCGCAGCAGCAGGCCAAGAAGAAGGACTCCTCCAAGAAGGTGGCCGCGCAGGAGCAGACCAAGGCGCCAAAGACCGTGGAGGAGGCCTCAAAGAAGGTGCGGGAGCTCACAGTCTCTCTCCACAGGACTTTTTTGTGTCATTTCGCTCTTCCTCAGGTGAACCCCACCGAGCTTCAGTCCCTGCTAGCGCAAGTGAAAGCCCAGTACCCGAACAACGGCATCCTCTGGCTCAAGGACGCCGCCTCCTACTTCAACGTGGCGCTGAACGCGGAGACCCCGCTGGACCTGTCCAACCCCTTCCTGAGCCAGCCGCTCTCGCTCCTCACCAAGGAGACCAAGCGGGTGCTGACGGCCGTCTACGAGGAGTGCGGCGACCAGACCAGGGAGAGCGCATTCGACAACCTTCTCGCCAACATGGCTCACGACATGGGCAAAAGTGAGGGCATCCGCGGCATCCTCTAATCAATAATTTCCTATGCCTGTTCCCCTTCCAGACCTCTGCCCAAATGGCTACATGGTGATGCTGCAGTCCCTGGCCGAGGTGTACCCGTCGCTGTGCGTCAACAACCCGCAGCGTTTCCACGAGCTCATCCGCTCCTACCAGAACCGGCCGGCCATCGCCACCGCCCTCGTGTGGGCGCTGGGACAGGGCGGGAGGAAGGACCTCGCCATTGGACTCAAGGGTGAGGGAAATAGTTTTCTTTTTTTAGTGTTTAATTTCACTGGAGATATCGAGAAACTGCTTGAGCTACGTATCAGGGTAACCTTATCTACAACTTGCACCTTCGCTCTAGTCATTCTCCCTCCTTCTTGTTGTCCTCTTCCTTGGCGGACTTGCTGACGCTGTAGACCTGCTGCATCCTTCGAAACTCCTTGAACTTGAGCTCGATCTCGTGTCGGGCGATCTTGACCCCGGCCTCGCGGTTCTCCAGGAACTTGAGCGCGAAGTGTCGGTTGGTGTCGTGCACCATGTCGTGCTTGACGAACTCCTTGATGGGCATCCACCGACACTCGGAGATCTCCCGGTCGCAGTGGCGGATGTCGCTCGTCAGCGGCCTGAGGCACACGATGACGTAGATGTCGGAGCACCCGAAGTTGAACCCGTGAGCGTGCCTGTTGTTGTAGCAACAGTCATTCGTTTTGTTAAAAGACTTTATGTTGCTGTATTTCCTTCACCTGAATGACACTATGGAGTCGAACTCTGTTTCCACTCCCGTCTCCTCCCTGATTTCCCTTACTGCCGCCGTCGACAGGTCTTCACCAGGATCGACGTAGCCTTGAAAGGTAGTTTTGTCAGCGTTTGTGGCAGAACAAGTTCCCCTCCTCCCATCTCAAGTTACCTCCAGGAAGTTTCCATTGTCTAAATGCTGCGTATTTCTCCTGGACAACTAAGATCTCGTCCTTGTCGTTCACCACCATCCCGCCCACTCCGACCATGTGGTGCGCATAAGGAGGAATCTGGAGGGAAGAGCTTGTAATTGGCAACTTTTTTTGCCAGGCAGCTTTTTTCTTACCTGATTGGCCTCGTTTTCCGGCAGCCACTTGATCATCCCTACCGATCCGGTCTTGGCGTGGTGGAAGTCGAAGCCGTTGGCGGCCAAGATCGGGATCCAGTCAGACTGAGCAATGTTGACGTAAAACCACAGACCACGAACCCCCTAGAAAACAAGGTAATGGTTTTTGGAAATCGCCTTTTACTGTAGTAGTCTTGTTGCTCAGCTCAGCTCACTTACTCGAGCCTTCCATTCTGCAAGAGACTTCTCCAGCTTCTGCTTGAACTCTTCCGACGAACAAGGCTCCTCCTCAGAGCGAACCGTGACTCCCTTGAACCTGTCAGGCTTCCCCACGAACAGGCCCTCGTCCATTTTCAGCGTCTGCTGCTGCTTCTGACAATGAGTGTTGTACTGGGAGTGAAATGTTCTCCTAGCAGTAGTTTCTTTGTTACATGAATGCTTTGTCAAGGTCCTCAAAAGCACCTCCGCTCTCTTCCACGCAGCTGCTGTCGTTAGAGGAGCGCAAAAAGACATTCATTTGCTGTTGATAAGATATCACTACGCTTCTTTGCAGGGTCACTATGTCCTTCCTGTTGTTTGTGCTGTACAGTAGGCAAATATTGTGCCTTCTCGGATGAGGATCTATCGAAAGCATGCAAATTACGTAGTCGAAGTATCGTTTCGCAACGTGCGTTGCTCCTCCTCCTGCACTTGGGAAAGCGTAGTACGCGTTCGCCACCGCTACCTGAACTTGTTTTTCGGTCACACGGGGGTCTGCTGAGCTGTATCCCTATGTCACGTAGCCAGAGAGGAGAGAAAGCTTTCACCGCCATCTATCGACGGCTCGCGCACAATCTTTCTATCCTTCCTTTCCAGCCTGGGGAGAGTTCATAGCGGACCTCCTGCAGTACAAGAACTACAGCCGCTTCGTGGTGGACTACCTGGGCGGGCTGCTGGAGCACCATGCCGACAGGGTGCGGAGGCACCAGAAGGAGGGATCCTCTTCCGGGAGGGTGCTCTACTCCTCGCAGTTCTTCAAGATCTTCGACGTCATATTCGGCACCGGAGCCTTCCACAACCTCAACAAGCAGTACAAGGCCCGGCTGTTGGAACTTTACCCCGTCGTCAAGGTAAAAAAACTATTTAAAAAACCATAGTTGTGAAAGCAACTTGACTTTCTTATGCCAATTATTTTTTCAGGCTGTGTCCGTCGGCGACTGCGCCTCCGACCACGAGCTGTTCCCCGAATTCCTCCGCCGCCTCAGCGCCCAGAAGCAGCGCGAGGCGAGCGCCGGCGACGCCGCCCCCGCTGCCTCCTCCAACCCGGTGGAGGTGGCGCTGCGGGAGGAGTGTCTCCACTCAATGTCGCAGTGCCTGGCCAACAACCCCGCCGCCGTCAGGCACTGGCAGCAGATGTACGCCTCGCACCTGGCGGCCAGCGCCGACCTGCTGGCGTACCTCGGTGAGACAAAAAGTTTGCATGTAACAATGTTCTCGATTCTCAACGAGGACAAAATTTCAGATTCCAACTGGAAGAAGCTGAAGTCTTCCCTGGTGAGGAACGAGGACCTCATGGACACCCTGGACGCCTTCGAAGACTACAACGAAGGAGCTTCAGGACAGAAGGACGGGCTCTCCCTGGCAACATCCTCCACCAAGGTGCGTACAAGGCATTTAGTTTCCATGAGTCACATACCGTTTCCGTCCGGCTTACACGCTGACGTTGAGTGCCGCGTTTGGGGATCTCATTGGGCCAGGGAGGATCGCTCTCATCTCGGTGGGACGCGAGGAAGTCTAGGAGTTTGGGGATGGGAAGTAGTGTCGTACACGGCCAGAGGGAGAGAGTGAGCAAGGGAGCGGTAGAAAAATCGAGCAGGGGTAAAAGAGAGTGGTTTTTAAATTTTCTTAGTGACAATGTGATACTGCAAGGTGTGCCACAATCAGCCGCTTTAGAGCGACAGCGGCAGCCTCGACGCTTCACCGGCCTCTCGCGCATTTTCCTGTTGACGTGACGAGAGAAACGGCTGCTGTTTCGATTTATTTTTTGCCGGACCTTCTACGGGAAAAAAATCGCGGCGAATGCATGTATGCATTTGCGGCTCCCCGCCGCCGCCCGTCTTGAGTTTAAACTCCCTCTTGGTCCGAACAAGAGGAAGCGGAGACGATGACGACTGCTGTCTTGGTCAGCTACGAGAGCCACTCTGATCTCCAGGTGAGGGTTAGGGAAAGACAATAGCAAAGTAATTACCGTCACCGGGAGCTCCGCCGCAACTACCGGCGAAGAGGGCAATGCTCGATTGCACAAGACAATCGTAGAAAGCTCCTTGACAGTCCGCAGTATCCACTTCCGGCAGAAGACAGCGGGGAAGGGGGGAATCTTGGGCTAAAAGAGAGGGAGAAAGCTTCGTCCGCCCCCTTTTGACGAAGTGGAAAGCAGCCAACCCCCATTCCCTGCCGTCCCCTGGGCGCTTCCAACTTGCGGCAGCCGGCGGTGGTAGCACAATTTACCGTACTGCGGCACGCCAGAAACAGCTTTCTAAGTAGCCGAGTGTCCTCGTGAGCCACTTACTGTACGCAGTACACGCCCCCAGTTAACATACGTCGAACAAACACGTACACTTACGCACTCTTCCCTTCTTCGACTCAGGCCCTGCTGGTGAAGATGAGTCGCAGTGGCGGCGGCTCCGGCGGCGGCCGGGGCTGGTTCCCCTGGAAGACCTGCTGCCTCCTGCTGGGCCTCCTCCTGTACTACCTGGTGCGGCAGGACATCCGCGACCACGGCGGCGCCTTCGAGCGCTCCAGGACCGGCGTCTTCCTCAAGGACGTGGGCCTGGACCAGCACGCGCTTTCGGCGCACGCCTACGTGGTGGGGCGCATCGAGGACGCCAAGGACTTCGCCGAGTGGGCCGTCCCCGCCGCAGCCAAGAAGGCCCAGGAGCTTAGGGAGAAGGCCGGGCCGCAGCTGGAGGCGGCGGGGGAGGCGGCCAAGAGGGGGTACAAGTGGTGCGCAGCCACCGCAGCCGACCTGGTCCTCAAGGTGGGTTTCCCAAACAATTCATTTTACACAAGAAAAACAATTAATTCCCATTTTGTTCTCAGGTGGAAGAGCAGTTTCCTGGGACGAGGGAGAAACTGCACTTCTTGTACGAGGAGACAGTGAAAGGCTCCCTCTGGCTGTGGGAGAGGGTGCTCTTCTACGGGTACAG
>JAAUYJ010071357.1_pt1 | contig 10809 bp, 3 predicted proteins | sample 7278031 | NCBI WGS metagenome assembly JAAUYJ01 (sample SAMN14350222, study PRJNA611818) | marine sediment metagenome | isolation source: surface marine sediment (1.8m) | place: French Polynesia: Moorea | collected 2018-08 | reverse complement strand
GCGTCATCCACTTCCACCAGGCGCAGCGCCTTGGAGCGTTTGGGACCCCGCGTCAGCTCTCCGGAGCCAGGTACGTCACGTCACAGTACCTCATCGCGTCCGGGTACTTCTCGCTCTCCTCCTCGTTCAGGACGTTCGGGCCGGCGCTCGCCTTCTCCTCGTCCGAGTACGCCTGGAGGCCACTCCCACCGCTCTCGCTCTGACGCCCGCAAGTACTCACCGCGTGGGGGCTCCTCCTCCTCCTCGTCAAAGTCATCCAGCAGCGATGACAGCATCAAGGTGGTCAAGGTGGTGGAGGGAAGGAAGAGGAGGGACGACGACGACCCCGACTACCGCCCTACCGCCAGGAAGTCCTTCGGCCGGAGCTCCGCCAAGAGGTCCTCCTCCACGAAGAAGTGAAGAAAAAGTGAAGAAATCACCGGAAGATGAACAATGTTTATTTACGTCGCCGCGCTCGCATCTCGCGTCTTATATTTACAATAATTCTCCCCATTTGGTTTGTTCAATATGCAAATTTCCCCTCTTTATGTCATTAAAACTCGAATGCGTCCTTTTATGTGGCAAGTCTGTTCGAGCGTTCGCCGTTCTTTTATCTTATAGTCTCGCAACCTCGCTGTAGTGCGTTCTCACGCTTGACGCATTGGCGTCTTGGCGTAGTCCTCCCTGTTCTCCGCCTTTGGCGTCGCTTTACGCACATGACGCACTCTCGCGTCCAGGTGCTCGCTGTCGACGGCGTCTTCTTACGCATTCAGCGCAGCTTAGGCTGCGCGCCAGCTGTGTGTTGGCCATTCCTCCACAGCTGTTGCGTCGAGCCCGGCTTTCGTGGGTCGCGCCCCTTGGTTCCGTGGCGGCTGCCGCAGCCGCCTGCCACGGCCGGGGGAGTGTTGCGACCGCTGAGGGGATGCTAGCAGCTTGGCTCTGGGGAGCCTGGTGGAGGGAGAGGAGCTACCCAGCTGTGAAAGGAGATGAAGACAGCTGGAGATGAGGACAGCTGGAGAAGAAAGGGAAGAGATCCAGAGAAGAAAAGGAGTCACTCTTGGTTCCCACTTTGTAAAGGAAGGATCTCTGTTCTTGGCTTAGACTTGGACTCATCTTTTATTGTAACTTGATTGAAATATATTGCAAGGATCAAGTACAAGTTCAGGTTCAGCGGTCGCTTCCTTTGGAGCCAATATGGCGCCTCAACGTTTAATTTAACCCGTAATAGCAGTAGTCGTTACGACAATCTGCAAGTATGTAAAGTCGTATAACTTCAAACCTACCACCGCGACAGGCGGTTAGTAGGGTAAAAATGTTTCATACACCCCCCGTAGATCGTCAGGGCGCGTACCAGCGCACGGACGAAAATAACGGCGGGAGTAATGAGGCCGAGGCCGGGGCCACGGCCGTCCCAGCGTCCGCCGCCGGCGCGGCCGACGCAACCATCACAAAAACATCTTGCGATGCTTCTACCCATCAGATCTGCATCCCTAACTGCAACGAAGACGAGAAGGCATGGATTCAGAACTTCCAGCAAGAGCAGCGGCGCGTCACCATGGAGTCCATCGCGCTGGACCGCAGCAAGGACCTGGATCAACACACGGCCGCAGACCTCCTGAAAGATATATATCGCATCAAGGAAGTCGGAGCGAGGACATGGGCGTACTACCAGAATAAAATGAGGGCGAAACATAGGGTACAGGCGCATTTGCAGATGAAACCAAAGTGGCAGGAGATCGATCTGCTGCTGGAACAAGCCATCTACCGTCTATCCACTCGATACCCTCATTTGGTCGATTCAGGAGCGGACGCAGACGACGAAGTCCAGCAGGTCCCCTTCGTCCCTCTCCCAGGTGCGCAGACCGGAGCTCGACCGAAGGAGATCCCGGTTCTCTCACTTACAGAACCAGTCCAAGGACCTGAACAGAGCGCCGCTGGAGGACAGCCGCCCCCTCTTGCAGCAAGTCCAACGAAGGGAGATCCCTCTGCAGCCGCCCGTAACAAACGAGCACCGGCTCCCGTCTCCCCACCCCAGACACGGTCCAGGACGGCAGCAGCCGCAGCCAGGCTAAATGAAGGGGGGTCTGCGGCGTCCGCTACAACTCAGCCGCCAGGAGTGGCAACAACTACGTCCGCGGTTGTCATTTCGTCCTCCACCCAGGGGCCTCCACTGTTGCAGTTCTCGGCGACGGCTGCGGGGGGGACGGCGACAGGGGCGGGGCCTGTGGGAGGAGGGAGAATTATCCCACCAGCGCAATTCATCAGGCAGAACTTGATCCCACCCACGGTCTTCACGTCGCCCATCCCGTTTCCGTCTGGTATCGCAACTCCCAACGTTCGACAGGCGACAAATCTGGGCCCCATCCCCGCGGTGGTGGGCGCCAGCTCGTTCTCGGCCGTCATCGGGCCACCCATACCCGCATTCCAACCACACGCTCAGCAGCTGCAGCTGCAACAACAGCAGCAGCAGCAACATCAGAACGACCAACTACGGCTAGAAAAGGAGCTCAGAAAGATGAAGTTGGACCTGGACGAGCAAAAAAGGGCGGTTTCCAACGCTCGACATGACGTCGCCCAGCAGGTTCAAAACATCCAAGCGGCTGCCGCCAGGGAAAGGGAGGTATTGAAGGAGCAGCACGACAAGCAGATCCAGGACCTGCAGAAGCAATTAGAACATGCGCACGACGTATACAGGCAACTGGAGCAGCAGCAACAGCGGTCACACGGCATGTCCTCATCCTTTCGGCCAGAAGAACAACGCCAGTCCACCCCTGAACATAGGAAGAGGTCTCAGGACGTCAGGTTCGATCACCTATACCAGGATGGTGTCTACAGGGGGCGACAGGGAGCGACGGTTGGCCGACCCGGGGGAGGGAACCAATTTCATAATGATAACCCTTCCCAGCAGATGTACGATCATACTCCACAGACACATCAGAACGCGCACTACTTCCCACAACAGAGGGAAGATCCCTCTACCGACCGACATCGACAGGCGAGACAACAGCCTCAGGAAGATCCGCCTCCACCGCCCCGACCTGGTTCGAACCAGCAGGGGCAACAACAACAGCGTGGAGGACAACAGAACAACAGCAGAGCCATACCCTCTTCCCACCTCCAAGGGGTTTCTACACCCGGGGGAGCTCCCACGGGTCGAGGACACCACCATCCAGTCATCGACCGTTTCGCTAAACTCATCCCCAACTACGGGCAGAGGGAAGTACTGGACCCCTACGTGGTCCCAGAGCAGGACGAGAGGCCAGAGTGGTACAGGAACAATCTTCCACCCCCTTGGGACAAGCCCCCTGCGGCCGACAGCACGTTGATCACAGAGCCCAAGAAGTTGGAGCAGCTCGTCACGGTGTTCTCGGGAAGGAAGGGCGACTACTCCGTCTGGATGACAGGATTTGTAGCCAACATCCACCGAGCCCGAGCTTCAGTAGGAATAAAAGCAAAATGTCTCATCAAAGCTTTGAACAAGCAGGATGAAATGTTAAGGGAACTTTTAGCGACTCTTTCTGCCGACAGGGACTCATACGCTAGGGCCATCCACAAGTTGACGGACTGGTACTCACATCCAAGGGGAGTCCTCGCCTCCAAGCTACACCGACTAAACGAGATCCAGAACATTAAAGCAGACGACCTCATCAAGCTCCAAAAATTCCATCTGAGGTTGGAAGACTACTGCGATACAGCCGCGTCCATGGGAAGGGCGGATGACCTCGTCGCGCTTCGAACGTACGAGGAAAATCTCGACCGCTTGGACATGGAGCTCAGGAGAGACTTCCTGAAGTGGGTCAGAGCAGTAGGAGCCCGAAGGGATGTACCCAGCATGCTGGCCTGGCTCGGCGAGCTGGTGAAAGACGCCCGAGAAAGTGCAGAAGCCCTGGAATGGGAAAAGAAGGGGAAGAAGGTGGAAGAAGTCGTACTATTCACAAAAAACAAGAAAGAAGAGGAGTGCTCCATGTGCAAGAAGGAACATAAGCTGGCCTTGTGCCCGGCCTTCCTCGATCTCACCCCCACACAGAGGAGACGACGTCTGGAGGAGTGGAAGAGATGCTACTGCTGTCTGGAGTCAGGCCATCAGATCAAGGAGTGTACGTCTGGAGTTGTTTGTCCTACATGTGAACGAAAACACCATCACCTGCTCCATGGATCTCTTAGGAGGAGGCGCGTCATGTCCCGGCAGCGAGCACTGCACGCCGATGCGGCGGAAGGCGAGGAGGCGGAGAGCGAGGCCGGGGACGACGAGTGGTCGGAAGACAGCGCAGTGGAAGAGCACGTCCTCAAGACCACCACGAGGAAGAGCGGAGTCTCTCTGCAGACGCTGCCGATATTCGTACAAAACCCTGAAACGAGAAGGTCGATTAAGATGAACCTCCTCATCGATCCTGGGTCGACGGGGGCCTTCCTGAGCAAGGAAGCGGCGGGAGAACTCCGACTAACAGGAAGAACAGTGGAAACGACAGTGTCTGGGTTTGGAGGAGCGGAAAAAACAGAAAGGACTCTGGCAGCCGCAGTACAGGTATCATCGGTGGAGTCCCCCCACAAGAAGCACTGGGTGTACCTGCATGTCACGGACAATCCAGCTGGGAACTACAAGCCGACCGATTGGACGAAGAAGAAAGAAGACTACGAACATCTCCGAGATCTTCCAGTCCGTGCTCCAGTGCCAGGTCGACAGGTAGACATAATGATAGGCATGGCCAACCCCGAGCTGGTGTGCTCCCTCGTCGCCGACAGGACAGGAAAGAACAAAAGGGACCCCATGGCACGTCTGACAAGACTAGGATGGGTGGTGGCAGGGCCCATGAAAGGAACTTCTTTGCAGCCGGCGGCGTACTTCACGTCCGCGTCTACCCCTGTGTGGGAGACGATGCCCTTGGGCGACAGCAGGAAGATGGAACAGGACGACCTGCACAGAAGGGTGGAGAAGATGTGGGAGATAGACACGCAGATCAACAGAGAAAAATATTCTCCAGTTGAAGAAAAAATCATGCAACTACTCAGGGAAAAGCTGGAGCTCCAGGGAGGGAAATATGAACTTCCCACCCTGTGGAAAAACGACGCCAGGCCCGCCAACAACTTCGCGTTCGTCAAGAAAAGATTAGAAGCACTCAAGTCGAGCAAGCACTTCAGGGACGCCAAGCTCAGGGAGGAGTTCATGAACAATCTCCAGGAGTGGCTGGAGGAGGATCATGTAGAACGCGTCATCACCCATTCCCCTGCGGAGGACAAGGCTTACTACCTGGCGACTTTTCCAGTTGTCCGGCGAGACAAGACTACAACACAAGTACGCCCAGTCATGGATGGGAAGGCCAAGATGGGCAAAACTAAGGCGCTGAATGAGTTCCTGTACAAAGGGCCCAAACTGATCAACGAGCTCACGGAAGTATTCTTGCGCTTTCGGCTGAGAAGAGTAGCAGTGGCCGCCGACGTCAAGAAGATGTTCTACCAGATCAAACTGGCAGCAGAAGACAGGGATTGGCACCGATTCCTCTGGCCCGACGACGGTCCTGCGGGGTACGAGATCTACAGATGGAAAGTGCATCCCTTTGGAAGTGCGGCGAGTCCCTGCATCGCCATCTACACCATAAAAGAGCACGCAAGAAGACTGAAGGAAGAATTCCCTAGGGCGGCGGAGATGGTGATCCACAGCACGTTGGTGGACGACAACCTGGACTCCGTGGACACAGTAGAGGAAGCTGTCCAGCTCATAAAAGATGCGCAGCAGCTATACGCCAGGGCAGGGATGAAGCTCAGAAAAATTATCTCCAGCTCTGCAGACGTGTTAAAGGAGTTCCCAGCAGAAGAGCGCAGTCCCACCCTCGATCTGGCATCCTTCTGCGTGAAGGACGAGTTTGTTCCCTTGGTCAAGACGCTGGGAGTGATCTACCTGTGCGAGAAGGACCAGTTCAGCTTCCACATGGAGACACCGCGAGTGAAGAAGTGGACGAAGAGAGAAATTCTGAGCTTTGAAGCCCAGCTCTACGATCCCCATGGATTCGTTTCTCCCTACATCATCGTCTCACGGATGATCCTACAACAACTCTGGAGAATGGGGCTGGGATGGGACGAGGAGCTGCCCGCAGAAGTAGCCCGACAGTGGGAGAAGTGGGCGGGAGAACTGGAACTTCTTCCCCAACTACGCATCGATCGGTGCCTGACTGGAGGAGCGGTGGAGGAAGCCGAACTGCACGTCTTCTGCGACGCCTCGGGGAGAGGCTACGCGGCGGTGGCCTACCTGGTAACTGGAAAGACGGGCAGAAGATACGCGAGATTAGTTATGAGCAAAGCCAAAGTAGCACCAATCAAACAACTGAGCATTCCCAGGTTGGAACTGATGGCAGCACTACTTGGAGTGGAACTCGCAGAAAAAATCTATGTAGCACTGAGTCTCCCTAGAGACAAGGTGCATTATTACACCGACTCCACGAACGTCTTGTGTTGGATTCGGAGCGACTCTCAAGACTACAATTCTTTCACTGGCACCAGAGTTGCAAAGATCCAAACAGCCACTTCAAAGGGAAGCTGGAGATGGACCGACACTGACCACAATCCAGCAGATCTCCCATCGCGCGGATGCAGCCTCGAAAAACTCTTGGAGTGCAGGATGTGGTGGGAAGGGCCAGCGTTTTTAGCGAGGGGGGAGTTCCCGCCACAGCCGGCCGCCTTGTCCCCATCAGACGACGTCCTCAAGGAACTCAAGAAGCAGGCGCAGTTTGCCTTTCAAGCCGTCGTGACACCACCACTGGAAGACGGCGACGCTGGCGGGGAAGAATGGTTTCCCATTAAAGCTGGGGACTGGCTCCGACTGCTGCGTGTCACTGCGTGGGTTCTGCGGTGGAGAAGACCAGGAAAGGGACCTTTGTTGATTAGGGAGCTCAGAGCAGCGGAAGTGGTGGTCATCAAAGCCATCCAAAAATCTGCCTTTAAAAGGTCAATTGAAGATCTCAAGAGACACGGGGAGCTGAGCAACAAGAGTCACCTGGTGAAGCTCCCGCCCTTCTTCGACAACGACGGCTGCCTACGACTAGCAGGTCGGCTCAGAGATGCCGATTGGTTGGAGTTCGAAGAACGACACCCGTTGCTACTGCCAAAGAAACATCCTGCCACTACAGCACTAATCCGTTACTATCACGAACAGGTGCTCAACCATGCAGGACCTCAACATACCCTCAGCGTACTCATTCGGCGTTTCTGGATAGTCAACGGCACGACGGCAGTACGAAAAGTCATCACAGCCTGCGTGGAGTGCAGAAGAAGAAAGGCCCAGCCCAGTCAACAGATCCAGGCCAGTCTCCCTGACAGTCGACTGCTTCAACCCAATTTCTACCCATTCCAGAAGACTGCCCTAGACATGGCTGGCCCATTCAGAGTAAAATACCAAGATGTGCGAGGGGAAAGGAAAAGGTACGTTCTACTGCTTACCTGTATGGTCTGTAGGGCCCTGCACCTGGAGGAGATGCAAGACACAAGCGCCGCTAGCTTCCTCGCCGCCTTTGACCGGTTCGTGGCGCGCAGAGGAGTGCCGGTGTCAGTCCTCTCCGACAACGGGTCCAACTTCGTCGCGGGCCTGAACGAGCTGAAGCTTCTTTGGACGGAAGAGAACCTAAATGAGGTGAAAGATAAATTATACAACATTGAATGGGATTTCACCCCCCCAAAAGGACCCCACTTCGGAGGAGTTTATGAGAGACTAGTCAGAGCGGTCAAGCAGACGTTGTACCACACCTGCCCAGCCGCGGAAGTCATCCCATGGGAACAGTTTCACACAGGACTGGTGGTGGCTGAAGGCATCCTGAACAGTCGCCCGCTGACGTACAAGACGGGGGATGCCCAAGATCCGTCTCCCATCACGCCGGCCGACCTGATGGCGGTGCCGTTGTACAAGCCACTCGCGGGAGCACCATGGGGTTGGAACATGCGAAAGAAATGGCATCAACTGCAAAAGAGGCTGGATCATTTATGGTCAAGGCTTCAATACGAGCTACAGCCATACCTACAGGAGTTGACAGCCTGGAGGAGCAAGAAAAGAGCTCTGCAGGTGGGCGACGTCGTCGCCCTCATGGATGAGAAGAGGAGAGGCAGGTGGCCGTTGGGTAGGATCATGAAGACGGAAGTCAGTCACGACGGCCAGGTCAGGAAGGTCCATGTCCTCTCGGCCGGTACCACCTACAGGAGACCGATCTCACAGGTGGCGCTGCTGCTGGAGGCCGACGAGGACGAGTCCCACGCTGTCGCCGCGGAGGCCACCGCAGGGCCTCACCTTTAACGAAAAAACCACGTGGTTAGTTGAGTAAGGGAAGGCTAGTCAAAGCTCCTTTCACTAGGAGCCCTGCCGAAAGACTACGCGCGCGCGAGGAGAGTGCTTTCCTCAATAGTTCCAGAGCTGTCAAATGGCAGCCGGAGTCCTCCCTAGAGTCTACGCGGGAGGGGAATAGGAGACCCAGTTTATGAAGCAAAAGTGTGACCAACGGCATAGGAAGACACCAAAGGGTCAAGAATAGCAAAGGAGTCCCACGTCTGTGATACAAAACTGTGCCACACTACAATAGAAAGGGACAAGTTTCGAGAGGGAAATTTATAGCTATCGAGTCCCGTCGAGGGATTGGGGGACTCCATTGCAGTCAAAAGACACAAAAAAGGTCTCCGCGTGGCCAGCCCCTGCCTATAAAAGGTGGACAGAATCGCCTCGAAAAATTTAGTTTGTGGGAAAGTGAGCGGGGGGAAATTAGTGTCAAAAATTTTCGTGATAGAAGTGGTGGCTGAGCAGTCGACGCCGGAGCGTCTAAGCTGCAGGCAACCATTGGTGTAGAGTGTCTCGGTCAGGGCCAAGTTCGTGAAGCCATGGCGGTGTCTTCGTCGTCGGGTGATGGAGTGGTCAGGCTGTGGAATAGAAGCCAACCGCACTACAATGGGGATTCATCGGAGGCCATCAGGAGGACAATGGAGCCGCCGCAGAGGAAGATCTACGACTTCTTCAGGGACACCCACAACCTCATCCGCTTTGACAGCCCGTCCGTCTCCAAGCTCACCACCCGCCAGGAGAGCGCGCTCTTGATCGTGCAGGACCCCAAGGACTGGTACAGCTACGCGCCCATCATTGAGACAGAAGTCAACGACTACGGCCTCCTCAGCTTCGACTTCGAATGGTATGGAGAGCACACGGACTGCTCGAGGCTGCTCCCCTCGATGAGGAACGACTGGAACTTCCAGCGCCGCATCGTCTTCGTCCACTTCGCCACTGCTTCGGGCAAGACCTGCTTCTTCGACTTGGAGAAGATGCGAGGAGGCAACCCGGTCGACCCCATGCACCCCCTCCAGTCTCTGCCCGACGTCTTCCTCCCCTGGCTGAGGGATCCGACAGTGATCAAGGTGGGCTCTGAGATCTCAGTGGACGTCTTAGCGTCGAAGCTGACCGTCAGAGGCACCGTTGACACGAGCAGGATCTTCGCGGAGTACCAGAAGGAGGAGAGGGGCAAGATCATTGACGTCGGAGTCACGGCCAAAACCGGCACCGGTATCCAGTCCTTCTGGTGCAAGAACTGCGACTTCCGCCCCATGCCCAGGCACAAGTACGAGAAGACCTACGGCGCGTCCCCGTACCCGGACTGGCAAGGCCATAGGGTGTGGCCTCTCTTCCGTCGAGCACCCCAGATTTACAAGTGGCCAAAGAAGCTGGACGGCTCTTACCAGGACGACGTCCTCTTCTACAACTTCCATGACGCCACAACGCAGATTGGCATGCCCTGCAAGCTGTTCCTGGAAGACACCGAGAGGAGTGGGCGCTGCGTCATTGGAGTGAATGATACGGTGGAGTCAACGATCTTCAAGTATCTGGGCGAGTTCAAGGTGGGGATCGAGGAGAGCGTCAGCATGGAGCTGGAGGGCGATGAGGATTGGGACGCCGAGGTGGACAAGATCATCCACGACGGAGACTACGACGAGTGCTTCGACGACGTCTCTACTTCAGGCGAGGCCGTTCCTCCGACGAAGAAGCGTAGGAAGTCTTCCTTGCGTCAAATCACGGGTCAGGCGCCGGCGTACGCATGCCACTGGGGGAGAGACATTGACCGCAACAATCCGTACCAGTACACACCGGTGTGGGGGCGTCGCTGCGAGTTCTGCGGCGTCGGGGGTCACAGCCTCATTGACACCAGGGGCGTCATCATGTGCCCTCGCAGGAAGGATATCTCCGTCGGAGCCACGGTCTGCCAATACCCGAGCTGCGGCAACAAGGCCGATCACATGACCGTCGTGTGCCCCGTCCTGCACCAGGTCTGCTACGTCTGCCTGCACCGCGGCCATGGTGAGGAAGACCACTGCGAGTCTTGGTCCAGGAAGGAGTGGCAAGAGAAGAAGGATCTGTTCGAGCTCTACGCCGGCGACGGCCTCTTCACCCGACGCCGTCATCATGACGATCGTTGGGGGTTCTACGCCGCCAGGTTTGGGTCCCCGTACCCTTACCCAGTGTTCTACCGCGACCTCATCAACATGACCGTCGCCGCCGCCGACGAACTCCTGACCCCCCAGAGAGAGCACGTACGCGTCTCTGCCAAGGGCCTACGCATGGTCGGACCGAAGAACGAGCCACAACCAGGGGACGCTTCCAGCTCGGGACGCTTTGAAGCGTCAAAGAGCGCAGCCTCCTCCTCCGGCTCCCGCCGTCCGCCGCCCCCAGCGGCCCCACCGAGCGCCCACTCGTACCCTCATCGTGCGTCATCCACTTCCACCAGGCGCAGCGCCTTGGAGCGTTTGGGACCCCGCGTCAGCTCTCCGGAGCCAGGTACGTCACGTCACAGTACCTCATCGCGTCCGGGTACTTCT
>JAAUYJ010088747.1_pt1 | contig 10810 bp, 11 predicted proteins | sample 7278031 | NCBI WGS metagenome assembly JAAUYJ01 (sample SAMN14350222, study PRJNA611818) | marine sediment metagenome | isolation source: surface marine sediment (1.8m) | place: French Polynesia: Moorea | collected 2018-08 | reverse complement strand
TGAGGCTCCAATAATTATGAATCCTAGCCAAAATTTAAGTTTCCGCACCCCACCCACCGAACATTAAGCACTTCTTAAGTCTTAATCTTTGGTTTACAAACACTCTCTTAAAATTGTCGCAACCAATTTAGGATTACTATAGAAAGATTTAGACCTTAATCGCTAATCAATAATTATTAATTATTCCAGAATAGATACTTACTAATTCATAATTGTCAAAAAGGTGATTTAATTTGACTAATCATTTAATTGTTAAAGTTTCTTTGAAATCTAACATTATTTTTAGTAATTAGTATACCGCTACGCGCTAGGGAGTAGGGAGTAGGAAATAGGGAGTAGCAGACTTTTAAAGGGTTCTAGGATTTAGAAATATCCTAACCAATTAACGTAGTGCTATATTCATAGCATTTTGCTAAAACAATTCTATGAATATAGAAGATTTCAATTATTCAGTAATAATTGTGGGTTTAAGACAATTGAAACTGTTTAGAGTAAGTAATATGTTTTAAATTAGCTGTTTTTACCCAACCCCTAAGCCCCCAAAATCCAACCCCTACACTCAACTATTTGTAAAATTATTATTTTAAATTGGTAGAACCAAATACGGTTCAGTTAAGGATTTTTTTGTAAATTTGTAACCTGCAAAAGCCTATCCTGACGCAGGGCTATTTCGTTCTAATTTATGACTTTTTGTGTATTAACGAAAATATCCCTTTTCAAGGATTGAAGGTTATATCAACCAATCTCTAAAAGCTAGTAAAATCCTCACTTGATTCTAGAATGAAATAGCCCTGATCCTGACGTTGCCGAACTGACAAATTTTCGTCTTATCTAAACTGTATTACTATATAACCAAATTTACTAATTATTGGATACTCAATACCTCATAAACCAGCAATATGCTCTATCAAAATTTCTTGTCAGTTAAATATTTCAGCTTTGTCGCCATAAACAAAACCCTTTAGGGACATTTTATGGAATCCTCCTCAAGTGGTCTACCGAAATCAAAACCGCTGTAAACTTTTGACATGATAGCTGAGACTTTTGCATAAAGCTATAATTATCCAGGAAAATCAATCCGGGACTTTACTCCATCAACAGTCATGAGCTCAACCCTAATAGAACAGATTCAACAATTTTATGATGCTTCGTCCGGTCTCTGGGAACAGGTGTGGGGTGAACATATGCACCACGGCTATTATGGGCCAAATGGTAACCAGAAAAAACAGAGGCGACAAGCACAAATAGATATGATTGAAGAACTACTTCAGTGGGGAGCTGTCAATCAACAGTCAAGTTTTTGGCCTCCAACTTCTATCCTGGATGTTGGTTGCGGTATTGGCGGTAGTAGCTTATATTTAGCAGAAAAATTTAATGCTAGTGTTACTGGCATTACCCTTTCACCAGTTCAGGCCAATAGGGCTAAGGAACGTGCTGAATCAGCAAACCTCAGTCAACAGACTAATTTTTTAGTAGCCGATGCTTTAGAAATGCCTTTTGCTGATGCTTCCTTTGACTTGGTGTGGTCTCTCGAAAGTGGAGAGCATATGCCTAATAAGATAAAATTTTTGCACGAATGCTATCGAGTGCTGAAACCTGGTGGAAATTTAATTATGGCTACTTGGTGTCATCGTCCTTTAGATAGTCCTAATGGACAACTAACTGATGATGAACGGCAGCATCTGGCCGAAATTTATCGGGTTTATGCTTTGCCCTATGTTATTTCTTTGCCGGAGTATGAAGCGATCGCCGAAAAGATTGGTTTTCAAGATATCTGTACTGCCGACTGGTCAACTGCTGCTGCTCCTTTTTGGGATGTGGTAATTGAATCAGCCTTTGACCCTAAAGTGATAATTAACTTACTATTAAGTGGTTGGACTACAATTGAAGCAGCTCTTTCCCTGGAACTAATGAGCCGTGGTTATCAAAGAGGGCTAATCAAATTTGGTTTGTTGCGAGGGAATAAATAGTGAAGTACCCAACCCTACTCCGTTGAGGGTGGGGCGCGCCTTTGCTCAAGGCGTAATCGTCTCTTTAGGCGTAGATTTGGATGCTTCCCACCCTATTTTTAGGTCATAAAACTGAAGCAAATTTTGACAAGCGTTGATATCTCTATCGTGATCTACATGACATCCTGGACAAGTCCATTCTCTATCTTTTAGCCTCAAATCTTCTTTAAGATACCCACAATTAGAACATCTTTTAGAACTAGGAAAGAATCTATCTACTCGTTTAATTTCACAACCGTAGATATCTCCTTTGTACTCTAAAAGGGTTAGGAATTGCCCCCTGGCTACGTCACTAATTTGCTGGGCTAGTTTTCGATAGCGTAGCTCCTCCGCAGGAGGCTTTTTGACCATCCCTTTGATGTTTAAGTATTCACAACTAATAACTTGGTTTTCGTTGGTTAGCTTCAGACTTATTTTGTGTTGATAGTCTAATCTTTGGTTAGCAACTTTCTCATAGATTTTAGCTACTTTCACTCTAGCTTTTTTTCTATTGTGAGAATCTTTGGCTTTGCGATTTAACCTCCTTTGTCTAATTTTTAACCTTCTTAATGAACGTTGGAAATAGCGAGGATTCTCAAACTTTTCAGGTTTATTAGTAATACAAAAATCTTTAACTCCTAGATCCATCCCAATCTTATCACCATTCAAAGGGGCTTTTGGGATATCTAAGAGATTGTTTGTAAAGAAAATATAAAAAGGGAACAGGGAAGACTTAACTCGGAACAGGTAATAAGAAAGAAGAAATCAAGATAACTATTTTTCACTTAAGAATCTAGGGCATATATGTACCTTTCCACCTCTGGTATTTACCAGATTTTAAGATTTTGAAGTCTTACCTCTTTTAGATTTTAGTCACTCTAAGCTCTCTTAATACTTGTTTTACAAACAGTCTCTAACTCGGTAAAAATTGAAGCTAAATATTTCCCTGATGGGGTTTTGCTAATCGTGATACTCTTAATCTCTCCTTTGATTTCTCGATGAATTATCATTTTAATAAGAGACATTTTAGGAAGCTTTAATTTTCCTTCCTCAGTCAGAGAAAAGTGTTGAGGAACTCGAAAAGATTGTCTGTTAGACCTCTTTTTGAATCTAGGAAATTTTGCTAATCCTTTAAAAAAGCGAGAATAAGCAGTTTCTAAATCTTTAAGAGTTTGCTGTAAGGCTTGAGAATTAACCTCTTTTAACCATTGAAACTCTTTTTTTAGAGATGTTAGTAATTTCGCCCATTCTTGATACCGTAAACTCTTTTTACAATCAGCATAGATATCAGTAGTTAAGCGCAGAAAATAGTTATAAACAAATCTTGAACAGCCAAAGCATCTGGCTCAGAATTGTTGCTGTTCAAGATTAGGATATAGCCTAAATTTGTACGCTTGATTACCCATGTCTAGTACCCCCTTAAGAATACTCTAGGTTATGTTATCTATTTTGTGCAAAAAAGTGAAGCTATGTGTGGACTTCCTTTGGTCGGTTTATTTGTTGGTTGCCATTCATCCTCAACTTTTTGAGAAGATGGGGTATTCTGGCGACATTAGGATAAATCACTCCTAACTGACAATAATTTCAATAAGAATTAGTCCAAAAAATAGTGTGACTTATTTATCACATTATTTGGATTCACTGAATTAGTATCAATGCCACAAATCATTTTCAAATTCCGAGAAAGTAATAAAAAGTTAATAAATTTTTATTACTTTTTTTCAGCCTCCTTTTATTAGGCACAAGAACCTTGTCTATCTTGTTTATCAAGTGCTTTTTATATTCCAAGTTTACCAAGTTTTACCATATAGATATTCAGTAAATGTTAAATTCTGTACCAATATGCCAACATCTGCTATAATTCTGGCTTAAAATAGATACACCGTAATGGGGGATTCCAAGAGGTGTTCAATGTTAGTAATATTAATGGAAAATCAACTCGTTGCTCCTCAGCAAGTTTGTCAAGGTTGTTTGTTAGCAGATCGAGGCGGTCAACCCCGATGGAAAGGAGGTCAACTACGTTGTGGTCATCCAGTTCCTAAGTTAGCTGAGAGTCAACCAGACCAGTATGAATGTCAGATGGGCTTCCGTGTAGCTAGTATTGAATAACAATTTTGACTTAAATACTTAAAAATTTATCAAATATACTCTTTTTGAAACTAGACTTAGATTACTAAGTCTAACACTTAGTCATTTGCTGCGCTATCCTGATATTTATATGTATCTCATTGATGACCAAATTTCAGGAGTAATTTATAATGACTTGGCGTGGTTCCACAACAGTTCAAGATAAAATTTTTGCTTGTTTACCTTATCTATTACCATTACTTGATGGAATACAGTATGGGGACTATTTATTTAACCAGTTTCCCCCCCTCAGAATAATATTAGTCCCTCTAGCACCCCTGTTCCAGATTTATCGAGGTATACCTTTCTTTGGCTTAGTAGTTTTCTTTGCCCTTTATTTATTCGTGGTGAGAAATGATAATATCTCTCACTTTATTCGTTTCAACGCTATGCAAGCAATTCTTTTGGATATTATTTTGATTTTGTGTGGTCTAATTCTATCAATATTAGGAGGAAGTTTAGGAGGGTTTATTCTAGAGACTCTTTCTAATATGATATTTTTGGGAGTTATAGCATCATTTATCTATGCAGTAGTCCAGTCAGCTTTAGGGCGTTATGCAGAAATTCCTACCATTTCTGATGCTGTTTATATGCAAGTCCGTTAACAGAAAGGAGCGATAAAACCACAAGTTAGCAGTTGCAAATAACCTCTGTCCTAAAGAAATTAGCTCCTGTCTAAAGACTCATTATATATTTGTATTTTTGAGTCAGTAAACTCAATCAAGTAAGTCAGCTTGTAGAAGTAGGAAATTCAAACAGGTAAGCATTTCCTCCAGAATACTGCGCAAAAAGGAGTTAAGCTAGTGCAGGATGTCAGAAATAACTGACCAGTAACAAAATGCTCAAAGCCTTACCAAGCAAAAATTATGACTTATGACTTCTGAGTTATGACTTCTGAGTTCGGCGTAGCGGTACTAGCCTCCTATTGCAGGAACTGCATTATCAGCTATTTATTTTAGCTTTAGATAAAGGCTTTATTCATTAAGTCAAAATTAAATCTTACTACTGGATTTAAACATCTATCTAATAAAATTGTGGGTTAAAAGGAAGTGTGGGAGGAGGGGGAGGTGTGGGAAGATGAGGAAAATCGGTATACCTAGAAACAAAAATCTATTGCACAGTTTTAGGCGTGTCAGTCCACTAGAATTTTGCACAAAATTAGCTGTGTCTGTCCAGTAGCAAAAGTCAAAGGTCAATTAATTACCATTTTGTATTTGCTTAACAGCGAGAAGACAAAGTTAATATATTGACTGTTGAATTGTGACTTTTAACTTTTTCATAGAATAACTAGCTTTTGTCAAATAAATTTTGTAATATAAAAGATCCTTGCTTATTCATCAATTCTGAGAAGAAGCCATGTAGTCCAAAAGGAGATTATTTCCGTGAGACCATTCATTTACGAAACAATGTATATTATGCGTCCTGATCTGAATGAAGAACAAACAGAGCAGGCAATTACAAAATATAAAGAGCTTTTGCAAGAACAGGGAGCATACGATCTAGAAATTCAACATCGTGGTAAGCGTCGTTTAGCCTATGAAATTGATAATCATCGTGAAGGTATATATATTCAGATGAATTATCAAGGTCCTCCTAGTCAAATAGCAGTTTTAGAAAGAGCTATGCGCTTGAGTGAAGAAGTTATTCGCTACCTAACTATCAAGCAGGAAGTACCAAAAACTCCAGCATCAGATACTCAAGGTGAACCAGTAGCTGAACCAGTAGCTGAACCAGCAGCTACAGTAGCAGAGGGTGTTGCTGAATAAAGGTATTAATTAAGTAAGTTAGGGACTAATTATTACCTGATGATGCTAGGCTTTTTAGTTGTTTTGTTGCTAGAATTCATATCTAGTTTCATCAACGCCTAGCCTAGCAGATTGACTACTCCCCGGACTCAAGTGCAAAATTGTAGTAGACCGACACAGCTAAAACTGTGCAATAGACCTCTCCAGAAAAGAGGGAGCAGGAAGAAATAATTTATGGTTTCTTGACGATCATTGATTTGATTTTTGATTATTGGAGATGTCTAATAGATTTTTGTTTCTAGGTGTATTCATCTCCCCCATGTTCCCACACCTCCAACACTTCCCACACTTCCCACACTTCCCTCAATTCACTTCTAACGCAGCATTTTAGATGTGTCAATCCACTAGTTTCAGCAAGGCCTAGCAGAGCAATATCTCACCAAGATAATAAAGTTTGGACTAAATTTTTGAAATGTTTTAATTGAGCAAAAAAACAAAACTCAAAAATTAAAAATTTCCTATATTTATGAAGAATAGGGAAAATTTCCCCACTTCTGCCACTTCTGGTAAACTATACTGGTTATGAAGCTATACTATTTTTAAATTCTTATAGATAACTACTGGTAATTAGGAGGCAAACTCAAAGTGAGCCAGATTAAAAAATTAAATTCACAACAACTTCAGACAGAAGTATCCCGTCTGAATGAAGAACTACAAATGCGAGACCAGTTGATTCAGCAATTGTCTCAAGAACTATTTCGACTGGTTAAAGGAAATACAAGTATTGTACCAACATCAACTGTTCCTGAACATTATCAGTCCCAAATCCAAACTGTAAAGGAACAGTTAAATGAAGTTGAGCAACAGGTAAATTTTTATCAAGAACAAATATCTCAAAGAGATGCAGAAATTTACAATTTGCGTCATTCTGTACAAGAATTAACAGATCGTTCTCAAATGTTAGAACAAGTTGTGCAAGAACTGCCTGAAGTTTATCGTCAGAAGTTTTCTGATCGCCTTGCAGAAGTCCTGGAAAAAGTGGAAAGCTTGCAAAAAGAAAACCGTCAACTTCATGCAGAGCTACAAAGCGTTAGCTACCGTCTAGCTGTGAAAAATCGTCGAGCTAACGGCCTTGAATTACCAGCTTTTGGGGCGGGACAATCTGGTTCTTCTGTAGAAATGCCTACATTTGGAAATGCTTAAATATAAATCAGCTCAATTGCTATAACTTTAGCATGAGCTGATTTAATTTATCATAAAATGAATTAAGCTACTGCTAATTTAGAGTCATAAAAAGTAAAAACAGCATCAATACTATCGAAAATTTCAAACACTCTATCTAACTGAGTAATTTCAAAAGTTAGCCTAACTGTTGGCTGTAGATTACATAGAACTAAACGATAATTATGTTCCCTAGCAGTCTTTAAACCAACAACTAATGCACTTAAACCACAACTATCCACAAACTCTACATTAGTCATATCAATAATCCAAAGATTGTATTTTTCTGCCAATAAAGCAGTAAACTTTTGCTTCAGAGAATTTGCCGCAGCTAGGTCTAAGTGATGGTGCGCATTAAGGATAATATGCTTATTGATATCGACAGTGGTCATAGGTATCACCATTAATTAAAAAAACAAAAAAATCAATTTTTTTAGATTCAACCAAAAAAATAGACTGTTTAGATTCTGAGATTGAACGAAGATATTTTTTTATCCCAGTCAATCATATATGCTCCATAAATTGCGCTTCAATTCCGGAAAATCCATTGTTGAATGGAACTGTTTTCCAAATTTTGGGAAAAACTTAGCTTCTGTGAAGTAGATGGCAAAATTGAAAAATAATGCTACTAATTATAGTACAAAATGTTAACTTTTATTTTGTTTTTAAGCTTGATTTGTGTTTCAATAAGAAATATCCATTCTTTAGTAGTAGATGATGTCAGTATTTCTCTAAGTCCCCAGACAGATACATCTAGATCGCGGTAAAATTTAAAAAAATGATAAATTTTATTAAGAAAGTAGGTTACTAAAATATCATCGAATGTCATTAGAGTTTGTATCCTTAGACACAATTCAATTAATAGCTGAGAAATACGGCTACTTGGCGGTTTTTTTAGGAATAGCCCTAGAAAATGCAGGAGTTCCCTTACCTGGAGAAACTGTGACTATTGTAGGTGGGTTTCTTGCAGGTAGTGGAGAACTAGCTTATAGATATGTACTAGGCTGTGCAATTATCGGTGCAGTATTTGGCGACAGTTGTGGATATTTACTTGGCAAGTATGGTGGCTGGCCATTGATGTTGAAATTAGGTAGGATATTTCGGATTCAAGAAGAAAAACTGATAACTGTGAAGAATCAGTTTCGCAAAAATGCAGTTAAAGCTGTATTCTTTGGCAGATTTGTCACCTTACTACGAATTTTTGCTGGCCCTTTAGCTGGAATTGCTCAAATGCCCTACTGGAAATTTTTATTATGTAATGCTAGTGGTGCTACTGTTTGGGCATTAACAATGGTTAGCTTATCGTTTTTTGTTGGACAATTAGTACCTTTAGAAATATTAGTTGGTTGGGTTGCACAATTTGGTATTACTGCTTTGGTGTTAGTAGTTGCTTGGATTGGGATTTCTATTTGGCTTGAGTCTCGTGAAGCCAAAAATATTCCCTAATTTCCTTGAGCTTCCTCACTGGATATATTTTCTATTGATAATATTTGTAAATTTATGTGAAAATAATTTCATTATTTGCCTTTAGAGGTATAATTCAAAGTCAATAAGATTGTTTAGTTATTATCTTAAGAATCAACAAATTGCTAAAGATTTTTTGATAGCAGTTGAAAATCAGAGTCCAAAAGTACATAGTGATGGCAATGGCTCATGTTAAGATATACTAAGATTATAAAAATTTTGTTGAAAAGGTAGGTTGATTTATGGAATTGGCAATGCTATTGGCAAAACTGCCAGAAGCTTATTCAGTTTTCGATCCTCTAGTTGATGTTTTACCAGTAATTCCTGTATTCTTCTTGCTTCTAGCTTTTGTATGGCAAGCAGCCGTTGGATTCAGATAAGAACCAAAAATCAAAAATAGCTATCAACTACCAACCAATTTAATTATTGATTAAGTTGGTAGTTGATTTCTCAATTAATTTAATTAATTGAGAAATCAATCTTGATATTATATTGAAATAAGCTGAGGAAACAATAGAGAATAATCTAAGAACTACTCGCAATTGTTTTCAGAAAAGCCGGACGTTCAGAAATGCGCTTAATATATTCTAAAACAGCAGGATAAGAACTTAAATCCAACTTCAGCATCATCGGAATATAAGCCAAAACCGACCCTACTGCTACATCCGTTACATTCAAGTTTTCACCCATTAAATAGGGTTGACTTGCAAAAATATTATTCAATGGAGTCAGTAAACGCGGAGTTTCTTTTTCGCGACTTGCTTCGCTAAAAATACCAGTTCCTAAAGTAGCATTAGCAAATAATACCCACTGCATAATTTCAGCTTTCTTTTCTAAAGAATCAGGCATTTTGCCAAATTTTTCAGCAATGTACAGCAAAATAGCCCCAGACTCCCAAAGTTTAAAATCACCATCTACGATACCAGGAACTTTTCCGACTGGATTAACTTGCAAAAAATCCGGTTTGAGATGTTCTCCCTCCTGCATATTCAGGGTTATAAATTCATAGGGAGCTTGTATTTCTTCCAGATACCAATGAACAATTGATGCGCGACTACGAGCACCACCATATAGTTTTATCATTAGTAAATACCTATTTAGATAACTGAAATTTTTCCTGTTTTATTGAACAAAATAACAGAGATATTAAAGAACTTTGTGAGTATATTCATGCTGCTTCACATTATCTTCTGTATTGACAATATTTTCAGCATTAAGTATTCGTTTACGTTCCAAAGAATAATTTAAGTCATCACGACGAGTGCCTAAAGGTATCAAAGATATAACTTCAGGATGAATTTTATATGTACGAGCAGCAGCGATCGCTCTTTCAGCAAAATTATGAGAAACTTGAGTTTCTGGAGGAAAATCTGTAGGTATTTGTGGTGTATTGTCAGATAAAACTGCGCCTAAAGTAGTTCCAAAAGTCATTTCATAGGAAGTAGGAATTCCCTTAAAAATTGCTTCTAGAGCAGCAGAAGGAATTGGCTCGACAACTTTTACTTGAGAAACTTCACCATCTTCTTTGATAAAGCAGGTAGCTAAACCAATGACCAAATAGTCATCAGCAGATAAATCTGGGGCATTGGGATAAGCATTTCCAGTGGCCATACGCTATTTTAATTTTTATCGATCGGATATCAAATTTTATTCTACCAAGTTAAGCTCTTTAATCCTAGAAAAATCTCGCTCAAGATATTTCCGCTCATACTTATACCTTGATAAAGGTATAAACGCTACATATCTGCAACGTTATAGTTTTTCCATACAATATCTAGCGTTTTTACCGAATTGAGCCAATCTGTCTCATACTTAAAACCGAAACACCACAGCTTTTCCCGGTCTAAACACTACATATCTGCAACGTTATAGTTTTTCCATACAATATCTAGTCTTTTTACCGAATTGAGCCAGTCTGTCTCATACTTAAAACCGAAACACCACAGCTTTTCCTGGTCTAAACACTACATATCTGCAACGTTATAGTTTTTCCATACAATATCTAGCGTTTTTACCGAATTGAGCCAGTCTGTCTCATACTTAAAACCGAAACACCACAGCTTTTCCTGGTCTAAACACTACATATCTGCAACGTTATAGTTTTTCCATACTATATCTAGAGTTTTTACCGAATTGAGCCAGTCTGTCTCATACTTAAAACCGAAACACCACAGCTTTTCCCGGTCTAAACACTACATATCTGCAACGTTATAGTTTTTCCATACAATATCTAGCGTTTTTACCGAATTGAGCCAATCTGTCTCA
>JAAUYJ010053611.1_pt1 | contig 10813 bp, 5 predicted proteins | sample 7278031 | NCBI WGS metagenome assembly JAAUYJ01 (sample SAMN14350222, study PRJNA611818) | marine sediment metagenome | isolation source: surface marine sediment (1.8m) | place: French Polynesia: Moorea | collected 2018-08 | reverse complement strand
CACGTATCGGCAGCGAACTCCGTCAACTTTGGACGCATCATCTTCCAGATCATGTATCATGTCTACTCGTCCCTGGAACTGGTACGCCAAAACGCGATCGGCAGGGGTGAAAAAGTCTATCTCGCTGTACCCAGTGGAAACTTTGGCAACGCACTCGGCGGCTATTATGCGATGAAAATGGGGCTTCCCGTCGAGAAGATATTGATTGCCTCCAACATCAATAACATACTCACCAGGTTCATTCATAGCGGCCATTATGATCTGAGAACACTGGGTGTCATCCAAACCACCTCCCCAGCGATGGACATCCTCAAGTCATCCAATATCGAACGCGTCCTGTTTGACCTGTTCGGCGCAGAACGTACTAAGGATTTGATGCATCAACTGGATAGCGAAAAATGCTATCAATTGACGACGAATGAACTTGAGCAAATCCAGTCCATTTTTGCGGCCGACTATTGCGATGATGATGAGGGTAAAGCGTATATCAAGCGCGTTTTTGATCTTGGTTATCTGATGGACCCACACACGGCCACCTGCTTCAAAGCCTACGAGACGTGCAGAACTAAACCGCTAAAAACCATCGTCTATTCGACGGCAGAGTGGACCAAGTTTTCGCCGGTTATCGCCAACGCCCTGACCGGCGAGATCGACATCCATGATATCGATGCACTCAAATCCATTGCGAAAGTGGCTGATATCACTATACCAAGCATGATCAGTGAGCTGTTCGAAAAAGACATCGCACAAAAGACGATCATCGAAAAAGATGCAATCGAACAGGAGATTCTCGCGTTTTTATGAGTACTGCAATATCGCGCCTTCCTGAGCGCAATTGCAATATGGCTTGGGCCGTTTGTTTACCGCAGAGACGCGGAGGCGCAGAGGATCCTTAATGTTTTCGTGGGAACGGCTTCAGCCGCCAACTATACCGCTGTCATTTCGACCGAAGGGAGAAATCCCCGTCGGTTCAGGAGATCTCTCCCGTCGGTCGAGACAATGAGTGATTAAAGCTTCGCGGCTGAAGCCGCTCCTACAATCGTGCCACGGCCTTTGCGCCTTCGCGAGAATGAAACCGTATAAGCTGTCACTGTTGCTCAGTCGAGATGCTCGAGGCGTATGCGCGCGACACTGCCTTCGATCTCGTCGAAGCTTTCCACTTCAGCAATCGCGGCATTGATGTTGCTCTCTGTTACCTTTTGCGTCAGCAGAACCAGGTGAACCTTGTCAGCGCCTTCAGGCGGTTCTTTCTGCAGCACGGCCTCGAGACTGATGCTATGCTGCGCAAAGACCTCGGACACCTCGGCGAGTACGCCCGGCTTGTCCAGCGCATTCATGCGTAGATAGCAGGCTGTTTCTACGTCGTCGATCGACATGATTGGAATGTCTGACATAGCTTCAGGCCTATATCCCAGCAGCGGCACTTTGTTCTCGGCGCCAACATCGATCAAGCGTACCGTATCGATAATATCTGCCACGACTGCAGAGGCTGTCGGCTCGGCGCCGGCCCCTGCACCGTAGTACAACGTCGGCCCGACGGCATCTCCCTGAACCAGAACGGCGTTCATAACGCCATCGACATTGGCGATGAGGCGTTTTTCGGGGATCAATGTTGGATGAACACGCAGCTCGATCCCGTGATCGGTCATACGCGTGATCCCGAGATGCTTGATGCGGTAGCCCAGTTCACCCGCGTAGTTGACATCTTCAGTGGTAATCTTGCTGATCCCCTCGGTATAGCATCTGTCGAACTGGAGCTCGATACCGAAGGCCAACGAGGCGAGTATTGTCAGCTTATGCGCCGCATCGATGCCCTCGATATCGAAGGTAGGATCAGCCTCTGCATATCCCAGCGCCTGCGCCTCCTGCAGCACTTCCGTAAAATCACGACCCTTATCGCGCATTTCGGTCAAAATAAAATTACCGGTACCATTGATTATGCCGGCAATCCATTCAATCCTGTTGGCCGCAAGCCCTTCGCGGACAGCCTTGATAATTGGTATGCCCCCAGCGACAGCGGCCTCGTAGGCCACATTCACACCATTGACCATCGCAGCCTGCATGATCTCTGGACCGTGTGTGGCGATCAATGCCTTGTTCGCTGTCACCACGTGTTTGCCATTTTCGATGGCCTTCAAGACCAGATCTTTTGCGAGGGTATAGCCACCGATCAACTCAACGACGATATCGACCTCCGGGTCATTGACGACCTCGAACGCGTCCTCGGTGAGTTTGACTGTATTGGCATCCAATAGGCTCTGATCAGCTATGCCCAGAGCTGCAGCATGTGTGATTTCGATACTGCGACCAAGACGTTTCTGAATCTGTTCGCTATTCCGGAGCAAAACGGTGGCGGTTCCGCCACCGACGGTTCCCAGGCCCAGCAGGCCCACCTTTGCAGCTTCCAATCGGATCTCCCCTATCTGGTTGAAACAAATCGCGCATTCTACTGCATATCGCTGCTGACGTATAATCCTAGACTCCGCAGTTGAACACAGAATTAGCGCTGTTCCTCAAGCGTCAGGGCAAGGCGCGACTTGCAGCTAATGGCCTTAGTCCTTGGCAAAAGTCGCAACGCCGCCATGGCGCTTGAGGGGCCGCGATAAACTGTGTAGCGACTTACCTGTTGGGCGAATCTTACAGGTTGCTCAACTCTACTCATAATCATAGAGTTCCGTAGCACCAATAGCGATCAACTGCGGAATCTAGGATAATACAGCTATGAAGTTTAGCGAAGACAAAATTAACCGCGGTTATTACGTCACCGGCTATGAACACAACATCATTCTTGTCAACGGTGATGCGAAAACAAGCAGTTTCATCATATCCGATGACCAACTGATCGAGAACTGGAGCCCCTCCCATATCGATGAGCTGCGTAGCCATCACCTCGACGCGCTGATCGAACTGCAACCCGAGCTGGTGTTGATCGGGACCGGCGAGGTGCTCAAATTTCCATCGATATCACACTATGCCTGCCTGATTCAACGAAACATTGGTGTTGAAATAATGGATAGCGCTGCCGCTTGCCGAACCTACAATATCCTGCTCAACGAGGGCCGGAAAGTCGTTGCGGGAATTATTATGAGCCCAGAAGGCTAGCGGACGCTGCGAGAAGAATTTGGTTGCCAAGAGCGCGTGATAGCAGCTTCAGCCACGAATTACCCATTTGTCATTTCGACCGAAGGGAGAAATCTCCTGAAGGTTGGGAGATCTCTCCCTTCGGTCCAGATGACAGTGCTCTTGGAATTTGCAGCTGAAGCCTGCTGGAGATTTATCGCCGGAGCACCGTTAAATCAAGCGCCATTGGGCTTGGTCTCTGATGCCCAAATTTATTACAGATTAATTACAATTTGTTACGATTCTAAATTCGTGTTACTGTACGATACACTGTCGTCGATCTCGGACGATTTCTTCAGCCGGCTAAGCCGCGCTTATCCGCCACTCACACACTAAGCAATTCCCAAGGATGACCCAAGCAATCGCGATGCTAATTGCGCGCGAGCAATAAAATTGTTGACTTTTGTTTCTTTCGGGAATATATTCCCAACCAAATCCGCTCTCCTATTGTGGTTTTTTGGTCGTGGCGGACATCACCAATAATTATCAAAACGATTAAATGAAACTAATTTTGGAGGAGCGTGTTATGGGTCCTTTAAGCCGGATTCTTAAAATATGCCTTGTGGCGATGCTCGCCATGTCACCTGTGTACACGACGAACGCATTCGCCGACGATGACGAGCACCGCGGAGAACGCGACAGTGATCATGATCGCGATCGCTCCACTGTCGAGCAGCCTGGTGACGGTGGTGGCGCTATCATCAACACGCCGCCGGTCGCCGTTGACGATACTTATGGCGTGGTTATAGACGCGACGCTGGGCGTCGCCGCAACCGGCGTGCTGGCGAATGACCTCGATGATGATGGTGATGCACTGACTGTGGTTATCGATACCGATGTTTCCAGTGGTTCGTTGACAGTGAATCCCGATGGATCTTTCGATTACACACCAGACCCGGGCTTTACCGGTACCGACTCGTTCACTTATTTTGCTCATGATGGTACCGATTCATCGTTAGCTGCTGCGACTGTGACGATTAACGTCAACGCTGTCGTGGATGGCGATATCATCGCCAACGGAGACGTTTACGCAACACCGGTTGGTAACCCGATATCGGTCTCGGCTTCGCGTGTCTCCGGCGTGTTGTATAACGATTTTGTTTTAAACAAAGATATTGGTGAGGTGCCGTTAACAGCACGGCTGGTCAGCCAGCCAACACGAGGGACTCTAGAAGCGTTCAACGCCGACGGTTCGTTTACCTATGTTCCGGGTCCAGAGATGGCGGACAATGATCTCGATGAGTTCACCTACGTAGCGGTCGATGCCAATGGCGTTAGCTCGGCGCCGACGACCGTCGTGATCCAGACGCTTTCGAAGCAAACGGATTTCAAGATTTTCATGAACTACGAGCTCGGCATGCACTGCACAGGCTTTGAATTTGCGTATTGCTGCGTGCTGCCACCTTACAACTCGATCCTGGCGCAGGTGATCAAACCGGCGCAGGGTGATCCGTCCTGTGCAAAGCAAGAAGACGGCTGTAACTCCTTCCTCGACGGCTATCCGAGACTGCTCGAGGGTGATCCCGAAGTGGGTCTGGACGGGTTGAACCGCGAAACCGTGGTGCGCGACTGGGATCACACCACGAGTTCGTTCAAGAAGTATCAGCTGCGCTACTACCACGACGCCCAGCCTCGCCAGGAGGGTAATACCAGCAGGCCAAATACGACGACGCTGATCAGTGACGTGGAGGGTAATTCGCTGCAGTACTTCAACACGGTATTCGATTCGGCTCAGCCGGATGCGGGTAATGCGCTGGTTTATGGACCTTACAATGGTGTCGAGAACGTAGTGCAGGGTAGTGGCGTGATCGGTGATAACGCGGCCACTGACAACTACGCCAACGCCTGGTTGAACCACTTTTACATTTACACCAATCCTGAAACCGGAGCGCCAAACCTGGAAGGCAAAGGCAATACTGGCCTCGAGGCTGACAAAATCCGTCTGGGTGTCGCCGGCCAGGTGGAGTATCCGGCGAACTCCGGCGCTGCGTTGCAGCCCATGGGGCCGACTGGCAACGGCAGCGGATTCGAGAACGTCCTGACCTTTTCCACCGACACCGGCACCGTGGTCTACACCCAGGCGAAGGTGCTCGAAGATCTGCCGATCATGCTGACCTCACCGCGAATCTGGGAGGGCCTCGGTCTGCCGTTGACGCCTTATGAGGACACGATCAACTTTTTCGGCGACCCCGGTATGATCGATGAAGATTCCGTCCGACCCTATGTCGCCATGAAGGCCGCGTTGGTCGACTTCGAAACTCAACAACCGGTAATGGATAGCAATGGCCAGCCGGTGATCGGCTTCGGTACCGCACCGATCGATATCCCGAACTGTGAGCGCTGTCACTCGGCACCGGCGATCAGTCCGGAGACTGGACTACCGAACATCAACAGCCCGAATTACAATCGTCAGGATGCTACCTACCCGCATGGTGGCCCATTAGCGGGCACCGGGCTGGAAGACATGACCAACCTGGAGTACAACTTCTGGATGGCTTACTACGGCCTCGTCCAGGGCGTGGATTCGGACTGGTACCCGCGTCTGAAGGCGGCGTCGATCAACATGATGACGCTGCATGACTTCGATATCGGCACCAGCTTCACCGCCAACTTTCCGGGAACCGAGTGTGTGGATCCGAACAATTGCGTTGGCGGCCCGTTGACCAATGAAACCGATATTGCGCAGAACACGCGTCTCGGCCACGAGTCGGTCAGCTGCCAGCGCTGCCACGCCGACAACGTGATCGCAAGCGTCAAGTCGGCCACCCGTGATGCCGCGGGGCAGTTTCCGATCCCGCCGATCACCGAGGCGATTCACAACCAGCACCGTAATAAGTCGGAAGGCGGCGTGATCGTGTTCAACGACAGCCTCGGCCGCGACGGCGGCTGCCAGGGTTGCCACCCGGCACACCGCTCGGACGGCGTGATGGACAACTACCCGATCACGCTGGACGGTGAAAACGCCCAGGCCAATAGCGATAATCGTCTCTCTCTCGGGGGGTGCTTCGTTGGCCGCGACGTCCACTCTAACCCGCTGAAGGATGTCGATGGCGCCGAGACGCCGAGCCACCTGAACACGGTCGGCGCCTGGATGCTGAGCAACGTGTCGTGGGACAGCGGTGAGTACCGCGGTGTCTGGTGCACCAACTGCCACAACCAACTGAGCCAGGAAATCTGGAAGGCAGAAGACTGCGACGACTTGATCCGAGGCGACTGCGTCAACAATGTGCGCGGCCTGGGTAGCCTGGCTGAAATCGCAACGGCCGTCGGCAGTGACGTGGCCACGATAGAGTCCTGGATGGATCCAAAGGTATTCGGCACACCGGACGGCATCGACCACACTCACAGGATTTGGGACCCCTTGACGCCAGACGCCAATGTGGCCACGATCGAGGTTTCGACCACTGGCCCTGGTGCCTGTGCGCCTTTGACTGGTGTATTCAACCCGACGTTCGGGGTGGATGTCTGTGTGAGCATTGACAAGGATGGGGATCCGAGTGTCAATATTCTCAGCTTCTGTACGACCCAGGATTGCGTCGATCGGATTAACAATAACCCGTCTGATCAGAGCCAGTGGCGCTATCCGGCCAATCCGTTTCAGGGTACCGGTACCGTTGCAGCTCCGGTACCGTTCAGTGCCGCCACCGACGGCCGTGATCACTGGCTGGCTGCTGGCGAGCCGCACTGTGCCGATTGCCATGCAGCGCCGTACACTGAGCAGAGCGGCAACATCAGTGCCTACCCGCCGTTCAACTACCCGGCCAAGGCCAGCCTGATGCGCTACACCCGTGGCCACCAGGACATCACCTGCCAGGGCTGCCACGAGTCGATCCACGGTCTCTATCCGGTGAGCCCGACCATCGACACTACGTCCTACGCGCAGGCGGCGGCGTTGAACAACGACGGTTCTCACGGTCCGCTGAAGTGTGCCACCTGCCATACCCACGTGGATGGCGACGGTATCCCGACCTGGGTGGCTAACCTGCGTTACAACGATCCGAATACCCCGGGGCCGGACGACATCCCGGTTGCTGGCGACTTCGATACCGCGGTGAGCTGGATGCACACCTACACGGAGGAGGCTGATCCGAACCAGGATGTTTGCCTGAATTGCCACCTGGCCGAACCGAACGAGCCTGATGAGTTCCTGCCGTCCATCACCGAAGATGACTATCTGGAGCACGCGATGGTCAACCGCGTGTCACGCGTCGCCATGGACGCTGCCGAGCGCGCCGTCAATAACGGCCAGGTGTTCGGTGAAGGGCCAGGTACCCAGCGTGGTCAGCTGTGCAGTAATTGTCACGAAGGCAGATTCAACGGCCTCAGCCGTGTTAACTGTGACGATGACTGGCGAGATCACCTGATTCAGGGCCGTGTCTCCCAGGTCGTATGGGAAGACGTGTCTCGCAAAAGAACAGGTAGCACCTGCGGCTGGTAATCGTGGTCCAGGAAGCACACGCTGAGGCGGTATCGTGCGGGTCTATTCAAAGACAATGGAGGGGCTGTTTTCCCCTCCATTGCGCCTGGATGCCGGATCGAGACAATCAGCAGTTCACGCGACCGATACGATAGTACCCAACTTAAGAGTTACGAGTGAAAATCCTCATGTATAGACACATTCAAAATAAGCGCGTCACTGCATTGCTGCTGTCATTGACCCTGTTGTCATCCAGCTGGGGCAGTCAGGCATTGCCAACACGAGCTATGGCTGCTATCGATGACCGGTCAGCCCCTCAGGCCGGTGTGATCGCCCGCGTCGGCGATCAGGACATCACCTTCAGCCAGATCAATACCATGCTCAACAGTTCTGCCGTGGTCGGCGTGTCGGTGCCTGCACTGGGCACACCAGAGCGCGACACGGCGCGGATCGTGGTTCTCGACAAGGTAATCAGTGCCAACCTGCTCTATCTTGACGCGCTGCGCCAGGGATTGGACAAGGATCCTGCGTATCAACGGGCGATGCAAAGCTTTTCCGATGGGATGCTCGGCAGCCAGTATCAACGCCGTTTCGTGGCGGCCGATATCGCAGTTAGCGATGATGAGATCCAGGCGTTTTTCGACAAGGTCATGAGGAAGGACACCAAAATGACCGAAGATTTGCGTCTGCAGATCGAGTCGACCCTTCGCAAGCGCAAACTGCACGAGCGCATCGCGGCGCAGCGCGCTGAGCTTCGCCAGGGCATCCGAATCGAGGTTTTCCCGGACAAGCTGGCGCCGGAGAACGATGTGCAGGCGGATCACGTCACAGTCGCGAAATACGGCGATCAGGTCATCACCTGGGGTGACGTCAAGACCACCCTTGTCGCCGCGGGCAAGGGTGCAATCGAACTGGATCCGCTGGCGATGGAATCCGATGCCCAGCTCGCAGCGCTGCAGACCCTGATCGACAAACGCATCATCGCCAGCAAGGCGCGCCAGGCGGGAATGGAAAACGACCCGATCTATCGGGCCCGATATCAGGAATACAGCAAGACAAAGCTGGTGAACATGCACCGGGCCAAGTTGGCGCGGCAGATGGAGCCGACCGAGGCACAGCTGAAGGCGTACTATGACGCCAATCGCTACAACATCATGCAGGTCGAAAAGCGCAAGCTGCAGGAAGTGCTGCTGGAAACCCGTGAGCAGGCGGAATCGCTCAGAAAGCGGCTCGAGGACGGTGAGCTGACCATGTATCAGGCTGCTGCTGAACATTCTATCGCTCCCGGCGCCAAACAGCACCTCGGTGAAGTGGGTTGGGTGGCTAAAGGGCGCGCCCAGCCGGCGCTGGATGGGGTGATTTTCGAACTCGAACCCGATGAAATCAGTGGACCGGTCGAGTCCTCCGAGGGCTGGCATCTGTTCAAGGTGCTGGATGTTGCCGATGAGATGTTCGAGGATTTCAGCGATCAGGAAACCCGCAAGCTGACGCGGCGCCGTTATATCCACGACCAGCTCGATCGCTATGTGATGGAACTGCGCAAGAGCGAATTTACCGTGCAGGTTTTCGAAGACAATCTGGTGGTTTTGGCGCAGAAGGAAGCCGACATGGTCAGGCAACTGGCGCGGAAGGCCGAGCAGCCCGGCTCGATTACCGAGCAACGCCTAGAGGCTATACAGGAGTCGATGACGCGCTGAGTCTCATGTCGCGCAGGCCAGTGTGTAGTTCGTGTTCGTATAGTGTGTCTTCCCACCGCGACCGGTAAGAAGCGTTCAAGAAAAATATAAACTCTGCCGTCATAGCGAGGAACGAAGCAATCTCTTTTAGGGTGACGCAAGGTCGCAACAGATCGCCGCGTCGCGTGCGCTCCTCGCGATGACGGCACGCTGCTTTAATTAGTGACAGAAATTTGCATGCTAAAGTGAGTAACACTGGGAACTGACCCAATCCATCGCTGATTGCTCATGCACGGATGTAACGATGCGCGTTCCAACAGTGATCTTCGTGATCAGCTTTACCGCCTTCTGACCGTCATTTAAAATTCCAGCCTTCAGAGCAGTAGCACCGCGATATCATTTTTGCGAGGCTTCTCGTTTTTTGGTTATAGATATCAGGCGTGTTTCAGGGAACTCCAATGCAGCAAAACCCGCTTAGGCGCTGCGTCAAGATGCTCGGCGTATTTACCGTGGTGCTGCTGGCAGCCTGTAGCGATGAAAAGACGCAGCGTTCAGCCTATCCGCCACCGCCACCGCCACAGCATAGGGCAGAGCCGGATGACGTGATCGCCCGGGTCGGTGCGGAAATAATCACCTTTAGTGAGGTCGATAGCATGCTCGACCGCTCGGTCCTGCTCGGTCTGTCGCCGCCAGATCCGGGCACACCGGAACGTGAGCAGATGATGAGCGAGCTTGTGCACAAGGCGATCACCGCGAACCTGATCTTTCTCGACGCCAAGAAAAGAGGCATCGATCGCCTGAGATCCTACGTCGAGGATGTCACCCGCTTCGAGGATAGTCTCGTTGCCTCAATGTACAAATCCAGAGTATTGATTGGGGATGTTCACGCGAGCGAGTCTGAAATACTGCACTTTTACAATACCAATGCCGACAAGGAAACTGACTTGACCGAAGATTTCAAGCTGGCCATCGGGTCCATGATTCGTCAGCACAAAGTGGACCAGCTTGAAGCGACGTTGCGCCAGCGTTTGCGCAGGAACGTCGATGTCGTGATCAATCACAGGGTTCTGAGCGCCAGTTATGACAATAAACGCTCGGATGCAGATATCGTCGCAACCTATAATAATCACCGCGTCAGCTGGAGCCAGGTTAAAACGTCCATGCTGGACGCAGAGCCAGGCCATTCAAAGTCAATTCAGTATATCGATGACGATCAACAGCGACGCGAACGCCTCGAAGAATTCCTCGATGAGGCTATCATGACGCTGAAGGGGCGTGCGGCCGGGCTGAGAAGGGACCCGGAATTCATCAGGCGTGCAACAGAATATCGCAAGGTCCGCCTGATCAATGAGCACCGCAATGGTCTGATGCACAGCTGGAACCCCTCTGCCTACGAATTACAGAACTACTATCTCGACAACAGGGATGAAATCATGATCCCGCCGGCGCGCAAGGTGCAGATGGTCGTCGTCAGCTCACAGGAAAAGGCCGAGCGGATCAAGGCATAAATCGACAAGGATGAGATTACTTTTTCTGAGGCGGCGCAAGAGAATTCGATTGACCCTGCGTGCGCTCTGAATCAGGGTCAATCGAATGCTCT
>JAAUYJ010092191.1_pt1 | contig 10815 bp, 11 predicted proteins | sample 7278031 | NCBI WGS metagenome assembly JAAUYJ01 (sample SAMN14350222, study PRJNA611818) | marine sediment metagenome | isolation source: surface marine sediment (1.8m) | place: French Polynesia: Moorea | collected 2018-08 | reverse complement strand
GCTTGATCTGAAGGGCCGCCTTCTTCAGGGCGCATTGGACGCCGGGGCCGAGCTGGTGGAGGGGGCCGCGGAGGTCATACCGGACATGCTGGAGACCAAGGCGGAGGTGGTGGAAGAGGGCTGCGTTTCCCAAAAAATTATTTTCATTTTCCCTCCCGCCGAATTACGATTAGATCTTGGGCGAGACTGCCAGGGGCATCGCCGAGCTTGGGATCGGTCTTAAGCAGGGCGCTGCGGACCTGCTCAGGGGAGCCATAGGAGAAGGGGACAACACAAGCGACGGTTGGATCTCCATCTCCAAAAGGAGAAGCGAAGACGATGTCGATGTCGACGGAGAAGAGGAGGAATTGGCTGGAAATGTTCGTCCCAAATTTCTGTTGTTGTAGGGTAGCATTGTCGTGGCTGTCCTGATGTCCGTACATTTGTCTTCCAATTACGGGATGTTCTGCTCATAACTATACGTACATAGCTAGAGTATTAATATTTTTTGCACTTTCGTCTTTCATACTCCACAGTAGGCATTAATTGTAATCGTCCTTTTTGTCGAGGCCCCTACATACAGAAAAACGTCTGCACCGTTGTTTTATGGTGCAGTTATAAAATCTGTCCTTCCACTGTCAGTAGAATGTCCGCCGTGTCCACGCTCATCCCCATTTCTTTGTCCTTTGTCTAGATGCTCTAATTTTATAACAGTTTTATACGTGGAATAACTCTTGTTCCTCCCCCTTTTCTCTGTTTTTTCCAGGACCTCCAGAAGGGCGTCGGCGACCTCGCGGAGGGCGTTCTTGACACAGTTGGCGCTGTGGCCAAGGCCGCCCCTGAGGCGCTAGAGAAGGGAGGGCAGGTCATCAACGGGATCATACAGGCCAAGAAGGAGTCAAGGCCCTTCGTAGAGGAGGTGAGCAAAGAAGAGCGATTTTTATTTTATTTCCGTCAAGGTTCTTTCTAGATTTTCCCACAATTTTTTTTCGAATCGGCCTATTTTTTTCGCATTTTTTTTCACGGCAATTATGGGATAGTCCATGGCATGAATTAATTATATCATGGTTCTTCGTCTCCCCCGTCGTCCCCCTCCCCGGTGACAATGTCGTTGATCCATGTTGCGTAATATCCCACCTCGGTGTAGACACCTGGGACTCCTGGGGTGGCGCAGTCGCCAAGGCCGAAGGAGACAAGGCCGCAGACAACGTCCTCGCCGTCAGCGTCGACGCAGGTCAGGGGGCCGCCCTGGTCGCGCTGAAAAGGGGGGAAAATCACATTGGAATTTCCCATATTTCGGGAATTTTTGCCAAAGGAATTTTATTCAAATTTATTTTTTGAAAGTTTCCATTTGATTTGCCCCTAATATTTGGGAAATTCTTGTTCTCTTACGTCGCACGCATCCTTGTCCTCCCCGCCGGCGCAGATCATGTTGGGCTGAAGGTTGAGGCCGTAGATGTTGAAGCACTCTGTGTCAATTTTGTAAGAAATTGTTCGCAGACGAACACTTTTTGTACAGATCTTTCATTCCTGCATCATTGACGATGGGCACCTCGGCGTAGAGCAGGTTGGTCGATCCCTTTTTGCGTTGAAGAAATTCAAAATTGAATTTTCTTTTTCCTAAGTTAAATGTGCTAAACTAACACACCGCGATGTCCCCTCCCGACGTTGCCCCCCACCCGCTGACCTCCGCGATGTCGTCGAACGGTTGGTTCTCCGAGATCGGAAGAGTAGCTTGGGAGCTGAAGGAAGAGGGGTTTTCAGGTTTTGGTCCATTTTTGGCTTTGTTATGTTATATAAACTACGTATGACAGCCTGAACCACAGCGATATCATCTTCATCGTCAGCAGCAGCAGCGACTGCAACAGCTCAAATAAAGAAGCAGAAGCAACAGCAACAATAACAGTAGCAGTAGCAGCAGCAGCAGCAGCAGCACCACCACCAGCATTAAGCTACTTCAACAGCAATCTCATCATGACAAAGTAATCTGGGATTTCGCCTTTTCTTGTCTGAATAATGTCTTTCCTACCTTTCAGACGCGAGCGCCGCCTGCAACTTCATCATGCAAATGTTGTTGAAGAGGTTGAACCCGTCGTAGTCCTCGTGGATCGTCACGGATTCGATGAGGGTCTCCGATTCCTCCGTCTGGTCCTCCAGGTCGTGCACGCCAGACACCACCTTCAGGAGGTCGGCCTCGTCCTCCTCGCAGCAAACGGCCGTGGTCAAAATGTAGCTCTAAATTGTCGTGTTTCTTAGGGGAAACTGAAAGATGATTTCGGTCAATTTTAAAATTTATGAACCGGATCGACGATGACGCCGCTGCACAGGTGGTAGCTGTCTGAAACGCTCTGAATAGAGACCTGAGAATTTTTTTCGGTGAAAGATATATTAATCAAGGCAGGTGTCGCAGAATGAATACACATTATTTACACCTGATACTGGAACCTGTCGTCAGGCGCCACTGTTCCCCCGACGATCCTGCTGCTGGCTTCCACCCCAGCAGACAGGAAGAAGATCCACACAGAGATTGTCGCTCCTAGATGCATCATGAATTATTGTCCAATTTTCTTTGCTACCGCGTATTCTTTTCAAGCTACAGTTGATATATGGCGAGGCCTTATCTGTCGTAATTTCCCTCCATGGCGTCGTCTCATACGGCATGTTATTATCTTCAAAACATTGCAATCTCATGTTTTTCCAGCGACTCCGTGAGTTCAATGATATGGGCCAGCTCGTCGGAACCTTCGTGGAGACCTTTGGAAACTTGTTTGCCCAGAACACGGAGGACTTTCTCAGGGTGACGAAATGAATTAATTTCCAAAACCAAAACGTCACAATTTAACATAAAATTTCATTTCCAGACCTTTGACCGGCGCGTGAAATGTCACTCGGACTGCCCCAGACTGGCCGAGGGGAGCACAGACAGGTACAGAAATTAATATTAAACTTCACATAATTTCCCATTTTTTTAAAAAAAAAGTAATTAATAAATTATTTTTTTCCAGGGTTCGTTGCGAGCAGCTGTACTGCCAGGGCTTTGACCGCAACTCTTTCGAGTTTGACCGTGAGGTGGAGCAGATCGAGAGGGAAGACAGCAGGAGGAGGAACGAGGTCCGGACAGTCTGATAAAATACTTAAAATAATACAGAAACAAACCTAAGATCACATCGAAATACAAGGTACCAAAGATCGATTCGATACTTAGAACAGCTCGGTAATCTCGAAATCCTGATTTTGCAGCCGAATTTTTGGCGTAGGCAATACTTTTATTTCTTCCCTCTTGACATGTATCCATCGCACTGTTTGTAAAAAAAAATTGAGTCACTCTGCCTACTAGCAGTAGTCTTAACTTGTCAACACGATTGTTTGGCCAAATGGCAGGCAGTTTCTCTACTGCGCGCATCGTCCCCTGGCAAGCTCCCTGGCCAGGTCTGCGGTGGCCAGCGGGATCCAGATCCACAACGGCACCATGATGTAGTAGAGCGGGATGTCCAGGTGGTCCTCAAGCTTGATACAAAGCATGATCTGGAACGTCAGCTTGAGCGCGCACGTCATCAGGCACCTGCAATAAGAAAGGAAAATAATCCGAAATAGGGAAAAACACTTTTTGATTTATGTTAGCGGAAACGATATGTGCGACGTGCGACAGTAGTTTTAAATTTTCAAAAACCAATCTTCCCACCAAATGTACTGGCCGTAGTGCCTCCTGGCCACCTCCGGGGCGTTCTTGCAGCTGGTGACCACCTTGACGACCAGACTCATGAGCATGACTGCGTCGTGCAGCCAGAGCGGGATGAAGACGATGAACCAGGACCAGCGCACCTTCTCGTCCAGCCTCAGCACCAGCAGCACGATGAAAATTTGCACCACGAACCATGTGCAAAGGGCGCGGTGGATCACCGCCATCTTTGGGACTATTCCTATTCCACTATTCCAATAAGAGGACCTCGACGCTCTTAATCCCCTTGGCGGCCGCGCGGTCGCACGGGAGCATCCAAGATTTGCAGCCTCGGAGGTCAAGCTGGAATACACGAAATAAATGTACAAAGCAACAGTATATTCATACGACTGCGGAGATCGTACCACTTCCAGGTGTTGCTGCCTCAGCGCCACGACCTTGAGCGGCGACACCGCCCTTGACTTGTCCGTGGGGAAGTCCTCCCCGAAGCAAGACCCGGCCAGGGACAGGCTCTTAAGCCCCGTCGGCAGGGACCGGAGGGTGAGCCTGCCCAGAACAACCCTCTCCAGCCCCAGGTGTCTCAGGCTAGGACACCTGAGCCACAAGCTGGACAGGAAGGCGTCAGAGACGCTGGCCTTCTTCCTGTCTTTCTTCTTCTTCTTGTTGGCGTCTCCCACCAAGGTGAAAGAAGCGGTGCCCCTGTGCAGGTACTTGACGATCCTGCGGAGCTCCCCTGCTGTACGGCGGCCACTGAGATTTGCCCTGACCTGTCTCCACAGGCTCCTGTCGGCGGCCACCCGCCGCAGCACCGGCAGCCCAGACTCGGCGGCCGTCACCAGCTGCAGTGCGTCCTCCGCCGACACGTAGGATAAGATCCTGAGCCAGAGACAGTCTGGCAGCCGCGGAAGAGGTTGTTGGCAGGCCAGGGTGGAGGTCGGAACGGCCTTCGTCGGCCGGATCTTCTTCGGCAAGTTCCGCTTCTGCACTCTGCTCCACTTTAATTTGTTGCTTTGATTTTTTTTTCTTTTTTTGCGATTCTTTTCTTCCTCGTTCACGGAACCTTTCTACACTTCCAAAGTGAACAGCCACGACTTTAAATTATACTCGTAAGAGAATTTCACAAAAAAAGAATTGAACACTGAAGCAGGAGTGGACAATTAGTCAAATTTATTCTTCTTCGCCTTTCTAGAAAATCGTCCAAATATACCGAATCCTACGATACAGAACAAATAAATGGATAGTTACAGTAAATCAATGCAAGGACTAGACGAGGATCCTTCTTCATCATGCACACAAACTGTATCTCGATGTTTTTGTAACCATATCTGTTGTCCTTGGAAGGGAGGGAGGGAAATATCACAGCACGGAAAAATGCTTCGCCGAAAAAGCGCCAAATATCAATTCGATGGCGATTCTCTTCTATCTTTGGTGCCACCCCGATGGGAAATCACATTGCGTCAAAGTGGAACTGGTTTGGCTGCTGCATCTTCTCCCTCCTGTCCTCCTGCCGCTCCCGCCAGTGGAAGAACAGGATAATCACTGAACACACGCCGCACGCTCCCACCTATAAACATAAAAACATCAAATAGTAACACGATTGTCCCACATTTATAGTAACAATTGTACCAGAGCAAATCCAGTGAGGGTGATTCCCCTACTAGGCGTGATGAAGAGCTTTGCCTCCCACTGCGAGGGATCGTCCGTGGGGTGGGGGATGACGTACACTTGAGAGTTGGGGATGATCTAAAAAAAAAAACCCACAGTTTTTTCAAATGCCATCTGGAATGTCGTGGCGCTTTGCAAAATAATCAACCTGCGGCCAGGACCTCCCCTCGCTCCTCCCGGTGGCGTTTGTGACGTTGACGTACATGAAGTCGAGGAAGTTTGGGCTCATCCCCAGCCCGAATATGGTGTAGGGCAGCTGCAGCGCGTGGTGCGCCGTCTGCGGCAGCTGCGCCGCACACGCCGCCACGTCCACGAAGGTCTCCTCCTGAGGCCGCTGCGTGCGGTAGCAGACGGTCTGCCCCGGCATGTTGGTGCCGTAAGGCACCCAGATGAGGTTGTCAGGGCAGTCGTGGTAGCAGGCGCCGGTGAGGACGATGACCTTGACGAAGTAGGCGTCGCTCAGGCGGGTCTCGTTGGTGTAGGCGCCGATCTCAAACTTGTCCCTCCCGGGCTTCTTCTGCACCACCAGCATATCTTCCATGCCGTTCTCGTACAGGTCGTAGAATACCGCCAGCGAGGTGTCCGTGATCCCCTCCATGATCTCTTGCTGGAGCAGGAACGACAGCTTCTTGGTGGAGGGGTCGAACAGGTTGAGCAGGACTTGCATCTGGACCTTTCCCGTCTCCTCGTTCTCCATCCGAATGATCATGTCCGGGTACCCGTCCAGGTTGATGTCACCCACACGGGGGGTGAGGCCGAAGTAGATGTTCCCGGAGGAGGAGTCGTACACACCGCCATCCGCAACTCCGTCTGGGTGAAATCTAAAGAAAAGGAACAATTTCGAATAACACAAACAACAGATGTTTATTATGAAGTCTCACCTCCATCCTTCTGCGATGACTGGTACCCTCTCGAACTGCGGCTTGTCTTCGCCCCACAGCACCTTGGTGGTGGCAAAGTACAGGAACTGGCCCTCCTCCCCTCCTCCGCAGTCGGCCTGGGCACACGCAGGGAAGATAGTGTCCAGCTTGCCGTCCAGGTCAAAGTCTGCAAAGGCCGACTGCCCCACCACCGAGCACTGGCCGCCGGACTGTCCACATTTGGGGTATTCCACCGATAAGTGTTTCTCGAAGTGGACGGCCGAGTGGGACCCCACGTCCTTCCACAGGTGGAAGGCCCGCTCCCCGGTGACGAAGAGGTCGGCATTGCCGTCGGCGTTCAGGTCTACGAAGGCGTTGGAGTGAGGGAAGCGGAAGGGCTCCGTGACGTTCCCCTCCAGGGTGCTGTAATACGGCTTTTCGTGGCGGTCCTCCTTGGCGAACACCCAGATTCCCCTACAAAATTGCGGGAAATCCACATTTAAATTCAAATTTATTCGCAATCCTGCCACATTTCGCCTAACCTCGTGCCGTTTGTCTGGCTGTAGAGATCTGCCACGTTGTCCCCGTTTGCGTCCATGACCAGCGGCTCTGCCTCCATCTCGAGAGTGAGGAGCACCTTCTCCCTCTCCGCCTTGGCCTGGCACACCAGACGGTGCTGGTCCGTCTCCTGGTCGTGGTCGCCCCAGAGGATCATCACCTCAACCCTGTCGTGGTCCTTCTTGCCGATCTCCCTGAGGCTGACGGCGAGGTCCATGCCGCCGTCGCCGTCAAAGTCGGCCGGGGCCACCCCCAGGACGTCCCTCTCCTCGAAGGTGCAGGTGAGGTGCCTGTCCCTCGCCTCGGACAGACCCGAAAAGTACTTGTCCGAGGCCAGGGAGAACGTCTGCGGCTGGGCCAGCAGGATGGAGAGCTTTGACCTGTCACCGGAGTGCAGGACGATGAGGTCTGTGAGCTTGTCCGAGTTGAAGTCCCCGAAGGCCAGGGGGAGGATGTCCAGGTCGCCCTCCACGAACACGGAGCCAGTCACGTTCTTCAGGTCGGCGCACAAAAGACATTGAGGCCGGAGCATGAGCGCCAGGAGCGCCGACGCTGCCAGGCTCCACATGTTGGAAGCCGAGAGGGCGGCGAAGGAGGTCACGGAGACGATGGACAAGGGGATTTTTCGCAAAGTTTTCTTTCTTTATATAGTCAGCTGAGTAGTGACTTTGCTTGCTGGCGAAGTGAGTCACTTGTTCGGAACCTTTCGCTTCTCCTTTCCCCAAACTTCATGCGAACACGGCACAGGAGTTTTCGAAACAGGAAAATATTATGCTGGAACAAAAGACCACCATGGAGAAAAAACACGATAACTTATTTTGTCCTGCCGTGCATTTCCAAGCCATTGTGTAATAATCGTGCAGCTTCTTTACCATGTAGGAAAAAGACTTTCGGCAGGCACTAGCAAGTTCTGCACTTTTTGCGGCGGTAGGACAAAATATTTCGCTGGCAAATTGAAACCAAAATAATCGCGGAAAGGACCATTTCCCGTCTTTCTTCTAAAGCAATTCGATTTTTATTAGTGCAAGCTTCTCCTTTCTCATCTTCTTAGTCACAAAATAGTGGCTGACCGATCGCGTGTACGCAAAAACGAGTGTAACAACAGAAAAAGAAAAAAAGAGTTCAAACCAAAAAAGATGGCGGTGGGAGGTGGAAATGGTGGTGGGCAATATAAATGCAAAGCCCTCCGCCACAAAAACGAAGAGTAATTTAGTCCGTTTGAGTATGCGCACTTCTAGGGAGGAATATCTGTTTCACCAAGGCGGACACAAAGGTGGCTCAGACAAAGAAAATGTTTTTTCGAGTTTGCTTTTTTCCAAGTGGATTCTGACATTATTATGGGAAAACCGCCAACACGGCTAGGGACACCGTGAGTGGCAGGCTCCTCCAAGGATTTTTTCTGCAAAACAAATAGGGAGGGCTACTGACGGGAGAAGGGCGGGGAGGACCGTCCCGCACTTATTTTATTCTTTTCTTCTTCTTGCTTCTTCCTCCACTCAAAAACTTCTTTTGAACGTACAGTACATGTATTCCAGAGCCTCTTTTCCTTTTTCCTCTGCTCTGCTCTGCTCCACACTACTTCTTGGCCACCTCCGCCTTTTTGCTCAGTTTGTATGTGTCAGTAGCACCAATCGATTCTTCTCAACTACAAATCTACACTTGTTCTTCTTCTAATTTTATAGACCTCCTCTCCGCTCCTTTGGCTGTTTGGCTCCATCTCATCACCGCGGCCCCCCTGGGGTAGCGGGCGGCGGCGGCGCGGCGGCAGAGGCCCCGTCCACCACAGAGGAGGATTGGGCCGCCTTCTGCTTCAGCATCGTCCAGTCGAACGTGTAGTCGTACTGAAAATTGGAACGGATTTGAATTTAACAGGCCATTGTTTGTTTGAATGAAAAGGTGGGGAAATAAAAGAAAATCTTAAAAAAAGAAGACTGGGACTTGCACGATACTTTACCTGGTGATTCAGCGTTCTGAAGAGGATGCGGAAGAGCTGGCGGAGGTACATGTAGTCTGGGCCCTCCTCGAACCTCAGGCCTCTGCAGTAGTTGAGGTACATGGCAAACTCAGCTGGGAAACCCTTGCACAGGACCTCCACTGGTGTGGACATCTTCTTCTCACTGATCTTCTCATACTTCTGCTTCTTTGTGGCGGCCTTCAGTCCTTGCCAAGGCAGAGACCCTCTGTTGAAGTACATGAGGACGTAGCCAAGGGACTCCATGTCGTCTCTCCGTGACTGCTCAATGCCAAGGTGGGCATTGATGGAAGCATATCGGGCAGTGCCAGTGAGGTTCTTGTCCTCCCTGTAGGGAATGTGCTGCCTGCTTCTGTTGTCCCTGTACTTCTTGGCAAGACCAAAGTCAATTAGGAAGAGCTTGTTGCAGTGTCTGCCAATGCCCATGAGGAAGTTGTCTGGCTTGATGTCTCTGTGAATGAAGTTTTTGTTGTGGACATACTCGATCCTGCCAATCATCTGGTCTGCCAGCATGAGGACAGTCTTCATGGTGAAGCGTCTCCCACAGAAGTTGAACAGGTCCTCCAGGGAGGGCCCAAGCAGGTCCATCACCAGGACGTTGTAGTCCCTCTCCGGGCCGTACCACCGAATGTGGGGGATCCCTACCCCGCCCTGGAGAATCTTGTACAGCTTGGACTCGTAGAGCAGCTGCGGGTGCCTGGCCTTGATGGACTCAAGCTTGACGGCCACCTCCTCCCCATTGGTGATGTTGATGCCAAGGTAGATGTCCCCAAAAGAGCCTGAGCCGATCTTCCTGACCAGGCGGTACTTGCCCCCGACGATGAACTCGGAGCGGGAGGCGGACGGTGCGGAAGCCATCTTGGAGCCGTGCTAACCCCGCGTTTGCCTTGGACAGTAATCAAGTTGAGTGGGTGGCTCGCTGAGCCTGCCCACCTCCACCACACCACAGGTAAGTGGCACTACCTACGCTCACTTTTTCCGCCGCTGTGTTCACGAATATCGCCCCTTGAGCCACACCAGGGTTTCCTCGTGATGTACGACAAGTCGGGGGCAAACTTAGGCCAGACTTGTGGTTGAAGAGGCCTCCTGGAAGAGTGGAATTCCTCTGGACTCTTTAGACGCCCTTCTCCGACCTCCTCTCAGCTGGAGCCACAAACTTCTTCTTCTTCTTCTTTTCTTCCTTCTTCGCTTCTTCTGGTGGATGAGGAGGGAGGGAGGGATGCAGACGAGTGGCGTCCGACTCCGACTCCGACTCCGACCCACCCGAGGCTTCGCTTCCTTTCTGGCCTGGAGCGGAGCGGAGTGGAGGGGCACCTCCCAAGTTCCCCACCCTTCTTCTGCCTGGATCTTTCCTCCTCCTGGAGCTCCAGACAGATGCTTTGGCTGGGGGGCTGGGGGGCGACTGAGGAAGGAAGGGAGCAGTCCTCCTCCCTACAGTACTCAGTACTCTTAGGCCTCCACACACGCACACGCAGGCAGACTTGATGCAGCAAGGAGGGCAGCCAAGCAGGCGGGCCTTATCCACCCTCCCCGTTCTGCTCCTCACACGCATTCGCACACGGACGGGGGAGGGAAAGAGCTGGACCACCGTTCGGACGTGTGCAGCAGGGCAGGCAGTCCGCTGCCCACATTACAACCGAAGGAGGATGAAGTCCCACGCAGCCTCTGCCTCTCTCACGGGAACTTTGGGGCTAGGCCTCCTCTTACATGATGATGCCTAGAAGCAGCAGCAGCTTTTGCAGCAGTAGTGGCAGCAGCAATATGAGGCGTGGGCCTCTTCCCCCTCATCCTAGTCCTCGTCCTCCCACTTTCTGTCCTGGGACGATGGGAAAGTTTCACACACTCGATTACATGCAGTGGGCGTCCGACTCCCCCACTCGACTCTCTAGTCTCTCTGTCTTCTTTTACTTTGCGTCGAGGCCTCCTCCGTGGACCTATCCTCCTCTGTCCTCACGTTTCAGTCCCTGCTGTCCTCTCTTTCAGCCTGTTCTTAGGACGAGGAAGCAGAGAGGCCCGAGGGACGGGGAGACCTTGCAGCAAGACGACCTCCAAAAGGGAAAACCCGTCTCACACGCAGACAACAAACTTTCGATTTTTCTCTT
>JAAUYJ010099466.1_pt1 | contig 10821 bp, 10 predicted proteins | sample 7278031 | NCBI WGS metagenome assembly JAAUYJ01 (sample SAMN14350222, study PRJNA611818) | marine sediment metagenome | isolation source: surface marine sediment (1.8m) | place: French Polynesia: Moorea | collected 2018-08 | reverse complement strand
GTGTCCTCAAAGGCGAGGCTTGCTTTCGAAATGGAGGGAGAAAAGGGAGGAGGGGAACAGTCTGGAGGGGGCAACCCGCTGAGGGGGACCTCGCCGACCGAGACCAACAAGAAGTCGGGTTCGGCTGAAGATACTGCTTCTGTTCCAAAGGCAAGCGCCGGCGGCGGTCCTTCCAAGGAAGCAGCACCATCTTCGGCAGCCGGTGCGGCAAAGTCCGCCGCCTCCAGCGGCACCTCGCCTGACTCCACGGCTGCTCCCTCGGCGACTGCTGCCGATTCCAAGTCGACGAAGGACGACGGCGGCACCTTCACCTCAAAGACTTCATCCCAGGAAGTCTCCAAGGAAATAAGCCTAGGTGACAAAAGGCCCCTGGCACAGGATGACGAGGATGAAGAGTCAAAAAAGAAGAGGAAGAAGGAAGAGCCTCCTCCCAAGGAAGGGAGCAGCAGCAGCAGTTCGGGACAGGCATCGGGAACAATCAAGGGCAGGTCAATGAGAGGCAGCTCGCTGGAAAAGGGCAGCAGCGGGAGCACGGGTAAGACTGGCAAGAGCGGCAAGGGAGGCTCCTCCTCCGCTAGCGGCGACCGCAGGAGCCCGTCCTCCCTCAGCAACTCTGCCGCCAACAGCCCCAGCAGGCCCACCAAGCAGGTCGGCGGAGGCAACGACTCCGACGATGATGACGAGAACTCGAAGAAGAGCAGCGATTCTGCGACAGCAGGGAGCCTCAAGGTGCCACCGCTCAAGATCGTCCTCTCCGGCAACGGCAGCGGCGGCAGCAACTCTGGTGGCAGGAACACTCCCACCGGAGAGGGAGGCGATGGCAGGAAGAGCGGGACGCCGGACAGTTCTGCCGCAGCCATGCAGCAACAAGCCTCCGGGACGTTGGACAAGGACCTGGCCGACGCGGCTGCCGCCGACAAGGGTGGTTCTTCGGCAAGCAAGGAGGAAGAGGGATCCTCGGCCCCGGATTCCACGGACGGTTCCAAGAATGCCGCCGCTTCCAGAGTGACCCGCAGCAGGGCCAACCAAGGCACGCCCGGCCCAGAGGAGAAGGCGGGGGAAGGCCAGTCCGGGGCCGCGGGAGGCACGACGACCGGAGCAGAGTCCAGTTCCGGGTCCGCCACGGATGTCAGCGCTTCCACAGCAGGAGGCACCAGCAGCGGGAGGGGAGAGGACGCTCCGGGGAGCAGCAAGGGCGGCAGGGACTACGCAGACTATTACAACAAGAAGAGGAAGCTCCGGTCTCAGGTTGAGCAGGTCGAGCAGTCTTCGTCGGGAGGAGCGGCGGCCGCTTCCTCATCTTCGCAGGGCAACGGCAGCTCAGGTTCCAGGGGGGCTGTCTCTTCCGGGGCAGGATCCGGGAACAGCGGCAGTATGCCCATGGCAGCAGGGGCCACGGCGGGGGCTCCCTCCAGCAGCGCCGGCAGCAGCGGCGGCGGGGGCGGAGGAGCAGGAGGCTACGTCCCCACGGGGAACGAGCCCCTCAACGACATCCAGAAGTACCTGAGCATCCGAAAGCAGGTGGAGCAGCGCCGCAAGAACCTGTTCCCCGTGCACCCGAAGCCCCCGCAGGGCTACCGCGACTACCTGATGAACCGCAAGACGTACCTGCTGCAGGGCAACGCCAACGAGCGCCTGCGCACCATGCCCATGCTGCAGCCGCCGCCCTCCCTGGAGGGGCCCCTCAGGGAGCTCTTCAAGGAGCAGGAGAAGGACCGCTACCAGCTGCGCAAGCGCCACCTGGTGGAGAAGGAGAAGCTGGTGCTGACGGTGGAGCAGGAGATCATCCGGGTGCACGGCCGCGCCGCGCGCGCCCTCGCCAACCAGCCCTTCCCCTACAGCGTGTGCACCATACTCAGGGACGAGGAGATCTACACCCCCATCGACTCGCAGGCAGAGGAGAAGAACAGGGACATCCGGTCGAGGTACAACGGGCGCCTTTTCCTCTCCTGGCTGCAGGACGTGGACGACAAGTGGGAGAAAATCAAGGTAAAGGATTGTAAACAAGGTTCTGCGTGTCATGTTTTTAATTTCCTTTCTTCTCTTTCCAGGAACAAATGGTCCTGCGCCACCACAACGAGGCCGAGTCCCTGAACGCCGTGCAGAAGATGGACTGGGAGTGGAAGCTGGCCGAGATCTCCTCAAGCGCCAGCGGCGGCAGTGGGGGCAACGCCGGCGGCGGCGGCGGCGCGGCGGCGGAGAACAGAAGCCTGCAGGTGGACGACCTCTACGTTCCCATGGTCCACGTCTCGGACGACTTTGATCTCGCAGACAACCGATGACACAAGTGAAGAGGATGTCTGCAAAAACGTTGTTTCGTGTTACACACCTGATTGAAATGTATTTTTCCTTATCATATATTTTAAGATGTATCCTCATCCTGTTCTGTACTAGGGTTGGGGAAATTTGCCCGTTCACTATCGGTTGTCGGGGGATTTCCCTAAGACGGTTTAAATTGGTGGTAATTTGATCGGTTACTTTCGGTATTGCAGCGATCGCTATCTTCGGTATGGCATCGTCTTCTCCCGTACAATTTCCTTAAATTTACATATTTGAAATTGGTTTATTAAAAACTCCAAAGCCCAAGTTTACAGTGAAGTCTTAAAAAAGTTGTTTGGAAGTCAGGATATAAAAAAGTACTTTCAGCATATGATATCAGATTGATTAACCTCATGGTCAATTTTCACCAATTTCCCCCACACCTTATCCATCTGTACGGTTGTGGTCTGCATTAAACCAGTGAAAAACATCTTGGGAGATATCATACTTCTTTTTTACGTGCCTATCGCCGCGGAATGAATTACTATCTCTTGCTAGGACGATTTCAAAGGTTTTTTCCGCCGTTCAATTAAGTCTGATGGGCACTTGCAACGGTTTCTTTGACATCGCCAGGCGCCAGCTAGGGGAAGAAAGTTTGAATTTCAAATTATGCGTATATTTTTTAAAGTAGCATTTGGGAAACTAGTTCAAAAATATTTAGTCTTTGAGGAAAAAGCACTTCAAGATGGGAGAAACTGTTGACAGCCATAAAGTTGTTCTCATGGAACATGAGCTCGTGGTGGATGGGGTGACACTGCGAGAAACCAAGGAGATGTCAACGGTGCACTCGGACTCCGGAGGCCCTGACCAAGTGATCTTGGTGCACACCAGAATGATCGGAGACAGAGCCTACCAGGTCCGTGAGACAAAGCAGAATGAACAGGTGGTGGATGCAACAGTCAACACCACAATGAGCGAGAACGAGGTCCAGCAGTTTGAAGCAGACTGGAAGAAGATGTGGAATCCCGCCATCAGTGACACCCAGGCAGCCCAAGAAATTCTCCCTGCCCTGGAGATGGAGCAGCAGAAAAAGTAACCGATCAGTGAAGTCCAGTCGAGTCCGACCCATTCACCCGTTGTTGATAATCCCCCTTTCAATAAACGCCTCTCGTGAATGTGCTCCTTTGATTCCTGGCAACAATTTATTATCCGTGGGTGCAGTTATTATTATGTCTAGGCAGCGGCTCGGACGAGCGGGTGGTTGTTGATCTCTTTGAGCCACTTTTTTAAATTGGGTAGTCGCGGGTTCGTCCTGCTGGCCTTGCACCAGGACCACAAGAGCAGACTTGGTAAAGATAATTCCGCCTTCTGCAGCCAGGCGTTACCTCCCTTGCCCCTTCCCATCATTTCTTCTAGTTTTCTTTCCCAGTCGTCTTCCGCTTCCAGGCTTGCTACCTCCTCCAACCTGGCGTCGATTAGGGCGCTTTTCTTCGGGTCCAAGTCCGAGTCGTAGGGGACGGCGCCCTGGGAGCACCTCGCGAAGTAGCGGGCGATCTCGACCTCCCCCGCGATGTCCACTTCCCCCTCCACCGTCATGCGAGGGAGACCGCCGCTCTTCCTTTCGTCCTGTTTCCAGATGAGCACGAAGGCCTGCTCGGCCTTCCACCCGGGCGTGTCCGGGTTGATTTCAAGGAAGTCCTCCAGCGTCTGGTCCAGCCGCCGCACGGAGCTGTGCGTGTGGGTGGAGGCGGTGATCGTCTTCCTCTTTGCCATTTCTTGCAGGAAGACTTTGAGGAAGTATGGGGGCCGCGAAGGGTCAGCGCGAATGACGACTGGGGCCCCGTCGAGGGTTTTTTGTGAGGCGCTGTTCCCCTGCTTCAAGCCCAGAAGCTTGTTGATTCGGTTGATCCTTGAGGACAAGTACTTGAGTTTGTCTTCGACGGTCGTCCAACGACGCTCGGTAACTTGGAGTAGGGAAGTCCTTGGGTTTCGAGTGTCCCTGGAAGAACCATATTTAGCATCGCAGCAGCGTCACCATTCGGCGAATGAACTTTGGCTTTTTCAGAAGGAGGTGCTTTGAAGGCATATAGTGTTATTATTTCATTCAAGCATATTGCGGGGAAAAAGAAAAATACATATAACGGTTGTGGTCCTTTAAGTTGCCCTACTTATCAAGTCGGCAGATGGGATTCTCGTGCACCATCTTCAGGTTGACCTTGTTCCCGCAGAGGTCCCTGATGTTGTCGATGCCGTACTTGATCATGGTTGGCCTGCAGGCGAAAGAAAGGTTAAATGAAATTGTGGAGAAGGAAAACTAAATATTCTACCATACCTCTCCAAGGAAAGGCCGTATCCCAGCACGCTCACTCCCTCCGGCAGCCCCATGGGAAGCAGCATCTCGGGTCTGAAGACTCCGCTGTTTCCAATTTCTACCCACCTAGATACACAAGGAGAACGAAACTAGAAAAAATTATACAGACACCATATAAATTGTCCGCACTTCTTGAGGCCCTCGTGGTACGAGAAGACCTCCATGGATGGCTCGGTGTAAGGGTTGGTGGCGGGCTTGAATTTCAGCTTTTCGATCCCCAGCTTCTTGAAGAATTCGTAGAGCACCCCGATGAGGTCGCCCAGGCTGAGGTCCCAGTCGGCGATGACGCCCTCGATCTGGTGGAACTCTGCCAGGTGGGTGGCGTCCAGCGTCTCGTTGCGGAAGACGCGGTCGATGGAGAAGTACTTCTGCGGCTTAAATTCGCCCTGGCTGGCCAGCTGGTGAAGCATGCGGGCGGAGACGGCGGTGGTGTGCGTCCGCAGGGTGTTTTTGCGGGTCTCCTCATCGCTCCACACTCCGTAGCCCTAAAGAAAACAAAAAAAACCCTTGAAACACACCATAACACTTTGGGAGAGTATGGACAATACCTGAGAACCGTATCCCCCCTCGTAGTGCACCTTGCTGACCCGCTCCTTGTAGTCCTCGGGGACGGACTGCGCCGCGGCGGGGTCGGAGATGAAGAAGGTGTCCTGGGCGTCCCTGGCAGGGTGCTTCTGAGGCACGAAGAGGGCGTCAAAGTTCCAGAAGGAGCTCTCCACGAAGTTGTTGGTGGGCATCTCGGTGAAGCCCATCTCCAGGAAGATCTGCCGGTACTCTGCCCGCACCTTGAGGAGCGGGTGGAGGTGCCCGGCGGCGGGAAGCGCGCCCAATGCGTCAAAGTTGTAGTCCTTGAAGCTGGCCGTCTTCCAGGCGCCGCTCGACAGCATCTCGGCCGTCAGGTCAGTCTCGCCCTTCTCGATCTTGGTGGTGAACTTTTCTCCCCTAATTAGCAAAAGGTAAGCACAACATTAGAGAAAAATGTCATCATAAAACATTTCAATAATTAGCACTCACTTTGACAGCTGGTAGGACTTGACCTGCACCTCGTGCAGCAGCTTCCGCTTCTTGTAGTCTGCCTTGTCCTTGTCCCCGACCTCCTGCGCCTTTCCGGACCGTACGAGGGCCAGGTCCTTCTTCACCTTGTCCTCCACCCCGGAGGCCTTCCGCACCACCATGGGCTTGCCCGAGGACTTGTCGATGGCGATCCAGCCTGCGGACATGGCCTTGCTGAATCCAACCTATAAAAAGGAATTTAAAATGATAAAATTTTAGTTCAGCAGGGAGGGGTAAAGTAAATTTACAACAAAACGGCCATTTCATGCAGGTTAACGTAACCGCATTTTTATTTTTTCCCCGTCTAAGTTCAGCGCTACTTAAGGCACCACCAGAGAAACTTTCAAAGAACTCACCTTGTGAACCTTCTTCATGAGCTCGGGCTGCGGGATGCCCCCCTCCGCCGGGACCGCGCAGAAGGCGACGAACTCGTGGCTGCCCTTGTCCGCCACCTCCTTGCCCTCCGCCGTCAGTCCCCAGGCGGTGGAGCTCCTCTCCTCCGCCCGCACCACCGCGTCCAGGCACTGCAGGCTCTTGACGGCCCCCACCACCTTCTGGTGGTCCAGGCCCCACTCAGAGGCCAGCGACAGGCTGTCCACCGCATCGCCCGACGACGACAGCCGCTGCAGGATCTTCTCCGGGAGGTCCATCACGTGGCTTTGACTCTAGAGAATATCCAGACACAGGCTATCTGGCTGAATGACGCCTCTGCCGCCCAGGTCGTCCTCCAGGATGAAGGCGAATCCGGCCGCGATCTTCTCATGCAAGTTGGAGGAGCGATGATGCAAGCTAGGGATGCCGTACAACTTGATAAAATTTGAACGAACGAACACTCCAAATGAAATTATTGTAATCAAGATTTGGAACATTTAAATTGATGTAGAGTATCATTGGTCGTAAAATAATTATACTTGTGAACCTTATTTTTGGCTGGGCGTGATTATATTTTATATCAATTTCGAGCTTTGATCCAGTCCCTCCCTAGGGCGAAATGTTCCACGCGGCGACAGGAAGAAGCCGTCGTTATTCGCCGTCTGCACTCGGCAGAACAGAGAGAAAGGAGCGCAAAGACGCTTTTTCTGCAGTCCCTCAACCTCTTTTTTGATGCCGGTGAAAAAACAACAGCAGACTGGAGAAGGGTGACAAAGCGAAATAAGATTTTTTGACCAAATTAAGTGCTTTATCTTGGAATAATACGTATAACTTAGAGTTTTTGTTACATTTTAACATTTTTGATGGCACAAAAAAGCATTTTTAAAATTATGAGTGTTTGAGGCCTAAAAGCGAGTGTCTTTCTTCTTTTCACAATATTATTGAGATAGAATTAGTGACCAGTTTGCAATCATGTAACTTTTTATCTAGGTTTTGGTTGTTTCCACCGCATTTATTTGGTCAAAATTAAAGGACGAAAAACAAACCGAACATAAAGAAGGCCTTTTTCGCCGTGACCCGTGATCGTCCTGTCCGTGAACCCCTCGTCCTAGTAAGTCCTCGCCATGGCCAGCAGGTACGACCGCGCCATCACCGTCTTCTCCCCCGACGGCCACCTTTTCCAGGTAAGGCACGCATCTGAGAATGTTAAGCAGGCATCTCAGGCAATCTTCTCGCTCTCCTTAGGTCGAGTACGCCCAGGAGGCGGTGAAGAAGGGCTCCACCGCGGTGGGGGTCAGGGGCAAGGACGTCGTCGTGCTCGGGGTGGAGAAGAAGGCAGTGGCAAAGCTGCAGGTGAGAAGGCACAGGACGAGAGGCTTGAAGCTTGGGGTGATTCCTCATGCCTTTGATGTTTCTTCTTGCAGGAGGAGCGCACGGTCCAGAAGATCTGCGTTCTCGATGACCACGTGCTGATGGCTTTCGCCGGGCTGACCGCCGACGCCCGCATCCTCATCAACAAGGCCAGGGTGGAGTGCCAGTCGCACAAGCTCACGGTGGAGGACCCAGTCACCCTGGAGTACATCACCCGATACGTGGCCGGAATCAAGCAGAAGTACACCCAGTCCGCCGGTCGGCGCCCATTCGGCGTCTCCTGCCTGGTGACGGGCTTCGACGACGACGGCACCCCGCACCTCTACCAGACCGACCCCGCCGGCATCTACTCCGAGTGGAAGGCCAACGCCATCGGCAGGAGCGCCAAGACCGTGCGGGAGTTCCTGGAGAAGAACTACAAGTCCTCCGAGGCCGGCGCGGCCGCCCAGGCCGACGAGAAGTCGACGGTGAAGCTGGCCATCACGGCGCTGCTGGAGGTGGTGCAGCAGGGCGGCAAGAACCTGGAGGTGGCCGTGCTGCGCAAGGGCGAGGGCAAGATGAAGATGCTGCCGGTGGAGGAGATCGAGAAGTACGTGGGGGAGATCGAGAAGGAGAAGGAGGCCGAGGCTGCCAAGCAGAAGAGAGAGAGGGGAGGAGCCGCAAAGGAGGACAGCTAAGAGGGAGGTCAGCCCTCCTGCTGACGGGAAATTCTAATTATTTTTTGGTGACCTCACTCTTCAGTTTCCTTGTCGAAATCGATGAATGATTAAAATATTGACACCCTTTACACAAATTAATTTTTCACACCAAAACAATTTCTGCTTCGTTTCAAAATTCAAATTCATACTTTCTTTGTTCTAGCGCTTTTTATACATTAGGGAAATCAGCATTCAAAAGAATTTTCAAAATTTTTGTACCCGTTGGAAATGATTATCCAAATTGCGGCCGTTGCTGTTGTGGCTTTGGCTCTTGGATTCGGCTACTATTGGTACGTGGGCAAAGCTTCTGAATGGCCGGACCCTCCCAGGGAGTCAGCGGGGCCGCGGGTGAGCTCCTACGCCTCCGCCAGGGCCAGCCGTGCAAGCCAGAGGCGGAGCCAGGTGGCGGGGAGTCAGCTCAACTTCATCCAGCCAGTGGACAACGACGGCCCGTCGCAGCCGCCGGACGCCACTTCCATCCCCAAAGCAAACGAAAAATCGGACATCGTCAAACCTCCGGGAAGCGATCCCACCACAGGGGACGGGAAGAACAAAGATATTTTGGCCCGCCCGCTGCCTGCCAGCAGGATTGATTCGAAGCAAGTTCCTGACGGCAGGGCGCGGGGCCAAATCATCTCCGGCTACGCGAGGCCGGGCTCCCTGAAGATGGAGGTGTCCAAGGTCAACACTTTCGGGTCCACCACGAAGGGAGGAGGGAGCTCCTTGGGCGAGAGCGTCTACGGTGCCGAGACCATCTTCCTGGTAGACTGTTGCAAAGTCGTTCTTCTCTGCGTTCTCCTGAACCTCGTTTTGTTGGGCTTGGTTATGAAGAGCAGTGGCCTGAGCTTCCAGCAGATTAGAGAGCACCCGAGATTTAGGCAAAGTGTGTTCGCTGCCATCTTGGTCAGTCTCGCAGTAATTATGGGGTTTATGTGCTGGCAAGGGCATTTCGCGCAAGAGGGTTCAGAAGCCTGCTTCGAGTCGGCCAAGGGACGACCTCCTACTGCTCCCGTTTCTGGCGTCAAATCTCCGGCGACAATATCCGGCAAACCCAAGGCCAAGGACAAAATCAAGAGCGGCTCAATGACCACCAAGAAAACTAAGCTTGTCTTGGAAGATGTTGACTATCCCATTCGAACCTCCGACGTGGTTAGGCGCGTTTGCCCACCGGATCCTTGTCCACTCGACGGAGGAGAGGGAGGGGGCGCTGGTGGCGAGATTGATGCGATTTCGGGGGCCAAAAAAGCTCCAGAAGGGTTTCCGCCTTCCCAAATAGATCGAGTACCCAAGCGAGTAGAAGAGCCTACATCTCCCGTTGTGGAACCCGAGCCATTCTTTGGGGAAGGTGGACCCATTGTAGCATCTCCAGATGCATCCTTGCACGGAGACGTTGGAGGGAAGGGACTTGGTGGGAAGAGAGTTCCTTTCGACCTCGACGTATCATCTGCTGCAGTTGTGCCGTGCAACGTCTGGATAGACGAGGAGGACAACATCGTGTGGGCAGTGCAAGAAAGGATGAAAAAAGTGGTAGACGTTGTGGATGAGGTGAGGGACATGTCTCTTACTGATGAAGAATTGGCATGCCTGAACAGACTTCGGGCAGAGGAAGGAAAACCTCCAATCAATGCGGGGCCTGGTGTCGTCACAAGACTTCAAGAAGCTATATATCCCATGTTTGGGAGCACTGAAGAGAAGACCGTAGAGGAGAAGCCTGGTTACATATCCGAATTTCAGGATTTGTTCCACCCTTTTGTGCAGTCTGCATCGGCTTCCTCAGAAGTCCCTCCCGCGGTTGACGAAGAAGAGAGTGGCGGATGGCCGTGGTGGATTCTCCTTCTCCCGCTGGCCGCCCTTATTGCCCTAGTGATCTGCTCATTTTACAAACCCTTGTTTTTGAGCGGAATATTAACTTGGCTCAAAGACAAGTTTATATGTGCGTTCACATGGTTAACCTTCTCTAGGATTGGACAAATAGCTCTTGTCTGTCTCTTGCTTCTCGGACTTTTCCTCTTGTATTGCCTATGTATCGGATTTGAAAATGAGGAAGACGAAGACTATGCGCAGTCTGCAACAACGGAACAATTCACCGATCAGCAAGGTTATTTCGAAGGTGTGGCAGGATACGTTGGTGACACCCTTGGTCAATTGGGCACTTTCGGCTACGCACCAAAACCGAAAGAAACTTTCAAAATATCATATCAAGAGGAAATTTCCGAAGAAGTGTGGCAAAAGCTGAAGCAACGGCAGCAAAGTTTCTATGTTACTGCTGGAAGTAAATTTCCAGACGCAGAACCCATCAAACTTACAACAGAGACTACAAATCGTACGGACGACGAACAACCTATCATCCCGGAGGAAGAAAAAGGTCTAGTGAATGAGAATGCTTTTATCACTGATATAGGAAGCAGTCACTGCATAGAGCCAGTTAGTGGAGACAGTCCCATGGAAAATGACGAAACGCAAGACAAATTACAAGCCGAGGAGCAACAACGCACGCCCAAATAAAAAAACAAGTCTACCCCAAGTAATAGTTGAGTTTTTATTTATCTTTCAAATTAGCATTGTTCTGAAGGCTGAGGCGACTAGCAATGAAAGGGCCATTTGCTCTCTTGTAGCTTTTTGCATAGTTGGGTCCTTGAATTTTGTCCACATCTCCTCCGAAGGGCTAACGCCAGTGGGTTGGAGAATCTCTCGTAT
>JAAUYJ010176097.1_pt1 | contig 10827 bp, 9 predicted proteins | sample 7278031 | NCBI WGS metagenome assembly JAAUYJ01 (sample SAMN14350222, study PRJNA611818) | marine sediment metagenome | isolation source: surface marine sediment (1.8m) | place: French Polynesia: Moorea | collected 2018-08 | reverse complement strand
CCCAGGGAGGGAGGGAGGCTAGGCAGGTGGTAAACAGAGCAGGCCCGGAAAAGAAGGGGAAGGAGAAACGAAATTGCCCGCATTCCAAAAACCCGCCTAGCTCCTAGGGACCGGAGTGGGGGATTTTACGGACCTCCTCGGGAAAAGCGACACTTGAGTGACTGGATGAAGGCGAAAGGAGAAGTAGACGGGACCTAACAATGTGACGCAATTCGCACAAAGAAGGAAATCATAGATGGACAGTCCGGACCATACATGATTTACAAAAAACGGGCTCTTCTTAAAAGCGTTGTGGGAGGGCATTAGGACGGCATGAAAAAGGGTTAATAATAAAGTTTTTGTGAAAATTGAAATGGTCTAAAATTGCTACTAATTTTTGTACGAAAAAAAGACAACAAAATGGGGCCGTTTTTTCATTAATAAGGGCTTTAAATATAATACATATATACCGTCGTGACACCTTTTCATAACGCGGAAAAGGGACAAAAACGGTGCCTTAAAAAAGACAAAAAGTGGGCAAAAAAATTTACTACCATTTTTGGTTCTAAAACGGTCAGTGAGAGGACACAAAAATGGTGAAAAAAAGTTTTACTGATGCTGTGGTTGGTCGGTGTATTGTTTAGGACTTTCGGGTTAAAAGGGGATGGGCTAGCAGCAAACAATGACTCCAACTATTGTCAGAAATTTTACAGGCTTCTAAGGATTAATGAACGGTTGTATGTTCCGTTCACCTCCACCATCCCTCGCTTGACAAAAAGAACAGGCTTTGCTGAGGATATTTTTGCAAGAGCTCTTCAATAAACGTGTCTACATGAAGAAGTGTCTCCGCAATTATGTTTTCGACTCTGCTGACGTGGATATGCACAAATCATATGACGTCACTCGGCCAAAAGTACCAAACCGACTGTTTGTGTAGTACGTGTGTATTCAAGCAATGACGAGAAGATTTTTTCAATAGTTACTCGTGTATATTCGACGTGCCTTGTGATATTTTGTCTCATGAGCGATTTGGACGAAAAAAATCTCGTCAAATAAACTAATTCTTCACAGCCTTGGGTTGGCGAATACGCTATTGGTCGATGATCCTGTGATATCAAGCCATTTTTTCTTTTCGGGGAATTGGGGGCAGTAAAATTCCCCCGTGTCTCCTCTCATCATGTTCCTCCTTTTGCATTTCGCCGCCGCCGCCAAAAACTTGAAACCGGACGCCCGTCGGCGAAGTCGCAGGATCCAAATTAACACGTTCCCCCCTCGATCGTCGGAAACTTGAGAGTCGGTGCGTGTTTCCTCCCCTCCTCAAGCTCCTCCTCCTCCTCCTCCCTAGTCGATCAACATTTGATCTTCCACCTCCTGCAACGGACAAAGTTTCGCCAAAGTCATCAAAATTACCTAATCAGGAAACCGAGTGCCGAGCAAACTTTTTCTGCTGTTTCATAAGATCAACTTTGACTTGTTCTCTCGAGAAATGTTTTAATTCATGAATGTTTTCACCTGTAAGAAGTATTCCGACTGATGGAGAGAAGGGCGTTCGATCGAATTGGTCCTCTGATCACCAAATGTGCCTCTGCCGTCGGCGGCCCCTCCTCTCCGTTTTATTACCCTCGAGGACTGGGACGCCACCTCGTCCTCCAGCAGCCAGCACTTGGCCAAGCGCCTCTCCTCCTCCGCCCTCCTTCCGACGGCGGCGGGCTTTGCACCTCCCCTCCTCCTGTTGATTCCGACGTCTGATGGGCAAATACCGCCCTCGCTTTCCACCTCCTCGCTCTTTCCAGGGCGGAGGCGGAGGGAGGACGTGAAATCTCGCCCTCCTCTCCCCGACGCATTCTCAGGGACGGGGGAGGGCTTTCCCGGATGGTTAGACCCTCGGATTTTTTGTTGCTCCATCCCGCCGCCCCTCCTTAATCTTGACTTTTCTCCGCCTCCTCCCTCCCGTTTTTGCAACGCCGCAACAGACGACGATGGCCTTTGCTCTCCCTCCGTTATCCGCGGGCGGGCTGAATGGGGTCTGTGGGACGGAACGGGATTTGCCGCATTACAAATCGGAAGGGACGGTCACACTTTTAGCATATTTTAATTGAACAATCTTTCGATATTCCCCCGGTTCCTCACCTGAAAGTCGTCGCTTGTGCTGCGTCCCCCCAAAGTCGCCGCCACCTGGGACCTCCTCCTCCTCTTCCCCCTTCACCACGGCCGCCCGTCGCCAAGCACGAAAACTTAATCTCGCCCCGCCTCAGACCCAAATCTCCCTCCCTCCTCTTCTCCGCTCTCTTCCTTGGTGCAGCCTCGGACCCTTCAGTCACTGCAACTTCACGAGTTGGAGGCGGGGGAGGCGGTGGGGACGGCGACGCCGCATTCGACGCTGCGGCCGAGAAGTGGGGAGGGGACCTTTGGCGCCGTCCCCTTCCTTCCCTGCCGACCGTCTTCCTCCCCCCTTCGAGGCTGTGCCCATAACTTTTCCTGTCGTCTTCGTCCTCACCACGGGATCCGCCTCCTCCTTCCTTCTTGCCTCCTCCCTTCACAACTCCGTCCTCCGCCAAGGTAATCCCGTTTTGTCCCCGATATGCAAGATGGGAGGAGGGAAGAGGGGCAGGAAGGGTTCCCCCCGCCCATGAAGTGCTGCTCTCATTCCCATCGGCTTTTCGAGACTTTGCTTCAGGTGTGTTGTTCTTCTTCATAGCCTCTTTTGTTTGTCGCGACGGCTCTTCCGATCTCATTACTACTGCATCCCTCTGCAAACTTTTTCGCTCATCCTCGTAATCCGCTTCCCCCTTTTGGATGGCGAATTGTCTTCCTGCTCCTTTCGAGGAGGAAGGGTAGGGAGCATCCCCCTTGTCCTCCCTCTTTCTCGACTCAGCAAGAGATTTTCCGTCATCCCTCATCGCCCTCTTCTTCCCCCGGGAATTCACCTTTGTTCCTCCTCCGCCTCCGCCTCCGCCTCGAGGGACTTCCTCCTCCCTTCTGGCCTCACTTGCGGTGGCGACTTGGGCCGTCGGCAAAGTCCCTTCTTCCCCCCTCCTAACTGTCTCAGCAACTTCCTCTGCCATTTCTCCTTTCTTCTGCGTCGAAGCAGTGTCACTTCCTGCGTTGCCGCCTCCTTTCCCTCGACCTCCTCTTTCTTTGCTGGCGTCGCAAAACTCTTCCCCTCTTCTGTTCATTCTTCCCTCCGCCTCCTCCTCCTCCTCCTCCTCATCGCTGTCACTTTTCAATTCTCTCCCCCTCTTAACATCCTTCTTCTCTCCGTTCACCTTTCCGTGCCCTCGGGGTAAGCCTTCCCCTGTCTCCTCTTTCCCTCTTCCTCCGCCTTCCCCCATTCCTTCCGCTTTGTCCCGGTAACTTGAAGCACTTCCTAATCCTCCTTCAGCGATCTTCTTCCCTCCCCCTCCTTCGCTGTCTCGTGTCACGTGTACTTTGACATCCTTGCCTCCCCCCTCTCCTCCCATCTGATTTCCTGTCCCGATCTCCTCCTCCGCCGAAGGAGAAACCCTCCCTCCTCTTCCGCTCTCTTTTCCGGCGGCGTCCGAACCAGACGCCGCGGATTCCACTCCAGACTTTGTCATTTCCTCCCCGCCCACATGAACCTCCTCCTCCTCCTCCTCGTCCCTCTCGTCGTCCTCCATGGCGAAGGGGAGAGCGCAGTCGTTGGAATAGGGCGAGCAGGGGAAGGGGGAGAAGACGGCTGAGTAATAGGACGACCAAGACGCCGGGGAAGGACTCTCGACCGGGCTGTTCCTTGCCGTAGAAGACTTCTCCTCGTGCGATGGGGTCTTTTTTACTCGATTAGGCGACAATTCCTCTCCTTGCTTCCCCCCATCCCTCTTCAGGGGCGACTGCGGAGGAGTGTTCCCTTGGGACGCCGATCGCCGAAGGCCGAGGAGGGGACGATCGGCCATTGTGACGCTCCCTTCCCGACGCCTCTCGACACTTTGACGGTCGAAAAAACCCTTTGTTTTCCCCTCGGAGGAGGGCCCTCCTCCTCCTCTTCTCGTTTCTCCATTCTGGCTACCCTGATCTGTCACTTTTCCGCTCCTATGACAGCCGCCCCTGTCCGCCCCTCTGTCGCCGCCGACGTCGCCACAATCGTCCTCGTCGTCGCCAGGCTTCTCGCCGAGTGGCCTCAAACGTCCTTCGCCGCCGCATCCTTGGAGCCCGTCTGACAGCTCCTCCTCCTCCTCCTCCTCTGGATTCCCCGATTGCGTAGTAGACGGTGGTCTTTTTGTCGACTCTACGCCCTCCTCCCCCCATCCTCCTCCCTCCACATTCCTCTTCCTGTCTCCCTTCACCGGTGGTGACAGACCGGTAAACATCCCTCCACCAGGAGAGCGAGGGGGAAGAACGAAAGAACCCCCACTCGCCTCCGATTTCGCTTCCTCCCCCTCTTTTATCAGCGAGGTCAGCCGTCTTCCATTTTCATTTCCGTTGTCCCTTTTCGCCTCCGCCTCGGAAAGAGGAGCTTGGAGAAAAGAATGCCCTTCTCCCCCTTTTCCCGCGACCCCTCCTCCTTCTCCTTCCTGGGCAAAAAGTTTTTCCTCCTCTTTCCATTCACTCCCGCTCTCTCCCCTCCTCCTCCTCCTCCTGTCTGCAAACTCCGTCTGGTTTTTACGGTGTCGTCCTCCACCATTGTCCTTGCCGATATCCTTCCCGCTTTCTTTCTCTTTGTCGTCTTCGTCCTCTTCTCCTGCTTCCTTCTTCGCCCTTTCTTCTCCGCCGTTGGAGCTTGATGGGACGGCGACAGACTTTACTACTGTCTCCCTTTCTCCTCCTCTCATGTCCCCCGGAGATGTCTGTTCTTCCTCCCCTTCGTCCTCTCTTTCCGTCGTCGATGTCATCCTCCCTTGCAACCCGCCTCCGGGAAGGTCCTCGAGTCTGGGGAACTTCCTGGGCCTCCCCCTGCCGCGCCTCCTCGGGATGGGAACCTCCACGGCCACGTCTTGAGGGAGCTGCACCTCCCGCACCTCTATGGCCTCCTCCGGCTCCGGCTGGCCGAGCTCCCTCCGCTCCGACTGGCACTTGAGGCACCGGCAGTGGTAGACCTTGCGGCGGAGGCTGCTCATCTGGATGCAAACAGATATAAAAGCAATTAACCTCATATAGCGGATGTATGCTGAAATATGAAAGCTCTTACCAAGATTCCCTGTTTGTTCCTTTTCCGCCTCTCCTTGTTGAATAGGCGCCTCCTCCTCTGCAAGCCAGTCTCGAACCAAGGGACCTCCTCCTCGTCTTCCTCCTCCTCCTCTTTTCTTGCCCCCTCTGGTTCTTCGGCCGGCAGTTCCCCCCGTCTCACTTTGGCACAGGAATCGTTGCAAACATGTTGGGAGCCCCTCCACGAGAGGCCCTTTTTCTCAGGCTTCCGAGGCAGCAAAAAATCCATTTCTCCCATCTTCAAACTCGAGCTCCGTCTCAGGCCGTAGAAGGACGAATCGCCGCCGCCCCAGTCCGAGCAAAGATCTCCCAGTTCCACCTGCAGCAAGGTCTCCGCAGAGAGGTGCTCGGACAGCCTGGGCAGGATCCTAGCGTCACCCCCGCAGGCGTGCAGGGCCAGCGACGACGCCTCCGACTGCGCTTCCGCCAGCAGCTCGTCCAGCAGCCGTTCCGTCACCCTTCCCAGGGCCACTTCGGCATAAGCGTCCTCCACCGCCGCCACATCCTTGGCGGCCGTCTTCGCCGCAGCAGATTTGCCCCCATTTCCCTGGAAGACCGCCACCAGCTGGCGCCTGTCGCTCTCCAGGGCCCTGTCCACAAGTCCCCTGGCGATCTCGTCTGCGATGTCCTGGGCGTTCCTACTCAGGTAGGAAGACAGGTGGCCGGAGGAAGAGGCAGCGGTGGAGGGGAGGCTCCTGCTCAGGATTTGCTGCGTCTTCAGGGCACTTTTCATGGCCAAGGATGGGACGGGATGGGACGGAGTAAAACTGATGATGGAGCCGCTGGAAACTGTAGACTGCTCAGCCTGGAAAATAGGGTTCACTTCTCCGACAATCTGTAATGAGAATGGGTTCAAATATACTCCCTTTAAGTACATGAAATTGCAAAATGTTTGTTAGAAAAAAGTTATTCGTAAATGTCGCACCTGTTCCAGCTCCAAATCGTAATCATGGATGGTGGTGCTGGGAGAAAAGGCGGCCGACGATGAAGACGATGAGGGGTGGTGGTGGTGGTACTGGGGTGACGGAGAGTTAGACGAAACTGCAGTTTCTCCTCCTGCAGTTGAAAGCTGCATCGGGAGGAGCCTAGAATTTTTGCCGCCTTCTCGCGAACGGCTAGAGCTCGTGACGGCGGAGGACCCTCCGGGACTGCTGCAGCTCTGCAAAAAATCTTATACAACTTCTTGTTTCTTATATTTTACTCATAGGTGCATGAGTATGAAAGGTGTTTATTCGCACGTACCAGGTACCCATGGTCCAAATCGGCGGTTACGTCGGCGGCCACCTCTCTCAGCATTCCGTCCAACAAAGCCGATGGCTCCATGGAAGGAGGAAGAGCCTTGCTTTCGATTCTGATACTGCAGTTCCCTTCTCCTGGCTGAACCGAGCTTCCGATTTGATCGAACAAGGCTACTTCTCCGGCATGGTCCTGGTTGCAGTCTGGAAAAAAAGTTATGCTGGAGCAGGTGGATTTCGGAAAATAATTAAGCGATTAGACCTCTCATATATCCTGGAAATTTTGATGGCAATAATGTTTCCCTCCCACCTTAGCCCCTAATTTCGAAGAGCCCACTAGAGGAAACTCAGCTTAATTTTCCCTCCACGCGAATGGAGTGCCTCGCCTTCCCCCAACCGCCTGGGGACCAACCAGAGACGCAGTTTCCCACCTACTCTCCTCTTCGGGGAGCTATTTGTCGGCAAATTTAATTACCTACAACAACACTCCACGTCGCCCCATCCACCTGCAAGGCCAGGCATTGCACGGAAAAGGAAGGCTTGTTTCCACCCGGTAGCGGTAGATTTCGTGCTCGATCTCTGCGCACGCAACCAGGCACTAATCCCCCAATTTGTATTCTATCTGTCGGCGGGGTGTCGTCCCTTTTCATTCCTCCTGCATTTTTCTTTAGGCCGCAATAAGCCCGTGCCAGGCGAGACAGTTGGATGTCCCCCCCGCGCCCACTTCCTCACTCTCTTGGGAGTGACACCTGCCTCCTCCTCTCTTTTTTGTCGCCTGACTCGCCTATCATTTCCCCTTCCGTGCTGCCATTAGAGCGGCCGCGCGTAAACACCTCCGTTCCTTTGCAACAATTCGTTCCCACAACTGTGTAAATTAATGCACTCACCTCCCCGCGAAGATGATGAGCCTCCTCCGTCGTTCGCCTGGGGTAGGAGTAGGTCAGGGGGGACCTGTGGTAGTAAAATGAAAGCATCTTGACATGTTGCATTTCAAATAGGAAATATACCGGTACAGCAGTAAAATACTCGAGGTTCTTATACACTAGTACATCATTACTGCATGGCGGTTCGTAAACGGTGTACTCATTTAGTATACTACGCACGGTTTTTTCTATGATTCCTCCTCACCTGTACGGCCAGAAAGGTGATTGATCCATCTGGGTGCAGCAGAACCTGTTGCGGCTGCTGCGGCTGTTGTTGCTGATGCTGCAGACCTTGAGCCAATTGGTCCTCTGAGCTTGGGATGTCGAAGGGGACAGTGACCGCCTCCGCCGAGGTGGCCGATATGACCATGGAGGCAAAGTCGGGAGCGAAGTATGGAGAAGAGGTCGACGGATGAACCGCGGACATCAGGGCCGAAGACGGGACTTCGTCATCCTCCAAGGATGACTGGCTTTGTTGGCCTTTCCGCCGCAGTGGAAATTGACAATGAGGAAGGGTCGGAGGCGGAGGTTCATTACTGCGCGTGTCGCTGCCGGAAGTCGTGGCCGGAGAGAAGGGAAATTTGGTCCCCGTCCCACAATTCTCCTCCTCCTCCAGCGTCGACACTGAGGTCCAGTCCAATCTTCTCGCCACTGCACCGTCGTTGGCACCCGTCTTCGCCGCTCCCCTGCTGTCAACGGCATAATGACCGTCGCCCACCTCCGACGACGACGTCGCTGACGGGCCCCCTCCTGTCCCTCGGGGCAATTCCTGGGTGCATTCTTCCTCCTTTGTTGCGCCAATGACGACGCTTCCCTCGCAGTCGCCCTCTCCGCCCAGACTTAGAAACGACATTCTATTCCTTTCGCTGTCAGACAGAAAAAAGGGCCCGAGTTTTTCCGACGTTTGCTTTCCCCATTTTCTCCTCCGGAGAATCCTGACTTGTTGCGTGGCTTGGGGGGGTGGAGGAGGAAAGAAGAAGGAAAGTTATATTTTCATTTACTTTCTGGCGGGCCCCTCCTGCATCCTTTAAGACCCCCTCAAAGCCGGGCGGAGGTCCCGAGACTCCGTGCATTGGATAGCATCTTCTCTCCTCTCCTCTTTTTCTACACTGTTTACCCTTCAGGTATGGCGGTGAAAGGGATCACTGATGCGGCACAGAGATAGGGGACGGGAGACAGGGACGGAGGATGCCTTGTGTTTATTCAAGAGGCTGGTCTTGGGATACTCTTCGGTCTTGAGAGACTTTTTTTCCCCTGCGAGGCACGAGGGATCGACGAACCGTAAAATACGTCATCCAAGAAGGATCGGAAGGCGAGGACACTTTGACCGCCGAAGTAGAACTCGTCTTAATTATTCAGCCAGTTCAGGAGATGAGCGTCTTCTCCTCTGGAGCACTTCATTTTGCTGCACGGGATTACCCTATTTGAGATTGTCCGATGTTGTCCGAAGCCCTGCAATACCTGGAGACAGGAGCGAGGGGCAGAGCAGCCGGGACCCCCTTCCCCTCCGAGGGCCTCCGACAAACTGTCATGGGAGCGCCGCCGCCCGCTGTACTGTACAGGGTATGCACCGGCTTCGGAAAGGAGGAAAGAGAGAGAGAGAGACTAAGGTAAAAGGAGGAGGAAAGAGGCATCTTCGTGCGCGCGCTCTGAAAAGGAAGAAGACAGGCTCACGAAAAAAAAAGAACCATGCAAGAGAGCTCGGGCTCAATAAAGAAAAAAAACGCTTCAATATATTTCCCCCTCGCGCTCATTCCCTTCCGCAATTCAACCTCCCCCCCAAGTCCTCGCCTTCCCACTTTCGCGGCGCAAATATATGTGAGAGCGTGAGAAGGCGCGGCGTGCAGGTGGCCGGAATGGGCCGAACAACCACGCGCCAAAGAGGGAGGATGAGCTAGGCGATAATATTCCTCTCTCCCGTGGGATTTCGGCTCTCCAGACCACTTCGAGAAGGGGGAGGAAAGACGCAGGTGGCCTTTAAGGTCCTCCTCTATCGCATGATGGTCCGAACCAATCCACTCTCGTATAGTCAGACCAACCTCCCGACTTTGGACAGTTGTGCAGAAACTCTGCAAGATTGACCGCTATGCAGGGGAAGGACCATTCTCATTCCGCAGCCATTGTGCCATTGTGAGCGGGTGCCAAAGAATTTGGCAGCCTGATCTGTTGGCAATGTGTCGTTCTTGGTGAGCAGCGGTCGGGGGTGGAGTCTTTCATCCCCCTTTCTCCTCTTTGCGATATTGGTCATCATGTGGGTCAACAGAGCGAAAGGGGGAGAGAGGGCGAGGGGTGGGGATGGGTCCCCGAGGGAACCCCATGCATTGCCCTTTGGTAGAAGTGCTAACAGCGCGCGGTGAAACGGAGATAGATGAATATCTACTACTTCATCTAGCTTCATCTTTCCCCTCCACGAACGAATCCCTTAAGACTCAGGCACACAAGACGGAGAGGGAAGTGGAAGAGGACATGGCAAAACACATCTCCTGCGCATGGATGTCGCGCAAAGCACTTCCGTATCTCTCCTTGTTTTCTCGCGAGTAAATTGGATACGAGAGGGGAAGGAGGCTCAGGAGGGAGGCTCTGCTGCATCTCACAGGGCGGAGAACCCCCAGATTACCAGAAATGATCTCAAGAACACTACCATTGTTAAGACCAAACATTTACAGACAAGGAAAACAGTGTCGCAAGGCCTTCTCAACCAATTTGGTATACAGTACACCTCGACATGCATGAGAGTCTTCAGTTCCTCCTTCCCTCCATACCTCCTGCGCCTTCGCATACTAATTTCGCTCACAGGCCCTGATAAGAAGATCTCCGAGCGGCTAATCTCCGTGAGAGACAATCCATCCTGAAATTGACTTCCCTGAAATAGCTCTTTCCTCTGCTCTCGAGCTTCTGCCTTGGGCCCCAGGGAAACTGCCTCTCTCCCGAAGTCCTGACAGAGCAAAGCGATAGTCGGTCGCGGTCCTTTGTCCTTTTTGCGTGTCTCTCTGTGCCGCCGTCCTCGGCCCTCCCGCTTCCTCCCCCTTTCAGTCCCCCTCTCATTGTCAAACTTTCCGCTTTCCTCCCATTCTCTATCCCCCCCTCCCCACCTAGGCCAAGCCACGGGGCCCCTTCCTCCTCCTCCCTCTTTCGTTTAAACGGAGTTTAGCTTAATGCTTTTTCCCAGGAAAAAGAAGAAACCCTTTCCTCTCCCTTTTTTTCCCGCTTTTGCAAACCCCTCTTTTTACCTGCGGCGAAGCCGTCAGGTCATAGAACGGTGAGAGTTGTTGTTGTTGTTGTTGTTGTTGTTGTTGTTGTTGTTGTTGTTGTTGTTGGGGGACTACTTTGAGGTCATGACCTTAAAAGCCAAGGTCAACTTTTTTTATAGTCAAGGTCAACTTTTTTTGGTCAAGGTCAACTTCACTTTTTTTTCTCCATTCTGTTTTCCCACCCTAAATTTCCTTCGGGGTGGGATCCAGGGCTCTTTGACTGGATTTCTCTTCGGGGTGGGATCCACGGCTCTTTGACCGGATTTCTCTTCGGGGTGG
>JAAUYJ010015125.1_pt1 | contig 10831 bp, 10 predicted proteins | sample 7278031 | NCBI WGS metagenome assembly JAAUYJ01 (sample SAMN14350222, study PRJNA611818) | marine sediment metagenome | isolation source: surface marine sediment (1.8m) | place: French Polynesia: Moorea | collected 2018-08 | reverse complement strand
TCAAAATATATCTATTTATTAGAAGAACCACTACCAGAAACAGATGATAGAGAACGTCGCCCTAGTAGTGGATATTTCCAAGAGGGAGACTTTACAAAATTATTCCAAGAAGTCTTAAATACTGTAGATTTAATATTCCGAAATGGAGTAGATGCCAAAGCATTTATGTCATCTTTCCAACAAGTGCAAGAAGACAACCAAGAAATCCCCATGAAAATTCGGGGGATGGAAAATAAAGGTGATGGAGTAGTAGTAATTACTATTGATGTACCCCCAGAAACAGAGAAAGAAAAAATTCATCGACAGTTTCTCAAATTCTACGATAAAAATCTAGGAGTGCTAGAAGAAAAATATCAGGAAGAATTACAAGAAATCAAAAAACAGATAAATCAAAATATTCAGGAAAGTGAAAGAAAATATCATATTGAGTTGGCAGAAATAAAAAAACAAAATGCTCGTTCAGAAGAGCAAAAGAATTACATGATGTCTTTGGTTGACCAGATATTTCAAAAATCAACCTCTGCTAATTATTTAGTGACTCTCAATTTTGAAGGAGGAAGTATTGAAACAGGTTTTCCAGTTATTAGAGCAAATATTTGGTCAGACAATCATCCTTTACCAAACTCTTTTACAGGTAACTTAACCCCCAAACTAGAAATTTCTCAGCTCTATCAAAACTGGAGTAAAAAATATAAACAATTAGTAGAATACCATCAAAATTTAGGCTTCCTTCCTAGAATCAAAATGAAGAAAGAACAGACAACAAATTTTTCCAAAAAAGATATATATCAGGAAATTAAGAAATTAGAGAAAGAGTGGCAACTTCTCCTCAATAACTGGTTGAACGATCCAAACTTTAACAAAATAGAAAAGGCGCTACGAACGAAATTTAATCCCTCAGACAAGCTAAGGTTAATTATTCAATCTGAAGATATTTTAATGCAGCGTATTCCCTGGCACTTATGGAATTTTTTCTCAGATTATCAATTTGCTGAAACTGCCATAGGTTTGCCAGAAGCTAACCGAGTCGAAAAGCTAAAAATTGCTAGGGAAAAAATCCGCATCTTAGCAATATTTGGAGACGACAAAGGAATAAATATTGAAGCAGATAAAGAATATTTTTCCAGTCTATCCAGCAAAGCAGAAATTATCTCCTTAGTCAAACCAAGTCGCCAAAAATTAGATGAAAAATTATGGGATGAAAAAGGTTGGGATATTATTTGTTTTTCCGGTCATAGTGAAAGTGAAGCAGATGGCAGTACCGGATTTTTTGATTTAGGAAATGAAACAAAAATGACAATAGAAGAATTAGAAAATTCCCTAGCAACAACTATTAGGAAAGGTCTACAACTAGCGATTTTTAATTCTTGCGATGGATTAGGTTTAGCCAGACAACTTGCTAAGTTACATATTCCCGCAATTATTGTTATGCGAGAAGAAGTTCCAGATGTAGTTGCCCAGAAATTTTTACAGGATTTTCTCCAGTTATTTGCTAGTGGTAAATCTTTATATATTTCTGTGCGAGAAGCGAGGGAAAAATTACAAGTAATGGAAGATAAATTTCCTGGTGCGAGTTGGTTGCCAGTTATTTGCCAAAATTCCGCAGAAATACCTCCTACCTGGCAAAGTTTACAAATCTCTCATTCTAATTTTGAGGGTAGTTTGACAAAATTATTATCACCTATCGAAACTAAACGGTTTAAACTCCTCACATCAAAGCAGAAAGGTATACTTCAACACTATTATGAATTGACAAATCTCTCAGAGCTAACTAAATTTGAAACCGAACAAATGGAAAAAATAGTTGAAAGAGCAGAATCAGACAATTTGCTAAGTTATTGGATTGAAAAAATAGATGGCTTTATTTATGAGGATTTAGGTTTATTTACGCAAGAGAAGCTTGACTATTATCAGAAGCAAAAAACCAGGAGTAAAGAATTTTTTGTTAATTAAGATTTTTGTGGAATGAGTAAAATATCAAAGAAGTCTAATCTCATGTTCTGATAATTTAGTCAGGATATTGTAGCTAGGCAAATTAGGTTTAGCCCAACAAAAGATATATTTGTTGAGCTAACTTTTGAGAAACAACCTAAGTTTCTTAATCCAACCTACAAGAGACTGTTTTTCTAATTAGATATCTAGCAGACTTGATAATCAAAAGCTAAAGAAAGTAATTTCTAAATCAATTCCAAAATTCCTGAACTTATCGCTAAAATACTCTCCCAAAATTTTGATATAGCTGACCAAGAAACAACACTTATTTAATTACTCAAGATCCGTGGTTTTATCCTCCTCCTTAACTTCTTCCTGAACATCAACCTTAATTTCTCGAACAGAATCATTTCCACTATCTCTTTTATCTACATCCGTTAGAATTTTCATTCCTTGAGGAGTTACTTCAAGATGGAAAAGATACCGACCATTAATCATCTGAATTGTGGTGACAGCTCCGATGGAAAAAATTAGAACTCCGCAAAGTGGAAAGGTAATTTGCCAGATAGAAAATTGCCATTTCATAGAATATTTACCCCAGCTTGAGACAGATGTATTTATTAGAGAGTTTCTACTAATTCAACACTTAGCAACCTCTCTATTATTTATGTGGTTTTCCAATCTGGTTTTGTGACAGTAGCGATCGCCAATCTATTATTAAACATCTCTTTTTTTATGACTTAATTGGGATTTAGGGAAGTTGCCAAAAATCTTTCTTTGTAGCTGCATTTTATTAGAGATATTTTCCATTTGTTTCCTCTATCTCCTGAAAAAAATCTCTAATTTATGGCAACTCAAAATACCTCTAAGTAGACACGGGCTAATAAACCTAACATCTAACGAAATGTTGATGTAGTCGAAACCTTTGAGATTACTTCCTTCCACGGAGTGTAAGTCGCAATGACGTAGTTATAAATTTTCTTATTTACCTACTTAAAATATTCACTTTCCTGCGAGACTAGCGATCGCCTTCTTCCATGACTAAAATCAAAAAACAGTTTTCCGCAAGAACGCAAAAGCATAAGTAAAAAAAATTAAATCAACTCTTATTATTTTTTATGCTTATTAAAAAATCTCTGATTTCGGCTAATTATTACAAAATATTTCACGGACTTGCGTCATTTCAGCGATTTGGTATCATGTAGATACATAGCCTATTGTGCCAATTTTGTATCTAAAAATAAGAAATTTTCTCTAGAAAAAGCTACAACCTTATATTTTTCGTTAATATACGGTGCAAAAATTTATACTGTCTCCACGGATGAATAAATCTCAAAAAAACTAATTTTGAATAGGTGTCACTGCTTAAGCAATTATAGCTATTGACAAATTCCTTTTAATACTATCCAAAAACTCTTATTCAAAATCAAATATCTCAGGAATGCTCAAAAATAAAAATAATTACTGATAGATATAGCTAAGACTTATATCAAGTCCGGTTGAATAGTTGTAATACCAAAATACGGTTATTACAAAGTACCTTTTTTCAAATCTATCTCTAACCATCTCCCCATCTTTTCATCTCCCCCAACCATATAATAAGTATTCAACCGGATTTTATCTTATGGGTAAAAGTATCGGTAGAACGACCTTCCGCAGTCGCGAACCCAATCACTAAACCCTAAAAGTAATAAATGATAGATATGGCAATCGAAGCAAAGGGCGGGAAAATTTCTAAATTCTCACGCCTCAGTCATAGACTATTTTTGACTTTTGCCTTGCGCGTAGCGGTATATATGCAGGGGTTATTATCCGTCAAACCATTGAGATTGCTTCCTTCCACTTCGTTCCAGTCGCAATGACAAACATTTAATTTATCTATTAACTATCAAACAAAACAAATAACAATAAAAATAATCTTGAGATTGCTTCCTTCCACTTCGTTCCAGTCGCAATGACAAACATTTAATTTATCTATGAAATATCAAACCAATAACAATAAAAATAATGCCAATAAATCTACCTAGAGAAACCTTTTCTTTTAACCAAAACTTCGCGCCTAAAATACTACTAATATAAGTTAATGCTGTTGCCGGACGAACAAAACTAACATCTGCCCAACTTAACACCGAAATAAATGATAAAAAAGCAACTGCTTGACAAAAAACTCCTAGAATAATTAACCGATTTATAATAATTTTACTTATCTGTTGAACTAGACTTTTGATAGATTTTAAATTCACCTCTCCAATTTGTTTCATACCTCTAGCAAGACATAAATCTCCAGTAGAATCAGCCAAAGCAATAATAGCGATCGCCAACCAAGTTTTAGACTGATAAAAGCTCAAAGATAATCCCACTAAAGCCAGGTTAAAATTATGATTTTTTCTATCTTCATAGAGACTTTTACTTAAACCAACAATTAATACACCAATAGTTATGATTAAAGTTCCGATTAAACGGATATTTGAAATTGTTTCATCTAAAATTAACCAAGCAAATAAAGCATTTAACAAATAAGTTAAGGAGTGCATCGAAAGTACATAACTCAGATCAAGTTTAGAAATAACAGTTAGATATAAACCCAGAGAAAGCATGAGAAAAATTACTCCCAACCAAATCCAAAAATTTGTTAGTAAATAAATTATTAATGGTATCCAACTTTCAGAATTAACCAGATTAACTTCCCCAAATTGTTTCATGGCTTTGCTTAACCAAATATCTCCTAATACCTGGGTAATATTTAATAGAAATAGTAAGATTAAGTTTGCCATTATAAACTTATAAAAACAGTCATTTCAGTTATCAATTATCAATCTTCATATTATTTTCGTCATAAACAATTATCATTTCTCAGATAGGGTAAGGTTGCAGTCGATTCTATCCAGTTTGGCTGAATTTTATCTTCGACCAAAACCTACCCTATAAGCAATAAATAACCAATCAACCTAACTAAATATTAAACATCTGATAAACCATCTATAGCACTCTGAGCTAGAGATATCTCTTGGTAAGTGGAAGTTCCATCACCATCCAAGTCTGCCATAATAACTTGTCCGTTAGAGTCGTAAGCAACATCTAATTTACCATCTTCATCTAGGTCATGTCCGACAGCGATTACAGAGCCATCATCTGGGTTTACCTCTACAATCAATCGTATCTGCTATGCCATTGTAATCTGTATCTGCTATCGCAAATGCGGAATCAGTTATTCCATCACCATCGCAATCTTCTAAACGAATAGTAACATCTATATTACCATCATCGTTAGTATCATAATTTTCATAAGTTATATTTCCATCACCAGAAAAAGTCATAATTATTTTCTACCTCCAAATTTTGTCTATTTTGATTTTTTAGGATTTACATTTTTAAATATTAATCGACAAAAATAGAGAACGTCAAGGCTATTTAAAATATTATAATAACTTGATAAAATATCATATATTTTATGCTTTTTTTACAAATAAAAATTACCCCCTAATTAATATAATATAACTTACGCACCAAAACGGGTTTATCAAAAAAAATTCGTGGCTTGAATAACAAAATCGTGGTAATAAATCCGGTTTCTTGGTTGCTTTGTGTAAGTCATGTATAATTGGGTATTTTCATTTCAGTAAGATACTCATAATTATTAATTTTTTTTGTCAATTATTCATAATTTATATCCAGGGGTATTTGATTTTTTCAATCAAAAGGTTTTTTCTTTTCTGTTATTGCGAGGCGGAATAGAGAAATTAACAAAGAATTTTTGTTCCGATTCACCCCAGTTAGTAATAAAATATCCCTTATTAACATCTAAGATACCTCCCCTTTAACTCGTTTATTTAGTTCAATTTTTTCTTTCTGTAAATTCTGTAATTTAACTTGATATTCTTCTCGAATTTTTTTAACTTTACCCAGGTGAGATACTATTTCATCCACCTTGACTTGAATAGCTTTATTCAAGCGAGTTTCTTCCATTTGGATAGTATAATTAAGATGTATCATTAATTTTTCTATCATTGACCTGCCTATAGATTGATAATAGTTATATAACTTATTTTTTAAAGCTTCTATTTTTTGTTCTTTGCGAAACTGTTTAGCAGAATTTTTATCAAAGACATTAATTAAACCCATAATCATAGGGATGGGATTTTTAGAAGCAATTCCCATTGCTCCTGCTGCTCCTAATTTACCAATATCAGCCAGAAAATTAGCTTTTTGCTCTGGTGGAATCTCTGGAGTAAACTCCACATAAGATTCTTGCCAGCATTTATAAACATCAAAACTTTGTTGAGTTACTGCCAAGGATGAAATTGATAATTCAAAGGATGGTATAAAACTGAGATTTGTACAAGCTCTCTGAGCAAATCCCATTAAACCACCATTGCCATAGGTATACAAAACTTTCTGCCATTCTTCGTATGACCAATTGCTTAATTCTGATATACAAAGACGATTTATATAGCTATGTACGGTGTCATTTTCCCTCATTTGTTCTGAATGTAAATCTACATTGTATTTATCCCCATTTTTTTTAACAGTAATCTGCAAATTATCGGTAAAATCTTTGATTTTAAATAGTACACTATTCTTCCTATGAGCATCTATTAAATTAGCTCTAGCGCAAGGAATTTCTAAGGTTCTAATTTGTTGCATAGTTTCAATTCTATCGCTATGGATTTCCTGTTTTGCCCTATTGATTTGGTCTTTTAAACTTTCTATACTTCCCCCTGCTAATTGTGCATTTATTTTTTGAATTTCTTACTTTAAAAATGCTTCTTTTTTATTAAAGATTTCATCTGTTTTACCCAGTTGTAATATCATTTTTGCCTTAACTCTATCTTTTAATATTTCCTGATAATCCCCATTTACTAATGTTTCCCAAACTTGATAAAACTGGGTATAATCTGACTGAGAATTTGAAGTTAATATTTGGGTTAACGATCGCCCCTGACAATGGTCTAAACGTGGGAGTTGTAAATAAGTTTGAACTAGATATTCACCCTTCAAATTATAACTATTCAACCAATTTTCAGCGATATAGATATTATTTTGAGCTTCAATAGAACCCAGAACTTCAGCGCTTGCAGACCAGACAATAACCAACTTCAATAACTGAGTTTTAACTGCTGCTTCAATTATTTTTTTCTCTTGTTCGTCTAAAGGTTGAGAAGGGTTAAAAACTAAACACAAAATCTCACAATTATCGAAATTAATCTCTAATTTTGGTTGCTGAATAACTGCGGGTTTAGATTCACATTCAAATAGTAACTCAGGATTTCTCAAAGTATGTTGAGAGTAGCCAAGAGTGATGCAATCGCCAGGATTTAATTTTTGACTATTTCCTAATAGTTTCTCCCCATTAATATAAGTTCCATTTAGACTATTCAAATCATGTATTTCCCAGGATAAATTTTGAGATTTTTCTAATTTAGGGATAATTTCCAGATGATTCATACTCACTAATGTGTATTCACCGGGAATAGTAATTTGACAATTATCGTCTCTACCTATTACAAATTTTTGCTGATTTGATAGTTGATAAGGAATGGGGTCTTTTCCTATAAGAACAGAAGGTTGTAAAATTAAAGAAGCTGATAAATTAGGTAAGCTAGGTTGGGGTTGAGTGGATGGGGTAATTGTTTTTAAATCGTAGATAGATGAGAGAGAAGATTGGGAGTTAATTAACTTTTCTAATGTTGCTGTTAATAGAGGAAAACGACTGACAATATTAACTCGAATTTTTCCTAATTTTAGAACATTTGCTAATTGCTTAAATTTTCCAGCTACTATTCCAAAATCTGCTTCTTTATTGGCTTTAGCTGTTACAAATTTTTCTACACTTTCTAATCGCTGTAGTAGTTTTTCAAATTTTGGTGACATAGATTTTTATTCCTTAATTAAAAAGAGAATAATCGTGGATATTGAGCTAATTTACTAATTTTTTTAGCTATATCTAGTCGTTTTTCTAGTTTAAAAATGTGGGTAAAGAGGGAGTTAATGAAGACCTCTCCCCCAACCCCTCTCCTGTAAGGAGAGCTATGCTTTACTCATAACTCTTGAAAACCTTGTGGGGAGCAGGGGAGCAGGGAGCAGGGGAGAAAGGAGAAATCATCATAGTAGCCAATTTAAACAAGTTTAAGCAATCCCGATAAAAGGTACAAAATAATACATTTCTCTCCAAAAAAAGGCGATATCTGGTAAATACATAAATCGTTAATTTTGTCAATTCAGTTATGATTAAGTCTTGAATCAGCTTTTTTCACCAGAAATAGTGTATTGAATTAGACACTTTGTTGATAAATGCACCCCAAGATTCTACCTTGTCTACCTTGTCTACCTTGTCTACCTTGTCTACCTTGTCTCCCTTGTCTCCCTTGTCTCCCTTGTCTTCCCCCTCTTCCCCCTCTTCCCCCTCCCTCACTTGCACAAGGTTTTCAGGAGTTCCTGATAAGGGATAGTTTCCCTTGCCGAGAAGGGGGTTGGGGGGTTAGATCTCTTAAACCAGATTTTCAAGCTTGACACGCTACTACAATTTTAATCTAGACGAACTACTAGAGTAGACAAATATTCAACTTATTTACTATTAGCTGCTACAAATTTTTCTACACTTTTTAAATCAACTAATTATACTGTAAATTAGGTAATTCAAAAATTGAGTCAAGAGCGAGTTTTGCTATAAATTTATATTTGTCGAACTTCAAAATTATTCTCTATTTATATTAAGTAAATTTAGCTAAAACCCCCCCTCAAAAAATAAGTTATAGATGTTTATTCAGATTTAATATCATCATCAAGAAGAGCCTGACGGACATTTATCAAAAGACTCAAAATCATCAGGCGCTGTTGATGAAGGTTTGTCAGTTTCACAAATCCTCGACCTAGTAGTCTTACTGTTATCAACATCAACATATGTATAAACTATGCCAGAATAACTTTTTAATCGTTTGTCTTTAGCAGTAGCAGTAGAGATGACATAACTACTAGAATCTATTCTGCTAATAATATCGTATGAGTAATTTTCACTTTCTAACTTAGTACCTATTCCTAAACTAGAAATGTTATCTGAAAATTCACTCTGTTCTTCATAGTAACTTTTTTGCGCATAATTAATTAGAGAAATATATTCTTCTGCTTCTGATTGTTTAGCTTCAATTAATTCATTATAGAAATCTAAAAGGAAGAGTAAAGATATCGAACCGAAAAAAGCAACTAAAAAAGCAACTAATCCTCGCTTTGGTTTTGGTGTTGGTTGTGGTGTTGGTATTGGTGTTGGTTGTGGTGTTGGTATTGGTGTTGGTATTGGTGTTGGTATTGGTGTTGGTATTGGTGTTGGTATTGGTGTTGGTGTTGGTTGTGGTGTTAAAACTTGCAACACTTGTATTGCACTTTGGAAACGATCAATCCCTCGATAAGCCACCATCTTACTGAGAATATCGGCAAGATGTGAGTCAACATCAGGAGCAAGCGATCGCCACTCCACCTCTCCAGTTAACGGTTGTGCATACTGCATTTGGAGTTCCATAGCACTTTTCCCTGTCAGTGCTTGAATACCTATCATCCCCAAAGCATACAAATCACTACATGGAAAAGCCTTACCACTATGTTGTTCTGGAGCCATATAACCTTGAGTACCTACACCCATCGTCGATACAACTTTTCCTCCCTGAGTTGTTAGTTGACTATCACCCACTTGCTTGAGACAACCAAAATCTATCAACACTAACTTCTTATCTATATTGCGCCGAATAATATTATCAGGCTTAATATCTCGATGGATAATATATTGGTTAACAAACTGGAGAATCTCCAAAACCTCTCACAGCATTTCTATTACCTGATTTTCCTGCCAAATTTTACCAGGAGGCAACTCTTGAGTTAGAGACACCCCCTCAATATATTCTTGTACTAGATATAATTCATTATTTTCCTCAAAATTATCTAATAATCGAGGAATTTGTGGATGATGTCCTACTTTACCCAAAGCTTCTATTTCCTGAGCAAATAAACGCTTTGCTTTGTTTAAAAAAATAGGGTCCTTAGCATTTGCTGGTCGAAGTTGTTTGACCGCACAATCGGGATTTCCTGCAAGTTTCGTATCTTGACAGAGGAATGTTTTTCCTTGTCCTCCCGACCCCAGTTCCCTAATTATTTGATAGCGCCCATTTAATAAAGCACCACTCATAATATTTCTTCAAATAATTGTTAGTAATAAGCCTGTTTATTTTAACATTAAAGACAAAAAAAATAAACTTTTGAGTCTGTGCTTAGTTTTCAGTTCCTAGAGCTGTAAAGAGTTAGCATTTTGAGCTGAAAATGGCAGAAAGACTAGGGGATAATTCTGTCAATAATTATGAAAATAAACACTCATAATGTATCCATTTGTAACAATATCTAAGTTGTTAGCTATGAGGCATAAAATATATCACAATTATTTCCGGATTAATATTTGAAAAAAAATAGATTCTACCTATGTATCAACTAACAATTAATATACCAGAAGAAACAGCCTTAGCCTTAAAATTAACCCCTGAAGAACTTATATCATGTCTCATTAAATAGCTGTCATAAAGAATCTTTCCTCAACCCCGTAGGGACGTTGCATGCAACGTCTCTACATTGCTAATTGCTGCCATTAAACTTTATGAATTAAGTCGTCTTTCCTCCGGTACTGCTGCAAATTTAGCAGGTATTCCAAAATCCTATTTCCCCTTACCCAATTTTCAGCAACCGTCACTCAACTTGGCCATGCTATAATCTCAATCATACCTATTAGTTATAAAGTGAACCCCAATGGTTTTAACTGCCCAACAATTAGAGGCAATAATGCCGGATGCCACTCAACTAGAAAGCGACGAACCTGAAATGGAAAGTTCTCAACACTATATGCAACTGATGTTGCTAGTTATTT
>JAAUYJ010084968.1_pt1 | contig 10840 bp, 7 predicted proteins | sample 7278031 | NCBI WGS metagenome assembly JAAUYJ01 (sample SAMN14350222, study PRJNA611818) | marine sediment metagenome | isolation source: surface marine sediment (1.8m) | place: French Polynesia: Moorea | collected 2018-08 | reverse complement strand
GATGGTACGGTATTTTTCCTCTGCTTTTTGTAGCGCATCTAGCACCCGTTTGCGTTCTGTAATATTACGCGCCACCCAAATTACACAGTTATCTGGTAATGGTGAAATGCTAGCAGTAAACCAAATTTCATCAGGTTTAGGAACAGGAGAATGGGGATGAGGAAGCGATCTGCGAGATTGGTCATTGGGAACTTTGCATGAGAGACCCCAGATGGAATTATACTCTTGAGTCTGAGGATCATTATTTTGATTATTAGATACGAGTAGACTATATTCTAAATTAACAGTTTTCTTTGTATTCAGCACCCGTTGAATATTAATCATAAATAGGTTGGCTTGGTGCGGAGGCAAAACTTCATAAACACTTTTACCAATCAATTCGTTGATGGGAGTATATAATACCTCCGAATTAGTAGATAAGATTTTCACATATCTACCTTTGGCATCGAAGACAGTGATTACATCAGTCATTGCCTGAAACAATACCCGTAGCTCTGCTTCCGATTTTCGTAAGGCAGTTTCTATACGATGACGTTCTGTAATTTCCATCATCAGCAAACGATTTGATTCCTTTAAAGCTTTAGTTCGTTCCTCAACCTTGCTTTCTAACTGCTGATTAGCTCTTTGTAAAGCCTCTTGTGCTTCTTTCCGTTCTGTAATATCCTCAACAGTTCCCTCATAACGAATTAATTGACCATCTTGATCGCAAACAGCTCTAGCATTTTCAGATATCCAAATTAGAGTGCCATCTCGACGATAAATTTGTGATTCATAGTTAACTACAGCACCCTGATCCTTTAATTTTTGTATAAATTGTTCCCGGTGTTCAGGATTACCGTAAATTTGATGTTGTAAGCAGACGACATTAGCAATTACCTCTTCAGCAGAATCATAACCATAAATTCTAGCTAATGCTGGATTAGCACTGAGAAAGTCGCCATCTGGAGTTGCTTGGAAAATTCCTTCAACAGCATTTTCAAAGATAGTACGATATTTTTCTTCTGCTTCTCGTAGTGCTGCTTCTGCTTGCTTGCGATCGCTAATATCAATACCTATGGCAAAAGCAGCAGACCCTTGAGCATATTTTTTGGAGGCAATTAAATAATTTCGGGTAGTACCATTAACGTAAGCAGATATTTCTCGATAATCATCTTCAGCAGGACTAGCAAAGAATTCCCCCATAAATTCAGTAAATTCTTGACTAGCTTTGAGAAAGCCAATATTTTGACCAACAAAAGCTTCTTGAGGTAAACCATAAGTTTCTGCTAAGTGTTTATTAACTCCTAAGTAGTGTAAATCTGAGCCGATCCAAGATACAATTCCTGGTACTGCTTCTAAAATAGTTTTGAACTGTTCTTGAGTTGCCCCAAGTTGTAACTCTGCTTGTTTATGTTCTGTAATATCAATGCCAACTATAAACGCTGCTTGATTCTGATTATATTTGCGGGCAACTATTAAATAATTTCGGTAATTATTGTGATATTTTGAAGTAATTTCAGAGGTTACTTCCTGCTCAGGACTAGCAAAAAAATCTTGCATCAAAGAGATGAATTTAGAATTATTATCTACAAAACCAAGATGTTTTCCGACAAATTCTGCTCGTGGTAGATTAAATGTATTAGCTAATTTTTGATTAACTTCAATATAGGTTAAATCTGAATTAATCCATGACACCATTCCTGGGACAGCTTCTAATACTGTTTCTAGTTTTTCTTTACTAACTAGCAAATTTTTTTCAGCTTGTTTGCGCATAGTAATATCTATACCTACTACAAACGCAGCTTGATTTTCATTGTATTTTTTGGCAACAATTAAATAGTTTTGAGGTTCACCATTAATTTCCGATAAAATTTCACCTACTTTTTCTTGCTTAGAGCTAGCAAAAAAATCCTCAACAAAATCATTAAATTCAGAACTTGTTCCTAAAAAACCAATATTTTTCCCCGGAAATTCTTCTCTAGGTATGCCAAAAATATCAGCTAATTTTTGATTAACTTCTATATAATTCAAATCTGAACTAATCCAAGATACTGTACCTGGTACTCCTGCTAATACAGTTTCTAACTGTTCTTTGGCTTTTATTAATTTTTTTTCTGTTTGTTTGCGAATAGTAATATCTATACCTACTACAAAGGCAGCTTGATTTTTATTATACTTTTCTGCCACCACCAAATAATTTCTAGCTTCCCCACGAACTATCGATCTAATTTCACGAGTTGTTTCTAAAGAGGAACTCTCAAAAAACTCTTTTATAAAGTCATTAAACTCAAAACTTGCCCCTAAAAAACCAATATTTTTCCCTGGAAAGTCTTCTCTGGATATACCAAAAATATCAGCTAACTGCTGATTAACTTCTATATAATTCAAATCTGAACTAATCCAAGATGCTGTACCTGGTACTGCTGCCAAAACTGTTTGTAATTGTTCTTTTGCTATTTTCAGATCTTGTAGTGCTTGTTGGTGTTCAACAATTTCTTCTATTAACTGATCGTTTGATTCTTTTAGTGCTGCAGTTCGCTCTTCAATTATATTATTTAATTCTTCTCCCGTTAAGTTGCAACTTGAATTTTCTTCTTCAAGTTTACTAACAGTTTGACGAAGTTCTATTAACTCTTGAATTAGTTCATCTTTAGTCTTATATCTATCGTTCATAATTTCAAAATCTTATGATACCCTGCAAAGAAATTTATTCAAGTTTAAGTATGTATTTTTTCATAAATAATTATCTTAATTTTTATCTATTTTTGGGATAAATAAATCTGATAATTTTGCTAACTCAAAACCATATTAAGGTACAAATTAACTCGATTGAGAAAGCCGACAATTTTCAATTTATACTAATTAACTTTAAAGATGTCAGAAATAGTTTCAAACTTTAAATATGAAATAATTTCGTGAAATTACTCTGACATCAAAGTTTTGAGTCTAGAAAATCTTAATGCATGACTTTTAAATGAGTGCATTCGGTGAAACGGTATTACCAATGGGTAATTTATAATTTATAATTAATCTCTTTTGGTGCAATAACTCCAGTTAAGGAGAAAAAAAAGTTCTAGGAGATTTATTATTATTTCCACCTCTCGGTTTTCATTGAGGTAATTATCTATGATTCATTATCCATTATAAATTAATGAATTATATCTATTTAACAAGTTTAATATCTGAATAAGGTATGAAATATTTGTTGGATTATCTAGTAGATGCAGATCCTGTATAACTCCTATCAAGTATTCTGTAGATTTTTATCTAGTTGAATATCTTGATTTTTCTACCGTTGAGGAGATTATTTTAATATAGATAGGTATTATAACATATACATTTAAGAAATGTCAAAAATTAGCATTGAGTCAGAAATAATTTTTTACTTTGAGCATAAATTAAGTAGCTACAATATTCTCAGTCGCAATTGTGTAGATAATATCCGGAAAATATAGCTAAAGTTTAGATAGGAGAGGCAGCGGATTGGCGACCTACAGAAGTCATAAGTCAGAAGTTTGAATTAAAGAAGGAAAGACCTTACACCGCTTTTGCTGATACATGACCTTGGGTAACAACTAAAACCTTGTGGGGAGGTTTCTACTGTGGTTTATAGCGCTACTTGAATCGGGAACAGGGAACAGGGAACAGGGAACAGCAAGCTGTTAAAGCGTTTTAGGATTTATAAATGTCCTAATCTTTGCTTCGACTGCTATACTAATCATAAAAACTACTTTGATTAATTGATAATTGATCAGGGATAATTTATAATTACCTCGCCATTAAACCGCTACGGAATTGAATACCCCGAAATTCAAAAGCACTTTTTTCTCTTGAAATAGAAGGCTTTATACCTTTATTTTTCGGTAAATCTAGTGGCGTGACACAGCTAAAACTGTGCATTAGGGAGTAGGTAGGGACGTTGCACAGGCAAAAATGCGTTTCATGTCGCGCAGCATACTTCGGAGCTTTGCGGAGCGCAAAACGTCTCTACGGGAGAGAGATTGTTGTTGGGTTTCGGTCCCTCAACCCAACCTACATCTGTTGCACCATTTAAGGCGTTTCAGTCCACTAGGTTAGTAGAGTGCAGCTAATTTTGTGCGGGTGTCTTAGATGGCTTAAATTGAGACTATGAAAAGCATTGAGCAATCCGTCGTAACGCACCATTTAAGGTTTGTCAGTCTAGTAGGTATTTCTTGAGCAACGGATATGATATTATTTTATTCACCCTTTCTGCTTAAGGTTCAACTTTCTATTGTAGAGCAATACAGTTAATTTGTGCAAGTACGTCTTTTCAGTTAAGAGTTAACAGTACCTCCAACTGAAGCTAGAGTCTGGAAATACTAAAGTTGATTTTTTTCATTCTTGGAAAGGAGGAGGTTTGAGACTTGATTTTTTGGTCAGGAGGATGGTTTATTCACCCCTCCTGTTTAAGCTTAAACTTTCTATAGTACAGCAATGCAGTCAATTTCTACAAGTACGTCTTTGGGTAAACGTGCTACTTCTACACAAGCACGAGCGGGTGCGTTTTCGGGGTCAAAGTATTTGCCGTAGATATTATTGACGGTAGCGAAGTCGTCCATATTTTTCAGGAAGACTGTAGTTCTGACGACGTTTGACCAAGTAGCTCCTGCTTCCGTGAGGATAGCTTCGAGGTTTGCCATGACTTGTTCTGTTTGTTTACCTACGTCCTCGGTGTAGACTATTTGATTGATTCTGGTGTCGATCGCTATTTGACCAGAGACAAAGAGCATTTGGCCATTGGCAGCGATCGCTTGATTATATGGGCCAACTGGGTCTGGTGCTTTGTCGGTTTTGATTATTTTACGGGTTGTCATATTTTCTTTTGTTGGTTCTTTTATTGGTTGATTATTGGTGGGTGTTTCTACTTGATTAATTTCAGGTTGATGTATTTCACCATCTGGCATTATTGCATAAGTAAAGTCTGTTTTTTCTATTTTCCAACCGTAAACTTTAGCATCTGTTAAATCTGCTATTTGAAGATTTGCTTTGGTTAAATCTGTCTTGGTTAAATTTGCATTTCGTAGACTTGTTCTTTCTAAATTTGCATTTTGTAGGAAAGTTTTTTGTAGATTGGCGTTGTCTAGTATTGCTCCTGTTAGGTCTACATTTTTCATGTTTAAACATGACATATTTAAACTGCCTAAAGATACTGCTCGTAATTTAGTAGACTGTAGATTTGATTGTTGAAAATTAACCCCTTTTAGAATTGCCCAACTAAGTTCAGCTTCAAATAAATTTGTTTCTGACATATTAGCAGAAGTAAGGTTTGATCTGGCTAAATTTGCATTTTTTAGAGAGGCTTTACTGAGATTAGCAGATGTTAATATTGCTGCATTTAAGTTAGTTTAATCTAGATTAGCATTGCTCAAGTTTGCGCTGTTAAAATTAGCTTTACTTAAATCAGCATTGCTAAGATTTGCCCAACTTAAATTAACTGAATTTCCCTCTACTAATTCACTCAAATTTGCACCTACTAAAGATACTCGACTTAGTTGAGTACCATTTAGTTTAGCCTTACTCAAATTTGCTTTACTTAAGTCTGCTGCTTCAAGTCTTGCATTATTTAGATTTGTATTTGATAAGTCAGCTTCAGTTAAATCTGCTCCTCTTAAATCTATACCATTTAAGTTTGCACCTTTTAGGTCTACTCCTCTTAAATTTTCAGCTCCAAAATTTCTGATTCCTTGAGCATATTTTTCTAGGAGTTCTTGAGCATCCATAGTTTTCCTGTGAATTAATTTTTTATGATTTTACTACTATAGCAATCCTATTTTATTCGTGGCAAAAATATTGCCACTTTTTAGGGGACAGGGAACAGTGAAAAAGTGATATTTTCAACTTTTTAATTTGTCATAACCTATTTAGGATTGCTATGTTGATAATCAAAAATTTATCAACCAAATATATAGCCATAAGAAAGAATTCGTCAAAAAAAACTGTAGGGGTTTAGAAACAAAAATCCTACAGGACTGACACAGGTTATTTTGTCGGTTAGATTTTGGGGCGGGTTTATTTTATCTGATGGTTAAAGTCCTGAATTTAAACTAGAACCCGCCCCTACTATTTCAACATTTTAGATATTTCATAACCCTACGTTTATTAATTAATAATGGATAATGGATAATGGATAATTACCTATGGGTGAAAACCTGCCTTGATTGAATATAAGGAAATTCAAGATCACTTTTTTTCCATAAGGGGGGGTGGCTTTTAACCGAGGCATTTAATTAACAATTATTAATTATTCTGTAAAATTTTCTAACCTGTTTACAATTGCTATATTTATACCGAATTATCCTTCTAAAAAACGATTGACTTTCCCAAAAATATTATGCCGATAATTAATAACACTGCTATTTCATCAAGCCTGAAGTAAACCTGTAGCGGGCAAGATGTCCGCACTACAAATATTTTACTTAAACTTCGCCCTTAAAGAGGAGATATTCTTGAATATTTTTACTTCATATACTTTAAATTTGCTGTAATATATAGCTGTAAACCTGAATAAAAATAAACAACTATGAAACTGAAAAAAATTACCACAATTACCCTTTTAATAATCACCGGATTAGCAACACCTATCCTAGCAGAAAATGTCGATCAACTCCGACAATTTTTAGATAATCCATTAGCAGTTTGTCAAGGATGTGACCTCAGTGGCGCTGACCTTAGTAATATCATAAAAAGAGGTGCAAGACTTAGACAATCTAACCTCACAAAAGCAGATTTAAGTAACAGTAACTTCAGTGCTTCTTACTTTACCTGTGCTGACCTAACTAATGCTAACCTACAAAATACTAACCTCCAATGGGCTAATTTAGTTGATGCTAATCTCCGTGGAGTTGACCTTAGAGGTGCTGACCTCAGCAAAACTGATTTAAGTGGTGCTATTTTCCAGGGTGCTTTAACAGAAGGAGTAATATTAGAAGGAGCAAAAATGCCTGATGGAGCAACTATTTATGATGGTCGTAGTTTAGAATCATTTCAGCCAAGACCAATTTTCTCTCAACAAAAAGTTCAATGTTTAGGAGACCAAAAATAATAGTTTATTTTGCATGGTAATGGTAGAGAGAATGTGGGAATAAATTAAAAAATATACTATTACTATGCAGGACAACCAAATAATATTAATTACTAAATTGGGTTTGGAGACCAAACCCCTACGATCAAACCTTATAATACCAATTTGAAAAAATATAGCGTTTCTCAAGCTTATGAGGTACACAAGCTCTTTAAATTTCTTTTCTATTCCTGATTCCTGATTCCCTCCATACCTATTCCCTTTTCCCAGTTAAGTCTTCCCTGTTCCCTAAAACCTAGAATGGGTGTACCTCACGCTTTTTGGGAATTGCTATAATGTTACAAATAATAAGCAGTATTAAAATACTTTCTAGGAAATATCTATTTAACGACAAAGATAAACTAATAAATAAAAAAAACGCTATCAAAACTATTCATTCTGACTCCTGACTCCTGTCTCCTGACTCCTAAGCAGTAACCTAAATATTTGTAGCAAAGATTGATCAAACTGGTATAACCTATTTAGGATTCCTATATTTATTGAAATATGTCTATGGAACGCTCAACATCTACCAAAAATTTTTCAGTTAATTACAATCAAATTACAGCAGCAGCTAATCATTTATCTTCTGTAGCTCACCGCACACCTGTAATAACTTCAACTACTGTAAATAAACTGACTAACTGTGAGGTATTTTTTAAGTGTGAAAATTTTCAACGGACAGGTTCATTTAAGTTTAGAGGAGCTTACAATGCTCTATCTCAACTATCAGAAATTCAAAAAGAATCGGGAGTATTAACTTATTCTTCTGGAAATCATGCTCAGGCAATCGCTCTAGCAGGAAAGTTGTTAAATATTCCCACAACTATTGTCATGCCAAATAATGCTCCAGAAGTTAAAAAATCTGCTACTTGTGGTTATGGAGCTGAGATAATTTTCTACGATATAAATGAAACAACTAGAGAAAAATTAGCTGCCAAAATTGCTGAAGAAAGAGGTTCTATAATTATTCCACCTTACGACCATCCTGATATTATTGCCGGACAAGGTACGACTGCTTTAGAATTAATTGAAGAGGTAGGAAATTTAGATTTATTATTAGTATGTTGTGGTGGTGGAGGTTTACTTTCTGGCTGCGCGATCGCCACGAAAAATCTATTAAAAAACTGTCGAGTTGTGGGAGTTGAACCAAAAAATGCCGATGATGCAACTCGGTCTTTTTATTCTAAAACTCTACAAACCGTACATAATCCTAATACTATTGCTGATGGTGCGAGAACACCTTATTTAGGTAAGTTAAATTTTCCGTTAATTTTAAATTATGTTGATGATATGGTGACGGTTTCAGAGTCAGAAATTTTAAGAACAATGTATTTTATATGGGAGAGAATGAAGTTAGTAATAGAACCCACTGGAGCTTTAGCAGCAGCAGCTTTATTAGAAGGTATTGTTCAAGTTTATGGTGCGAGAGTGGGAGTAATTATTAGTGGCGGAAATGTGGATTTAAAACAAGTGGGAGAGTTGTTTAAATCTATTGTTTGAATGTAAATATAGCAATCCTAAACGGGTTGTCATATCTTACGGAAAAATCAAGGTATAAAGGCTTCTATTTTAAGATAAAAGCTGCTGAGGATATTTCCTTATATTCAATTCCGTTACGGTTTTAACCACAGGCAATTATCCATTATCCATTATCAAGTATCAATGAATGAACTTAGGGGTTTGGTCTCCAAACCCTTTTTTAGCTCAAACGGTTTTAACAACTAGGTAATTATCCATGATCGAGTATCAATGAATGAACGTAGGGGTTTGGTCTCCAAACCCTTTTTTAGCTCAATAGGATTTCAATATCCAGACAAACCTAGTCATCCACAACAAGCATATAAAACTGTGTCGAACCAAAATGACAAACTTAGTAAGCTTTCTGAGAATTAACCATATACCTAAACCATAACAAATTGAATAACAAACTTACTCAACTCTCGGTCTCAAACCATAATAACGATACCGCAAATAATCTTGAAGAATGCGGTCGTGGTCAAAACAAAGATTTGTAGGAATTTGCCAAGGTTCAAACACAGCTAAATTTTTAGCATCATCTGCTGCTTTTGGTTCCCCAGTCGCAGTGGCAATAAATACCACACTCAAGGTGTGCTGACGAGGGTCGCGCTTAGGGTCAGAATAAACATAAAATAGTTCGATTAATTCTACTTCTAAACTCGTTTCCTCTTTTGCCTCTCGTCGCGCTGCGGTTTCGACAGATTCTCCATAGTCAACAAAACCACCAGGAATTGCCCAACCAAAAGGTTCGTTTTGCCGTTCGATTAGTACAATAGGTCGTCCTGGTTGGTTGATTAATTCAATAATAGTATCAACAGTGGGAGTGGGATTACGATAGGTCATTTCAGTTATCAGTTATAGGTATAGTTGAAGTCAGAAGTCAGAAGTCAGAAGTCAGAAGTTAAATTTTTATTGTGACTATATTTGAGAACTTGAGAATATCTTATATCATGTCCGGTATAAGGTAAGCGCAAGGAAGAAGGCTTGAGTTATCTAGGAGAAAAGGCTTAAAAGCAAGAAAAAACTTAAATTTCCCGTAGATACTGATACTTAGGTTTACACAAATAATACCAGCGGACATGATATTAAAGCTACAACCTTCTTCAAGCTTTTTCCAAGGGGGCCATTGTTAAGCCAGCTCGACTCAACTGCTGATGGTACAATTCTGCTTGTTCTAGAGGTCCAACCCAGACGATCGCTTGACCTTCGTTATGAACCTGGTGAGTCAGTTCCCAAGCACGATCGCTTGTCATGCCAGGAATATATTTTTGTAGACATTCGGCAACGTGCTTAAATGTATTTACATCGTCATTCAGAACAATGACTTTATAGTTGGGATATGGCTTATTAACAACTTGAGTAGACTGTCTAGGAGCAAGAGTTGTAGATGAACTACCCCCTCCTCCAACTGCTACAATTCCTCTGATGGAATTTTCAGGACTCATACTATTATTCTCCTTTATAGATCAATAAAATTACCAAATTATATCATGTCCGGTAGGATCAGTATTGCAAGTGAGAAGGTCATTTCAGTTATCAGTTATCAGTTATCAGTGAACCTCAGACCTTAGTCGGAGACTTGAAATAGTGAGTTAAATATTTTTTTCATCCCCTTAAAAGGGGAGGCTTTTGACCTGATTTTTTGGTAAGGAAGAAGGAAGAAGGAAGAAGTTGTAAGAGAAGGAAAAACCTGATATGGCGGTAGATATTTCCCCAATTTTTACACAAACGATACCAACAGACATGATATTACATATAAAGGATTTAGCCTTTTTATATCCCGAAAAAGTACAAGGTTTTCGGTCTCTAGAGCTGCAATAAAGTTAAGATTTTAGGCTAACTATGGCAGAAAAATCAAAGGATAATTCTTCTGATGACCTCCTCTAAATTCCCCATTTATCCTGTACGTCGCTAATCCGACGGCTCCCCTACCTAACTCCTACCGCTCATACTTTTTCAACAAACCCTACTTAATAAACTTCATCGTGACTACCAATGTCTACAAACACAGCTTTTTCGTCTTCTGTAAAGTAGAATAAAATCCTCTCATCATAATCTACCCTAAAACTCCAAAACTCCTTTAGTTTTCCAGAAAGTTTGTGTGCTTTTAAGCTTGGATCGAATGGATCAATAGTGAACTTTTCTAATTTTTCCCAAAATCTTGTCTCTAAATCTATGTTGCTTTGAATAGGCTTTTTGAAGGCACGTTTAAACGAGGAACTAAAACTGAATTCCATAATTATTCCTCTATTAATTTTC
>JAAUYJ010108183.1_pt1 | contig 10842 bp, 9 predicted proteins | sample 7278031 | NCBI WGS metagenome assembly JAAUYJ01 (sample SAMN14350222, study PRJNA611818) | marine sediment metagenome | isolation source: surface marine sediment (1.8m) | place: French Polynesia: Moorea | collected 2018-08 | reverse complement strand
TGCCGGGTCGGGCCGGGGCTTGGGCAGGGCTTTTGACCATCGGCAGGGAACCCCCCGGCGTGTGGCGCGGCGCCACGACCAACGGAAAGCGCAACGAGAAGATGCCGTCGCTGTAGGCGACGCGGTCCTGGAACAGGATCTCGACGCTGATCTCCTGTCCGGGTCCAATGTTGGCGACCGAGATGACGAAGACGTTCGGCCGCTCGCCGCTCAAGAGGCTGGCGCGGCGGCCTTCTCGGGCGGCCTGCTCGTAGACCTGCCGGGCTTCCTCGCGCGGCATGATGCGGCCCTCGATACGCCGCGCGTCGACGGTCATGACCAAACGGTCGACCGCCGAGCGCTCGGGCAGGGGGAAGACGTAGATGCCCTCGAGCCAGGCGTCGGAGGGATTGACGAAGTGCTGGCGCACGGTGACCCGGGCGATCTGGCCGCTGACGTCGATCTCGACGTCGCTCGCCACGGTCGGCGCCTCGAACAGGGCGTCGGCCGCGGCGCCCTTGAAGAACAGCCCGGCGGGCGGCGGCGCCTCGGAGCGCGCGGCGGGCAGGGCGCTGGCGGGGTGGATCAGGTGCGGCGCCAGAACGGCGAGAACGGCGAGCAGGATAAGGCCGGTCATCAGCGCCGCGGCGACGACGCCGAGCGCGCGTGCGCAGGCCTCGCGCCGGACTTCGCCCAGCACGTTGACGCCGAAAGCAACTCTTCGCGAACCCGAATGCCGGGTGATCATGGCTGGTCCCCCATCATCGATGCTGTCAGAGCGACGGTGAGGCGGATCTCAGCGAGCCATCGCGGCACGATGCGGTGCCGGACAGCGGCAATTCGGTGAAAAACTGTGACCGGGAGATGGCGCTGATGCTTCAGGCCGGGCGGAAAGGCATCTGCCCGTTCTGCGCGAGGACGGACCGTCTTCCTAACCAAAGATTAAGGTATTCGGCCTAATCCTATGCCGTAGGCCATGGACCCGCTCGGCGCGAGCGGAGACGCGTCGTGCCATTGCCTTGTCGGGCATTTCCAACGCACGGCCATCAAACGAGGGACGTCGAATGACTCGTACGAGAAACGTCGGAATCGTCGCTGCGCTCTCCGTGTTCTGCTTCGGCTGTGTCGGGGACATGGCGCAAGAGGCGCGCGCGCCCCAGGAACACATCGTCACCGCCGTGTCCGATATCGACGAGATGCGGATGTACTTCGAGCCGCGGCGGCTCGAGATCGCCGTCGGCGACACCGTCACCTGGGTGAACGAAGAGGCCATCGAGCACAACATGATGTCCTATCCGGACGGTTATCCGGAAGGCGGCGAGGGCTTCGAAAGCCCGTTTCTCGAGAAGGCCGGCGAGACCTGGTCCCACACCTTCGATCAGGCGGGGGTCTACGAGTATCACTGTCTGCCGCACATGATCATGGGCATGCGCGGCACCGTCTTTGTCGGCGATACGCCCGAGGAGGCCACGCGCCGCAAGCCGAGCCGCGATCAGGTCTGGGCCTATCGCGAGCGGCTCCTGGAATACTTCGCCCAGGAGGACATCGACGCCTTTCCCCGCGCCAGCCAGGTCTTCACGAAGACCAGCAACTGACCGCGCGGCCGCGCCGGGGCTCCCGGCGCGGGTTGCCGCGGCCACGGGAATAGGACCGGACGCCGCCGCGTTGTCCCTTCATCGCGGGCCGTCCCGCGGTTCGTGCCGGGGCGCGGCTTAGCCCATTGCCAGGCTGTTGGCCGTCCAGTAGCTTCGGCTCGTTTCTCCTTCCAGCATGGGAGTACGAGAGCCGTGTCGATCCTTGCCGAGCGCCTGGGGCGCATCAAACCCTCGCCGACCATCGCCGTCAGCCAGAAGGCGCGCGAGCTGAAGGCCGCCGGCCGCGACGTCATCGGCCTCGGCGCCGGCGAGCCCGACTTCGACACACCGGAGAACGTCAAGGAGGCGGCGGTCGCCGCCATGCGCCGCGGCGATACCAAATACACCAACGTCGACGGCACGCCCGAGCTCAAGGCCGCGGTCGCCGAGAAGTTCAAGCGCGACAACGGCCTCGACTACAAGCCCGAGGAGATCACCGTCGGCACCGGCGGCAAGCAGGTGCTCTACAACGCCTTCATGGCGACGCTCGACCCGGGCGACGAGGTGATCATCCCGGCGCCCTTCTGGGTCTCCTACCCTGACATGGCGCTGCTCGCCGAGGGCGAGCCGGTCGCCGTCGCCTGTCCGCAGAACAATCACTTCAAACTGCAGGCCGAGGACCTGGAGGCTGCGATCACGCCCAAGACCAAGTGGCTCGTGCTTAACAGCCCCTCGAACCCGACCGGCTCGGCCTACACGCAAGACGACATGAAGGCGATCACCGACGTGCTGCTGCGCCACGAGCACGTCTGGGTGCTGACCGACGACATGTACGAGCACCTGGTCTACGACGACTACGAGTTCGTGACGCCGGCCCAAGTCGAGCCCGGCCTCAAGTCGCGCACGCTCACGGTGAACGGCGTGTCCAAGGCTTATTGCATGACCGGCTGGCGCCTCGGCTTCGCCGGCGGCCCGGCCGCGCTGATCAAGGCCATGGCCAAGGTGCAGTCGCAAAGCACCTCGAATCCCTCCTCGATCAGCCAGGCCGCGGCGGTCGAGGCGCTGAACGGCCCGCAGGACTTCATCGCCGAGCACAACGAGGTCTTCAAGCAGCGCCGCGACCTGGTGGTCGACGCCTTGAACACCTGCCCGGGCCTGGCCTGCCACCGGCCGGAGGGCGCCTTCTACGTCTATCCCTCCTGCGCCGGCACCATCGGCAAGAAGACGCCGGACGGCACGACGATCAATTCGGACACCGACTTCGTGACCTATCTGCTGGAGTCCGAGGGCGTCGCCGTGGTGCAGGGCGAGGCCTTCGGCCTGTCGCCTTACTTCCGCATCTCCTACGCCACCTCGACCGAGGCACTGGAGGAGGCCTGCGCGCGCATCAAGCGCGCCTGCGAGGCGCTGCAGTAAGGGGGCTAGGGAGGAGGCGGCAAGGCTGCGCGATCCTCATGCTTCGACAAGCTCAGCATGAGGCGCATGGGCCTCATGATTGGCGCCTCATCCTGAGCTTGTCGAAGGATGAGGATTGCTCGATGCCGCCCCCACTCAAAGTCTGCACCCAAACATGAGATTCCTCATCCTCGGCACCGGCGGGGTCGGCGGCTTCCTCGGCGCCAAGCTGGCCACGGACGGCAACGATGTCACCTTCGCTGCGCGCGGCGCGCACCTCGAAGCCATGGCGCGCGACGGCCTGCGCCTGCGCTCGCCGCTGGGCGACATGCACATCGAACATCCGAACCTCTACAGCGATGCGGCGACGACCGGCCTCTGCGATGTGATCCTGGTTTGCGTCAAGCTGTGGGACAACGAGTCGGCGATTGAGCTGATGCGACCCTTGCTGACCCACGACACGGCCGTGATCTCGCTGCAGAACGGCGTCGAGGCCGAAGACCAGCTCGCGGCGGCGCTGGGCCCGCAGCACGTGTTGGGCGGCGTCGCCCAGATCGCCGTCAAGATCGCCGAGCCCGGCGTCATCGAGCAGACCGGCAGCTTCGCCCGCTTCGTCGTCGGCGAGCGCGACGGCAGCTCGAGCTGGCGGCTGGAAGGTCTGGTCGCCGCCTGTGAGGCGGCCGGCATCGACATCGTGGCCTCGGCGGACATCGGGCTCGATCTGTGGAAGAAGTTCGTGCTGCTGACGCCCTTCGCCGGCGCCGCCTGCCTTTTTCGGCTGCCGATTGGCGCCATTCTGGCCGACGCGGAAATGCGCGAGGGTCTCGCCGCCTTGGTCGCCGAGGCCGTGGCCGTCGGCCGCGCCAAGGGCGCCGCCCTGGCGCCCGGCGCCGAAGACCGCGTCATGAAGACCTACGAGGATTTCCCGGCCGAGATGAAGCCCTCCATGCTGCACGATCTGGAGGCCGGCAAGCGCCTCGAGGTCGATTGGCTGACCGGCGCTGTGGTGCGTCTGGGACGCGAGATGGGCGTCGACACGCCGGCCAGCCGCGCCGTCGTCGAGGCGCTCGAGCCGGTCAAGCTGGGGCAGGGCGGTTAGGTTCGATCAGACCTGCTTCGATCCATGATCGTCATCTCGTGTCGTTTTGTTTGACACAGATGAACACAGATTCACACAGATGATCAGCGCGGTCTGAATTTGCTTTCAGTGCCACCGGTGGCTCAGTCTCCGAACCTCCAGAGGAACTCACAACTTGACCACATCAAGGTCCATCTGTGTGAATCTGTGTTCATCTGTGTCAACAAAAACGATCTGACAACTTGATCGATCTTTCCAAACTTCAAAGCAAAGTGAGTTCAATCTCCAGTCATGGATCCCCCGGCCCCGGGTGATCACATGACGATCACCTGGCGCACCGTTTGACCCGAGGCCAGGCGGTCGAAGGCCTCGTTCACCTCGTCCAGGCCGATGCGCTCGCTCAGCGCGCGCCCGCGTCATGGCGAGCGCTGCCAAGAAAGAGCCCCGGGGCGCGGCAGCCCCGGGGCAGGTAACCGTCAGGGAGATCGGTTAGATGTTCTTCTTGCCCATCTGCTCGGCGATGTAGTCCGCCTGGCGGATCGCCAGGGACACGATGGTGAGCGTCGGGTTCTCGGCTCCGCCGGTCGTGAACTGGCTGCCGTCCGAGATGAACAGGTTGGCGACGTCGTGCGCCTGGCCGAACTTGTTGCAGACGCCGTCCGCCGCCTTTTCGCTCATGCGGCAGGTGCCCAGGTTGTGGGTCGAGGGATAGGGCGGGGTCTCGATGGTCTTGACCGCGCCCGCCGCGTCGTAGACCGCAGAGCCCTGCTTGAAGGCGTGGCTGCGCATGGCGACGTCGTTCGGGTGGTCGTCGAAGTGCACGTTGGGCACCGGCAGGCCGAACTGATCCTTCTCGCTGGCGTGCAGCGAGATGGCGTTCGATTCCTGCGGCATGTCCTCGCCGACCAGCCACATGCCGGCCATGTGGTCGTAGCCGTCCATCGCCGCCGTGAAGTCGCGGCCCCAGGCCCCCGGATTCAAGAACGCGGCCATGAAGGGGATGCCCAGCGCCAGCGTCTCCATCTCGTAGCCGCCGACGAAGCCGCGGCTCGGGTCGTTAATCGACTCGTCGGTGATGACGCCGGCCATGGTGGTGCCGCGGTACATGTTCACCGGCTTGTCGAAGATGGCGTAGACCGAGCCGGTCATGTGCCGCATGTAGTTCTTGCCGACCTGGCCCGAGGCGTTGGCGAGCCCGTCCGGGTGCTTGCCGCCGGCCGAATTCAACAGGAGGCGCGGCGTCTCGATCGAGTTGCCGGCGACGCAGACGGCGCGCGCCTTCTGCACCACCTGATTGCCGTCCTTGTCGGCGTAGAGCACCCCGGTGACCTTGTCGCCGTCGTGCTGGATCTGCAGCGCCTGGCTCTCTGGCCTGAGGTCGAGCTTGCCGGTGGCCTCGGCCTTGGGGATCTCGGTGTAGAGCGTCGACCACTTGGCGCCCGACTTGCAGCCCTGGAAGCAGAAACCGATCTGCTGGCAGTGGGTGCGGCCGTCGCGCGGCCGCGAGTTGATCGCCATGCGCCCGGTGTGGCAGTGCTTGTAGCCGAGCCGCTTGGCGCCGGCGTACATCACCTTGAAGTTGTTGTTGCCGGGCAGGCCGGGGATGCCGTGGGTGCGGGTCACGCCCATCTTGTCCTCGGCCTTGTCGTAGTAGGGCTCCATGTCCTGGAGCGTGAGCGGCCAGTCGAGCATGTTGGCGCCCGCGATGTCGCCGTACTCGCTCTTGATCCGGAACTCGTGCTCCTGGAAGCGCAGCGAGGCGCCGGCCCAGTGGGTGGTCGAGCCGCCGACCGTCTTGCAGATCCAGGCCGGCAGGCCCGAGAAGTCCTTCGCCACGCGCCAGCTGCCGGAGGTGGTGCGCTTGTCGAGCCAGGAGAGCTGGCCGAAGGAGCCCCACTCGTCGTTCTGGAAGGCCTCGATCGAGTGCCGCGCCCCGGCCTCGAGGCAGACCACGTTGATGCGTTTCTGGCAGAGCTCGTTGGCGAGCGTGCCGCCGCCCGCGCCCGAGCCGATGACCACGACGACCGAGTCGTCGTTGAGATCGAATTTCGCCATGTCCCGGTCCTCCCTCTAGGCCTTCGACGGGCTGGCTTCGAGATCGGGCCGCGCCAGCCAGTTGAGGTCGTCGAAGCCGCGGTCGTAGTAGCCGCCGAAGTCGAAGGAGGCGCCCTCGTAGCCGAAATGGCGCCAGACCAGCTGGTTGTTGTAGAGCGCGACCACCGCGGTGCCGCGCACCTTCTGGAAGAAGGGTGAGTCCTGCATGGCCGTCAGCACCTCGAGCCGGTAGCCGGGCGAGAGCTCGGTCCACTTCATGCCGTGGGCCTTGTCGAGCGCCGCGACGCCCTCCTTGAGCAGGGCCGCGGTCTCTTTGTTGTCCTTGGCCTCGGCGTCGAGCCCGCCGACCACGCCCGCGTAGTACATGTCGGAGAGCGTGTCGTGCGGGTAGATGTCGCGGGTCATGAGCAGGAGCGTATGACCCTCGTGCTCGCCCAGCGTGCTGAGCTGCAGCGCCCAGGCGCCGTCGGGCGCCATCAATATGCCTCCCGACGCGACCGCCGCCGCGCCGGCCGCCGCCGCCCCGCTGGTGCGCAGGAACTGCCGGCGGTTCATGCCTTTGTTGCTCATCAGACTTGATCCTCCTTGAACGGCGTTTCTTGGTTTTTCGTGGTTGTTTGTGGCGTCACCGCGTCACTGATAGCGGCCGTGCCGCTCCAGCACCTCGATCTTGTAGCCGTCGGGGTCCTGGACGAAGAAGAAGCGTGCCATCAGGCCGCCGTCGCGATGGAACTCCTTGACGTCGTTCGGCTCCAGGCCGAGCTCCTGGAAGCGCTGGTGCTCGGCCTTGGCGTCGTCGACGCAGACCGCGACGTGGCCGTAGCCGTCGCCGTGGGTGTAGGGCTCGCTCTGGTCCTTGTTGAGCGTCAGCTCGATCTCGAAGTCGTTCTCGTCGTTGCGCAGGTAGACCAGCGCGAAGCCGTCGAAGTCGAAGTGGTCGGCGACCTTGAGGCCGAAGGCCTTGTCGTAGAAGTCGATCGAGCGATCCAGGTCGAGCACCCGGATCATGGTGTGAATCGCCTTCGCCATCGAGCCCTCCCCGGCATGACGCACGCGGTCTTTCCCTGGCGAAAAGGCTAGCGCCGGGGGGCGCGAGGGTGGTGGTAGCGGGCTACTACATGGGGTGGATGGCAAGCGGCTGAGAAATCGTAAGAATTCGCATCATCGCTCCCGCTGCCCCTTCTGTCATTCTCGGACGAGCGCCGCGAAGAGGCGCGCAGATCCGAGAATCCATGGTTGTCATCGGACCCGGTATCTCCATGGATCCTCGGGTCTTCGCTACGCTGCGCCCGAGGATGACAGATCGCACGCAAGAGGACGGGAATGATCAATCCTGCTGATGACACTGCGCCTGTGGCCCAATTCCCCGTCCTCTGCCTCGATTTCGACGGCGTGATCTGCGACAGCTGCGAGGAGAGCAGCATCACGGCCTGGCGGCACGCCAAGCGGCTTTGGCCGAAACTCCTTCCGGAAGAGGATTGGCGGCCCTTCCTGGCGCCCATGCGTCGCCTGCGGCCAGTCGTGCATACCGGCTACGAGCTGACCCTCTTGATCCGCCTCCTCGCCGAAGGCGAACCGGCGCTTGCGGAGATCCTGGACCGCTGGGACGAGATCCGGCCGGACTGCATGGCGCGATGGGGGCTCGAGCGCGAAGCCCTGATCGAAGGCTTTGGCGCGGTCCGGGACCGCTGGATCGCCAGCGACCCGGATGGTTGGCTTTCGCACCACGCGTTCTACCCGCCCGTGGCAGATCTCCTGCGCACCACCGACCGGCCGTTCTTCGTCATCACCACCAAGCAAGCGCGCTTCTGCGCGCGGCTGCTGGAGTCCGCCGGCATCGCCATCGCGGCCGACCGACTGTTCGGCCTGGAGGCCGGCGCCAAGACCGACGTGCTGGCGGAGATCCTGACTCGCCAGGACTCGGCCACTGCGGCCATCCACTTCGTCGAGGACAATCTGGCGACGCTCGAGAAAGTGGCGACCGATCCGCGCTTGGAGCCCCTCAGCCTTTACCTCGCCAACTGGGGCTACAACACGGCGGCCATGCGCCAGCGCGCCGCGGCGCACCCGCGCATCACGGTGATCTCGCCGGGCGACCTCGTCACGCTGAGATGACCGGAGCGCTCACACGATCATCCCACGCCGCGCCTTGTCGTAAGCCGCGGCGAGGCCCGCTTCGATCGCGGCTGAAAGCGGCGAATCCCGCATGACCTGAAGGCCGGCGGCCGTGGTGCCGGCGTAGTCGATCAGAGTCTGGACATGGGCCGCCGGGGACTCCTCGGCCCGGGCCAGCAGCACGCCGCTGGCGTGGAACAGCTGGCGCACGGCGCGCTCGGCGATGGCGGGGGCGATGCCCCGCTTCACCGCGGCGGCGATCATGCAGTCGGCGTAGCAGGCGACGAAGCCCGGGACCGGGCCGGTCAACGCCGTGAAGACGTCGATCTGGCCCTCGTTCGGCACCTCGTCGGCCTGGCCGCAGGCTTCGAACAGGGCCTGCACCAGGACGCGGTCCTCGGCGGTCGCGGCCTCGCTCGCGCACCAGGGCGAGTAGGCGAGGCCGAGCTCGGCCGCCGGGTTGGACATGGCGCGCACGATGCGGCTGGCGCCGGTCACCTTGGCCATTTGGTCGATGGTGACGCCGGCCATGACCGAGACGACCAGGCGCTCGGCGGCATCGATGCCGATGTTCGGGAAGTCGTGGGGCGGCACGGCCAGGAGCAGCGCGGGGCAGGACTCGGCGAGGTCCTGGTTGCGCGTGGTGACGTGGAGGCTGGGCCATGCAGCGAAGGCCGGTGCGGCGCCCGAGCGGCTGGAGAGCCAGAGGCGCTCGGGCGCGACGAAGCCGTTGCGCAGCAGGGCGCGGGCGATCGCGCCGCCGAGCCAGCCGGTGCCGCCGACGATGCCCAGGGAGAGGTCTTGCGCCATGGGCGGGGTCCTTTTGCTTTTGTCGAGGATTGGTGTGCGGGCGGGCGCCCCCCTCACCCAGCTTCGGCTTAGGCGCGGCGGTGCCGCGCCAAGCCTGCGCATCCCTCTCCCCCCGCTCGCGGGGGGCGAGGCAAAATTGAGCGTGGGGGCTCGGCCTCACTCCGCCGCGGTGGCGGCGAGCTCGCGTTTGGCTTCGGCCATGACCACATCGGTGCTGCGCAGGTAGTGGACGCAGGCGACGCGCAAGAGCGAGGCGAAGTTGCCGACGCCGCCGCGCAGCTCCAGCACCTCGTCGTAGAGCGTCGAGAGGAAGCGCGGCGTGGTCATGCCCTGGTCGGCGGCGATCTCGTCCAGAATGTCCCAGAAGGTCGCCTCGAGCCGAATGCTGGTGGCGTGCCCGGCGAGCCGTACCGAGCGGGTGATCGACTGATAGCGCGCCGGATCCTGCCCGGCGAAGATTTGGCACATGCCTTGACCTCCCTGTGCGCCGGCTGGCCTCGCGTCTCGCGCCCGCGGGCGGGTCGCGTGGCCGCCGTTTTGCTTGTTGGTCCCGATCCTAGCAGATTTCGTGCCTTCCGGCGGGACTTTGATGACCGCGCCCCGGAACGCCGGATTTCGGTTGCCAGTCGCGGGGCTTGTCTGAAAACATGGGGCGAAACAGCCAAAAGCAACCCGCCCGGCCGCCGCCGGAACCGGGTCAGGTCACAGGGAGGAATGAATGACGGCCAAGGAAGCCTCGAAACCCCGTTGCGCTGTCCTTGTCGGCCCCTACACCAGCGGCAAGACGACGCTCATGGAGGCGATGCTCTTCGCCGCCGGGGCCATCGGGCGCAAGGGGTCGGTCAACGAGGGCAACAGCGTCGGCGACGGCTCGCCGGAGGCGCGGGCGCGGACCATGAGCGTCGAGCCGAACATCGCCCACTGCGAGTATCTCGGCGAGAAATGGTCGTTCATAGATTGTCCCGGCTCGGTGGAGCTGCGTCAGGACAGCCGCAACGCGCTGATGGCCGCCGACGTGGCCATCATCGTCGCCGAGCCGGACCCGCTGCGCGCCGTGACCCTGGCGCCGCTGTTCAAGCAGCTGGAGGAATTGGACGTCCCGCACATGCTGTTCATCAACAAGATGGACAAGGCGACCCGGCGGGTGAAGGAGATCCTGGAAGGCCTGCAGGCGGTCTCGCCCAAGCCGCTGGTGCTGCGCCAGGTGCCGATCCGCGAGGGCGACGAGGTCACCGGCTTCGTCGACCTGGTCAGCGAGCGCGCCTACCGCTACCAAGAGGGCAAGCCCTCCGAGCTGATCGAGATGCCCGACACGGTCAAGGACCGCGAGGGCGAGGCGCGGCAGGAGATGCTGGAATCGCTGGCCGACTTCGACGACGCGCTGCTCGAGCAGCTGCTCGAGGACAAGGTCCCGCCGTCGGACGAGGTCTACGGCTATGCGACCCATGGACTGCAGGACGATCTCCTGGTGCCGGTGTTCCTCGGCTCGGCGGACCACGCCTATGGCATCACCCGGCTCTGGAAGGCGCTGCGCCACGAGTCGCCCGAGGCCGCGCGCACGGCCGAGCGCCTCGGCGTGCCGGCCGACGGCGACTACGCCGCCTCGGTGGTCAAGACCTTCCATCAGGCCCACCTGGGCAAGCTCAGCATCGCGCGGATCTGGCGCGGCAAAATCGCCGAGGGCGCGACCATCGGCGGCGAGCGCCTCAGCGGCCTCTATCACCTGATGGGCTCGGACAACCAGAAGCTGACCGAGGCCGGCGAAGGCGAGCTGGTGGCGCTGCAGCGCCTCGAGGAGGTCGAGACCGGCGACCTGCTGACCTCCAAGGGCCGGGT
>JAAUYJ010010140.1_pt1 | contig 10842 bp, 11 predicted proteins | sample 7278031 | NCBI WGS metagenome assembly JAAUYJ01 (sample SAMN14350222, study PRJNA611818) | marine sediment metagenome | isolation source: surface marine sediment (1.8m) | place: French Polynesia: Moorea | collected 2018-08 | reverse complement strand
GGGGCAGCGAAGATATCGTCCGCTGCTTCCTACATAAAAAAACTAAAATATAATCACGTTGTTCTTTGCGCACAGAAGGAAAAGTAGTACCCATAATAAGTTACACTTGCTTTACCGAAAGAGCATGTTCACTGGAAGCACAGAGGACGACGGCCTCGGCGGCTCGGGCGCGGACAGGGCCTTGCACTTGACTTCCCCCGTCGTCAACCTGATTTATTTGCGCAAATAATAAATACTTTGGGAACTTGGTGTTTTCATGTTTCTTTCCTCCTCAGGGTGGCCACCACGGCGGCCACGGCCGCGGAGCAGCAGGAGGCCGCCGCCAGAGCCAGCGTCGCCGTCAGGGGGTCGAAAAACACCATTGTTGGTGGAAAAGGAAGACTATATATCGTAGCGTTCACGGCTCCTTTGGGAAACTGAGACGGCGGGGGAAAAAGGCTTCAGCATCAAAGACGAGAAACGTGTTGATGAGGAAGCCTCGCAAGACCAGTTTTTTTCCCCCGGAGGCGTCAAGGGAAAACGTGACTTGGTAGAATTATTTTTCTTTTATTATTATTATTATCAACGAAAACGGATATTGGCGGGTGTAGCATCTCTTCTTTTTTTCCGCAACGGTTTACAATATTTCTGAGGGAATCTTGATCTACTGTTTCGGGTTGTGTCCTCTTGCACTTACTCATGAACACAAAAAAAATATTGCGACCACATCATGTTTTCCCACAACCGTACAGTCGCAAGACCCAACGTAACAAAAAAACACTGAAAGAATTTAAACGGGAGTCCATAATCTCGAGTGCTGCAGGAAATAAGTAGTAGCACCTTTCCGGGCGGCATTTTCTCCTAAATGCAACTCTTGCACACTCTCTGCCATCATGCGGGCGTGCTTCAGACCGGGATAGGGGTGTTCTACGAGGTGGGGTTGTGAACATCTTTGAAATCGGAGAATTTTTTTTCTGAACACCAACTTGGGTTGGGTGGGTGAGGGAGTAGGAGATTCTGTTTATGCGTTCTGAGTGACTGTCATATTCTTCTTCTTCTCTTTCTTTCTTTTTTCGGCCTGAAACGAGGGGAAAATCCTACATCTTGCGCTCTTCCATGGCACTGCTGCAGTTTCGTGCTTCTTTTCAAGTATAAGTAAAAAGTTGGGGAGGCCCGAGACAACCGCGGGGGGGGGGAAGACGGCAGAAAACGGGACAGGCAAAAAAGGGGGAAAGAAAAGCAACGTTTTCCTTCTTCTTTTGTGACGTAGCTGGCAGAGCACTGCAGCTTCCAGCATCTTAGTTCCTCCTGTGCCGCACGTTCCCCGACGCCGAGCTGCTGCCATTGCCAGGCCCCGACATGCCGGCGCCTCCCCCGGCGCCCTTGTCGTCGTCGTCGTCGTCGGCCTCCGCGCCGGAGCGCCTCCGCTCGCAGATGAAGATGATCAAGACCAGCACCACCACCTCGGCCACGATGCCGATGAACGGGTACAGCGCAGAGTACCTTGATGAAGAAATAAAAATAGATTATCCATCTGGGAAATCAAACAAATATCTTACTTGTCCTTGACCCTAATGAGGGTGCTGGTGGTCGACTCCAAAGTCTCCTCGCCCGGGCGCTTCAAAGTGGCAACGCACCTAAGGAAAGAAAGTTTGAAAATCAAGAAATTAATTACATATTCGGCGACACGTGGGGAATTGAAGGTTTTCTCGTACTTGTAGTGCGCGCGGTCTCCCTTGACCACGTTCTCGATCTTCAGCTTGGAGTTCTTGGCCGTGGCGTTGTAGGGGATGATCTGAGGGAAACCAAAGTGAGTAGAAATTAGTGCGAAATTTGAACTGAAACTGGACGAAGAAGAAGCAAACGGACGAGAGACCCCCCATCGCTTTCCCGCGGACTGGATAGGACAGATACACATTTCTAGCTTTCCCCATTCTAAGTTGGAAGCGAAGGTTGTTAGAAGCTTATTGTATTGGCGCTATATTTTGGTTAGCTTCCCCCTCTAGCGTTTTCCCCCCGTCCGTCTTACTACTCTCTCCCCGAGGCTCGAAAACGGGTACCTGCGGCCGCTGGAGCTAGATCGGATGCAATCGAACGAAAAATAATTTAAATTCAACAAGAAGTAAATTATTTAACAAAGAAAGGAAAGCGCGCGTTGTCGCAGTACAAATTATTTTACCGTGGTGTGCAGGTCCCCGTGCTCGTTCCTCTCCTGGGTGGGGAGGTCGGTGATGTTCTCCGCGTCGTGCTCCTCCACCCTGGTCCACTTGAAGGAGAGGTCCCCGTCGACGATGGAGGCCGCCCTCAGAGTGCAGTCGAGGTAGACGTCCTCCCCCTCGGAGACGTACTTGGACTAGGTCATGGCCTCCAGCTTGAAGTGGGGCTGCACCGCCCACGTCAGGCTGTCTCCGCCTTCTCCGCCGCTCTGGCAGGTGATGGTGCCCTCCCTGGCCAGGTCCTCCGGCAGGCGCACCTGGGACCTGCCGTCCTCCTTGACCTTGACGTGCTCGGCCTCGATCTGCTGCCTGAGGCCGTTCTCCGCCCCCGAGGACCACTGGCGCCACCAGGTGATCTCGGACTCGTCCTCCTCGTCTTCGCCCTCGCCTCGGCCCTCTTCCTCCCCGGTCTGGTTGAAGAAGCAGGCGAGCTTGACGCCCCTGTGCTTGTCGGAGATCATGACCTTGTCCTCCGGGGGGTCCTTGGTCAGCACGGAGGCAGAAGAGGAGGAGGCCAGGGCGCCAAGGAGGGCCAGGAAGAGGAGGGCGGAGGACTCCATGGTGGAGAGGATCTGGGTGGGCGTTTTGCAGCCTGGGGATGAGTGGCAGCCTCGCTCTCTCCCCAGCAGTGCTGTGAGAAAGGCCAGTGAGAGTGAGATCCTCGCTGGGAGGTCTTGTGAGGCCGCACGGAGGGACTGAGGCCGGAGGGAAGGACGGGGGGAACTGGAAAGGACTGCCTGGAACGCTGGAAGGCTCACTGCTGGCCTCGCCGCCGCCCGCCGAGCGCCGCCCAAAGTGCACTTGCCAAGGGGGCACAAAAGGAGGCTAGGAATAAGGAAGAGCGAGGGGAGGAAGCGCGTTAGAAGAAAGGGAGAAAATCTCTCAAAAGGAAACAAAAAGGAAGGGGATTTTTCAGCTGCTGCTGGCAACGGATGCCTGGCCAGAGCTGGCTTGAGACAAATATTTCTTTTATACTGCAAAATACATACCCCAAATTTGAATAAAAAATACAGAAAATTAAATTTCAAATCAGTTTGATAGGTAACACAATCTTCTTTTGTAATAATTTTTATGCAAAAAAGGCTCCGCGCTTTTGCGCATTATTCCCTTCCCCTTTGGCCCTGCTGGGCTGAGGAACCCCCCGATGACGTCATGCGCGCGCAGCTTTCTTTTACCCTCCTTCCCTCGCGTCTATCGCAGCAGGGAGGACCCTGTCTGTGTGTTCTCAGCTGCTTTCTTGCTCTCCTTGTCCCCGCCTTGATTTGAGTGCAGCCCTCATCCTGCCCAGCGGCCATTGGGGCAATTGGAAGGCGATCTCACTAGGGAGGGAGTCCAACCGACTTTTGTCCAACTCGAGTCGAACCCAACTTCAGGGGTAGAACTCCAACCGAGTCGAGTCCAGTCACACTATCGAACAATTGCGTACTATTTTGCCAAATTCTTAAATTCGCGAACTGTTGGTCGAACTTGTAATTTTTTCGAACTTCCATTTTACGATTTTAGGGTACACAAACTCGAACTTTCGAACTCGAACTAAGTTCGAAGCCATCCCTAGTCCCGAGCCCGACGTCGGACGAGGGACGACTCGGACGTGGCGTCGGACAGCATCCTCTTCCACAGCATCCTCTTGCACCCACAGGGGACGTCGGACCCGCACAAAGACCACACCGGGTCCTCCACACACACCCAGAGAACCCGGAGAACCCGGGCGCGACCCCTTTTCCCCCGAACGAGACCCCCTAGACCGCCAAGATGGGGAAGGGCTTCAACAACTACATGTGCAAGAAGTTCTTCCACCCCGCCTCGCGGGACAACCTCAAGCGCGTGTGGATGGCGGAGCAGAAGACGGAGGCCGAGCGCAAGAAGCAGGAGGACCTCCGCCAGCAGTACGAGCGCGAGCAGGAGCTGTACAACAACCGCGCCCTCCTCTCCACCGAGTCCAAGGAGAAGATCGAGCTCAACTTCATGTACGAGCCCCCGCCCGGGGCCAGGAAGGAGAACAAGGACGGCGGGGACGACGACGAGGACGAGGACGGCGAGGAGCCCAAGTACAAGTTCGAGTGGCAGCGCAAGTGGGGCACGGCGCCCAGGGAGTCCTGGGCCAAGGGCGACGACTCCATCAAGGACCAGCCCTTCGGCATCCAGGTGCGCAACGTGCGCTGCGTCAAGTGCCACAAGTACGGGCACATCAACACGGACAAGGAATGTCCCATGTACGGCAAGGCGGCGGACTCGGCCGCCCCCGTGGAGAAGGAGGCGGTGGACAGGAGGAGGCTGCTGGACGAGATGCAGGAGGACGGCATGAAGATGCGATTCAGCGCCTGGGACATCGAGGACAAGAGGAAGGGCAAGGCCTACGACTACGTGGACGTGGACGAGAGGACCAAGAAGAGGCTGGACAAGCTTGACCGGGAGGAGGAGAAGCGAGGGGAGCTGGACGAGAAGCTCAAGGTGCTCAAGGAGATGAGCGTGGACGAGAAGAAGAAGCTGCTCAAGAAGCTCAAGAAGCTGGAGAAGAGGGACAAGAAGAAGAGCAAGAAGGAGAAGAAGCACAAGAGGCGCTCCTCGTCCTCGGATTCGGACTCCGACTCTGAGGATCGTGAGCGGCGCCGGAGGAGGGAGGAGGACCGGGACAGGAAGCGACGGAGGAGGCACTCCTCTTCCAGTGATGCCGACGACAAGGACCGCCGGAGGAAGAGGCAGAGGTCTCCCTCCAGGGACAGGAGCAGCAGGAGGGAAAGGTCCAGGTCGCCCAGGGATAGGGATAGGGGCGATCACAAGTCCAGGGACCGGAGGAGGGACAGGGATTGAAGATAAACACATGAAGAACAGGTATTTCGCGCATATGTCAAAGAAAGATGAGAGAAGATCGGTATTCATGCAGGCGAAAAAAAGAAATTTGAACCCGCGATACATTTATGTGTGTACCAAGAAATATGTTTTTTTGTCATTTCTTTTCCCTCGTTTAGGAAAAATAAACACAACCGCATTCATACATAGCCAAAAAAAGGGAAATCACTCTGACATTTCGTCCTCTTCCTCGTCGTCATCCTCGTTTTCCTTGTACGACCCTGTGGCTTCCAGTTCATCCTCCCCGTCTCCGGTCAGCATCTTGAACTTGCCGTCCTCTTTGTTCCACACGGCGATCATGCGAAGTCTGCAAAAGAGGAAATTTATGACGCGGCTATTCTCACTTCATTTCCCGCCGTAACCTACCTGAACTTTGCGTCCTGGTGCCCGAGCAGCTTGAGCAGCCTGGCCTGCTCCGAGGTGAGGACGTCCCCCTCCCTGCAGACGGTGTGCTCCTCGCCCAGCAGGTGCACCACCCCCTTCTTGAGCGCCGTGGCCAGCCCCAGCTGCCTCAGCTGCGGCTCCAGCGAGTGCGGGAACTGGGGCAGGGCGCCCCCCGGCAGCGTCACCGTCTCGGTGGCGGTGGCGCCGGTGCGGTGGAAGTCCGGCGCCTCGTGGCCCTCGAAGAAGGAGAGCACCTCCCGCTCCGGTCGGCTGGTGAAGAGCAGTCCGCGCTGGTCGCGAAGCAGCTTGGAGACGCGGAAGAGGTTGTCGGCGTACTCCTCGGCCTCCGACCGGCCCAGCGCCAGGGACATGACCCTGTTCTTGCCCATGAAGAACGTGGAGTGCTTCCAGGTCTCCCTGACCTCCTTGAGGTGGTTGTTTCTCATGTTGTCGGCGGCGAAGACGAAGAGGCGCTCGTGCTCGTCCACGCTGCCCCTCACCCGCTCCACCAGGGCCTGCTTCGTCTCCAGGCCGGTGCGCTTCTTCACCTTGGACAGGGTCACCTTGCGGTCGCGCTTGCTCTTGGGCATCTTGTGGCCGTAGAATCGAGGTCAAGGCGAGGTCACAAGAGGCCGGACCTTTCGGATTTTGCAGTTTGTAACGCAAAATTGTTTGCTTTTTTGACGCGTCAAAAGCATCAACACGTGCGCTCTCTCTCTCTCGCTCTCTCTTCGGAACCCGACAACGAATCCTCCCAACCTCAACGACCCTTCGCAGTTCGCACTATCTCCGCAAGACTTTGCGTAAGTCGGTAAGTGTAAAACACTATTTCAGCTCAAGTGCAATCAAATGTGGTTTTATAATGGTTCATAATTATTCCAGCATGAATTTCACCAACGTGGAACTGCATTTACAATCGTTTTCCACCGGAAACAAACGGCAGATTCCATTCCATGATTAAATAACACAACTGATAAACACTTTGAAAGTTAGAATATTGAGAGCTTCTTGTTGCCCTCCTCCATGGACTTTGCGGTGGAGATCCTCCTCTCCTTGTCCCTCAGACCCGCCAGCCGCTCCCGCCGCTCTCCAAGCTTTGCGGCGATGGCGGCGGCCGCGGCGTCGTCTTTACCAGTGTGCCGCGCGTGAGAGGCCTTCAGTCTCTCCACGTCCTTCTCCACCTTGCGGATCTCCTCCGCCACGTGAAAGGACTTGACATTGAGGCTGCTGTTCTTCTTCCCCGAATCAGAGGCCGATCTGTCATTGTTTTCACCCGGATTCCCCTTGTTGGTGGGTCTCTTCGCCGCCCGTCTTCCTCCTCCCGAAGAGGACGACGACGACCCGCCCTGCACGCCCGAGAGCACCCTGCTGTTGATGAAGCTGAAGAGGGAGTTCTCCCTCCTGTCCCTCTCCTCCGCCGCCTCCGCCCTCCTCCTGCTCTTCCTCTCCTCCCTCTCCCGCTCCCTCCTCATCCTCTTCTCCACCGAGAGGACGTCGCCGCCGCCAGCCTTCTCCCTGGCCTCCATGCACCAGTCCAGGGACCGCCCCACCGGGTACACCATCGCCGGAACCGGCAGCACCCGCCCTTCGCCGGAACGGCCCAGGCCTGAGCCCGACACGTAGCCCATCTTGGCCATAAGTCTGGAGGCGAATCCCTTGGTGTGCTGCTCCCACTCCCCCAGCGCCGACGTCTCCAGCTCGCCCAGCATCTGGACAGGGGCGAACTCCTCCTTATCCACGTCCTCGCCCGGAGCCAGCACGGTCTCTTCGCCACACGTGTCCATCAGACGACGCCCCGAGTCTTCTTCATCTTCCTCTCCCCCCTCTCCCTCCTCAGCGACTGGGAAAACGCTCTCCATCTCGAGCTCCGCCGTCTCTGCGCCGCCGTGGCTAAATCTGACGCAGACAACGCCTTCTCTGACCTCTATGACCGTCGCCGGCGCCCACAGCGTCACCCTCTCCCCGTCTCTGACAGTCTTCTTGGCCAGCACGTGCGATCCCTCCCTGACCGAGGAGAAGTCCGGCTCCCTGAACTCCTTCAGCTCCTTCAGCCCCACCATCTCCCCGTGCGAGAACCTGCAGTCGCCGTCCTCGAACCTGCACCTCCCCTCCAGGAAGAACGGGCAGGGCGCCATGTCTGCACTAAGCGGGTGGGAGAAGACAACCCTCACCGAAACGCCTCCTTCCGTCGTTGCCTCGCTCTCCACCTCGTATATGATGCCGCTGTTCATGGAGGCGGTGCCGGAGCCCTTGGTCCGGTGCGGGGCGCGGCACTTCATTCCCACCAGCTTTTGCAGGTCGTCCTCCTTCTCAGCTTCATTTTCTTTTGCAGCTTCTTTTGGAAGAGGCTCCCCTATGTCGGATGACTCTGGCGTCTGCCTCGTCGCCTCGGCCTGGTCGAGCTGCTCCAGGAGCTGCTTTTTCTTCTCCTCCAGCAGGCTCTGCGTCGTGATCTGGATGACCTGGTCCAGGTCCTGCTTGAGCTGGAGGAAGTCGGCGTTGGAAGGGTCCGCCCTCAGGGCGTCCAGCACTTGGGAGAGCTGGCCCTGGTAGGTGTCTAGGCTGGCTTGTAACTCCTCCATTACTCGCCCTGCAATAAATAGGATTCCCTAGATTAGATAAATATGTTTAGAACATACGCGAAATTATCAGGTACTTTCGAACGCGCTACGATGGTGGTTTGTATTGTACTTGGTCTACTTCCACAACAGTGTACGAGGCTACTGTTGAAACTTGTTGACTTGACACCGCTGCCGCCGTTGGCACGGAGGTGTCACTCGGTCTTAGCGGCTGAACAGTTCTCTCCTTCTCGTTGCTCCTCCTGATCTGCCTGTTCTTGCTCTTGACCCTCTGTATGAACCGCACCAGACTCTCGTCCTTCATCCCCAGCGAGCCCTCCTCGCCTCCCACCTCGGTCCCCGGCTCCTGCAGCGCCCTGGCGTTGGCCAGCACCTCGGCCGGCCGCATCTCGGGGTGGTTGGAGGCTATCTGCTTGACGCGCTCGCGGAACAGGATGGCCCTAAGCTTCCTGTCCCCCGGCGGCGGATGGTTGTGCGCCACGAGGAGGGAGTCGCGGAGGACGCAGGAACCGTCCATGCTGGTGCTGACCTTGGCGCGGCAGGACGTCTTGTCGCCGTAGTAGTTGGAGCACTTCCAGCGCGTCACCTCGCCTCCGCCATCGTCCTCCTCGGTCTTCGCGTGCTGCTGCTGCCCCCCTCCCGTCAGCCTCAGGTAGGTGTACCCCTCGTACACGAGCTGCTCGTGGCCCCGCGTCGTCCTCGTCACCGTCACGTTGAAGTCAAGGTTGCTCCCGCCCTTCCTCTCCTTTTCTTTGGCCTTGGCGGAGGGAGCGGCCTCCTCCTCCTCCTCTTCCTCCTCCAGGTCCATCAGTGGCGGCTTGCCCTCCTCCAGCTCGGGGTTCTCGTGCTTGATGTGGTGCTCAACCTTGAGGTAGTTGCTGACGTCGATGCTTTTCCCGCCGCCGCCGCCGCCGGGCTCTGCCGCCGACGTTTCCTCCTCCATCTCTGGGTCAGAGTCTGGTTTCTCCCGCTTGACCTTGGTCACCTTTGCGCCCCTGGAGCTCCTCCTGCGCCGCTTCCTGATAGCGGGCTGCACTCCGGACACCACCACGTCCTCCTCCTCGCTCTCGCTAGGGACGGCGGCGGCCTCGTCCTCGTCCTCGTCCTCTGGTTCGCTGACGTCGTCCAGGACAAAGTCCTCGTCGCTCTCCGCTCCCTCCATGTAGCCTGGGCGGTCTACCCTGGACCGCCTACGGGCCACCCTGGACCGGAGCGCCCGGCGGATCTTGGCGGCCTGGTACTCCAGGCTGTCCACCCGGGCGACGAGGTCAAAGCACCCGGGGCAGACGGACCCGGCGGGGAACTCCCTCCGGGTGAGCTCGAAGAGCTTGAACATGAGCTGCACCTGCGCCATCACCACCCGCTCCGAGGTGAAGACCCAGCCTGCGCGCCCGGGGGCGGACCCGGGGGCGGCGCCCGGACGATGGCCCGGCTTCACCGCCTTGCACACCACGCACTTCATGATGGGATGGCGTCCAGGAGACGACCGAGAGGTCGAGGTCGAGGTCACACCAGGAGTTGAGGACGACGTTGTTGTACTTGTCCTTCGCCTCCTTTTTTGCACTTTTAGTTTTGTGGACTGGAAAACGAAGTTGTCTGCTTTCTAGTGAAATAAAGTTACCATAATGATCAATGTCAATGCCAAATTTATTTTGTATTGAAGGAAAAAACTTTCTTCCAAACACAGTATTTTGTATTAGAAAGTGCTCTAATTGATATTCATTTGGATTTTTTCTTTGTTTTTCCCATCATTTCCCTGTTGTGATTAATCCATGGCGCCAAACTTTCTCCCGCTCTTGACAAGTGGGGAGCGAAAAAAAGGGAAAATTTAAACAGGCAGCCAAAAAAGGTCAAACTTAACTTAAGTCTTAAACTCTTAAGTAAGATCCGTCCTTCCCCAAGAACTCCTCTCTGTCCCTGTCCTTGTTGTGGGTGCCCCTGCCGCTGTCGTCGGCGCTGTTCCTGCCCCGCCTCCAGGATGTCCTCCTCTTCGCTGGAGCAAGAGTTGGAGCGTCGCCTTGGGGACGCCTTCCACATCCGCGTGCGGCTGGACCAACTGGACGGAGGACGCAGGATGGCGGTCATTGGTGAGGAAGGGCAAATGACAGGACAACTGACTTAAATGTTCATTGACTGTTTATGCTCTGGAATATTGGCACGGCGACAGGCCCCTAAAGTAAAAGATTCTCTTCTTACGTGCAGTGTGACTTTTTCCGTTCTTAGGGAGTCTCCTCCGCGCGTACGACCCTTCCTGGCACCTGTCTTCGTTGCCCAACCTGATCGGGGCTCCTCCCGCCAAGGGAAGACTCGATGACGGCGTCGAGATGGATCAGGGCGACAAGGGGTCCGCCAAGGCCGCCTTGCCTTCCTGGGTGGACAAGGACAACATCAAGCAGATGAAAAGGTGACGTCATATCTTTATTTAAGTTGCCACAGTATGGTTGCTCTGCTCCTTTGACCATAAATTTGTTTGTTCGCTATGAGTCGCCCATGCTCTACTATCGTCGTATTTTTAGAGTCGCATATGCACTTGTCATAGGCAAGAATCAATTACTAATTACTTTGCCTTGGATGCGTTTCTAATTTATTTTATGAAAAAAGCCTAGTTTCCCCCAAAAAATATAAAACATAGTTTTAAATTTGAATTTAAATGTTTTGTCTTTCCGCACCAACAGGGAAATTGAAAACTTTTCGAAAGTAGGGATGAGCCGGGTTTTTTGTTGAACATTGTTTTGTAGCCTCAGTCACCTGGTGCGACTTTGTTGGGTCCTGTCGGAAAATTGCTGTTTTGTATGGACTTCCCTATTGAAAGAGAAGCGACAGATATTCTAAAG
>JAAUYJ010009970.1_pt1 | contig 10843 bp, 9 predicted proteins | sample 7278031 | NCBI WGS metagenome assembly JAAUYJ01 (sample SAMN14350222, study PRJNA611818) | marine sediment metagenome | isolation source: surface marine sediment (1.8m) | place: French Polynesia: Moorea | collected 2018-08 | reverse complement strand
TTTTTTGTTGTTTTGACCGCAGAGGCGCAGAGGACGCAAAGAGTTTTTTTATATGGTGTTGTCCGGCCGCGGGGAGAGATGTACCAGATTCAAGGAGATTTACTATGGGTGTCCTGTCCTTCGCCCTTAGGCCCTGCCCAGGCAGTTCAAATCGCTCCCGGCGATTTAGTCTTCATGTGGTCGAAATGACAAAAAATTAGAGAGCGACTTTAGTCGCGAACGTTCGCAATTCGCGACTAAAGTCGCTCCTACGAAAAAAAAAGCATTCTCTGCGTTCTCTGCGCCTCTGCGGTTAGAACAAAAAGCTTTGCGTTCTTTGCGTCTCTGCGTCTTTGCGTTGAAAAAAGATGCTCTGGCTATGCGTATCAGTGAACTTCCAGCTTGGCAAGCTCTTGCAGGATTTGCACGATCAATGATTCGCCCTGTGGCCCCACTTTGTCACATAGCTTGTCGACGTCGCGCTCACCGTCGATCAGGTCTTTCAGAATCGCGCCAACCTTAGCCATATCGCCGCCGGGTATGGACATTTGCTCGGCCATGCCACCCAGCATGATGACGGCGTTATGGTCACCGCGTCTGGCATCATTGATCAGGTTTGCCAGCATCGGTGCTGCCAGCGTCGCGTCCGCTTGTTCATCGGGCTTTGGCAGGGTATTCGGGTCCTGCAGTCCACGCAGGATGGCGGATGCTATCACGGTGTCTTCATCATCCAGACCGTTTAGAATGGCCTCGTCACGACTGCCATCCATGATTTTGCGGATCGCCGCAACCAGCTTGTCCCATCCGTTCTGTTCCGATATGGCCAGTGCTTGTTCCATTTGTGGCCTTAGATCCGCGTTTTGGATGCTCTGAACGACCCCGATGATCAGACCGGCATGGGTTCGTATAATCTGTTCTTGTTTGTCTGGTGTTTGCATTGCGTAAATCCGCTTCAAATAAAGACCGCATCAGATTACAGCGGCAACGCCCTTAGGCGCAAGTCCGTTAGCCCGGATGTTGCACGAAGGCGGACATGCGCTGTTGCGGATTAGTCGACGCATCATATAGATAGGCTGTAATCAACGAGGTATCTTTCGGATACAGATTGTCCTATTTGGTTTTACGTGCAAGTTGGCGTCGCATTTTGAACGATCCCCCTTGATCCATAGCTAACGCTATGAATCTGCGGGCGATCGTCCAACCTGCTTAGCCAACTTACCCCTAAAATCCAAATCCTTCATGCAACATCCGGGTTAACCCGGAAGCGCTCACAGTGCTCGGATCTTTTCTGCTTGCTGTTCGAGTTGCTGTTTGGCTCTGGCCATTTCCTCAACGCGCTGGCGTTCCTTTTCGACCACGGCCTCGGGCGCTTTGCCGACAAAGTTCGGGTTTTCCAATTTGGCATTACCTTTGTCGAGATTGACCTGAAGCCTGTTTATTTCCTTGTCAAGGCGGGTCAATTCGGCTTGCTTGTCGATAAGCCCGGCCAGCGGTATCAGAATCTGCATCTCGCCGACCAGGGCCGTGGCCGATTCGGGTGCTTTAGTGCTGCCATCCAGCCATTCAACCGACCCCAGTTTTGCCAGCGTGTAGATAAATTCTTGATTGCTGTTGAAGATATCACGGTCTTGCTGACTGGCGTGCTGCAGCAAGACTGGAAGCGCCTTGCCTGGTGCAATGTCCATTTCCGAACGTATCCGGCGCACCCCGCTGATGAAGGCTTTTACCCATTCGAGTTCATTTTCCGCAGCATCGTCGATCCTGTCCGGGTCTGCTTCCGGGAATGGCTGGGTCATGATGGTGTCACCCTCTGGCTTCACAGCATAAGCCGTCAGCGGCGCGACTTTTTGCCAGAGTTCTTCGGTGATAAATGGCATTATCGGGTGATTCAGCCGCAGGATGGTTTCCAGCACCGTGACCAGAGTGCGCCGGGTCCCGCGCTGTGCTTGCTCGGGCGTGTTTTCATTGAATAGCACCGGTTTCGACAGCTCGAGATACCAGTCGCAGTAATCTTCCCAGACGAAGCTGTACAATTCTTGCGCATACAGATCAAAGCGGTAATTCTTGATATGTTTCTCGACATTGCGTTCGATATGCTGCAGGCGAGAAACGATCCAACGGTCGGCCAACGACAGCTCGATTTCAGTATTGTCGATTCCGGTGTCCTGACCTTCGGTCTGCATCAGGACATAGCGCGTTGCGTTCCATAGCTTGTTGCAGTAGTTGCGGTAGCCTTCGATGCGTGAGGGCGCCAGGATGATATCTCGCCCTGTCGTTGCCAATGCAGCGAAAGTGAAACGAAGCGCATCGGTGCCAAACGCAGGTATGCCCTCTGGGAAATTCTTGCGCGTCAGCTTTTCAATACGTTCGACCAGATGGGGTTGCATCACGGCGATGGTACGCTTCTCAACCAGTGCTTCCAGGCCGATGCCATCGACCACATCGATCGGATCGAGCACATTGCCTTTCGACTTCGACATTTTCTGACCCTCGGCATCGCGCACCAGACCGTGAATGTAGATCTCGTGAAAGGGCACATCACCCATGAACTTCAGCCCCATCATGATCATGCGCGCAACCCAGAAGAAGATGATGTCAAAACCGGTCACCAGCACATTGGTCGGATAGAATTCTTCCAGTTCGGTCGTCTTCTTCGGCCAGCCCAATGTCGAGAATGGCCACAACGCCGATGAGAACCAGGTGTCGAGGACATCGTCGTCCTGCCTCAGTGGGAAGTCGGCCGGAAGCCGATTTTTCTGGCGCACCTCGTCGATATTTCGACCGACATAGACATTGCCGACGTCATCGTACCAGGCGGGAATACGGTGTCCCCACCAGATCTGTCTCGAGATACACCAGTCTTCGATATTGCGCATCCAGTCGAAATAAGTGTTCTTCCAGTTATCCGGCACGAACTTGATGTAACCGATTTCGACCGCCTTGATGGCCGGTTCGGCCAGCGGTTTGACACTGACATACCATTGATCGGTGAGATACGGCTCGATAACGGCGCCGGAGCGGTCACCTCTGGGTACCATCAGTTTGTGATCGTCGATTTTCTCGAGCAATCCGGCCGCTTCGAGGTCGGTGACGATCAGTTTGCGCGCATCATAGCGATCCATGCCGATATACTTGGCGGGAATCAGTTCACCTTCGTTTTCGTTATTGTCGCGAATGGCGGCATCAATGGTAAATACATTGATCAGGCCACCGTGGATCATTTCGCGTATTTCAGTTTTACTGTTGTGGCGCTGCCAGACCTGATAGTCGTTGAAGTCATGTGCGGGCGTGATCTTCACACAGCCGGTACCGAATTCGGGGTCGACATGTTCATCGGCAATGACCGGTATACGTCTGCCCGTTAGCGGCAAGTCGAGAGACTCTCCCAGCAAATAGCTGTAGCGATCATCGCTCGGGTGCACCGCAACGGCACAGTCGCCTAACAGGGTCTCCGGGCGCGTGGTTGCAACAACGACATGTCCGGCACCGTTGCTGCGCGGGTAACGCATATGCCACATATGACCGCTTTCTTCAGCCGATAGAACTTCAAGATCCGAGACTGCAGTGTGCAACACGGGGTCCCAATTGACCAGTCGTTTACCGCGGTATATCAGGCCTTCTTCATAGAGACGAATAAAGACTTCCTGGACGGCTTCTGAGAGGCCCTCATCCATGGTGAAGCGCTCACGTGACCAGTCCAGCGAGGCGCCCATGCGACGGAGCTGGCGGGTGATCGTTCCACCGGAATGATCTTTCCAGTCCCAGACTTTTTCAGTGAAATTCTCTCTGCCATAGTCGTGGCGCGTTTTGCCTTCAGCATTGATCAAACGCTCGACTACCATCTGCGTGGCAATGCCGGCATGGTCAGTGCCAACTTGCCACAGGGTCTTGTCACCTTTCATGCGGTGATAGCGAATTAGCGCATCCATGATGGTGTCCTGAAAGGCATGGCCCATGTGCAGCCGTCCGGTGACATTGGGCGGTGGGATCATGATGCAGTAATTGTCACGCCGGCCTTGTTTCCAGCTGTCCGCATCCGGACTGAAGTAACCATTCTGCTCCCAGGTCCGGTACCACTTCTGTTCGATAGCTTGCGGGTCGTAGGTCTTGTCCATCGAGATTTCGCGTAAAATTCAAAGCGCGGAATTATACCGCATGCTCTTCAGATCGCCTATGAACGAGGACGTGGTCAGTCAATGTCGGACTTGGCAGCTAAATGCTGTTTCAGTGTCCGGCGGATTCTTTCGCTCAGTATCTGTTCCACCGCGGGCATCACACTACCTAGTATTTCGTTTGTTAAAGCATCGATATTCAACGTGTTGACTGACGTAGGCTCGATGTCTGCAGCCATTGTTGGTCTGTCGACCCGAAGATCTGATGTCGGGGACAGGACCTCGACAGCCTCCGTTGTTAGCGGAACAGGCGCTTGATCAACGGCGTCTTCGTCGTTGCTATCTGTGATCGGATATGCGGCGTTATCGGCGTTGTTGCTGTCATCAGCTTGCAGTTCGTCAGCGATTGGTGTCGCGCTTTGAGACACAGCTGTTTTAGTGCTGTCAGCTTCCGCGAGTGACGCGCTTTGGACCACGCTGGACGGTTTCGGGGCGGCTTTGTCGGCATCACCGGGAACAAGGATATCATCCAGTATGGGCAGATTGCTCGTGTCTTTATCAGGCATGCGTGAATATTCAGGATGTTATTTCGTGATAATGCAACGGGTAGTTTGCTTGTTGATAGGCGCTATAGCGCCTGCGGCCTGATTGCAGCGTCTGGGGCGCTTCATTGATGATTTCAGCTACACGTGCAAAATTCTCGATTTGCTCGGGTATTTCATCACTCAGATTAATCAGCAGAAAAGCACTGGCTTGCATTGCATCGTGGCCAATGATCACCGGCGTGTCATTTTCCGTGCTGTCATCGAGTATGGCATGTGGAAGAAAACTGTTATCGCTGTAGGTCCACATAAGGTCATCCATCAGGCGCGACTCGGCCGGGTCTTTTGTTCGAACGAATACCGGATTTCCCATCTTGAATACTTTGTGTGCAAGTTGGCAGCAGAAGCGGTTGACACTGGCTCTGTTTTGACTGCCGAGTTTGTAAAAATCAATTCGTGGTTTTTGCTTTGGGCTCATAATGTTCTTATTTATGCTTACCGTTAAGGTGCTGCAGTATGTAGTGCACCAGCAGGCTAACAGGGCGCCCGGTGGCACCTTTTTCCTTACCACCTTTCCAGGCAACACCGGCAATATCGAGATGAGCCCAATGGTATTTCTTGGTATAGCGTGACAGGAAACACGCGGCGGTGATTGTGCCGGCACCTTTGCCGCCGATGTTTGCCATATCCGCGAAGTTACTGTCCAGCTGCTCCTGGTAATCGTCCCACAACGGGAGCTCCCAACAGCGGTCGCCGCTGCTCTTTCCTGCTTTGAGCAAATCATGAATCAGGGGCTTGTGGTTACCAAGCACAGCAGCGGGGTGGGCACCCAGCGCGACAATGACAGCACCGGTCAAGGTGGCGATGTCGATGACGACCTCCGGGTTAAATCTCTCCGCGTAGGTCAGGGCATCACACAGTATCAGGCGCCCCTCTGCATCAGTATTAAGAATCTCAATCGTTTGGCCAGACATGCTGGTGACGATATCGCCTGGTTTGCTGGCCACGCCGTCAGGCATGTTTTCGACTGCCGGAATGATGCCGATGATGTTTAGCGGCAATAGCAATTCGGCACAGGCGGAAACCGCTCCCATAACACTGGCTGCGCCGCACATATCGAATTTCATTTCGTCCATGGCCGCGCCCGGTTTCAGGCTGATACCGCCAGAGTCGAAAGTCACGCCTTTGCCGACAAGCACGATGGGTTGCTGCTTTTTGTCGCCCCCCCGGTATTCGATGGTGATCAGTTTCCCGTCCTGCTGGCTGCCCTTGCTGACAGAAAAAAAGGCACCCATACCCATATCTTCAATTTCCTTTTCGCCAATCACCGTGACGCGGGTTTTAGGAAACTGTTTCTGCATGGTCAGGGCCTGTATGGCGAGATAGTCGGGCGTACAGATATTGCCCGGCAGGTTGGCCAGGTCTTTGGCCAACTTGATTCCGGTTGAAATCGCCATGCCCCGTCTTACCGCTTCCTCGCCTTCAGTCAACTGCCCACGACCGGACACGCTGAAAACGAACTTACGCAGCGGGCGACGCGGCGGTTTCTGCTCTGATTTGAGCTGGTTGAAGGTGTACAGCGTTTCATCTATGGCCTCGATCGACTGCTGAATTTTCCATGTCAGGCTTTTTCGCTTGATTGGGATTTCGGTCAGGAATGATGCAACTTCGGTGGTTCCGCTGGCTTTGAGGGTCGCGGCCATGGTGCTGTTGATTTTCCTGAAGGTGTTGGTGTCGATCTCCTTCTCCTTGCCACAGCCGATCAGCAGGACGCGATCGCACAACGTATTTTCGACATTATGCAGCAATAGCGTACCGCCCAGGTCGCCTTCCAACTCGCCCCGTCGGATCAGGTTGGATATCTGATTACCGCTCGCTTTATCGAGAATCTTGGCTGCTGGTGACAGCACTCTCTGGGCGAAAACGGCGACGACCACGCAGCCGATGCGCTGTTTTTCCGGGCTGCCGCTCTTGACAGAGTATTCCATGTTTGCTCCATACTAGATAAATAATTCGGCTCATTGTATGAAATTCAATAGAATTTTTCATGGTAGATTTGCTGAACTGGCGAGTTGGTCGGACGTTTTCCACATTGACTAGTCAATTACATGCCTACGATGTGATAATTCACCTTATGAAACTGGGCATCACCATTATTGATCGCTATCTCATCGCGGAGGTTATCAAAACCTGGCTTGCTGTCACTTTCGTGCTGATTATCGTGGTCACCAGCGTTGAAATCGTTCAACTGTTGAAATGGTTCTTGAAGGGTGAATTGACCACGGGAACCGTGCTGCCTCTATTCATCAATAGCCAGTTGAAGGTTCTGGTGCTGATGATACCGGTGAGTCTGTTTCTTGGTGTGTTGCTCGCCCTGAGTCGTCTTTACATGGATAGTGAAATGACGGCAATGATGGCAGGCGGTATCGGGCCGAGACAATGGATGCGGTCCTTATTAATGGTCGCGGTACCTGTGAGCCTGATGGTACTGTTCATGATGCTATACATGCGGCCATGGGTCGCACTCCAGCGCGCAGAAATCAATGCAGAAATTCGGAATGTCAGCATCATCAGCACTTTTGCGCCTGGTCGATTCAACCGCTTTTTGGGCGGTGAAGCCGTGATATTCATGGAGGAAATCAGCAAAGATGGCAAGGACATGAGCAACATCTTTCAGCGTTTCAGGAAAGATCAGAACATACACGTCGATGTTGCCAAATCGGCACGGAATATCACCCGTGAAGACGGGCGGGACTACATCTTACTCGAAGATGGTACGCACTACATCGGTGCGCCGGGTGAGCCGGATTATCAGATCGTCCAGTACGCTGAATACGGGGTGTTGGTACCTAAGCCGGCAGATAAAAGTTACCCTTTACGCGTGCAGGCATTGTCGACGAAACAGCTGTGGAATTCAGACAATCTAGAGCATAAGGCTGAGCTCGATTGGCGTATTACCCTACCCGTAGCGACGTTGATTATTGTCATGATGGCGCTGCCGTTAAGTCAGACTACACCTCGCGGTGGGCGGTATTCCAAACTTGCTTTAGGTATTCTTATCTATCTCATTTATTCCAACCTGCTGGGCATGGGCAAGGCCTGGATATCCAAGGGTGATGTGCCCTACTGGATTGGGACATCCTGGGTGCACGTTCTCGCGTTAATCGCCTTATATGTTCTCTTTCGCCGCAGCGGATTGCTCCCAGGCTGGAAAAGCCTGAAGTTGAAGCTGCTGAAATCGAGGTGACGCATTGATCATTGATCGCTACATCGCTCGAGCCATTCTCGCCGGTACCTTCATGTCGCTGTTTGTTTTCGGTGCTCTATTCGCGTTTATCGCTTTTGTCGCTGAACTGCAGAGCGTTGGCATGAACAACTATGGTGTTTTGCAGGCCATGATGTACGTGCTGTTAAACCTGCCGCTGCTGCTCTATCAGGTTTTTCCATCCGCGATGTTGCTGGGAGGCTTGCTGTCACTCGGAGCGCTTGCATCCACCTCGGAATTGATCGTTATGCGTGCAGCCGGCATTTCGATCATGCGAATCACATCCGCCGTGCTCAAGGCCGGCGTTCTGCTGATCGTGGTCGTCGTGGTGTTGGGAGAGTTTGTCGCCCCGGAAGCTATCGCTATGGCCAAGACCATGCGTGCAGAAGCGCTTGAGGGCAGGGTGCTGACCCGAGACCGCACAGGGCTTTGGTCTAAATTTGGTGATAACTTCGTCTACATCGGCATGGTTCTTCCCGATGTGCAGCTCAGAGACGTCGTGATCTATGAGCTTGACGATGAGCAGCGGTTAACAAAGACCAGTTTCGCGGAACAAGCACACTACGAAGATGGGCTTTGGCATTTGAGGCGCGTGACCAGTAATGTCATCAACCAAGATAAGGTCACGACCACGTTCAACGAAGCAGAAACCTGGCCCGCGATGGTCAGTACCGACCTGTTCAACGTGCTCAATCTTGAGCCAGAGGATATGTCGGCCAGTGAACTATGGGGTTACAGCTTATACCTGGATGAAAATGAGCTGGATTCGGATGCGTTCTGGCTGGCGTTCTGGGTGAAGGTCTTCACACCCTTGACCAGCGTCGGTATGTTGATGATCGCGGTTCCTCTGGTTCTGACCTCGAGCTCGCGCTCGGGTGGGGCCGGTCAGCGAATTATGATTGGTGTGCTCATCGGTGTCGCGTTTTATGTGCTTAATCGCGTTGTCAATCAAATGGGTATCATCTATGGAGTGACCCCGATCTTGAGTGCTGGTCTGCCGTCGATAATGGTGATCCTGATATCAATGACACTGATCAGGCGGTTGCGCTAACGACTGTATAGCGCAGGCAGCTGTGATTTGAAGTGGTGGCGGCCGCGCCAGCTCAGGTGATCCTAGTTTTCTGTTCTAAGGTCTATCATCAGGCAATTCGAGGCGATATCGTGCCAGGTCCGCTTCTGGGACTGAAACAGCGACCATAAGAAACCCGCGCCAAAAAGTGACCAGGATAGTATTGCGATAAAAAAGCGGATCAGGGCCAGCCACCAGCTGATACGCTTGCCATCGGTCTGCTGCAGCCGGATTTTCCACGTCTTCATGCCCAGTGTCTGACCTCCGTGTGTCCAGAACCAGCCAAAAAAAGCAAAACTGACCGTAAGTAAATACACCAGGTAGTACGGATAGAGCGGTTGGCCTGGTTCGATTGCATTGCCCTGGTTGAATATCATCGCAACGGCAGTAGCGACAAACAGCAAGGCAATCAACAGAAACAGATCATAAACGATCGCCAGTAGTCGACGAAACAGGCCAGCGTATTGGATCGAAGAATCGTTTTTTTCACTCATATTTGCGTCGTGTTCGCTGCGCTGTTCATTCAGTAATCCCGGGTGCTGACCGCCAGCACAATAGCCTGACATGCACTATGCTCAGTAGTGTTGCGGATAAAAACACCTGAGGATTTTATGAAGCACTATAGAAAGATTTTATCAGCATTCGCCATCGCGGTCTTATCTTGTTCGGTTAGCGCAAAACCCTTATTCGTTGAAGGAAGATCATTAGGCATGGGCAATGTTCGAGTCGCCACGGCAGATATTGCGACAGCGCCCTTTGCTAACCCGGGAATGCTCGCCTTTCAGAGGAGCCGAGATGATTTTTCTTTACTGATCGGCGTCGGCGCTTTTCTGATGGATCCGGATGGAGTCGTCGACAAGGTTGATGAATACCAGACGGCATTTAACAGCTTTCACGCAGATCCTATAAACAACATTGACGATGGCAATCGAGCCCTCGCCATCGCTCAGTCGTTGGAAGGTGATATTCTTGCACCGGACGTAGCGGTTTTGCTTTCAACGGGTTTTTCCGGCGAAAAATGGGCATTCGCGTTCAGTGCGCGCGCAGATGCAGTGGCGGCAGGTACCGTGACTAATATCTCGCAAACGGTGACCGAGCTGTTGGATCCGTCAAAGAACATACTGGAGCTGGAAGGTATTTTTAAGAGCGAGCTTGGCGCATCGCTGGCCAGGAACTTTCAGGTGTTCGGGCAGAAAATTGCGATCGGTATCACACCAAAGTACGTCCAGGTGGACAATATCCACGTGAGTGAGTCGATCTCGACAATCGATACCGACATCGGAAGTCTGATCGATGATTCTAAGAAAGATCTGGGTGATTACACCACCTTTGATCTCGGACTTGTCATGGGTTTGACTAAACACACCCAAATCGGTCTGCTGGCAACAAACCTGGTGTCACAAAAATTCAACTATATTAATGCGAATGGAACTCCAGTTACATTATCGTTCGATACCCAAGCTCGATTGGGTATTGCTTACCGCAGTAATGTTGTGACCTTGGGGGCTGACCTCGATCTTATTGAGAACGATGCCGTGTTTACCAGCCAAAATTTTCAGGCATTGAAAGCACAATATGCATCTGCTGGCGGCGAGTTCAATATCTATGATTTCGTGCAATTGCGGTTGGGTGTTCAGAAGAATATCGCTGACGGCATTTCCGATGCGGCAAAGGAGAATATGTACACCGCCGGTATTGGCTTCTGGTTGGGATTCAACCTCGATCTGGCCGTTGTGTCACAGAACGATTCGCTCGGCGGGTTTTTACAAGCTGGATTTAGATTTTAGACGCAAAGACCCGCCTGAACCGTGTAACGTGGTCGAATAATACACCGTACTTTTATCATCCGACTTACCCTGCAATAAGCAAACGCTTG
>JAAUYJ010015322.1_pt1 | contig 10849 bp, 15 predicted proteins | sample 7278031 | NCBI WGS metagenome assembly JAAUYJ01 (sample SAMN14350222, study PRJNA611818) | marine sediment metagenome | isolation source: surface marine sediment (1.8m) | place: French Polynesia: Moorea | collected 2018-08 | reverse complement strand
GATGAGCTTTCCTCCCTTTCCTCCAACTGGGAGGGTTGAGGGGATGGAAGCTTCTTTGGTGCGCGGCACAGGCTGAGATAAGTCTGGTTCAAAGCTTCGGAAAAAGGGGAAAGAGAAGGGAAAGCAGGGTTTGAAATTGGAAATGCCGTATGAACGCGGAGGAGAAAGGAATTGTGGAGGGGTTCCCCTCTGGGTTGTTCCCCTTACCAGACAGTTGACAAAATGGGAAAAGTGAAGTTTGAAAACGGTTTTGGGAAAACGGTCTTCCGTATTTCCTTGCAGTCAGCTCCAATATTTACCCCGGAAACGAAATATGCGTCGTAGTAGCCTCTGGTGGCGCAGCGGAACAGGGATCAGGAAAGTCTTCCTCGCCCCCCTTCCGTCCTCCTCCTCGTTCTTCGTCTCCCAAAACGCCCCCTGACAAGTTTCACAAAACTTTTTTTGAACGGACGTGCTTGGGGAAGAGCGAGGAGGGGGAGGACACCAAACACGAGCCGCCTGAGGGGGGATCCCTTTCCTCGAGACCCCCCCCACCATGAGTGTTGCTCTGGCCTGCCTTGGGCAAACATTTTCGACACAAAACTTTGCCGCCCCTCCCACTCCTTCTTCTTTTGGGAATAAAATTCAACAATTTACTATGATCATAGGGAGTATAAACCACACATTTTTCCAACTTACAGTATTATTTTACTAAGAATATTTCCAACGTATATAAAGATTGCATGATTTTACCAGGCAAAGAAAAAAAGGATAGGCTTGATCCATATCACCTTTCTGTGCCAGGATCAATCTTTTTCTTCTTATTTCCGTTTCTTCTCTAATCGGGATCTTTCTTGCTTTGCTTTCTGAATTATTAAACACAGGAAATGTGAGCCTGTTGAGGAACAAAGTGGCTCAGTTGGCAACTTTTTTGCAACGAGTGAGTAAAAAGATTGTTCAGCTATTTTGCTCCACTTTGCTCCCAAAAAAGAAATACAACTATACCTTGAAATCCTCGCTGAATTTGTTTAGAGCAGCTCATTAATACAGATACCGTATAAACCTAGTTAGATTCCAAACCCTGAAGCTGTGATATTAAAATGGACTCTCAGGCGGAGTAGGCTTAGCTTGCTTTTTTTGCATTGTCTTTCTTCCATTCATATGTGGAACAGACAGAACAGACTTTTCGTTTCGACTTGACAAAAAGATCCATTTCCAGCAAGGGGGGGAGGTCATCGCGTGACCCTACTGTAGAATCCGGAAGGAGACAAATCCCTCTTTCGATCGGAAAAGTATCGGAGAAAAGAGGGGAGTGAAAGGCAAGCTAGGCTTAGCTAGCTACGGATGGAGGTCACGAAACTACCCACGTAAAATCCCGGCAGTCCAATAGCCCCCCTCTCTCGGAAGTGTCAATATTTGATTCCCGGTACCGTAAAAGCCAGTTCAATTTCGGGACATCAACGGAGGGATAGCCCTTCGACCATGGTGGCTTTTAAACGCCGGCCAAGGCAGTGATTGACGGGACCTTTGAAGACTGTGGCAGTGGATGCAGCGACCGAATTGCATCTTCTCTCCCCCGATCCGAAAGTGCATCAAAGCCGTCCCCGCTCGTTCCTCCTCCTCTCGCGACTTTCCAATTTCGTTGAACAAACTTTTAAGCCGGAATTTTCGCGTCCCTTTCCTTCTGCGTTTCCCTTGAATCCTCCGCCACCACAGCCTCCCCTCCCCTCCGTCTCACTTCCTTCCTCTATCGCTCGCTCGCTAGCTCGTCACGGCCCATTTAGCCTCCCGCTTGGGGGATATAGGATGGAAGGGGGGACCCAAAAGTGCAGCACCGCGAAACCAGCCCAGGAAATGGGTTTAGCCGACGAAGGAAAGCAGAAATGTTGGCTCTATCTGGGATTCGCCGAAAGCTTAAAAAATACAAAAAAAACCCTCTTTTTAAGAAGCAAACGTTCGTTTCTATTCTGCGGGTGACTCTTTTTACACGACAGGACGGTTTTTGAACGTACCTACATTACTTAGGTCTGTCTGGTGGAGAGGTAAGAGGAGGGGGAAGACAGTGGCATTTATTAAAGACCTTTTCTTCCGCCGTCTCCACCCCGCGGAACGAATACCAAGTAGGAACTGTGAGAGAAGGGAAATGAGAGAAAGGCGCGAGAGAGAAGGTTGGAGAGAGGAAGGCTGACTTTTTCGAGCACGTTTAGTCTCCCCTTTGTAGGAAGACCCTCCTCCTTCCTCCCTTTTCTTTTCCTGCATGTAAAAGACTTCAAAATGAAAGGGAAGAAGAGTAAAAGGAGGAGAGAAGGGTGGAGGGCGGGAGGCTTTCTAAAGAAGAGGGAAGGAAGGAACCTTGGGGTCTGTGTGCATGGAGGAAGAAGAAAGGGGGGGGGAGCCCTCCTCCTGCGCTGTCATTGAAATATTCCCCTCGCTTAATTTTAGAAAGCTTTCCCCTCCCCTGGCCCACACTTCTTGGAAGGTTTCCCCCTTCTCACTATTCTTCCTGCCTCTCCCCATTTTCAGAAGACTCATTACGCTTCCCTTCTTTTCACTGCCCCTGTGCTTAGTTGAGTCCGGCGGAATCCCTCGGAAAAGAGGAGTCCGGAATGTAATACCCAAGAGCTCTGACCGTCCGCCCGAGCTTCATCTTCTTTTAGGGACCACCTCGCACCCCCACTAGTCGACATACTTCCTCGTAACAGGCAAATCCTCTTGCTCTTTCTTCTTTCTCACCAGCCCCAGTGCCTTCTTCCTCCCCTTTGGTGGTGGTGGGTGGTAATCCCTTTTTCCCTCTTCCCCCCTCCGGCCGCGATAAGACATTCCCATTGCGTTAAAGTAGGTGCTAAAAGGGCGAGCGGATGAGGCGCCAGCCTTCTTCTTCGTCTTGCTTCCTTGGGGGATCTTACTTCTCGCTCGAGTTCAGAAACCTTTCCTTCTCTTCCACCGTACGGAGCATGAGAGAGGAAACAAGAAATTTTTTTCGAGGCAACGAAAGATGTTTCTCTTCCCTCTCTGCGTTTTTCCCCTTGGGGTGAGACGCAGCAATAAAGATGCGGAGAAAGGGAGGAGAAGCCTCAAAAGATGGGGAAAGGGAAAGGCGGCAGCATCAAAGGGGCTGGAGAAGAAGCCTTTCGGAGGCTGCGCCGGAGCGATAATAGAAAGTTATTGGCGACACTCTTCGTTCAATACCCCCTTTTCCTCTCACCGTCCTTTCTGTCCCATTTTCTCGGTCGCAGTCGTCGTGCGACTTTGCCGAGTCATTCTTAAAGAATATTTTCCACTAATTTTTCAGACTGGAGGAACTTTGTTGGGAAGAAATTTTTCGAAAATTGAACGTACGTGACATTTCGGGACTGAATGAAAGAAACATTATGCAAGCAAAGTTTTGGTCTACATCCTCTCTACTTGCCTATCTGTTTTAGTTCTTTAGATGGGTCGTGGGACGGTGTCACGCGTCTCTCCTCTCCCACCACCCCCGTAAGCAGGCAGCAGCCTTGGCAACTTCTCCCTCGTCTTCCGCCCTCCCTTTCATCCCAATCCTTTCAGAGTCTCCTCCGCCGCCCACCCCCCACGACCAGTCCTTCCCCCCGCCTTCCCACCACCACCCTTCCCTACTCTTCCCCTATCGTATCGCGGCGGCCGCCACCAGCCCACACACATGCAACGAGGAAAAGAGAGAGAGAGACCTTCCAGCGACAGGGCGGTCGGGATTCTTGTCAGGACGACACCTCTCGCTCTGCCCCCTTCAACGCAACTCTATGGGGCTCCCTGTAGATTCAGGGGACGGAAGGGGTCTCTAATGGATTTGGCTCAGCTGGCTGGCGGAGTGAGGGAAAGGGGGGAGACGAAGACGGCGAATGGAGAGGGAGGGAGACTTTGCTCTTTGGGCGATATCGGGGGGCGCCGCCGCGGATGGAAGTGGTACACTGGCACACACAAGAGAGAGAAGGAGGAGAAGGGGGGTATTACAGCTTCCATTAAGGCATTAGCCTCGACACCCCTGGGTGCCCTCCCTCCTTCCTCTTTTTCTTGCGCCAAGGCTTATACCAAAAAAACCAAAGCCCCCCTTCTTCCCCCTTCCCAAAGCCGTTCAGCAAAGCAAGCAACACAGGGATATGTTTTTACTCCCCCTTCTTTTCTTTTCAGCCCCCTCATGAAATCCCCCTCTTTCCCTCATCGCCTCGATCCCCTCCCGATAACTTATCTCTCTTTGATGGCCCCCGATCGCCCGGCCATTTCTCAAACCTCTTTCGTCGCTCTCTCTCTCGCTCTCTTTCGGTGGTCGAGTGTCTCTCCACTGCAACCGAAGCGAAGGGGGCTAATTTGTCGCGGGGGAGGGAGCAGGGGCGGAGGGAGTGGAGTGGGAGGGGAAAGCATGAATATTTGATAGCCTCCGATCGGGCTGTGCACACACACACACACAACATTTTCCCCACATATGTCGCACAGAGGAAAATATTCACGCAACACTTGCAGCTATTCTCGTGCGTACGGTACTTCCGTTGATCCATCTACGTAGAGGTGTACTCTGGGTGAGTGTGGGTACGTGGGGTGCCAAAGTCTCGAGTTCTGTTTTCCCGAGAGTGTCCCCCACTCCACCTCCTACTACTCTCCTCCCTGCTGGCAATCGAAGGGAATGTTTGGCAGGGGGGAGGGGAGAAAGAGACCGGAGGCCAATTAGGGCGACAAGACGGAGAAGAAGAAGAGGAAGGAGGAAGGAGAAGAAAAGTTTTTTACCCCCTGCGAGCTGGCTCGCTCAGTCCTTAAGGGACAAAGAAGAAAGTCAGTCGCGGAGCAGCTAGGAAAAGAGAAAAAAGTTTCCTTTTTGCTCTTTGCCGTCTCTCTTTTTTCCCTTTTCTTCTCTCTCTACTTCCTCCTTCTTCCGATTTGGCAGATGGGTCTCTTGTTTTCGTTAGTGCTTTCGAGGTACAGATAGTAGAGGTCCTCCTTCCCTTTTAGCGCCCCCTATCTTTTTTTTGCTTTCAGCCAGCAGATTTTCCCTTCTCTACAGAGAAATGGTGGCGGTGGGGTTGGACGGCGGGGGCGAAACCGGATCCGATGGCAGAGAAATTAAGCAAACACACTCAGGACTGTTCAAACAGAAAAAGCAGAGAGGAAGGGAAGAGCTTTCTACTGTACGTAGTTCGGCAACCCCTTACCCCCCTCACCCTTTCATTTCTCATGCAGATGGGAGGGGCAGCAGAGAGTTTCTCCCCCTCCAATCTTTATGCCATTATAATATCTGTCAGTCTATCTGTCTTGCTTTCTCTCTTTTTTTGGCGCAGGTGCTGCGTGCGGTCGCGTGATTGGCACCAATAACCGAGCCAGCAGTCGGGATTGCCTCCCACGGCTGATCGACCCTCCTTCCGTCGCCCTGTCAAATATTAACGCTACAGTAAATGTGATTCCGTCATTCTTCTCAGGTTGCACAATATCTTTTTTTATTTTATTTTAGAAACGTCTTTCTCTTCGCTTGAAATGGTAGTTCGATGACAGGACAGGAAATTAAACTTTTCCCCTCTCCGTATACCATATCTCCCGAGCCAGGAAGATAGATACGTCATGCAAAGCGCGGAAAACTTTTACGCTTCCTCTCCTGGGAGGGGAAAGAAGAAGGGGCGAATGTAAACTTTGCGCCTCTGCAAGAAGAGAGAAACAAAGAAGCAGCCAAAGAGCTTCTTTCTTCGCCTTTCCCCGTCCTCCTCTGGCACCAAGTGTTGCTAACGCCTCCCTCCCCCTTCATTTTGCCCAACCCTCCCTCGCTCTTTATTGCAGGCTCTTTCCTCTTTCCCCCTCCCGTCCCACTGCTCTGCTAGGACGCAACACAAGGCTGCATCTGTGACTGACAGAAAGCAATCTTCCACTCCTCCTCCCCTCCCGTCTTCTTTCCGGCACGCCCAACATTTTCTGTTCTCGGCGCACCACGCCCGATGCTCCTACGTAGAACAGAAGGCAACATTCACCGAAAGCTTTAGCAGGCAAATTTAAAAGGCACATTTCTCTGTTAACAATATTCTCGCAAAAACAAAGGTTTTCTGTTTTTTCCGTTTCTTACACTTTCCTTGTGTGGGCACTCTTGAGATCCCCTCTCGCTCAGCCATCAGAGTTTACGAGGGGCCATACCCTCCTCTAATTGGGTTTTCGCCGTTCCCTCCTCCCTCCCACTTCCTCCTGAGTAATTGGAGCATTGGACGACGACGACCGAGCTAGAGGAGGTCTTGCTTCCCCTTGCCGAAAGCAAGCACTCCCCCCCAAACCCCCAAAAAAGGACCTTTTCTGGAGGTGACAGTTATGTGGATCTGGAAACAAGGGCCAGAAAAGGAGGAAAAAATAATGGAAGGTCCAAAGCTTGTTTTGAGTATGGACAGAACACAGGCGAAATAAGTATCGATCGCTAAACTCTGCTGGGGCGGAGGAGGAGGCGTCAGAGTGCATCATGGGAAGGCGCCAGCTGTGTCGGATGGTAGAGACGCCAATGGAAGAAGATTCGGCAATTTTTATTTTCTCTTTTTCTCTGCATTTTGCAACATTTAGCTATCATTTACTTCTAACGTCCAAAGAAAGACTTTCAAGGGAATAGGATTGTGACCGGTCGAAACATTTTTGCTTCTCCGCACACCCACGACTTTTTTTCTTTGCGAGCTTTTCCGAAAGCGCTTTTCTCCTTTTGTCTTTTCTCCCTCCCCCCTCTCTTTCCTTCTGTTTGGCGTCGTAAAAGTCCCATCTGCGCATTTCTCCCCCTCCCCCTCTTCCTCCTCTTTCGATCCCTATACCAAACGCAGCAACAGAGAGGGGAGGGGGGATATGGGCGCTATCGACCCGACCAAAGGACGACGAACGGAGGAGGGGAAGACCAATAACGCTCGGCGCACATAATGCTATTTCCCTCCCCCCAACTAACCCTCCCCTTTCTATTTTCCATTTTCCGTCTCCCTGCTCCCGAATGAATATTTGCGGAGGGGGGAGAATGCAGAAGTATATGGCAAAAAGGAGGAGGAGAAAGGAGGCCAATTTTCTCCCCTTTGGAGTAGGAAAACGGGACTCCTGTGCTTTTCTCTCCCATGTCCCTCTTCTCTCGACGTTTCCTGAGTGACTTCCTGCTCAAGAGAGCTACGGATGGGGGAAAGAGGGAGAACAAACCCTTGTTCCTAATTGGGTTTTCGCTCCACTGGTCCTCCAAGATCCCCTCCTCCTCCTCCTCTCTTTTCTTCTTCCTGTCCCTCTTTCTCTTCTTCCGAAGACGAGGAGGATCTGGAGCAGACATCCGTCCTCCTTCCACTAGAGTTAGAGGAATCAACAAAGGTTTCAAAAACACATACCAATTTTTGCACTGAACATATTTTACATGCTACAGTACGGTATAGACAACGTCTTAGGGGTATCTTTCTCAACTGGCGAAATCAATACTTTTTTCCTTTCGTTGTCTCCTTTCTCTCTGCTCCTCCGCTCGACTGAATTTTCCCCTTATACGGCATGTCCTACTCCCAAGATGTCTTTCCTGCGCTCTTGAAAAGGCCAGGCCAAAAAAGTAAATGTTACGCTGTCATTTCAGTGCCCTAAAGAGAAGACTTTACTCTTTTGCTTGAAAGGATCCCTTATACTTAAATGTTCTCAAAATGCCACTGGAACGGGAAATGACATCTTAGCATTTGCTCTTCCCCTCTCTCGAATCAAGCGACATCAGGTGAGTGCCATATAAGATACTGAAACAAGGGACATGAACACATTATACATCCTAAATTTTGGACCTCTTGGGTATTTATACGGAACTCTGCAACGACTCTTATCTACATTTACATATCTTGTGTTCTCCTCCATCCCCTATTTCCACCCATTCCCCCTTTAAAAATCAATTTCAGCCCTTTCTCTCCTCCTTCTGCCGGTGGATTTATGCCATCCAAAGAGCCACCCTTCCTCCCTCTTTTCCGATGTTCCAATTTGGGAAGCTCGCTCCCCCTTTCTACCAAGCTACTACGCAGGCGGGAGGGAAGTGAGGCCATCCCTCATCCTCCTTGCTCTCGTGCGCCCGCCTTGCGTATATATTGGGTCTGACACTTATTGCCCATACATCTTCAGGAATTTGCTCGTTCCGGAAAAACAGGCAAAAAGAAAGGGGAGAGGAAAGGGCTCTCCTTCAGCTGGGATATGGAGCAGGGTGGAACACAATATTCCTCCACACTTGCGCCCGCCAGGGCATGAAATTGACTTTTCAAAAATAGAATGGCTTTCAGTTTGAATATGTTTGGGGCAGAGAGAAGAGAATGTGGCAGTTTTGGTATTCAGACGTGCCAATAGGGCCAACCCCGATGCTATACATGCATGTATATATACTTCACAAATTGCCTTGCCGAGAACTTATTTCTCTTTCCCAAAAAATAGAAAGTCATTCTTTCTCCTCTTTTGATATATTGGTCCACTTTCTCCCTTCCCTTTTTCAGCGGTTTTTTTCTCCCTTTCCCTCCTGGCGCGTGTCACCCTCCATCCCCTTCTTTCCTTCTTCTCCATCCTTTTCCCCGCAGGAGGTAGAAGGAGAGGAAGAAGACGAGAAATCCCATTGAGGCTCACTGAGTCCTCTCTGCTGGAGCCACACAGTGCACCAGTCGTCGGTCGGTCGGTCGGTCTGTCCGCAGGGGAAATATGGCTCAATGTTATTGCAACGAGGAAAGATGAGGATTCCCCTCTTCGGAGCCAAACACGTCCTCTCCTCTCACATCCTTTCTTGCTGAACACAGAGTGGCCAACTAAAGCAAAACAAATTTAAAATGTGCCCTCTTTTTTTGTAACTGTTACAACATGCATCGGTATCTCCTACATATTTGTATCTTGACAAGAAGTTTCGATCGTTTCGTGGTTGTCTTCATTGCTCCCGAATACAATACTTTCAAGCAATCATATTTCTATACAGTGGACAAATCAATGTTAAATTCACCCGGTACTCTTCACGCTGCCAGCGGAGGAGGAGGATCGGAACGTCGCTAGGGATGGTTGTTAAGGGAGGGAAAAGGAGGGAGAAAGCACCCTTCCCCTCCTCCATCGCAGAGAGGAGGAGCTGTGACATCCCTCCTCCGTTCCTTCCTTCTCTTCGTCGTTGCCTGCGGCTAAGCTCACATCCAATATCTGGGGGATGACGACGACGTCGAGTGTGGAGAGAGAGGATGGGGAGGGAGGAACAACAGCCGGTTCGTTCTCGCTCAGTTCTCGGTAATGGCTTTGTTGCTCGCTGTCTCCTCTCCGTCAGTAGTGCAACCCTGCTGTGTCTCTCTCTCTCGAGATCTGGAGACAAAGGAGAAATGCTCTTTTTCAGTCTCTCTCTATTTTTTGTTCATTCCCTATCCGTTTTTTCCCTCTTTGGATGTTTAACATGCAACAGCCAGGAGGCATCACGTTGCTCTTCTCTTCACAAAAAGCTTTCTCTAGCTATCTGCGTTTCCTCCCATAAATGCGAGGGAAGACTCTAACCATGCCATCAGAGCGGTGGGAAGGGGAGCAGCAGTGGCTCAACTTAAATAAAATACTTTTGACGATCGATCCCCTCCAGGAGGAAGGGGGAGAGGAAGTTTCGGCAAGAGGGGAAGGGGAAGGGGACCCACTTTGAAGAGGAGGATGGGCCGCCGCCAACAGGGGAGGGGGGGAAGAGTGAGACAGAATGGAGGCAGCCAGCAGCAGCTGCTGCGCAAAAAAAGATACACAGAAGGGGGTTCCTCCCTCTCTCTTCCAACCCTCTTTCCCTGCCACAAATATTTGTCTCCGCCCGAGCGAGACAAGACCCTTCTTCTTCTTCTTTCCTCGATCCCAGGGGAGGGAAGAAATATGAGGATGAATCGTCTCTTCCTCCCTCCCTCCGACCGTCCGACCGTATACATATCCTCCACCAGCCTATCGTGACAAGCAGCATCTTTTTTCCCGAAAAAGGGTTTTTTCTCCGTAAAACTGAAAAAAGGCAAAGGGATAATCGTGGGACGATGGCCCCAAGAAAATGAGCGGGTGATGTCCTGTTTATGAGGAAAGGGGGGTGGAAGGAGAAGCTAGATCGAGGGAGGGGGAATGAGGAAAAAAGAGCGCTGAGCGAGCGTCCTAAAAAAGGAGGGGAACGGCGTTCTCTCTAGGATGTTGGTAGCCGCAGACCCCGAGTTTATGGCTTATTGTTGTTTCATCTCGCTCCCTTCTTGCTCTGCACCATATACAGAAAGCAGAATAGGCACAATTCTTGCAATTTCCCCTTTTTGAACATCTTCTATTCGAGTTTGACTATAGCAAGAGAAAATTGTGCAAAAGGCAAACTGTGAATCATTGTGTTTCGCGTCGTTATTGTGGTCTATGTGCGCGTCGCCCCCGTCCCGTGGGAGTGCAAGACGATGGGAAAAGGAAGGAAGGAGGTAGATGGAGCAAAAACCCGCGGGAAGGAAGAAGGGTAAGGAAGAAAAGGAGGGGAGGCTTTTGGCTGTGCCGTGAGCTTCAAACGAACAAATTATGCAAATGCCGGGCGCAGCTAATGGCCCTACTATTTGCAGTTATGGCTCTGGGAGGAGAGAGGAGGGGAAAGGGAGGATGCCAGCGACTACTGCCATCGAGTTGAGCTTGCTCTCTGATGCTGGTGGCGGTGCCCGAAACAAGCTGGGTGGAGTTTTCGGAGGAGGCGAAATGGTTTCTCTCTCCCTCCACCACTTTCCACTTTCAGTACCGCTATAGGTCTTCTGGGAGGAGGTGGAGAGTGGGAGGCTTCCTCTCCCTTTTCTTTCCTTAGGTTGAGATGGAGAGATTTTTTTTTAGAGCTGAGAGGAAAAGAACCACTTCTTCTCCCTCTTTCCGATGCCTCCCACAGCGAGGTTGATGAAAGAAGCCCCCCAGGCGAGCCAACGGAGGAGGGGAG
>JAAUYJ010167922.1_pt1 | contig 10852 bp, 5 predicted proteins | sample 7278031 | NCBI WGS metagenome assembly JAAUYJ01 (sample SAMN14350222, study PRJNA611818) | marine sediment metagenome | isolation source: surface marine sediment (1.8m) | place: French Polynesia: Moorea | collected 2018-08 | reverse complement strand
GGATCAGTTCGACGATCTGTCCCGGCTGCCCGAAAGGTGGTCATCCAGCTGAACGACACCCATCCGGCGCTGGCGATCCCTGAGATGATGCGCATCCTGATCGACGAGAAGGAGCTACCCTGGGAAACCGCCTGGGACATCGTCTCCAAGGTCTTCCGCTACACGAACCACACCCTCCTGCCCGAGGCCCTCGAGACCTGGCCGATCGCCCTGCTCGAGCGCGTCCTGCCCCGGCATCTCGAGATCATCTTCGACATCAACCTCGAGTTCTTGGAGGAGGTGAGACGCAAGTTTCCCGGCAATCCGGCCGTTATCGCCCGCCTTTCCCTGGTGGACGACAGCGGGCGGAGCATCCGCATGGCCCATCTGGCGATTGTCGCCAGCTCGAAAGTCAACGGTGTCGCGGAGCTCCATACGCGGCTCCTCAAGTCTACCGTGTTCCACGACTTTCATGAGATGTGGCCGGACAAACTGATCAACGTCACCAACGGGATAACCCCGCGGCGCTGGTTGCTTCAGGCCAACCCCCGGCTGTCCGCCCTGATCACCGAAGCCATCGGTGACGGCTGGATGCGCGATCTGGAGAAGCTCAAGGACCTCGAAGCGCTGGCCGGCGATCACGGTTTTCAAGACCGCTTCGCTGAGATCAAGCAGGCCAACAAACAGCGGGTGTCGGGAATGAGCTCGCTGTGTCTGGCAACGCCGCTCGATACGGACACCCTGTTCGACGTTCAGGTAAAGCGGATCCACGAGTACAAGCGCCAGCTGCTCAATGCGCTGCATGTGATCGACCTCTACAACCGGATGCGGGGCGACGGGGGAGACGAGATCGAGCCTCGAACGGTGATCATCGGAGGCAAGGCAGCTTCCAGTTACTTCATGGCGAAGCTGATCATTCGCTTCATCAACGACATCGCCAAGATCATCAATCAGGATCCCGCGGTGGGCGACCGGCTAAAATTGGTTTTTGTCCCCAACTACAACGTGTCGGTGGCCGAAATCCTTATCCCGGGCGCCGATCTTTCCGAGCAGATTTCGACCGCCGGAACCGAGGCGTCGGGCACCGGCAACATGAAGCTCGCCCTGAACGGCGCGCTGACCATCGGCACTTTGGACGGCGCCAACATCGAGATCCGCGATGCGGTGGGGGATGACAACATCTTCATCTTCGGCATGACCGCCGATCAGGTGCAGGACGCGCGGCATGGCGGCTACGTGCCGTGGCGTCACTATCACGCCGACCCCGCGCTCAAACAGGTTCTCGACATGATCAACGAGGGATTCTTCACCCCGGAGCAACCCGACCGCTACAAGGGCATCTTCGAGGCCCTCTTGCCCTGCGGCGATCACTACATGCTGCTGGCCGACTTCCGCTCCTACGTGGACACCCAGGACAAGGTGGCAAGGCTCTATCGCAACCGCCGCAAGTGGTTGAAGAAGTCCATCATCAACGTCGCGAACATGGGCGGCTTCTCGAGCGATCGCACGATCCAATCCTATGCTCGCGATGTCTGGCAGGTGAGGCCGGAAATCGTTTAGGGGCTCGGCCCGCGACCGCTTCAGCGGCCCTCGAGCTTCATGGCCCGGGCGGTGAGGGCCAGGCCCGGATGTGCCGCCAGGTCTTCCACTCCGACGTCCTGGCGTCGTCTCCAGTTTGGATGCTCGTCGACCGTTCCGGGCAAGTTCAATTGTCCGGTCGCCAGGATCACATCGTCCAGATTGACTGCCATGAGGCCCGCCGGGCTACGGGCCAGGAAACGGTGGATCGCCGCGACCAGAGCCATGGCCTGAGCGTCGTCGATCAGCCCGCTGTCGTCGATCCCGGCCGGGCACAGGCCCTGATCCTCGAGCGCGGCGAGGATCAGGCGGCGATCTTCGGCCCGCGCGACCCTGGCGTCTTCCAGGCTTTCCTGTCCGGGAGGCAGCAGGCCCAGGTCGCTGCGGGCCTCTAGGTCCTCCCCCTTCCAGAAGCCCAGAATGGTCGGCAAATCGTGGGTGGTCGGCGTGGTCAGGGCCAAGCGGGGATAGTCTTGCGGGCGCTTGTAGAGGCCATCCGGCCAGCGCTCGAACCTGAGCAGCCGGTAAGAGAGAATGCCATTCGACTCCATGCGTTCCCTGAAGCCGTCGGGAACCGTGCCCAGATCCTCGCCCACGACCAGGCACCGGCTGCGCCAGCTCTCCATGACCGTGATGGCCACCAAATCGTCCATCGGGTAGCGCACGTAGGCGGATTGCTCGGCATCGCCACCGGGTGGAATCCAATAGAGATGCATCAGGGACATCACATGGTCGATCCGCAGCGCGCCCGCCTGGCGCATGTTCGCGCGGAGCGTCTCGAGGAACGGCCGATAGCCTGCCCGGCGCAGGGCCAGGGGATTGGGCGGGGGCGCCCCCCAGTCCTGACCTTTCGGATTGAAAGAGTCGGGCGGCGCCCCGAAACGCGCGCCGATGGCCAAGGTATCTTGATCCGCCCAGGCATCGGACCCGGCGGGCGCCACACCGACCGCCATGTCGCGGTAGAGCCCGATGCCGAGGCCGTTGTCCCGACAGGCTCGCGCCGCATCGGCAAGCTGCAGCTCGGCCTGCCACTGGCACCACGCGTGAAAGCGGACGCGGTGCGCGCGCTGAGCGCCGTGGCGGGCGACTTCCAGGGACCTCGGATCGCGCAGCGACGACGGCCATTGGCTCCAGGCCTGATCCGGAAACTCCTCCTGAATCGACTGGAAAGTCGCGAATCTCTCCAGCGCTTCTCCCTCACGCGCCGCGAAGGCGGTGAAGTCGTCTTGGCCTTGGCCGGTGGTCTCGAAATGGGCGAACAGCGCTTCCAGCACTGGCTGTAGAACCGCCCAGGTGGCGCCGTAATCGATCAGGTCCGCCTCGCGGCGTCGTTCCAGCCCCGATCGGCCCAAGGAGTCGCGCGCAGCGGCGCAGTCATCGAAGCCGACGATACCGCTCGGGTCCAGATAGAGAGGATTGAGGAATCGCCGGCTTGACGGAAAGTACGGGCTGGCCTGGTCCGGCCAATGGGGGAACAAGGCATGCAGGGGATTGAGCCCGATGAATTGCGCGCCTTGACGTCCCAGCGCTTCGGCCAGCGGTGGCAGATGCCGGAAGCCGCCAACGCCCATGTCGGCTTCGCTTCGGACCTGATAGAGGTGGGTGGCGATCCCCCAGCTTCGGGTGCCGTCTCCGATGCCGGGCGGCAGATAGGCCCGTTCGGGGGCGGCGATCAGGGCCGCGTCATCGGTCCCATTCAATGACGTGACGGACAGACTGTGCTGCCCGGGCGGCAGGTCCGCCGACAGGGGCAGTCGGGCCATGCGCACGTCTCGGCCGTGCAGACTTCCGCGCGTCAGTTCCGGCAAGTCGGCGCAGCTCTGCCGCCCTTCGCGGTGGCTTCCATCCTCGGCGTGAATCATCCAGACGAGGTCGGTGTCGGTCCAGTCGCAGGGCAGCCAGACGGGAACGGTCGGGCGGCTTCGGCCGGAAACGCGGCAAGTCACGCAGGCGGCGACGACCCTGCCCCATGACTCCTGCGCCAGTTGCTCCAGGCTGTCTTGGATCGCTGCCCTGCCGTCGGCCGGGTAGCCGAGGGCGGCTAGAATCGTCCGCTTCGCATCATCCCCGGTGTCGTGCCGAGTCCCGAAAATGTCCCAGTACCCGGGTTCGATCCCGGCAAGCTCGGCAAGTCGGTCCAGGGGGCGATCCGAAGCTATCGCTGGCGTCCCCCTTCGAACACCATCAAGGTGCGATCGCGCAGCGACAGTGTCTCGCCCACGGCGAGCGTGTCGTCCTCGACCGTCAGCCCATCGGGCGCGCTGGTGTGCAAGAGTGTGCGCCAGGACGCCGTCCCGGCGAGATGGGGCATGAGGAAAGGTACGGGCTCGGGCCCCGCATTGATCACGATCAGGATCGGCGGCCGTCCCTCGTTGCCTTCGATCAGGGCGCCCACGCAATGGGCCTCGGGGCCGTGCCAATCGGGCTCGTCCATCTCGTGACCGGCGGGGGAGTGCCAGGCGATGTCCTTGACGCCGTCGGGGGACGTCGCGCCGGTGAAGAAGGTCTGGCGGCGGAGCTCGGGCCGCTCGCGCCGCAACTTGATCACATTGGCGCAAAAACTCAGAAAGCTGGTGTCGTCTTCCGGGCCGGGCCACGCCAGCCAGGTCGTGTCGTTGTCCTGGCAATAGGCGTTGTTGTTGCCGCTCTGAGTATGCTCGAACTCATCGCCGGCCAGCATCATCGGGACACCCTGGGATAGCATGAGAGAGGCGAACAAGGCGCGTTTGCGCCGGGCCCTCAGCTCGAGAACGGTCTCATCGTCGGTGTCGCCCTCCTGGCCCCCATTGCTGCTGTAGTTCTCGCTATGGCCGTCGCGGTTCTGCTCTCCGTTGGCCTCGTTGTGCTTCCGCTCGTAGCTGACCAGATCTGTCAGCGTGAAGCCGTCGTGGGCCGTGACGAAGTTGATGCTGGCCAGCGGGCCGCGGCTGTGGAAAAGGTCGGACGATCCGGTCATGCGCAGGGCGAGCTCGCCGAGCATGTCGTCGTCTCCGCGCCAGGTCCGGCGCAGGCTGTCCCGGTAACGGTCATTCCACTCCGCCCAGCCCGGGGGGAAGCCGCCCAGCCTGTAGCCGTCCTCGCCGAGATCCCAGGGTTCGGCGATCAGCTTGGCGTCGGCGAGGACTGGATCCTCGGCGACGGCGGCCAGGAAGGGCGCTTCGGGGTCGAAGTCGCGCCCGTTGCGCGCGAGGGTGGTCGCGAGGTCGAAGCGGAACCCGTCGACGCCCATTTCGGCGACCCAGTAGCGCAGGCTGTCCATGACCAGCTGCAACACGCGCGGGTGGGTCAGATCCAAGGTGTTGCCGCATCCCGAATCGTTGAGGTAGCTGTCCGCACGGTCGGGGTCCAGGCGGTAGTACTGCGTGTTGTCGAGTCCTCGGAACGACAGCAGGGGGCCCATCTCGTCGCCCTCGGCCGTGTGGTTGAAGACCACGTCCATGACGACCTCCAGGCCCGCCGCATGAAGCTTGGAGACCATATCGCGAAAACCCTCGCGCGGATCACGGCCCTCGGTCACCGGCAGATAGCGGGGCTCGGGCGCCATGTAGCAGTAGGGGTTGTAACCCCAATAGTTGGTGAGTCCCTTGGCGACGAGGTGGCCCTCGTCAGTGAAGGCCTGAACGGGCAGAAGTTCGACGGTTGTGACCCCCAGGGACTTCAAATGGTCGATCACCGCCGGGTGCGCGAGTCCCGCGACGGTGCCGCGGTCCGAAGCCGGCACGTCGGGATGATGCATCGTCATGCCCCGCACGTGGGCCTCGTAGATGACCGTCTCCTCCCAGGGCACGCGCGGCCGATTGGCGTCGGGGTACGCGGGCAGCGGGGCCGTGACCACGCCCTTGGGCATGAAGGGCGCGCTGTCCCGGGGGTCGGGCTGGTTCACATCCCTGTCTTCGAACACGTAGGGCAGGATCTCGGCGGCCCACTGGACCGGACCGCGCAGCAGCTTCGCGTAGGGATCGACGATCAGCTTTGCCGGATTGAAGCGGTGGCCCTCGTCGGGCGCATAAGGGCCGTGCACCCTGAGCCCGTAAAGCTGCCCCGGCGCCAGGCCGGGCACGTAGGCATGGGCGATGTCGCCGGTCCGGGCGTCGAGCGTGATCCGGTCGATTTCCCAGGCGCCCGATTCGTCGAACAGACAGACATCGACCCTTTCGCCATGGGAAGAGAAAACCGCGAAGTTCACACCCTTTCCGTCCCAGCTGGCGCCGAGCGGATCGGGTTGGCCGGGAAGGACCGTTCTGGCTTTCGGACTCTCGGCGTCCATCGTGTCATTCCTCGGGATGCAGGACCAGGGTCGCCAAGGGCGGAAGGGACAGGGAAACGGCGTAGGGATAGCCGTGCCAGCCTTCGTCTCTCTCCGCCCGGACTTCGCCCGGACCGACATCGGACCCGCCGTAGAAGACGGAGTCGGTATTGAGAATGATACGCCAGAGGCCGTCGAATGGCACCCCGACACGGTAGTCGTGCCGGACCACCGGCGTAAAGTTGCAGATAACGACGGCTACTTGCTCATCGGCGACACCTCTGCGCAGGAAGGAAAGTACGCTCTGCGCGTGATCGTGGCAGTCGATCCAGGCGAAGCCGCCCTGGTCGCAGTCCAGTTGGTGCAGGGCGGGGGTGCTTCGATAGAGCCGGTTCAGGTCCGCGACGAGCTGCTTGATGCCCTGATTTTCGGGCCGCTCGAGCAGATGCCAGTCAAGGCTGCTGTCGTGGTTCCACTCGCGCTCCTGCGCGAACTCGCCGCCCATGAACAGGAGCTTCTTTCCGGGATGGGTGAACATGAAGGCGAGATAACACCGCAAGTTGGCGTAGCGCTGCCACGTATCTCCGGGCATGCGGCCGAAGATCGATCTTTTCCCGTGGACAACCTCGTCATGGGATAGCGGGAGTATGAAGTTTTCGTTAAAGGCGTAGAGCAGGCCGAAGGTCAACTCGTTGTGGTGGTGCTTTCGGTAGACCGGATCCATGCTGATATAGCTCAGAGAATCGTGCATCCACCCCATGTTCCACTTGTAGCCGAAGCCCAGGCCGCCCAAGTACGTCGGCCGCGAGACCATGGGCCATGCGGTGGATTCCTCCGCAATGGTGAAAGCGCCGTCATGGCGGGCGTAGACCAGCTCGTTCATACGCTTCAAGAAGGCCACCGCCTCGAGGTTCTCCCGCCCGCCGTACTCGTTCGGCACCCACTCCCCCTCGCCGCGGCTGTAGTCCAGATAAAGCATCGATGCCACCGCATCCACGCGCAGACCGTCGATGTGATACTGGTCCAGCCAGAACAGGGCGTTGCCTAGGAGGTAGTTGGCGACCTCAGGTCTTCCATAGTTGTAGATCAGGGTGCCCCAGTCGACATGCCGGCCCTGGCGGGGATCGGCGTGTTCGTAGAGGCAGGTGCCGTCGAAGCGGGCAAGGCCATGCGCATCCTCGGGGAAGTGTCCGGCGACCCAGTCGACGATGACGCCGATCCCGGCCTGGTGCAGGCGATCGACGAGATGCCGGAAATCGTCGGGCGTTCCGAAGCGGCTGGTCGGTGCATAGAGCCCGATGGGCTGATAACCCCATGAGCCGTCGAAGGGGTGCTCGCTGACCGGCAGCAGCTCCACGTGCGTGAAGCCCATCTCGCTGACGTAGGGGACCAGGCGGTCGGCCAGCTCCCGGTAGGTCAGCGAGCGCTGGCCCTCCTCCGGCACCCTTTGCCAGGAGCCCAGGTGGACCTCGTAGACGGACATGGGGGCATCGACGCCGGCGCGGTGGCGCCGCTGCTCCATCCAGGCCGCATCGCCCCAGATGTAGCCGTCGAGGGACGCCACCTTCGAGGCGGTGAGCGGCGGTACCTCGGCGGCGAAGGCGTAGGGGTCCGTCTTCAGCGGCATCAGGTCGCCGTCGGGGCCCAGGACCTCGAACTTGTAGAGGGTGCCTTCGCCAAGGCCCGGAATGAAGATCTCCCAGACGCCGCAACTGGGATGGACGCGCATGGGGTGGCGCCGGCCATCCCAGTCGTTGAAATCGCCGACCACGCTGACGCGTCGGGCCGAGGGCGCCCAGACCGCGAAGTTGACCCCCGCCACGCCGTCCAGGCGGACCAGATGGGCGCCGAGCCGCCGGTAAATCTCGAGATGCGTGCCCTCCGATAGGAAATGCCTGTCCAGCTCGCCGAGGAAGGGGCTGAAACGGTAGGGATCTTCGATTTCCCAGGAATCTGAGCCGCGCGAAAGGCGCAGCCTGTAGGACTCGGGGCCGAGCTGCTGAGGCAAGTTGAGCTCGAAGAAGCCCTCGGGCCGCATCCGGGTCATGGCATGCGCTTCGCCCTCGCCGGTCACCACCGCGACCGCGTCGGCTTGCGGCAGGAAGGCCCGAATCGTCTGGGCCCTCTTGGCCTTGCCGCGCCCCCGGACGTGCGGACCGAGGACCGCGAAGGGGTCCGCATGGTCGGCCCTGAGCAGGGCGTCGATATGATGATCCAGGCCGCGTGACATGAGGAATTCTGTCCGACTAGGGCCGTCAGGCCAAGCGTGACTGCGGCGAAACTGCAGTCTGCGATTCCGCCCCCGCTCGCCGAGGAAAGGATCTGGCCGTCGGAGTTGGCTTGGCTGAGATCTTCTCGTTCGAAGCCTCAGGCTGTCATCGTTTCGCCGTCGGGGCCTTCTTGGTTGCGGCCCTCTTGGACGAGGTCTTGCGGCTTGCCGCCTTTTTCGCCGACGAGCCGGCTTTCGCCGCCTTGGCCGACGTTGACTTGACGGTGCCCTTGGCTTTCCGGCTCGGCCTGGTCTCTCCGATGTTCAGATCCCGCTCGGCGCGAAGCCAGTGATCCATATCCTTGCCTTCAGGGCGACCGTCGGCTTCCCAAAGGCCATAGGCGCGTTCCCGGATCTGGTGGTTCCTTTCAGTGGGCATGGCAAAGTTCCCTCGTGAGGTGTTCGTCTCGATTCCCCGCTCCGAATTTAGTCGCCCCGGGCATGGGGCACTAGCCCCGATCTCGCATCGGGTTGTGGAAAGAAGGCCTCCGGGCCGGCCCGCCACGAGAGCTTGTTCCATCCCGGCCGTGACCGCGGCGCCGTCGGACCGCAGGGCGAGCGGGTCGGTCGGGACACCGACTGCCCACAGGAGGCCGGCCGGCCGAAGGCTCTTCTTTCCCGGCGGTGCCGATCCCATGACGGACCGGCGAAAACCCCTCAGCGATCCCTACCTGTCAGTCGGCGACAGAGTCACAGGTGCGGGGGCGATGCCGGATTGCGGGGTAGAACCAGGACGAACTCCGCAAAGCTGCCCTCTTCGCTTTCGACCCTGAGGCTGCCGGCGTGCTGATGCACCACCGTGTCGTAGCTCAAAGACAGGCCGAGTCCGGTTCCCTCGCCTGCGGGCTTGGTGGTGAAGAAGGGATCGAAGATCTTGCCGACAACGTCCTGCGGAATGCCGCCGCCGTTGTCGCGCACGCGGATCTCGACCCTGTCGCCGCAATCCTGGGAGCTGACCCGAAGTGTCGGCGCATAGTTGTTTGAGGTCTCCTCGAGTTGTCGCTGGCGCGCGGCATAAATGCCGTTAGCGAACAGGTTCTGCAGGACCCGGCTGATGTCCTGGACGGCGATGGTAACCGAGCCGGCATCGGGGTCGAAGTCGTGCTCCAATGCGATGTTGAACGCTTGGTCCTGGGAGCGCGCGCCGTGATAGGCGAGTTTCAGGTTCTCCTCCAGAAACGCGTTGACTTCTATTTGACGCCGTTCGCCGCCTTCCTCGCGCGAATGATTCAGCATGCTCTTGACAATGCTGTCGGCCCGCCGGCCCTGCTCGTCAATTCTGACCATGTTCTCCGATAGCGTCGTAACCAATTCGTCCAAGTCTTCTTTCTGCTCTCCATCGAGCCCTCGGCGGACCGGTTCGATGGCGTGCTTGAGCTCGTCGATCAACTCCACGGACACCTGTGCAAAATTGTTGATGAAGTTGAGCGGGTTCTTGATCTCGTGCGCGATGCCGGCCGTGAGCTGTCCGAGCGAGGCCATCTTCTCGGATACCACCAGCTGCTGTTGGGTCTTGGTCAGTTGAGTTAGGGCCGTCTCGGCCTGTTCCTTGGCTTGCCGCAGCTCTTCCTCCGCCTGCTTCAGATCGGTGATATCGCGGCCCTCGGGCACGAGTAGAGCGACCTCGCCGTTCTCATCCGTGAAAGGCGCCATGCGAAAATCGATGATGCGTTCGATGCCGGCGGGCGTGGGGTGAGTCGCCAGGAACCGCACCGTCTCCCCATCGGCCGCTTGTTTCACCGCCTGCCGCAGCTGTTCCTGGAAATCCGGATTGTGGGTCCACCATGGACAGTCCCAGAACGGCCGTCCGGTCACGTCCTCTTGCCTAGCGTCGATCATGGCCAGTGCGGCAGCGTTGACCTCGATCAGCGTTCCGTCCGGCTCCAGGACCCCCTGGAGCGTAAAAGTGCTGTTCAAGATGGCTCTCGCCCGCGCCTCGCTCTCGCGCAACGCCACCTCGGCCCGCTTTCGTTCGGCCACTTCCCGGCACAAACGCCGATTCCAGACGACGATGATCAGGATCACCGCCACCGCAGCGATGCCGATACTCAAGGCAAGGGTTTCGTTCATCGCTCGTCCATAGTTCCGCGCGGCCGACGGCCGGCCGGCGACGTCGGTGCGACTGAACAGGATAGTTGGTGGATTCTAGGGAAGGAAGTTCGAACCCTTTTCGCCCCTCGCGCAGCTTCGGCCTGCGCGGGGCAAAGGGTGGTGGGCGCACAAGGACTCGAACCTTGGACCCGCTGATTAAGAGTCAGCTGCTCTACCAACTGAGCTATGCGCCCCACACTGAGGCCGGGTTGATAGCAAGTCCGGGCCGCTTTGGGAAGCCCGAAAGCCTGAAATTCGCCCCCGGAGGGCCGGCGCCGCCCCCGGCGCCTATCGGGCGGCGACGGTGTCAAGACTTGTCGATCGGGATGCCGCTCCACAGGGGGCGGCTCATCTCCTGGGTGAAGGCGCTGAACATGATGTTGTAGGCGATCGAGACCCGTTCCTGCTCGCTGCGGTTCACCGGCACGCCGTGGCGCAGGTAGGCGGGAAAGAGGATGAAGCGGCCCGCCTTGATTTCAAAGGTCACTTCGTTGCCGTTGTAGGCGTTGTACTCCGTGACCTTGGGCAGGATTGCCCCGGCCGCCTCCCGTGGATCTCCGAAGACGATGACGCCCGTGCCCTTGGGCACGCTGACGTAGTAGACCCCGCTCAGGTAATTGTTTGGATGGGTGTGGCTGGTGTTGAGGCTGCCCTTGGGGTTGATGTTGGCCCAGCAGGCGGTGATCTCG
>JAAUYJ010095653.1_pt1 | contig 10854 bp, 13 predicted proteins | sample 7278031 | NCBI WGS metagenome assembly JAAUYJ01 (sample SAMN14350222, study PRJNA611818) | marine sediment metagenome | isolation source: surface marine sediment (1.8m) | place: French Polynesia: Moorea | collected 2018-08 | reverse complement strand
CTACTGCAGATATGTCTGAAAACGAGATTTTTCACGCCCGGTGGCGAAGAGAGAAGAGACGGTCGGAATATAAGAGAAAGCCCCATTTTCCTTTTCCTGGACCGGGGAGAAGAGGAGATGCTCGTCCGATGTCGTTTGGCAGTCGACGACGACACCGCCAAGTCATAAAAATGGTGATAGATGGACTTTCCTCCTTTCGGAAGGGAGAAAACGCGAACGATTTTCGACGGTGCTGCATGTAGAGAAGGATATGCAATCTTGATAAATGTCAGATATTTGCAGCTTTTGCGCTTGGAGAGCATTTTGGAGCCTTCGTCTGTTGGCCATGTATCACGGGGGATACTTTTTGCGCCAGCGCTCTTGCCTGTCCGAAACGAACAACTTTTTTTCTTTAAAAAATCCAGCAGCAGCGGCGCAAAAGAAAAAAGTTTCCCAAATTCTCTCCTTCTCCTCTTTCGGGAAATCAAATTCCCCCCTCTCCTCCCGCACGTACCATTGAACTAGCGGAGAAAGCCGCGAGTGTGAAATTGGAAAGGGAAACGGGGAAGGAGAGAGGGAGAGAGAGAAACTTTTTTTTCCTTTCCTCCCAAAATGCCAGAAAAGGAGTTTCTCGCATTCAATTCGCATCCTTCGGCCCAGAAACCCCTTTCGTTGCTCAATCCCGTTTCCCGCAAAACAGGCGCAAACTTTTTTCGTTCCATTGCAACAAGATTATCGGGCTGTGAGGGAACGGAGACTCTTGCACTGAACGTCTTTTGGGAGAGAGCCGCATCGACGACCTGTTTCGAATTCCGAACGGAGTACGAGCGTACTTCTCACGGGGCCGCGAGAATTAAAAAAAACCTACTGTTACTCCTGCGGGGAAGGGAAACCACTTGCCTCATTGTTTTGGCCTGGTTCAGACCACTTATGCTGTTTTGCATAGCAAGTGTTTCCCATCATGATCTCGGCGTATTCAGGCCACATAAAAGTAAAAATAATTCGAGAGACAGCAGCATTTCAAAGCAAGTCGCAACTTCAAGCCGAGGCCTTTTCCATCGTGTTTAGAGCCTTTTTAAGGGAGAAATCAAGATAAAAATAATGCGCGGCTCCAAGACCATCACCTTCGCCCTGGCCTTTTTATTGGCCCTGCTGCTGCAGGAGATCCAACTCATCCTGACCAGGGGATTCATGATGGACAAGTCAAAGGCACAGCAGCTGTCGGTGAACAACCTGGTGAGGCCTGAAGAATCAATTCAATAAAAAGATTCTTGACAAAGCTCTTTCAGTTGAGCTACGCCCCCACCCAGATCACGGCCAACCTCATGTCCTTGACAAAGCCCTCTTCCTCCGAGCCGGACAAGAACAGCTTCTCCTACTGGAAGGACCTTAAAAAGAGCTACCCGGCCTCCGTCCCCATCTACCTCATGTACAGAAAGTTCAAGCTGGGCACCAAGGAACAGGTGGCGTGTCACAGGTGAGGGTTCGACTGGAATTTCAAAATTCTAATCATTATTTTTTATTTTTGTGGGCGTATGCAGGTTCCCCATGCCCTGGGACATATCCGGCGTGAACGAGAACTGCTGGCAGTTCTCTGCCCTGTACCGCAGCAACATCTTCCTGTACAGCGCCTACCACGACCCCAGGCCGCCCAGGGGGGGAGCCATCAGGATCCTGGGCATGATCGACCGTAAGCGTCCGCCCAACTACGGCCTCCTCTGCCTCTTCTTCTACGAGGGCAGGACGCCGCCGAGGAGCTCAAACGTGACGGACATCGCCGCCACCAGCCTCAGCCCAAGGAGCAACGAGGAGGTCAACCCTTACCTCATCACCTGGTGAGGAGGAAAAACAAGAAACCATCCGTCGATATATTGTATTTCCTTCGACCTGCAAAATTGGTATTTGCCTAGCAGAAATACTGTATTAGCAATATCCACACCCAGTCCCCTGAACGGCCACGAGCCGCCGAACGCCGTCTCCATCGTGTTCGCCCCCGCTTTGGGCGCCTCCGCCGAGCCCAAGGAGGAGGAGCTGGAAAAGGGCGGCGGCGCGGTGCCCGAGGACGCCTACTGCCCCGAACCCGCCGCGCCCACCAACCTCCTCTTCGTTCCGCCCTTCCCCTCCGTCGGCAAGAAGAAGAAGAGCATCGAGGGGATCCCTCAGAGAGAGGAGAGGCTCAACTTTGCCGTGTGCGTCAAGGGAATCTCCTTCCTTGACCCAAGCATGGCGCCCAGGCTGGCAGAGTGGATAGAACTGGTGAGACTGATGGTGATTCAAAAATGCCTCCTAATGACAGTAAACGAAAGTATCTGTTCTTCTATTAGCTTTCTATTCTAGGAGCGGACAAGATCTTCTTCCACTACACGCATCTGCACTGGTGAGCGAGCAACGCTTAGTATGAATTTTCCGGAAAAATAATTATGCCTCGCCCAAACCCTAGGACCATCTTCAAAGTCCTGAAGTTCTACGAAACGATGGGGATCGTAAACGCTAAGTACTTCGCCTGGGGAGGGCCATATTCCAAGTAGAAAGCTTTAATTCCCGTAAAAATTGAAAAGGATTTTTTATACAGTGTTTATTTTCGTCTTAGCAACGCCCTGTACCGAGACTCCTTGCGGCGCAACACCAAGCTGATGATCAAGCAGGACAACATCCCCTACAACGACTGCTTCTACCGCAACCTGGGTCGCTTCCGCTACGTCTCCATCCTTGACATCGACGAGGTCATCATGCCCCTCAAGCACTCCAACTGGGGGGACATGATGGCGGACCTGGAGAAGATTTCGCACCCGCAGACCGCCTACTACTCCTTCGCCAACACGTACTTCATGTACGAGAGCCCAAACAAGAAGAACCTTAGCGGGATACCAGAGTACATGAGGATGACCAGGCAAGAAATTCGCCACACAGCAAAACTATTTTCCTACTCATTCTATCTACATTGTCGAATCCCGCTCCAGGACCACGATCCGCAGCAGCGCGCACCTGGACCGGCTGCCCAAGTCCATGATGAAGGTGCCCGGTCGGATAAAGACGACGATCGGGCACCGCCCCTCGGCCTGCCTGCCGCACCAGGCGGCGGCGGCGGCGGGGAGCCCCGGCGCAGAGTGCCGCCAGGTGTGGGTGAGCCCAGCGGTGGCGCACCTGGCGCACTACCGCTCAGGATGCCAGATGCGGATAGAGAAGACGACGCTCTGCAGGGAAATGCTCACCAAGAGGACGGAGGACGTAGCCATTTGGAGGTTCAAGGAAGAGCTCATCAAGAGGGTGGCAAACGCGCTGGCAAACATACCCAATGTTAGCGTCAAAAAGCCACTGAAATAAAGACACGACACTCGCAAAATAACTCCCATGGGAGGCAAAAATCCAGCGTCGCGGAAATAGAAAGTCATCGGTGTACAAGTCGTGCCTAGTAGTACAATAACGCCGCTCTCAGGATTAACTCGCCTCTTTCTCTTGCCGCAAAACTCTTTTCTCGGGCCGCCGCCGCCGCCGCCGCCGCCGCCGCCGACCGAAGAAAGTGGGAGTGGAAGAAGGGGGCGAGCGAGGCACAAAAGTTTCTCCTCATTCCAGGTGACAGCGCCGAGGCGACGCCGAAGGAGGAGGAGGAAAGAAGTTGGAAGTTTCCGGGGGGGGAGAGGAGGGAGGGAAGAAAAGCACCTTTTCCCTCCGTCTTTTCGGCTGACTAAATTAAACTTTTTTTTTCTTTCCTACCGCCCTTCCTTTCCTTCAAGAGAGAGTGGGAGGATATTGCACTTTGAGAGTCGTTGGAGGGAAGAAGAGAGGTTGAAAGTGGGAGAATCGCACCTTCTTCTTTTCCCTTCTCTCCACACCGCGCCTTTCCCTGAAAAGGGGAGCTTTGAAAATGGTCTTTACTGCAGGAAGGAGAGGAGGACGAGGGGTAAAAGATTTCTCCCCTCCCCTTCCTCCTTTTTGCCTTTCAATAAAAAAGTGAAGTTAAGGGAAAGCTCAGTCACTCACTCTTGCTTCTTTTCAGCTGTTTCCTCCACTCTCTTCCACTCTTTTCCTCCTTGGCTTTTGCCTTTCTTTCCCCTCCTCCCTCCCACCCCATTTCCCCGCTTCCCGATTTTTCAATCATCTTCCCTTCCCTCTCCCTCCTCTTTTCTCCAATATATTTGCTGCCTCTTCCTCCCCCCTCGCTTTTAAGTTGCCACTATCAGAAAGAGTTTCCCTTCTTCCCCTTTCTCCTTTTTCTCCCGATTTCTTTTCGTGTTTGCCCAGGAGTTGTTGTTGTTGCCCGCTCGAAAGCACAAGCAAAGCAAACCCACTTCTTCCTCGTTCTATAGTACTGCACTACGTTCACTCTTCTACTACGGTACTGTTTGCTCTTTCCGTCCGCGGCGGCGGCGGCGGCGGCGGCGGCGGCGCGAAGAGGTATTCCCTGTTTAAACACTGATTTCACTTCTTCCTTGCGCAAACGGAACAGAGTCCATTCACGGGGGTATTCGAAAAAATGATCCTCTCTCTGCTCCTGTCGAAATAACAAACTCGGACTCGGCTGCGAAATGTTGGGACGAGTTTGGTCTACGTAGCTTTATTGAATTCGGGAGATGAACGAAAACGAGAGTGCGCTTGAAGGTGAGTGACCCCTTTTTCTTCTAAATTGATTCCTACAATAATGGTGATGGTGACGCGGCGGGTCTTTTTTTTCCCTCTCGGGCACGAGTAAATAGTCTGGCCATTTCGGCGGCTTACAACGAGGAACAGACACTTTTTTATTCACCGCGTATTTTCGCCCAGAGTGGGTTTAAAAAAATTCTTTTTGTTATTGCACCGCACCGCTGAGGAGGAGGGGTAAAGGACGCCATCATATTCTAGGCCTCACTCTGAGTAGTGGTGTGTGTACGTATACGCGCGCATGTGTGTCGAGGGGAGGGGGTAAGAACAACAAACTTTTTCTTCAACTTTTTTTTCTCGCGGAACACTCTCTCGTCCATGCAAATGTCTTCTTCTTTCGAGGATGTTTTCGTCGCGGACGCGCACCGTTGTAATATGCTATGTACAGCCAGACGGCAAAAAAAGAAAACACCCAGTCGATCGTGCACTGCCCCTCTTCTTCAGTACATAATTTCGTACACTGTTGCCTTCTTGTCACCCGATCCCGTCACGATATACTTGTCATCTGATGATATGTCCACGCTGAGCACTGAGGATGACTCGTTTGACTGAAAGATGGAGGCCCCGTAGGGTGTTCTCCATGCGTTCAGGAGGTTGTCCTTTCCGGTGGACACAAACCACTTGCCACAGTTTGCAAACTTCAGTGAAAGAACACAGCTCTCATGGAGGCGCAGAAGGTACTTGTCTGGCTTGTTGCAGTGAAGGACCTCAACATTGGAGCTCTCCATTCCCACTGCCAGCCAGTCTCCAGTAGGACAGTATCCAAGGCAGAAGATCTGGCTGTTGAAGTCATGCTGTTGCAGTTGCTTCCCCTCTCGAAGATCCCATGACCTCACTGTGTTATCGAGCCCACCTGTCCACAGCTTTGTTCCATCTGAAGAGATGTCAATGCAGCTGGCACCATCAGTATGACCTTGGAACTGCCGCACCAGGGTCTGGTTGTGAAGGTCCCACACTCCAATGTTCCCATCACTGCAGCAGCTGAAGCAAACCTTGGAGTCAGGGCTGATGGCAAGAGCATAGCATGCTGGGGCATTTGATGTCAGCTCCGATTTGATCTTGGGGGCAGGGGCCGCCAGATCCCAGATAGAGAGGGTGGAAGCCTCCCCTCCAACTACCAAGGTTCTACCGTCAGGCAGGAGCTTGATGGACCTGATGTAGTTATCCTTTTGAAGGCAGTCCAAGGTAGACACAGGGCTCTTGCTTCCAGGCTGGCTGATGTCCCAGACCTTCACACACCCTTTTCCACCAGTGTAGACATATTTTGTGGGATTGCTCATGGTGACAGCACAGACGACATCCCCATGAGGAAGTGTGTTGATCTGTCTGGCATGGCGTGGGATGCCAGGTCCCATGAGAGCATCAGAGGGGAATGGCACAGGGGTCTTCTCATTCTCCGCGTTGACGAGGTAAGAGTAGGCCCTGTAAGCACAATTGAGGAAAAGAACATATAGTAAAGCTTTTTTAGAATGAAAAAAACAAAGAGCACTTACGGCTTTCCTCCTGGTGGGATGAGATGGGGAGGCCTAGGCAGCCCAGGGTGGTGCGGGTACCCGTTCTCGGCCGCGTATGCGGCGGCGGCGGCGGCGGCCGCAGCAGCTCCGGGCGGCGCTCCCGGCGGCAGCGGGAACCCGGGCGGGATCCCAAACGGCGGCACTACTCCCGGAATGTGAGCGCCAGGCGGCTTTGGAGGCGGGGGCGGCCCGGCGGGACCGGCACCGTTCGGGGTGGGAGGCTTCGGTGTTGTCGGCTTCTCCCCATCTGAAGAAAACATAAAATAAAGTGTTGCTTTCACCAAAACAGCTTTCCTTTAGACGGACATGATTTGATCCCTCACCTGACTTCTTCTGCCCCGTGGTTGGCGCCGGCGTGGACGATGCCGAGGAGTGCCCGCTCCTGGGCGACACAGGCTCCTTCTTGGCGTGACCGTTCGAGTCTCCGTTCTCCTTGGGCGGTGTCCGCCGGGGCAGACCGTTCTGAAGCGGAGGAAGCGAATCCTGCAAAGAAAAAAGAAAATAAAAATCATGAATCTCATGCAAGAAAGGCGTTTTTTCTTCTTCCCCCTCCCCGAGATTGAATGAGAAGGAGGTAAGCGATTAACCCCCTCTTAACTTAACCTCCTCCTCCTCCTTTCCCCTAATTACTTCTGGCCCACCTCACTCTCGCTATCTCGTTCGTCGGTCGGAGGAGGAGGTCAATGGCTGGCGTGTCTGGCTGCCTTTTTGGCTATCGTGCTAAAGAGCCATCCCCCTCCTTTTCCCTTGCATCTCCCCAACACAGCCACTGCCGCCATGATAAGGATCACTCCTCCCTCCTCCACATAAGTCAGTCCAGTGGGGGTATCAGTGGCGGCGGGGGAAGGGTGTATAATGGCGGCCGCAACCAAACCGACCGCCGTTGTAACAGAAGGAGTGGCGGGATGGGCTTTTGTATGTGTTGTGTAGTAGCTATCTGGCAACTTATTTTTTTCTTCTCCCCCTTCGGCACTAAATTGCGTCGGACGGTTATTAAAAATCCGACGTTTAGATAGACAGCGCAATTAACCCAATCTATCTACGTAGAAGGGGGGGGGAGTGAATTGGATTGCCTTCTAGTGTTTCTGATGAGCTTGTCTAATTGTTTTTCATTTCTGACATTCTCAAATTAATGTTTAAAAAGTTCTGCATTCCGAGAAAAAGTTTTGAAAAATATTTTTTCCAAAAGATTTTCTTAGGTAGTTTTCTATCCCCCTTTAGCTACTTGAGCAAATAGGTTCTCCCTCTATCACATTGCTGTATATCTTGAGAAAAGGGAAGAAAATTAGATGCATCTGCCGGGGGAAGGAGAGAGAGAGGGAGGAAAAACAAACTGGATGTTGTCGGACACAAGAGAAAAGGGAAGGGGCTGAAATTAGACCCAGCATCGTAACTCTCACACCCGCCCTCCTTTTGTACACACAGAGAAAAATAGAGGGGAAATAACTGTCTTGCCCCCCTCCCACTTCTTTATTTCCGTTTCTAGGAGATAATTGGAGCAGCAGCAAAAAAGTGGGGCGAGATATTATTTTTACGGCGGGAAAGGAAGGGTTGGGTGGAAGGTGCAAAAATTCCCGGAGAGAAGAAGAGATGGGAAACAGAGTGAGGGAGGGGGGAGTGCAAAAAGTGCACCCCGGCTTTTTCCCCATAAAACATCTCTCGTAGGCAAAAAAGGGAGAAAAATATTCGCAACGATTCTCTTTAAGTAAAATTGCAACGGGGGAAAAGGAGAGAGAAAGAGTTTTTTCTTCCTCTTCTCTCCATCTGCACACAACATACACCTTCTTTTCTCCCCACCCTGATTACACAGCCCTCCTCCTTCCTTCCTCCCCGCCCGCGCGACTGCATAATGCATACCAAATTAGGGGGGCTCTCCCTCCCCCGCTCATCTCTCCCTCTCGAGTTGGAATTGGTTTTCCAAAAAGTTCTCCCCCTCCCGCCCCTCACCATGAAAACAACTGCAGCAGGAAGGGATTTTCCGCGAAAGTTTTTAAAGTCGTCGCTTTTTTCGGCTGTGCCATCATGTACGTGCGCAGAGAAAGAGTCAGAGTCGGCAAATTTCCTCCTTTTTCCCCAAATGCGGTGGTGAAACTTAAAAAATGCAAAATTACGGGGCCTTTTTCCGAAAGTGGAGGGTGGGGGAGTGAGAGTTGCTCGGAATTGCATCTTCTTTCCCGCTAATTCTGCGCTCGGCGTTCATTGCTCCCCTTTCTTTTCTTTTTCCTCCTCCTGCCGCAGCAACTGCGGCATAGAAAACTGTACTTTCCCAAGCAAAGGTTGAGAAAAAAGAACCAAAGTTGCACAGATGGCCTCTGAAGCAGAAAGAGGGGAAGTTTCTTTTTTGCACACAACAACAGAGGCCCAAAAACATTTGTTCCCCAACACTGAACTGACCTCTCCCTCCGCCTTCTTGATCCTCTTGGCCTCCGACGCGGCGTGTGGCGAGCTAGGCCTCCGCTCCCCGCCTCCGGGCGCCCCTCCGGCGCCTCCGGGCGTCCCTCCGGCGCTGCCCTGCGACGCCTGCGAACCGGGGCTCTTGGTGCCGCCGCCTCCTCCACCGGGGGCGGAGGACGAGGAACCCCTGGCGCCCGGAGACAAGGACGTGCGCTGGAAAAGAAAAAAAAGAAATAGGGAAAACTCTTTAATACGGTCTAGTCAGCAAATTTCCCGCCCAATTTCCTTCCCCTTCCCCCTACTTCCAATCAGGGTCTTCTTTCCACGACTGCCAATCAATTCTTACCACCCACCATTTCCCACCAAAAGAAGAGAAAAGGGAGCTCGTTTTCGCGGCTCTTTTTTTACGTGTTTCCGGCGAAGGGTGACTCGACACCATCATGTGGGGGATTGAGGGAAAGATCGTATAAATTTGATAGTTATCTGGAAGAAACACATTTCCACCATTTTGAGAAGCGTTTCTAGCTTATTTTTGGCACCTACTTGACTTTGCCAAAATTCAACGCCTGACTAAAAAAAACTTTTTACGATGCCTTTTGTACCGACCAGATTTTTTTAAACAAGAGGTCTGAAGAGCTTGATACGTGAGCCAATTTTTCTTTTTTCCCTTTTGTGTGTATGTGTGCAGGCGAAAGGATACCCCGTTTCTCCTTTTGAGACCCTCTCTCCTCCTCCTCCTCCTCCGTCTCAAGTAGCTTTCGAGGACCTTCAAGAGGAAAACGAAATGGACATCGGAAGAGATTAGAGCCCCTCCGATTTCCACAGAAAAAAAGAGGAAAAAAGGGAAGTGATTTGACGGCGCTTTTTTTCTTGAACGGGTTTTCTTTCTATTCTTCTTTATATCTTTCAAGTGTAGCAAATCCCCGTTTCCCATTTCCGAAACTGTCGACCAGAAAACAATGACTTTGGAAGAAGAGAGAAGAACGGCTGCCGCCCGCAAAAGGGGGGCTTTTGGTGTCTTTGAGCCATATGATTCCCCTTTTCCTCCAATTCGTCTTTGGCCACATCTGTCTCGGCCGTGGGGAGAAGGGGGGGGCTATATTGGACGAGGGAGGGAGACAAAGCACCGTGTAATTTGGTGGCTGTGGCGGCGAGCACCCTTTCTTTCTTACACTACTAGTGCGCAAAAAAGCACAGTTTTTATTTCTCGGCTTTTGACGTTGTGGTTACTGTCTTTCTTTTATGCCCTAAGGGGGAAGGGAAAAATCCATGTGCTGAAAAAAAGGAAGAAGAAAGAGAGCACAAGATTCGAGTTTTAGAAGGCGAACAAAATTCAAAACCCAGTTCCAGTTATTGTGTGCGCTCAAAGTATCCGAATAAACATGTCGGGGTGTATTTTTCTGACAGGGATCCCCCTCAAACCCCGCCCCGGATTTCGAAAATCCCTCGGGAAGGGACACACGCACACACTTCTCGTCCAAGATGGCATTCCTCCTTTTCCTTCGAACGTCGTTTTCCCAAATTCTCTCTATTTGGTTGACAGGCCATTGACTGAGGAGATTTCAATCTCTGTTTGGGTTGGCGGGAGGCAGAAAAGGGACTCTCTGGCGAAGCAATGCAGTTTTGCCTTTTGGGAAGAGATGTATTTTTCTCGTGGACTTGACAAAACGGAATTGTGTCTTCGTTTCTTTCTTTCTTTCAAACGTGAAATGGAGGCTCCAAAAATGGGATATGTGTGTGAACAAGGAAAATTAGTTAACACTTAAAAAACTACATAAAATTAATAGAAGCAAATGTGTTTTTAAAAATACCGAAGGATTTTTTTAGGGAAAGGGGAGAATCCGGCGTGACACAGTGATTCCTCAATTTAAAATTCCTCGGGAGAAAAGATTCTTTTCTTCTCTTCCGGAGGGTCGGTTTAAGGAACATGACAAATAATCTGGGCGGACAGCTTCAGCTCTTGGTTGGGTCGGTGGTCGTGGGCAGAGGATTGTCTGTCTTATACCATTCAAAGAAGAAGAGATCTTTCTCTCTCCGGTGTGCCAAGAATGGAAGCCAAAAAGGAAAAGAGAGAGGGAGGCCCAACTAAAAATTTATTTCAAGTCTCGTCACACTGATCATATTTTCCCTTCGGTTGTTAAAAAGTACCGGTTTTTGTAAAGAAAAAAAGTTTATACTATGTGGCTGGGAAGTTAATGTGTGCGCCGACATTATCGAGCTTGTCTTGTAGGTGGGTAGTAGGCGTTTAACCATGGCTTTGAGGGTGGGGGGGGGAATGTTTGTTTGTATAGGTGGGAGCCACTTAGTTCAAGCAGCGGGGGAGGGGAGG
>JAAUYJ010008993.1_pt1 | contig 10854 bp, 15 predicted proteins | sample 7278031 | NCBI WGS metagenome assembly JAAUYJ01 (sample SAMN14350222, study PRJNA611818) | marine sediment metagenome | isolation source: surface marine sediment (1.8m) | place: French Polynesia: Moorea | collected 2018-08 | reverse complement strand
CACGCTCAGGCCAACCATAGTCGCCGAGGTCACTTTCGACCGTGAGTACCTTATTCAAACAATTAATTTTAAATATTTCTGTTTTTGTGGGCAATAGAGTTGAGTTGAGTTGAGTTTAATACGGGATCATGTAAGAAAAAATGTTTAAACGCACAAGTACACATGTACATCATGTATTCTTTATTATAGTACAGTCGTAAGTTGACTCCAGTTTTGCCTCATTCTTGCGACTTTAGTGCCCGTTGTTGCGAGATGAAGTGGTCAAAGTGCTGCCTTCTTGCCTTTGACACTTTTCCTGGCATCTTTGGATAACCAGAGGTCTTGGGCCACCAGCAATTCAGTTGTAGAAAGGATCCCGCCATTCAGCTATTTTTCAGACACATCTTTTCTTGATCACTTTAATTTCAAAGCTCCCAAGTGAGACTATTTCTTACTGGCCTCCTTTGATCCCGACTAGTGAGACTATTTATGTATTTAGAAACGGGAAAAAAATTTGAATTCAAAATTCGAACGGTGACGATAGCAAGTTGACCAAAAAATGAGGAATAAACATAAAAAAACATTTCTTTTCCTTGAAGGCAAGAGTCTTTCTTCCTGGCGGAGACTTGCAAGTATCTCTACCTCCTCTTCGACACGGAGAACCCGGCAAACAAATTAGCAGAAAAGTAAGTAAATGTGACTTTTGAATCTCGTCATATTTTTATTTTGAACTTTTTGTCCGAATCAAAGGTACCTGTTCACCACGGAAGGCCACATCCTTCCAATAACTGCCGGCCTCCGCCGCAAACCGTGGGAGGAGGAGGACCTCTTCGGAGACAAGAACGTCAACAAGAACAAGGGCAATGGCACCACAAGACGGAGCAGAAAACGAAGAAAGAACTTCATGTGCGAGAACCCGGGGGCGGACTCTCCTTTCGAACTCCCTCTGAAGTCGCGGTATTTAGCCCAAATTCTGGAGCAGTTCGGGCTCCCGCTGGAGGAAGAAGTGAAGGAGTAGGGGTGGGAGCGGGCAAGGTAAATCTGGTTCGGGTCGGGTCGCGCCTACCCCTATGTGATGACAGAAAAGACGACGCTGTGATGATGCAAAAATACATCTAATATTGTTAAGGGGACCTGGAATATCAATAGACTGAAGCATTGGCACAACAATTACGAGCTTCCGATTCCAAGGATTACAAGCTGGGGAGAAGAAATTAATGATGAACACAAATTAACACTGTTGAGATTCTTTTGTTGACTTTTGGGATTTTTTGTTATGACAAAAGTGTTCACCCGCCAAAACTGGAGAAGATACAAGAATTAATTTGAGAAGCTGTGATCGGTGTCGGTGGGATTACTACTAAAGCAGTTTTGCTACAACTTTTATTATGCATAAAGGCCAGCTGGAAAATGTTGCACAAATAAATTTAGTAAATGTTATTTCTTTTTTCTGCTTCAATGGGAAATTTATGTTGGTTTGCATTTTTTAAAAAAGCCGGTAAGTTGTCGGTCTCAATATCTTCTTCTTAGCTTAACCATGAGGTCCTCCTTGGGCGCACCCAGGATGGACTCTGGGTCGATGGTCAGCTTCTCAGGAGTCTCAGAACACCTATTTTTTTTAAAAAAAACCTATTTCCCACATTTTTTTGTCGCACCTTTTCAAAACTCTCACTCGACGATTGTGAACTCGCTGAGTATCTTGGTCATTGCCAGCTTGACCTCGAGTAGGGCGAATCGCATCCCGATGCAGTTGCGGGGGCCCTGCCCGAAGCCAAGGTAGGAGTACCTGAACAAGTAAAAATCAAAATGTGACATCTTGGTTCTAACTTTTCCCATTTGTGAAATGACTTACGGATGCCTCTTCTCCTTGTTCTCCTTCGAGAAGTGTTCCGGGTCGAACTTTTCCGGCTCAGGGAAGAGGTCGGGGTCGTAGTGGAGGCCGATCACGTTGATGAACACCTTTTTTACCAAATTATGAAATAAAGTAAGCAAATGCTTTATTTTCCCATTTATTTTTTTAAAACCTCATCTCCCGCCTTGACCACGATGTCAGAGCCTGGAATCTTGTAGTCTGCCGTGCAGGCCCTCTTCATAATTATTTTTAAAACAAATTAAATTTATGAGAAATCATGTTTTTGTTGAACCGCAGTACCTGCAGCATAGCCAATGGCGGGTGCATCCTGAGCACTTCGTGCAGTGCCATGTCCAGGTATTCCAGTTTGAATATTCCGTCGTAAGAGGGGAAGTTTCCATTGCCATCCTCCTCCTCTTGCGCTTTCAAGTCGTCAATCTCTGCTTGGATCATCTCCTGGATGGCTGGTTTGGGGGGGGAATGCCAAATTGAAAAACCCACACACTTTTTTTCAAGAATTTCACAAATTATAAATTTCTACTTTCACCTGGGTTCCTAGCCAGGTAGTATCCTAGGAAGGATAGCGCCGTTGATGTAGTGTCGTATCCGGCAGTCATCAGGTTAAGGGCGCTGCCAACCACGGTCAGCTCGTCAAGGTGCCTCCTAGGGAAAAAAAGTTACAAAAGCAAAACTTTTTTTCGCCAAATATTTGAGGAAATGTGGTTTTTCTTTTTAACTTTTTAAATAGGTCTTGAAAATCAAAGTGTGTACCTGTTCTGGACCCTATGCTTCAATTTCCCGTCGCTTTCGATCTGTTCAGTGAGTCCTCCTCCTCCTCCTCCGGCTCCTTGCTCCTCCTTTTCTACGCCAGCCTTACCTTGGTCTTTCATTGCGTCCAGCATGAGGTCTACAAAGTCGTTCCTCCTGACCCCGCTCCTCGCCCTTTGGTCCATAGTCTGCTTGATCACAGAGTGGAAGAAGCCAACCTCGGGCTTGGCGATTGAAATCCTGCAACAGAAGAAAAATAATTTCGAACAATGTTATTTTGGTGAGAAATCAAGACGTAATAACATTGGTAAACATTAAACAGTTTTGGGAAACTGTCATTTTTTGACTACTTAACCTCGGGGTACCCCAAAAAATGTTCCTAAAACTTTTTTCCAACACAACTTACTTTAGCATTTTGAAGATTGCCACCATGGCTGGGCTGAGGGAGAGCGCGAGGAACTTGACGAACTCTGCTGGGGTGAACCTGAACATGTTCTTGGCCTTGCCGGCGAACTCGGTTTCGCCCTCGTCGGAGAAGGAGCGGGCGTCGACACCGAAAGCGCAAGAGGCGATAGTGTCCATGCTGAGAAATCGGAAATAATCAGTTTTGGCGGAAATGAAGCAATTTAAGGGAAACTACCTCATTTTCCCGAATTTCTTTTTGAGTTCGAAGGCCGCTCCCCCTTCCGCCTCCTTGTGCAGGCTGTCCATGAGCTTCTGACATACCTTTAATTTTTTTTCTTTGAATTAATATGTGGGGAAAGTGTTTTGTTTTGTGCCACTACCTCCCGCACGTGCCCAATCATGTGGTTCTTCAGCTTGCCAGAGGTGAAGATGGGACTGAAAGTGGACCTCTGAGGAAAATGCAATAATAAACACAATTGGTTTTTTTTTCGGGAAACAAAACCCCTTGATTTCAACGTTTAATTGCCTGCTCTTTCCAGGCCTCCCCCTTGTTGACGAAGAACTGCTTGAGATTCACGTCGTCCTCCAGTGTGCCAGTGCTGATCTGCGTATCGTTAACATATGTTTGTTTTTTCACATTTTTTCACAAAACGTGATTTTTTCCACCATGAACCCGTCCGAGTTCCTCCCGTGGCGGTCGGAGAAGCAGTTGAAGTTGCGGACCAAAACGTCCTTGGCCTGGAATTCATTTTTTTGCTTAAAAAAGTGGGAAGCATGCGGTATGTCCCTTTCTATTTTTATTTAAAGACCATTGCGCACCAATTCAGGATCCGTGACGACGATGAACCTCTGCGAGAAGGAATAGCCGCCGTAGAATCGGCAGTTCTTGCCGCCGACGGCGTCATATTGCTCCCTTAAACAAATCAATAAAAATACTTACGGTATTCAAATTCAAATTTACTCCTTTAAAGTGTATAATTTTTGTGTGTGAAATGCAATGTTGACTTGCCTCTTCAAAAACAAAAGCATGTTTGACCTCACCTGCTGGCGGTCTGGAAATCCTTCTTTTTTAGCCCGTCAAAGACGAAGAAGGGGTGGTTGCCAAATGGGAACTTTAGCCATGGCACCTGCAGCCCGAGGGACTGCCAGTGGCGCTGGGAGGAGCGGACCTGCCACAGCCACCATATCAGCACAGCCAGCGACAAGAACAATAGCTCAACCCACATCTTCAACAACGACACTGGTGATATTTGACGCAGTCGCTGTTTCAGCACGTTAAACGCCCTCTTGTTTCTAGGCAATATATTTCTCTCCTCTCCTCTCTCTTCCCTTTTTTTATGCCCCGGGCAATGTGTTGCATGTTGTTCACTCCATGTAACGTTCATCGTCGCCCCCCAAAAAGAAGAATCCATTCAAAAAATTTGGGATGATGTTGTCGTTTCGTGGGAGAACAACTGTTACTGTACTTCGTGAACCGTGAGGGATTTTTCATTCGCTTTCATTAAATACTGAGTGCTAGAGCAGATCCGAGTCCCACTAGCTTTTCATGCTCCAAGCATGTATTTTGCTTCAAAAGACAGAACGAATTGTACTGTATACAGCGCACAGCCAATACATTGATGTAAACTTAAATCAACAAAAATATCAGCTGAGCCCCTTCTTCTTGTTTACCAAGGCCTTTGTTGACCTCCTGACGGCTGCGCGCTCCTTGATGTGCTCCTGCTGCCTCCGCCTGTCCTCCTGGTGCCGACGGGACTTCTTCCCGCTGAAAGTCATCTGGTGGACGACGCCGGAAGAAGAGGAGGACATCTCTGGCATGGACTCACCGGCCAGGCGGCTCTCCAAAGACATCTTGTCCTTCGTGCGCTTCTTGGAGGAAGAGTCTCCGCCTTGGGACGCGCTGAAGCCTTTTTTCAGTTCGTAGAACTTGACTCCGGAGGAAGGCTTCTTGTCTTTCTTCGCAATGTCTTCCTTCTTCTGTTTCTTCTTAGGTTTTTCGTCTTCTTCTGGCTCTGAGAAATCATCGCCACCGTCGGAGTACAAGTCCGAATCGTCGGAATCACCTCCGTCGGAGTCTTGATCGTCCTCATCGTCCTCTTCCACGGCGTCGTACTGCTCCTCCAGCTTCTTTATCCTGGACTCGTCCAGCTTTGATACCACCGGGTTGAGCAGCCTGTACGCCTCCTCCGTGGTGTCCACCGCGAATCGGTCGTCCTTGAACAGGTCCTGGAAGCGGTCGTCCTCCAGCAGGCTGGCCTTCTCCTTCTTCCCCTTGTTCTTTTTCTCCTTTTCTTTGTTCTCGACCTCTCTCAGCTTGAGGAAAAGGTCCCTGTTGACCTCCGGCAGCGTCTGCTTCAGCTCCACCCTCTTCTTCCTGGCTTCCTCCATCTTCTTCCTGATCTTGCCCTCCGCCAGACTGGACTGCCCCGCCACCGGACGTGCCAAGGACTCGGCCTTCCTGTACAGCCGGACGTCCATGAAGTACCCGTGCATGTAGGCCCTCAACACTGGCGACCCAATCAAATGATCAAGTTCAAGTTCGGAGAGTCTTTCCTTGGTGACGAACTTGTAGTCGTCAAAGACCTCCGTCGCTTCGCTCTCTTCCATCTCCTCGGTGAGATTGTCCAGGAAGGAGCACCACCGAGGAGCAGGGCCCAAAGACGGAATGAAGTGGGCTTGCATTCGCGGCTGCTCGTTGGCCATGAAGATCAAACCGGACTCTGGGTATGTGACCAAGTCGTTCAGCTCGTGCTCGGACTCCACCGCCGCGTAGGGCTTCCCCGTCTGGCGGTCCCATATCTTGACGCACTTTGCGTCCAGGCTCAGGACCTGGTCGTAGGTGGAGTGGAACTTGATCTTCTTGACGGGGAGGCCGTACATGTGGTCCTTGGTGAGGAGGGCTCGCCTCGATCGGAGGTCGAAGAGGAGGACGTGTCCGGAGGAGGTGCCGCAGGCAAGGTTGAGGCCGTCGCGGCAGGACAGCGCAGTCACTTCTGGCACTCCAGATCCGGACTCCAGCTCCTCGCCGTCCAGGGAGTCCACGCAGAGCAGCCTGCCGGCGCGCTGTCTCGATCTGTTTCCAAGGAAAAAAATTAATGACAAACGTCATTTTCACAACTAAAGTAGATTTCTTTTCTAAAATTCACTCCTTGCCTGGGATCCCACGCCTCCACTGCCCCGTCCGATCCCCCCACCATGAGGAGCTGGTGCTCAGGGTTGACTGTGCACACGTTGTTGCTCGGGGATTCTGTCTCGTACGGGCTCAGGAAGCGGCCCTGCTCCAGATTCAACCTGAGGAACAAAACGATATTTCCAAAGAAAGGGAAATTAATTTTTTGGGGGAAAATCATGCCTTGTGACGTTGGGCCTGTCTCCGACGAAGTAGGCGTCGCACGACTGCGGGTGGTATGCGAGGTCCCGTCCGAAGTGGGGTATCCGGAGGCGGTAGTAGCGGCCGAACTGGGCGTGGATCTCAACGTACCTGCCAAAGAAGACATGAAATGGAAGGAAATGGATAAGATGTTGTACACCCTCACCTGTCGCATTGCAGAAAGACCATCTTCGAGTAGTCCTCTGAGAGAATGGAGAAGGCGACCACCTCCGAGTCGAAGCATCTTTCGAACTTGAGCCCGAGCTGGTCCACCTCGTAGCACCTCACCCTGGGCTTGTATGTGCCGACGGCGCACAGGAACCGGCCGTCTGGGGAGGACTCCATGCGGGTGCTGACAACGGGCATCTCCAGGTCCTGCAGCAGCTGGATGTTCCCCTTTGCTGCGTCCCCTCCCGCCGTGGCCGCCTTCCCCGCCTTCTTCCTCCTCTCGCGCTCCTCCAGCCACTCCGGGAGGGTCTTGCCAGCGCTAAGGTTGTACACCTTCACGTCGTTGGCAGAGGACAGCTGCATGCTGACGGAGTCTTGTGCACCACTCTCACGAGTAACAGCAGTAACGGCGACAAGATCTTCAACGACCCCTTTCCCAAGAAGGCAAAAAATTATTTTGTCTTCTTAGTTCTTACCGAGGTTGGGTGACAAAAAACATGTGGCTCAGATTTGCCTGTTTAATAAACAAGAAAAAAGCCCAAAACAAAAAAAAGTTCCATTTTTAAAGGTTTGGTGACCAGGTTGCCCTAGTTTCTGGCCACATTTTTTATCAGCTGATCCTCATAAATAAACAAACAAAGTCAAGCGTCGTTTTTTCTTCCTCGCGGTGGCGGTGGGGGACAGGTTCACCACGTGCTGCAAGAACAACTTCGCCCAAGACTTGTGCAAGGTTGGGACGTGTTTCCCTGGATTTGTATGAGTCAAGAGCACAGTTCAGGACCTCCAGGACCCCTGTCGTGAATCCCATAGTGTAGAAAGAGACCGTTCCTTGGTCGCCACTATGTTGGTGCTGTTCGAGACCCCGGCGGGCTTCGCCGTCTTCAAGCTCATGAACGAGAAGAAGCTGCAGGAGTCCGACAACCTGTACAAGGACTTCGAGACCCTGGACGCGGCCAAAAAGGTGGTCAAGCTCAAGATGTTCGACAAGTTCGAGGACACGACGGAGGCGCTGGCCGCCGCCACCGCCTCCGTGGAGGGCAAGATGAGCAAGGGGTTAAAGAAGCTGCTCAAGAAGGTGGTGGCCAAGGACGCACAGGAGAAGCTGGCGGTGGCCGACGCCAAGCTGGGGCAGGCCATCCAGGGCAAGCTGGACCTGCAGTGCGTGCACGACAGCAAGATCTCGGAGCTGATGCGATGCATCCGGTCCCAGGCCGACGGGCTGGTATCCGGAATCCAGGACAAGGAGATGACGGCCATGTCCCTGGGTCTGGCCCACTCGCTCTCGCGCTACAAGCTCAAGTTCAGCCCGGACAAGATCGACACCATGATCGTGCAGGCCGTCTCCCTGCTGGACGACCTGGACAAGGAGCTGAATAACTACGTGATGCGGTGCCGCGAGTGGTACGGATGGCACTTTCCCGAGCTTGGTAAGATCGTCACGGACAACGTGGCCTACGTGAGGACCGTGCTCAAGATGGGCTTCAGGGAAAAGGCGTCCAAGACGGACCTGTCGGACGTGCTGCCTGAGGACGTGGAGGAGAAGGTCAAGGAGGCCGCTGAGATCTCCATGGGCACGGAGATCTCCGACATGGATCTCAAGAACATCCAGCACCTCGGACAGCAGATCGTGGACATTCAGGAGTACCGTGCGCAGCTCTACGAGTACCTCAAGAACCGCATGGTGGCCATCGCGCCCAACCTGACCATCCTGGTGGGGGAGCTGGTGGGCGCCAGGCTCATCTCTCACGCCGGCTCCCTCCTCAACCTGGCCAAGCACCCGGCCTCCACGGTGCAGATCCTCGGCTCGGAGAAGGCACTCTTCAAGGCCCTCAAGACCAACCACGACACGCCAAAGTACGGCCTCATCTATCACGCGCAACTGGTGGGAGGGGCCTCCTCCAACCTGAAGGGCAAGGTGTCCAGGATGGTTGCGGCCAAGGCGGCTCTGGGCACCAGGGTGGATGCACTCGGAGAGAGCGCCACCGCGTCGGCCGAGCTGGGGGTGGAGCACAGGGCAAAGCTGGAGGCAAGGATCAAGTCGCTCGAGGGAGGTCACATGCACGCCGTAAGTTTTAAAATTTCTTTTTGTATCATTCGTGTTTCCCAGGTAACTATTGCGATTTAATATTAAAACAAATATTTCAATTTTCAGGTGTCTGGTTCTGGCAAGAAGTCTGCCAAGTTTGACAAGTACGAGAACAAGAGCGAGATCATGCAGTACAAGCCGGCCGCCGACAGCTCAATCCCCAGCAAGAGGAAGAAGCTGGACGAGGACGACGAAGAGGAAGAGGTGGGTTGAAAGGTTGTCACTTATTTGGATATCAGTATAAATTGTTTTCCTCCGCCAGGCTGTGACGCCCAAGAAGGTCAAGGTAGCGGCCGAGGAGGAGGAGACGGAGGCTCCCTCGTCAGAGAAGAAGAAGAAAAAGAAGAAGAAGAAGGCTGCCGCCGAGGACGAAGAGGAGGACGAGGAAGAGGCCTCTCCCGCCAAGAAGGCCAAGACGGAGGAGAACGGAGGCTCAGAGAAGAAGAAAAAGAAGAAGAAGAAGAAGGCCAAGATGGAGAACGGCGGCGCAAACGGAGATGCTTCGGAGTGAATGGATTGATCGAAATGCAGGGAATCGAGAGTGGCTGCTATAGATTTTCGTTCTACTTTGTGTACACAGGGGGGAAGGGAGTGTTGTATCTTCATCCTACACCAAGTGCTATGGAACTGCGTGTTTTTCTTTTCCGAGGAAGAACGCTCTTCGGAACTCAGTATAAATTGAATCCCTCCTTTCCCCCAATAAATACCTACTATTTCTGGCAAGTCACTGTCTGTCGATGTATCTTGTTTTTCGCCGCTAATTGAATTAGCTTCACTCTCTCGCTTATTGGCATGCAAATCCAAGACTTGGTTTTCCACCTTTAAAAGCTCTGACAGTCTTCTCCTCGAAAGTCAGTCCTTGTGCTTCACCATGCGTCGCCGGACCCTGTCCAGCTCCTCTTTGGCAACCTCCGCAGTCTTGTTCCTGGCAGCGGCCTCCTCCTCCTCCTCCGCCTTGCTGTCCAGAAACAGCAGGCCCGGCTTCCTCCAGCCGCACGAGTGGAACCTATCCGCCTTCCAGAAGATTAGCAAAAGAGGAGGAAATGAGGAAGAGGTGCTAAAGGACAATGTCGGCGTCCAGCTGAAGAAGTTCGACGACGATGTGCGGCGAACGCTGAAGGAGTTTCCGGTAATTTTCTCATTCGAATTACAACGACACACCGCAATTTCCCTTGTGTGATGAGCAATTAATGCAGGAGATCTCTGAAGACAATGAGTGGAGGAAGCTGATGGAACTCAGACGCATTGTTGGTGAAGCGGCGGGGTACACCAAAAGGTGAACAGAATATTGTTTTTTGAGCAAAAAAAAGGAAACCATTCTCGGTTTTAGCCGAAATAGTAAGCCGGCTGCTTCTCCCACCGCCGCTTCCAAAGCATCGTCTTCTTCGGCCCCCTACTGGCCCCGCCTGGACGCTCTTGAGGCCAGCCTGCTAAGGGTGACCTCGGAGTTGGCATCACAGCACCAACAGCAAGGAGGTGGATTCGCTTGGGTCTACAAGAGGGGAAGGCCGGCCCTGTCCTTCTCCAGATTGAAATAAAGTTATTCATTCGCCGAAAGGGCTTTTTCACCTCCCGCATAGATTGTAATGTACAGACTCCGCTCTGTTGTGAAAATTTAGTTTTCGTGAGAACGTCGCTGCCCACACTCATCGTCAATCTTGTTTTAAAAAGTACTAAAATGCCGAAACACACTAAAAACACAAGACCGATTTTGGCTACCTTATCAATACTTTTATTGCGAAGTGGCAAACAACCGGGTCGATCGATAGAAAAAAAAACTCGCGATGCTAATTTTTTTTTGGAGGATGTCACAGTATTTCAAACTCGTCGTCCGAGCTGTCGCTTCGGGCCTTTGAGGCCGAAGCAGGAGAAGCCTTCTCCTTGTCCTGCATCATGTGCGGCGGTCTGTGTCTTGATATCTCGAAGAGCGGTGCTGTGTGCCCCAGCACCAAGCGGTGGAGGAGGCGATGGCAAAGGTCGTCGAACTCGGCCTCACTCTGGCAGAAGAAGCACTGCAAAGAAATGGAAGAAACAATCAATCCCTCTCCACTTGTTCAAGCACTTCCCTGCCACATGAAGAAAGCTAAGCACAAATGTTCGATTGTGGTGGTGGTGGTGGTGAAATGTATTCTTTGGGGACCTAAACGACATTGTCGCTCAAAGCCATAGTAATAACTTAGGTAGATCTTCAAAAGTTAGGACAACTTTGCTGAAATGACCCCTTTG
>JAAUYJ010008848.1_pt1 | contig 10859 bp, 15 predicted proteins | sample 7278031 | NCBI WGS metagenome assembly JAAUYJ01 (sample SAMN14350222, study PRJNA611818) | marine sediment metagenome | isolation source: surface marine sediment (1.8m) | place: French Polynesia: Moorea | collected 2018-08 | reverse complement strand
GCCAAAGGGGAGGGGGTAAACCCCGCAGACATTCGCGAGCCAAGCAAGCTTCATTCCTGGCACACACACACCCCCCCTCTCTCTTGTGTCCCCTCTTCCCTTGAGCCATGGATGGATGGATCGAAGGAAAAGGAATGAAGAAGGGGTGTGTGTGTGTGCCAGGAATGAAGCTTGCTTGGCTCGCGAATGTCTGCGGGGTTTACCCCCTCCCCTTTGGCAAAGTATGGGTCTGTCCACGGGGCTTCGTTTGTTTTTTGCTCATCTTGCGGATATTTCTTTGCCATGTCCCTACGATGCTTTCTTTCCATGGTAACGGCACTTTGTGAAACTTTCATTTTCTGCCATAGAACAGAGTGTCTTGGAATGTCTAAAATTCGTGTTCGAAACTAGCCCCTCAGCTTTGTTCTAGTACTACTTTTCAGCTATTTAAGTAGGGGAGCACGACATCTGCCCGGAATGGCTTTCGAGTTCGCGTTTCGCGTTTCCCCTCCCCCTCCACGGTTTTCATGTGTGTGTAAAGACGGGAAGGGAAGGAGAAAGTCGACGGTACTAAACCGGATCAATATTTCACTGGGTGACTTCGACTACTTGCGTGGAGGGAAAGGGGGAGGGAGAAGGAGAAAGCAACCCCCTCCCCTGCCACCGACAGAGTCTGTGTCACCTCCACCACCTCCCTTATGTACAGAAATATAGCTCCACAGTCTCTGCTTTTTTTTACAATCCTTCTTTTCCCTCCCACTCGTCCGTCCCTCCTTCGGAGCCTCAATGAAAACACCCCTCGGCAAACAATGACTCGTTTAATTCCGTATGAAAGCAAAGAGCGGAGTGTTTGCATGTTATTCACCGCATATTCGACAGTATACCCTCAGCACAAAGTTCGAAGAGTGTTACATACCGTACTACGTGAATTGAACAGTAGAATGGTATAATTGGATGGCTAACATTATTAAGATAATATTTCATCTTCCTCGGTATTTCAGAAGATTGAAAATATTTATTTCGTTTTCTTTCTAGGTGCACTGTGGGTGTCAGTGGCCCTGAACCCGACTTCTCCTCCGCAAGAGCGGCAGGCCCTGCGATGGAAACTGGAGGCCTGGGCCTCTCTGGACATGTGTCCGCCGGAGGACCCAGACCTTAGAATATCCTCTCATGGACTTGAAGACCGCCGAGGTGGAAGGAGAGAGCACCACCGACACCAAAGAGAATCCCAGCAGCAGCAGGCCACCCTGGGACCACAGAACAGGCACCACCGCCACGGAAGGCACCACGACCGCCACCACAATCACCACTCCCACCGTCACCAGCCGTACCACCACAGCCGCGGCGGCAGCGGCGGCGGGCGGCCGCGCACGGTCCTGCACAAGGCCCTGGACGCCCTGCGGATGGACTGGAACGGGCAGAGGCTGCGGCTGATCCTGACCCACGACGGACCCCCGCCGCCGTCACAGCTGAAGCTGCCGAGGGAGGAGGCTGAGGCGATGGTGGACGAGCAAGGACAGTTCGTTTGGCACGAACACCTCCCGACCGCCTGCGCCAGGGTGGAGGCCCTCAGGACGCACGACTTCACCTGCGAGGCTGTCCGACTGGCAGCGGCAATAGTCAGGGCCATGAAGATGAACCAGAAGAGGGCTTATGCCACTTGGCAACAGCAGCAGCAACAACAACAGCAGCAGAAGGAAAAACAACAACAGCAGCAGCAAGACGAAAAAATGCAGACAGAAGAGGACAAAAGTCCGGTCGACTTTCACGAATCAGATGGGACGAAGAAAAAAGAAAGAGACGAGCAACGGCAGGAGAAGATCCCAGAGGACAGCAAAGAGGAGCAACAGCAGCAGCAGCAACAACAACAGCAGCAAAAACAGCAGAGCCACCGTTCCCCTTACTACGCAAATCAGGAGGGATGGATTGGGCATTCTCTGGATCCCATCGGTTGCCTTTTCGACACCCTCTCTGAGGTCTGTTTGACTCCCGAGGAGAGGCGCAACAGCCCGCACCACCTGGATCCCATGGCCATCGGCTCCCTCCCCCTCGGAGAAGCAGAAAAGACAAGTCCATCCGCATCTCCTCCGGCTTCTACTCCTCCGGCAACTGGCGGCGGCACCCCTGCTGCAGCACCTGCCTCTACGTCTCCTCCTTCTCATCCTCCCCCGAGATACCAGCCTCACCACCACCACCACCGGCGGGCCAACTCGGCCTTCCGCAACGGGGCCGTACCTCGCGGCTGCGAGCCCTACCTGCTTCTGGCCCTGGAGGCTGCTCTTATCGGCCTCGGTCAGCAGAGAACGATGCCTTCCGGTCTCTACTCGCAGGAAAAGGCCTCGCAGCAGGAGGAGAGGCTGATATCCCGGCTGCAGGAGGTTGAGGTAGACGCAGCCAGAGCAGCCGTCATCCGATCCCAGGCGGCGATGCTGCTGGAGTCTGGATCCACTTCCGCTTTGGGCAGCGGAGCGGACAGCAGCTTCGTTCACACTCCCGAGTCTGCCCCGGCGATGCTGTTCGCCAAGTACCTCTTCGTGACCCTGCTGCCGCACGACTCCGACCTGGCCTTCCGCGTGGGGCTGAGGGCGATGAGGCTCCCCGCGCACGACCTGCTGGCATCGGCCGCAGGAGGCGGAGGAGCGGGAGGAGGAGGGAGGGCCGTCCCGCGCTGGTTCACCCTCGGCCACATAGAGGTTCAGCAGTGCGCGCTTGCCTCTGTCATGTTGGGAGCCGCAGCTAAAGGTGATATTTTGTTCCCATTTTCCTTCAAAAATTCTATCAAAACAGTAACATTAGCATATACGTGGTTCAGAAAGTTTTTAAAAGTGTTCCTGATTTTTTAAGCATTCAAATTTCCATTTTTCGGTGAAGTTTTTTTCTCGCTTTCATTTATAAAGTGAAGCTGAAAAATGCGCCGAAATATAATAACTATATTTAGCAACTTGCTGCCGCCACATTTTTCCGGAGGAAAAGATATCGCGCAGATTTTGAGTTGAACGACGTATTTTACACTACGTATTTCGGCCTTGGGTGCAAAAGACGTGACCAAAGGGAATGACCCTTGAATGAGCAAGCACCGTCTCTCTTCTGCATTTTCACGGTCAATGGACTTTTGGCGAAACAAAGCCGTTTGCATCGATCCCTCCTCAACTACGACGGAGAAAGGCTTTTCCCACCTGCGTAATTTTTCCTCCTTCATAAAAGACGGCGAATTTTTGCTGCTAGGCTGATTTTCTAAAGTAGTAGTACTTTAGCTCTGCTTAGTAAGTAGATGCAGTTATTAACAACCATTTCCTTTTCTTCTTCCTTAGGCGACATCCACCGTCTTCAGACCGTCCTGGAGGTCTCCCAGCGCCACATCCGCTCCGCCTCCCACCTCTTCAAGCTTGCCCAGGACGCCTTCAGGCACGCCCTCTCCCAGCGCGAGGCGGCAAAGGCGGCAGACACCACCACCAGGCTTCCCGTCGGCTCTCACCCTCCTCCTCCTCCTCCCCCGGCCCCTCCCCTGCTGAAGGCCGCCCTCCAGCTGGGCCTGCAGGTGACGCGGCTCACCCTCAGCTCGGTCAACTGGCGGCGGAGGGAGATCGTGCGCTGGCTGGTGACCTGCGCGGTGGAGGCGGGATTCGAGGCCCTCCTCTCCCTCATGAGGAGCTGGAGCGGGCTGTTCGCCCCGGCGGAGGCCACAGGGCCGGTCGCCACCACCATCATGTCGCACGCCACCATCGCCAGGCTGGGACTCTCCTTCGCAGAGCAGGACGAGCTGGCGGCTTGCGCCAGAACGCTTGCATTGCAGTGCGCAAACGAGGTAAGCACAATGTATCATACAAAAAAACCCAAATTTATTTTTTATCTTTGCGAAATTGAGTATAACCAACGATATTTTCCCATTCACGTAGGATCCCTGCAACTGCGCCCTCAACGCCCTGACCCTCTGCGAGAGCGACCCCATCGCCTTCGAGACCGCCTACCACATCGTCCTTGACGCCGCCTCCGCCTCCAGCATCAGCGCCGCCGCCGCCGGCAACCACCATCACCACCACCCCAGCATGGGCATGAGCTCCTCCCAGCTCTTCACCGTGGCCCGCTACATGGAGCACCGCAGCTGCCCCTCCCGGGCCTACCGCCTGGCTCTGCTGGCCGTGAGGGCGGTCTCCCTCGCCCACAACCAGGAGACTCACCCTGCCGTGGCCGACGTCCACTGGGCCTGCGCCCTGGCCCACTCAATGGGCAAGGCGGAGCTCTCCGCCATTGTTCCCCTGGTGGTCAAGAACGTGCAGTGCGCGGTCGTCCTCTCGGACGTGCTCAGGAGGTGCTGGGCCACCGCTGCCATCTCACCAGCGGCCCTCACAGCAAAGGCGGAGGCCTCATCGCCCATGGACTTTTCTCCGTTGGGGTGAGTGCTGAAATATTTTTTTTCATTACTTCGAATCATGCTATAATTTCTGTTGTTTTCCCTTCTTCCAGGCAATTGCTGGACGCGGCCATGACTGCCTTCGTTTCCACCACCCACTCCCGCCTGAGCAGCATCTCCCCTCGCCACTACACAGAGTTCATCGACTTCCTGACCAAGGCCAGAGACACGTTCCTCCTGGCGAGAGAGGGAAAGGCAAAGTTCGCGCAGCTGGTGGAGAACGTAAAGGCCGCCTACAAGGGCAAGAAGAAGCTGGTGTCTCTCATCAACGCTCGCTTCGTCGCCCGCGCCGGTGCCGCCGCCGCCGACGGTGGCGGAGGCGGAGGAGCGGAGGGATGACACCGGCTACTCCTCCTCCGCCACCGACCTCCACTTTGGTACATGTAGCGGCGTAAAAAAACAGAAAAGATCTCAAGGTCCCTACCTCCCCCCCGTTGAACGTGTACAAATGTTCTAGGCTTTAAATGTAAAGTGTACTTTTCGTGATGTGCAAGTGTATTTTTTCAATTTCTTTTCAATCGTGACAAACAAAACTTGTGATACTTCAGCGTATTATCTCTGACTTGACGGTCTATGTAGGTAAATAATTGGTCAAGACTATTGGGCGGAAATAAATTGATCAAAATGCCAATCTCTTTTCACCTCCGACGTTGCCGAATCTCTTCTTCTCAATCACTGACTCACGCGTTCGACCACGGATCGTCCCCGAAGAAGTACGCCGCCAGCCCCGTCGCCGTGTCCTCCCCCATCCACAGCACCGACATGGCCGCTCCCTCCGCCAGTCCGGCCAGGATTCCGCCGGCCACGTCCAGCAGGTGGTGCCGCCCGAGCAGGACGCGGCTGCCGCACACGGCCGCGGCCCACGCCCACAGCGGGGCAACGGTGAGGAGCGGCGCCGGCAGCCGGTAGAGGGAGGTGAAGAAGAGGGCGAGGGCGACTGCGCGGGTGGCGTGGCCAGAGGGGAAGGAGAACTTGTCCACAGAGTACGTGGCGAACATGTCCGGGCGGTTGAGGGCAGGGCGTCGCCGCCGAGTGAAAGCCTGAAAAACGCAAGTTAAATTTTGTTTCCCGTCTTTACACAAGATTTCTGTATTTATGCCAAAACATTCACAATTCTTGGGTGCTCAAAATATCGATTTTTTTTCACGTTGAAATTTTAAAACATCCATGTGAATAAGCAGTAGGTCGATATTTTTTCAACTTTGAGTTTAGAAGAGTTCAGGAGTGGTGGATTGTTTTGAGGATTTCAATAAAAATAGGCCTTAAAAACAACTGAGGAATTGATGCATTTAGTGACGCAAGGCAAGGCATAGACAATATTTTTGGGCGGGCGGGAATGGAAAACAGCTCGCTGGAAAAAAATACCTTCAGAACGGACACCACCACAATGTCGAGCAGGAGGAGGCACAGCAGGTTCATCCAAAGCACAGCGTTCCCGGGGGAGAAGTAGAGCATGGCGAAGGTGCCGCCGAGCCAGGGGATACCGTGGCAGGAGATCTCGAGCTGCTTGAAAGTCGGCCTGTACTTGATGAGGCCGTAGGACTTGTCAAAGGCATCGCACGCCGCTTTCGTCAGTCGCTTGTCCGTCTCCAGGGCCTCCTTGAGCCAGGGCGGGAGGTTCCGCTTGGAGGGGGACTCATCAGTGCCAGACATCCTTAAAAGAGCAAGGTATACCTCTATAGTTTTTGTACACAAAACATCAGTGTCGAAAGCACCGAATAATTATTTATTACAGCCAAGTAAGTCTTGTACAGGCACTTTTCAAATGACGACTTTTTTTCTTCATAATAAGAGGATGTCAAATCACGAGCAGGGCGAGTTCTTCTCCGGGGCTATCCTGACGACGCTGACGGTCAGCCTGGACAGCAGCGGCGACACCCTGTCCTCGTCCAGCTCCGTCGACCAGCTCCTCGTCAATACCCTCTCGGCGGCCACGTCCGGTAGCAGGCTCTCCCCTTCCTCCTCCTCCTCCACCGCCAGGACGATGGAGGCCCGCTTGTAGGGGGCGCTGATGTTGTCGCAGAAGGCGTGCAGTGCCATGGCGGAGGAGCCGGGCAGGAGCTCCAGGTGGGACAGGGAGAAGGCGGAGCGGAGGCTGAGGTCGCTCTCCAGCTGGCGGTGCAAGGCGCTCTTGGAAGGGAAGCTGGAGCCCACGTGTTGGGGAGCTGCGTCGTTGCTCTCCGCCAGGAGGACCGTGGCCAAGCTACTCAGCTTTGAAGCGAGGCACTGTGTGGACTTGAAAGCTTTTCCGTCCCCGATCAGGAGAATGACCGAGGGCTGCTTTGGCTCGGGTTTGAGGACACCCTTTAAACTGGCCAGAACAGTCGTCCATATTTTCTTTTCCTGGCTGGGAAACTGCTCCTTCAAGCCGACTATCTGTCTCCTCAGCTTCTCAACTGTGCGGTTGTAGTCCACTTGAGCCTTTTCGCTCCCCATATCGACGAACAGTCTGTTGAGGCCTGGAGAAGACACGAAGAACTCTGGACGGAGGAAGCCGAGATAAAGACAACCCGAGGCAACCACCAGGGAAAGGAAGATTCCCAAGAAGAAAAGATACGCCCATCCGGCACCTTCCGGCTCCTTCTCCTTCGCGAGGCTCTGGCTGGCATTGAATCCGAGGGGTTTCCTCGGCGACGGAACCTTGTTTGGCCTCCTGCGGGTGATTCTGGCAGCGGGCTGGAGGTCGTCGTCGTCTTCCTCTTCAGGCTCATCCTCCGTCGTGTCCAGCGAGAGGAGACTGCTCTCGTCCAGCTTGCTCCTCAGGCTTGTCCTCTTCTTTCCGCTTCCCGCCGACCCCGTGGACGATCTGGGAGTGGTCGGCTTGCCCCTGGCCGCCTGCCTGGGCCTGGCGTCCTCGTCGGTGATCATGGACACCCCCGGAGTGTTGTCATCGTGTCCCCCGCCGATGCCCCCTCGGACGTCGTCCAGGGGAGAGCTGGTGGCAAACTGCCGTCCGCCCCTCTGCCCGGCAGCCTTGTCTGTCGGCGATCGCAGAGAAGACCTCAGGAACCTGGCGGTGGGCGCCCTGGGGACTTCGCCTGGATCCCCGTCTGCCTCGTCCTGCTCCTCCTCCGCCCTGTCAATGGGCCTCCTGACCAGCCTGTCCCGCTGCTCCCGGGTGGTCAGCGGAGACACCATGGACAAGGGAGACTTCTTCCCGCTCATGATGGGGACTCTGGGATCTTCTTCACCTGACCCTGGAGACCATGGCCTCCGAGACCTTGACCTCCAAACAAAGAGCTCACACGGCGGTGACGTCGGCCTCTTTTGGGCCTTTTTTTCACGATAACAAACAAGTGATAGACACGTGTTTGATTCGGGATCGACATAGAAACAAGAAAAAAAGACTCGTACACTATTTCTTGGTCATGTCACAACTCGCAATAGGCAATATAATACAGTATACACTACTGTGAATGCGTGACATTTAGGATCGTACAAGAGGGACAGAATTTGAAAAGAAATCTCTTGTATCGACTTTCGAAAGACTAGACTTGCTTACTTAAAAGCTCGCTCGAGGTCATCTCTATCATGCATTTGAAAATAAACATGCGCCGTCCCTAGTGCGCCCACAAGGAGACTTAAATGGTTGCGCGGAACCTCTCCTTCCTCCGATATCCATGACCAAGACTACTATATATACGATAGGTTGCGCAACGCGGTATCTTTACTTGCGCTCCAAGTGCGAAAAAATCGGGCGGTAAAAGGGGAATAAGGGGAAGAGAAAGGGCATAACTTTAATGTCGTCTTTGTGAGCATAATTTATGCTTTATTTTTTAACAAATGATGCCAAAAGCCAGTTTTTGATCATCCCTTAAAATTTTATTTTCTACCAATGGCTGAAATTTGCTCTTGAGAGCCACAGTTTAAAATATAAGATTTATTTAGTGGAGTTTTTAGCTGATATCTGCCCAGGGAAAGGGGGGAAAGTGCAGCTTTTTCTTTTTCCGTTTCCGGAAAAGAAGAAAAAAACGGGCGGTGCTATGCTCTTCCCTTGGAGACAGCTTCAAGCTGCGTTGTGCCGGGCTGACCGACTTCCTCCTTCTCGCGCATTTTTTCCTCTCCTCCCGCGGCACACGAACACGTCTCCAAGGAGGGAGGCAAAGCAAGGCAGAGGAGGCGAGCAAACAGAAATCTTTGGGGAGAAGAGAAGAAGATTAACGATGTCGGCAGGAATTGCTGTGGCAGCGACTGCGACGGCGGCGGCATCCTCGCCTCCCCCTCCCCCTCCCGTCTTTCCTGCAATCGCGCCTCTTTTAGCCAGTGCTTGCTTTTCGGCTTCGGCTGGAATCGCTGCGGAGGCTGAAGGGGAAGGGGAGAGAAATCGCGGTTTTCCCCTGGATGGAGAAAGATTGTCCCGTCAAAGAAGGGCGCGGTGGTGCAAAAAGGATTTCCCGCGCAAATTTCCACTCACGTCCTCCGCCCCCGACCCGACCTCCCACGTACGCACGCTTCAATGGAGAGGAGTAGGATGCGACGCGAGGCAGAGTTTGCCGGAGAAGAGGGAGGGATCCCCCAAAGACAACGTTTGGCCTCCCTCCGTCTCCCTCTAAAAACAAGCAGGGCTCGGATGCGGAAAAGCAAATGTGAAAGTGCATCAAAGTGAAAAGGTGGGAGGGAGAAGGGGGGGAGGGGGAGGCACGAGGTGGCACACACGCGGAAGGCAAAGACGCAGCAGAACAACTATAACTACATGTAGAAAAGTTGCCGCACCCACTTCTCTCCCTTTCTCCTTCCACTCTCCTGGGTAGTGGGGAGGGAGGGAGGAGAGATAGGGGCAGCGAGGAAAAGGGATGGTTCTCGGGGCTGGAGGAGGAGGACAGAGTCTCCCAACTTTTTCATTGATTTAAAGTGTTCCCACTTCTCCCTCCACTTCTCTCTCTCCTTTCTCTTCCCTCCGCATGCTTGTGCAGAAACCTTCCCTCTCTTTTCTCACGAAGGGAGGCTGTGCGGCGGCCGACTGTGAATGAGGCGGGAAAGGGGTAGAAGCTGCATTTTGAATGGGAATCCAAGTCCTAAAGACGTGATTGACAAAAAACCTCTAGAAGTCTTAACTTTGTCTCCGGCTTCAATTTCTGTGCTGCACTCTTTCACGAATTTTCTCTCTCTTAATACATTCTCCATTTTTTTGCTTCACGCTGTACCCTTTTCGAAGCCGAAAACTCCTCCGCTCTCCAAAACCTTTTTTTTTTGCCTTCCCCTCCCTCAGCCACTTTCCACTTTGCGCCTCCGATAGCGAGGCTGGCAGCACTTCACTTCACTTTGCCCGCCTGCATAAGTGAACGCACTTAGGACGATGTGGGGACGACGACGAAGACGACGACCGCCGCAGAAGCCGCCGCGGCCTACGAAGACGTCACCGCATCTTCGAACAGCCTCTCTCCGCCGACGACTCCTCGCATGAATGGGGGGGGATGCTGCAGCCTCGGCAACCGGATGGAAGACGCGTGTGGGCGGTGCAGCGTTCAGTTCGGCGGAGTGGGCGAGAACGAAGGAATTGTGGGAAGATGGAAAGGAGAGTGCCTTAAAAATGCTTTTGCGGCCATTTCCCCCTCTTTTCTCGTCTCCCTCTCCAACGACCCATCCACATGGGCCGAGGAGTGGGAGGAGCAGAGGGGGAAAAAAGGCTCCCCTGGCTCTCAAATCGCTTGCCTAGCATGTTGCAAGTACGTTTGAGAGGGGGGGGAGGAGAACTTGCGTTGTTGTTTCTTTATGCGCATTTACGTAGCAGCGCCTCTTTCTCTCTTTTCCGTGAGTACCACAAAAGAGCCTCACCACCCGCCGGGGGAGTTGGGGGGGAGCGGGGGAGTCTCGATAATGGCACTCAGAGTCTCGCAGCAGCAGGAGGGGGGAAAGAGGGAGAGGGGGAGGGAAAGTCTCTTCTTTGCCTACTACCACTCGACAACGATAAAGTTCCCCTTTTTTCTGCTCGAGCAGCCTATCCACTCGGCAGGGAAGGGAAGGGGGGAGAGGAGAAAAAGCCCACATAGCAAATTGCTTTCAAATTTCTCTCCGGAATTCTTGATGAGTCGACCGAAGGAGGAAAAGGGGGGGGGAGAAAAGGGGAGAAAGAGGCCTTAGCCAGACTGTCTGACTGTGGCTCTCTTTCCCCCTTTTCTCCCACTCCCCAATCGAGCCGCCGCCGCTAGGGAGTTTCCCTTCCCCGATCGATCCCAGCCTCCTCCTCTTCCTCCTTCGTATTCCACTTTTCTTCTTCCTCCCCCACCGTTTCCTTTAGCTACTTCCAACGAATTTTCCGCTTTAACTTCAGGGATGAGAATTGAGAGAGCGAGAGACTGGTGAGTGAAAGGGCTTTTTCTCCTTCTCTCAACTATCTGCCAATTTTTCTAGACATATTTCTTCTCCCGTGAAACTATGGCGCATTTGTCTACCTACGTTCAAGGAGTCGATACTTTTTAGAAGTGACGATAAAAGTATATCTGAAAGGACTTTTCTGAAAAAACATTGC
>JAAUYJ010174831.1_pt1 | contig 10861 bp, 8 predicted proteins | sample 7278031 | NCBI WGS metagenome assembly JAAUYJ01 (sample SAMN14350222, study PRJNA611818) | marine sediment metagenome | isolation source: surface marine sediment (1.8m) | place: French Polynesia: Moorea | collected 2018-08 | reverse complement strand
CTGTTGGGGTGGCGCCCCGTCCCTCCTCCTCCGGGAGCTGGAGGGACAAGCTCCTCCGCGACAACAGCAGCAGCAACAGCAGCAGCAGCGCGGCCGGGGACAGCAACAATCCCGACCGCAGCCCGAGGGACTCCTCCCACTCCTCCGACTCAGTTCCCCTTCCGACCAAGTAAAAACACTGCCCGAAATTACTACCATACCAGGAAATGTATAATTCCCCTAATTCATTTCAGGCCGCTTCCGCCAGCCATGCCAATACGGAGAGGAGACCACGGGAGGGATTCTGTGTCCGCCTCCGCCTCCTCCACCGGTGTCGGGACCGCCTCTTCGCCGTCCTCCTCCTCCGCGGCCTCCTCGGGAGGATACGAGTCGGACTGGGAGCGGGAGGTCAGCGAGAAGGGGGAGGTCTTCTACGTTGTGCCGCTCACTAGGACCGAAATGAGGTATAAATGGTGAAGAATCTGAATTTATGCCAAGTTTCTTTTTGTTGCTGCTGCTAATTATGCTGCTGCTGCTGTTGGTATTCCCGTTGTTAATGTTGACTCCCATCGGGAAGCTCTTGCTGCTGATAAGCATTATGACCACATAATTGCTATTCTTTTTTTTGTCATCAGGCGCCGACAAGGCCTGCAGCAAGAGGAACGCGAACGGCAAAGTGCCGAGAAGGGGGAAGACCCGGCGGTTACAAAGACCAGCGGAGAGACGAAGAAGAGGAGCGGGAAACTGTCCCGCCTCATCCGACGGAGGGAGAGCAAGAGGGACAGGAATGCACCGGCCGCCGCCGATCACACCGTTGCAGCCCCCACCAGAAAGAGGGCACCGACAGCAACAGGGGCAACAGCTACAGCATCTCCTGCACAGGCGGTCGGATCCAGGGTGCACAACCTCAGCGGGAACCACAACGAGTCCAGCGACAACGACAGCAGCACCTACTACGGTCAGCTCAGGACCTTCGAGTCCGTCTTTGAAGGATCGGACCAGGTGAGCGGTACCTGCGGCGAAATTAATTACCCTAGCAAAAATAATCCTCTTTCTTTTTTCTTAGGTGGAAATGGTGGAGGTGACACTTAGAATTAAGGGAAGGAAGAGCGTTTCGCACCTGATGGGAGGCGGAGGAGACGGTGGAGCGAGGTCCAAAACTCTACTGGAGCTGATGGCGGGACTGGTCCCTGTGCGAAACTCTCAGACGGATTCTGACCCCCACTTGAGCAGCGTTGTGGTGGCATCGGTGGCGGAGGGCGGCGCGGCGGCCAAGGCGGGCAGGGACAAGGTGCGGCCTGGCGACGTGGTGCGGCTGGTGGACGGGCACCAGGTCAACCTGGCCACGGTGGAGCAGCTCCTCTCCACATACACCTCCTCCTCCGCCAAGGTCAAGCTCACGCTGCAGCGGCCGTCACCAGCAGCGGCGGCGGCGGCCGCGGCCACCGTTCCGCTTAGGCTGACCAACACCGACTCCTCCTCTTCCGGCCAGGAGGAGGTCTCCGCCATCACCAACATGACGGAGGACGAGGCCGATCAGACCCCGCCTCCGCCTCCGTCCTCCCTCTTCGTCTCGACCCCTCCGCGGCTGGCGAGGCTCCTGCTGGGCGAGGGGGCGGAGCACGAGGCGGCGACGGCAGACGCGTCGAGGGAGGTGAAGGCCCTGCTGCGGAGGATGCCCTACCTGGCGCTGGGGGTCACCAGGACGGGGGTGGAGGAGTCCTCGCCGGAGATGGCGGACGTGCTCTACCAATTTCCTCCGGCAAGGTCAGCCGGGGCTTGTTCAGAGGCGCTCATCAAGGCCAGGGGTGTATTCGTCACGTTGTGCCAGGTGAATACCATTATCAGTTTTGTAAACTGAACAATAATTGGAGCAAAAAAATGCAAATTATTTTTTGATGTCGCGACTGTCGTAACTGCGTTTTTTTGGAACCATATCTCAAGTGTTTGTTAATTGTTTTTCCGCAGATTCTCCCTGAACTGTCACCAAGGGATGAAGGGGAGGAATTTTCCTCGTCTTCCATATCGGTGACGGTGGGCGGCGGCTCCGGCAACGAACCCTCCTCCTCCTCCTCCTCTCCCTACCTGGTTCACGCCGGGGTGGCCTCCGAGGTGGCCTCAGACGCCGCCCTCCTGCTGGCGCTACCGGCCTCCAAGTGCGAGTCGGCGCGGCGGGCGGCGGAGCTGGCGCGGACGGCCGCCGCCGCGCTGGCGCTGAGGCACGGATCGCTGGCAGCCGCCCTCAGCGCGGCAACCACGCTGGACGAGAGGGAGGCCGCCGACGAGCTTTTCGGTGGAATGTTCCTGGAGGAGCTCCTGGACGTCAGGACCGTGGAGCAGGTGCGACTTTCACCGATGTGCCGAGTGATATTCAGTGTGGAAAATATTTTTTATAACTTTTTTTACACCTCAGGACCCTCGACCCCTCCTGGACCTTTCCTCCCTGCTATCCCGCGCCCCCGCCCAGTTCGACTCAGACCTGGACGCCGCACACTGGCTGGTGCTGCCGGAGGAGGTCCGCTTCCAGGTGGACGACGCACTAAGTCAGTTCGAATCTGCCGACTTCCAGGACGCATCCGCTTCAGACGAGGAGGCATCCTCTTCAGCCGAGATGTACTGCCTTCCCCGCGAGTTCGACGTCCTGGGCGCCTGCCTCTTTCACCGCGGACTGCTGCTGTCAAGCCACCTGCCCAGGGGAGACCTGCGCGACGTCCTTCTCTGGTGCAGGTCCAAGAAGCTGCTGCGCCTGACCAGGACCATTCCCGTGCACCAGATCGTGGCCTGGAGCGAGGTCTACCTGTCCAGGAACAGGGGGAGGGCGAGCAAGGGGAGGACCTTTCTCCTGGTGGTTGGGCTGGGGCACCAGGTGCTAGCGACGCTGCTGGAGACCGACATGGGCGGGTGCGCTGCTACGGCCGTGTCCAGGCCCGATCCGTTCTACGTGGACCAGGCGCTGAACACGCTGGACCATCTGGAGGAGATGGGCATCCCGCTGGTGTGCGAGCGGTGGCTCACCCTGCCCAACAACCCTGCCATTGTCACCGTCGACGATCTGTACCAGCTGGGAGGAGAGGCCAGGCAGCAGTTACCAGAGAAAGGTTCGTCAAGTTTACAGATGAAGCGTACTCGATGCTGCTGATGCTACTATTGCCGCATTTAAATATTCTGTCGCTATTGTTGTTCCAGATGCTGCTGCTGCTTGGTTTTTGTTGCTGTTGAAATTACTATTGAATGTATTGCAGTTTTCATTCTTGCTTTGATTGCTTTTGTTTCTGTTGCTACTGCTGTTATTGCTACCGTACTCTTGCTGCTATTATTGTTGTTGCTATTGCTACTGATGCTGCTGTTGCTGCTGTTACTATTGCTACTGATGCTGCTGTTGCTGCTGTTACTATTGCTTCTGCTGAAATTACTAATGAGTGCGCTGCTGGTTTTATTGCTGCTTTAATTGCTGATTTTGCTGGTACATCTCCTGTAGCTACGTACTGCTGCTGCAATTTTTCCTGCTGCTGTTGCTGCTTTTTTTGCTATGTAGTCGGTTGCTGGTTTTGTTGCTGCTTTTGTACGTCTGTTGCTATTTTCTGGGGGGGGTTTCCAGGCATCGTCCTGCGCCGAACCAAGAACATCGACTACTCCTCTTCCTCCTGCTCGTCCAACTCTGGCGCCCCCAGCCTGGCAGGCTCAGACCTCCAGAGGAAGGCGGTTGCGGCGGGAGGGGGAGGGGGAGACGCCGTCAGCGTCAACAGCGAGGAGATGAAGACCGCGTTCAGGGAGGACGGAGACAGGGGCGGCGAGGAGGGACATCAGGAGGAAGACTCTGTCTGGGAGCTCCACCGCAGCAGGCAGAGGACCAGGATGAACTACTCGGAGCACGGCGACAAGGAGAGAGGTCAGTTCAGCAACAAAAAAAGCCCCATGACATTTCCCCGAACAATAATTTCCTTTCCATTTCCAGAAGATGAGAACACGGACGAATTCGTGACGTACCAGGTGTCCCAGCTCACCATGAGCCCGGAGAACACCCTCTTCCACTACCTCCATCTGGAGGCGGGGGAGGCCGTCTTCATCGCCCCCCTCAACTCCCCGACGTCCTCCTCCAGCTCCAACATCCTCCACCAGGAGCTGCTAGACAACTTCAGAGCGGCCTGCCAGATCATGCACTCCACTTTCGAGGTAAAAACTTTCTCAACGCAAAAATAGCACTCTCTACAGTTGTTCCAACTTTTATACAGGCGAGCTTGACGTCGAGGGCCGCGGTCGCAAAATCGGCGGCAACAGCTCCGCACGTGCAGACGCAACCTGGCTGGCTGGCCAGATCCAGCCTGGCCGCAGCGAGAGAGCAGGGGATGCTCTTCCAGTGGTCCCCAATGGTCCCAGACCGCGGCGGCGGCGGACGTCGGTTGCCCCTGCTCTCTTACTGGGTTTGCGGAAGGCTCTTCGGGGGAGACAGTTATGCCGGGAGGAGGGAGTGCTACGTCTGCTACCACGACTCTGCCCCGCAGGTCGTCGTGGAGCTGGCTTTCAGGCTCGCGTACGGGATGGCAATGTGACAAATTAAAAAAGTGCGTTCGCGACACAATTTTTGAAACCGAAGTGCCAAACTCCTAATTGAATAAATTTGAATTGAACTCTAAAAGTTGTCTAACTTTTATTCGGCAAATGGTGAGTTAAAATTAATACAAAACTATGTGCACCGCCGAAGAACAGGGCAGGGTACTTTGGAATGTTTTCATCAGGGCCCTGGCCCTCATCCAGCACAACAAGACCTTGGTATGGAAAGCCATGTGGACGATGACGTTATGTTACTTCATCTTCGCCTGGTATGCCATCATTGACGAAGCCATCCTAAACGGGCTGCCTGCAGACACTTCTGAGGACTTTTCCCATTTGATAGCTTCGTACCCAAGGTTCATCTTCAATGCGCTGATAACTTCCTTGCTAGGCGTCTTCAGCGGAGATTCGCAGTTTCCCGTGATGGTCCTCTCCATGACGCTCATCATATACGTCTACCAGCTGACAATAATCAGGCGAAGGTAGAACCATGTTGAAGAGCAATAAGGAGGGGCCCACCGCCCAAGCATACATGCCGTGTTTTCCTGAGATGCCACAAAGTCTTTGGTCCATGCTGCAGCAACAATTTTTCTGTCGATCGTGTTATTTTCATGTGCAATTTTCATTGTTCTGTTGCTGTTGTGCATTAAATCCATCCAGTGGCCCGTGAAACTTGGTTTTTTGGTATTGTTTGAGTTGGTCAAGCAGCTCGGGCCACCTTCAGAAACAAATGCATCAACTACACTAACAATAACTTCCCCGACATAAAAAATAGCGAAATTAAAAACTTGAAATTCAAATATTCAAGTTGGGCTAAATTGTTGTATTCGCAAATATTGAGGTGAAAAATGTACTGAATGCAAATTAGATTTAATTGTCGAGTATTTACGTAAAATGAAGTTAAGTGGCGTAGTGAAAAACTGAACATGCAATGCTGTCTACCTGCCTGAAATATCCGATCACAGCGGATCCTACACTGCAGCATGGCCTTCCTTGGTATGGGAGGCGGCGCCAACCGGCAGACCGACTTCAGACGCACGGCCCTTCATCTCTCCGTTCAAAATCGCAGGGTCGTCGAGGTTCACCATGGAAACAAACCCTGGCCGAACGGAACCAGAATTTTTCTCCGGCACATCGATGCGCGGGGGGCGCACACGCACAGAATCCATCACATGACCAGGGCGATGGCACTCCGCGCTGGGTGGACTGGCGGAGGAATCGGCGGCGGAATGTTCGGTTTTGGCGGGATGTTTGGAGGAATCGCAGGCAATGTGGGAGGACTGTTTGGAGGCCTGATCGGGGGCTTTTTCAGACTTCTCGGTGCCTGTGTGTCGGCACTCTTGAACCTTATCTTCGGCGGGGTATCTGCTGCCGGTGCCGTTGGCGGAAATATCGGAGGAATGCTAAACGTAAATGTCAACGTCCAATCGGTAGTAAGCTTTCCCGTCATGATAATACTATGGATCAAGATGGTGATAGTGGCCTTTCTGGCGAGGCTTGTCATGTTTCTTCGAGAACACAAGCTACAACTTTGGAACCTATTGCGCACGTTGGTGTATATATACTTTCTATTTTCGTTTCATGCCATCTACGAAGAGGCTGTCATGAACGGCTTGCAGGCCGCCACATGGTACGATTGGGGGTACCTTGTGCTCGCCTACCCGCTGTTCCTGTACAGCGCCTTCGTCACTTCAATTCTGAACATCTTCAGCGGGGAAAAGCAGTTCCCAGTCTGGATCGCCTCTGTGCTGCTTATACTGTACGTGTACCGCCTTACGTTCATTCAAGGGCGGTGACGAATCCGAAAACAGCGACTATCAGTTGGGGACCTCGACACAGCTTGAGGAGAAACTGGGAAAATCAGCTTATCTCATCAAAGAAGATAATTCTCGAAGGCTGCAATCCATGATGGTCAGAGAAGCGCGATATTTTTTTCTCAATGTACTGGTGAAGTTTATTGTAAGAGTGAATTAAACGCACGCATTGCAAGTCAACTGAAGATGCTCTATTCATTGTAAGAAAGTAGACAAGCGTAGAAGTTTGGGAATGTTGTACCACAGCACTCGAAAACACGGCGAACTTGTTTCCAATCTATTTTGCCCTAGCTCCGTCGAGACCCATTCCTTCACATTCGATTAAGAAGGAATCCCCGCTATCTTTCTTCACCTCGAATTTTACTCCAGTGAACTTTTCCGCAATGTCGATGGCCGTCTCCGTGTGCAGCGTAAGAGGCCCAGTCCGCATCCTCGACCGTCCCGACGCCAGAGCCATGAAGATAATGAGTTGGTCTTGGAGCCAGCGGTCGGCGCAGGCGCCAGACTCCAAAGATGTCAAAAGTCCTGCGGCTGCGTCCTCTCCGCTCTTTCTGGGCTTCACTTTGGGAGATCCCACGGCGCTGTCCCCCAAGACGTACCCCGTCGAGGTTTCGGCGAGGACGAAGACGGAGGATCCATTGCCAGTGGCACTCTGCATGAAAAAAAATCCTCGCTAATTCAGGTCCGTCCAATAACCTTTCTTCAAAAGGAACGCGTACCTTCTCCTTGAAACATTCCACCTGGATATCGACGTCCGCAAACTTTTTCGCCAGGGAGTCTCTCGCCGCCTGTGCCATTTCTTCCGCTAGACGAATAGGAAGAGTACCGGCAACCGAAGCCTTCACCAGAAGCCTGGGACAACTAAAGTTGATTATGTGGTAAGGATAATGGAATTGAATTAAGTACTTGGTGATTTTCCCTCTCTCCGTCATCTCCAGGTTCTTTAAGGGCAACGAATGAGTTGTTGTGGCATCTCCCCCGACGCTCAGGCGGACGCGTCCTCCTCCCCTCGGAAAGTACCCCTTCTTCATCACCTCCAGCAGCACACTCTCGGAGGGAAGCCCGAACCTCCGCAGGCTGGGCAGGAACACCTCCTCGTAGTACTCCACCATGGGCGCCATGTCGGCGTTGGTGCCCCCGCGCAGGTCCAGACGAAACGGACCTCCGCCTCCTACAAAGACCAGGCAGGGCAGCGACACCTGGGCCAGGAGGGTGGTGGCGCCGGCGGTACCAATGTCGGCGCTGAAGCTGCCACCCTCGCGAGGAATCCTCCCGGGACTGAACACGATCTCGGACGAGTTGAGCGCCCCTCCCTGCAGGTCCCCGCCCGTCAGCTCCCTCACCAGGTTAATCCCCGTCAGGTGCTAAAAGATGCACCACAAAAATTCCTTACATTGCCTTGCAACTTGCAAGATACACTTTCTTGAAAATCTACCTGACTCTTGAGCCCTGGCTTGCTCCTCTTCCCCCGAATGTTAAAGATGCGCACAGGCCGATCCAGGAGAGAGCTGAGGGCCACAGACATCCTAAGAATCTGTCCACCGCCCTCCATCAGGCTTCCGTCCACTTCCAGCATTTTCCCGGACGACGACGATGCTGCGCCGGCCATCATGCTTCGGAAGAGGGTGGAGAAAAGGCGCGAAATCCTGGAGAAATCCGGGATAAGTACACTCAGCTCGCTTTCTCCTACATTATGGCAGGATGGTTGGTGGTTCTTTTTATTGGCTTCCCTTTCTTTTTTCTCGGACGACACAATGGAAAGTTGGCGGCGCTAAAAGGTCGGCGGCGACGGTGTATTTGGACATGGTAGAAAAAAAAGAGGCGTCCGAGAATCCGTCTTCCCTTTCTTTCTCTTTCTTATATAATGTAGCAATGCACGTGTATTACATTCTCTCATGATTACAAAGAAGGTTGACTTTCCATCTTGTTCTTTTTTTTCGTAGTAGTAGGTATATATCAAAGATTCCCAAAGGCTCGCGTGTAAACTGAATGTTCGTGTGTCTGTTTGGTTGGTGTCGTACGTAAAAAGGAAAGGATCGACGGCTCATTCCTTCTTCATCCTCATCTTCCAGCCTCTTCTCCACTTTCCCCCGTCCTCGTCCCTCCCACTCGTCTTGGTGATGTTGATGGCTTGGTCCCGCCCCTCCTCCTCGTTCACTTGGCAGGCTGTAGTACTTGGTGAGTAAGAAGTGCTTGTACAACACAGTAGTCCATTCGACGAAGTATTTTCCCGTAGTAGATCTGATGACTTGCAGCGATTGACTGACGAGGACTGGTTGGTTGTTGATTAGATCTCTCGAGATATAATTTCCACTAAAAAGGGATGATGAGATGATGATTGCATTCTTCAGATTTATCTTTCTTGTCTTGTCTTAAGCTTCCACCCGCGTCGTAATGCTATGGATGTGCCAGTGGCGGTCACTCCCCCACGAAACGGGAGCTCCTTCCTCCCTCAGATCCTCGGTTCTCTTCTTCATAAGATGGTGACACCAGCACTCCCGTCTACTCCGAACTCTCGTTGTTTCTCGGAACCTTGTGAGATTCGTCCCCCACCACTCCTCGTGTAATAGTAGTGCCTATGCGCCGTCGTTCTTCGCAAAATGATATTTTATCCTCTAGGCTTCTTGTTTCTCCTCCACCTCCCTGCTTTCACTGGACGCAGCACTTCCCTCCCTTGCCCTTGATGAAGTACTTCCTGCGCTTGTACTTGGCGAGGAACTCGAGCTGCCTGCTGTTGATGGCCCCGCGGCGCTTCTTGCGGATGAGCTCCACGGCGTCCTCGTACTTCATGCCCAGCTCGATGAGCGCCACCGCCACCAGGACGGGGGCCCTCCCGAGGCCGGTGACGCAGTGGACGCCCACGCACATCTCCGGGTGGTCGGAGAACTCCTTTCCGAGCAGGACGAGCCACTTGTCGATGATCTCGGCGCTGGGCGGGGAGCCGTCCGGGAAGGAGAGCTCGGTGAAGGAGACCCCGACGGAGCCGAGGTCGTCCGTCTTGTAGGTGGGGTCGGTGGCGCACACCAGGTGGGTCACGCGGTGCTCCTGCAGGATCTTGATGTAGTTGGCGATGGTGGCGTCCTGCGGCTGCTCGGTGATGAGGAAGCGCATGTTCTTGTACTCGATCTCGGCCGGCGCAGGCCGGATGTGCTTGTTGGTCATGGCGCCGCCGCCGGATCCTCCGCCGGATCCGGGCGCCGCCCCCCCTCCGCCGGAGAGGGAGGCGGTGGGGGACGGGAGGGTGGCCGTGGCCGCCGTCGTGACGGTCAGGGGAGGCACTCAGGGGGTCAGAGGGGGTCGCGGCGGGTCGTTTCCGCCGCGGGGCGCACTTCAAGCTGCAGCTCACAGCTCGAATTTTCTTTCAACGGCCGTTCCTGGCACTGGGAACGTCTACAAAAGTGGTGTCACAAAAAAGGTCAATCACTGCGGAAGAAGGTACGATGACGTGTGTTCACTGGTCACTCGGCCCAAAGGCCCGTTAACCAGGCTCGTCGAACTCAGGCGAGACGAGGCCCCCTCCCAGGGGGAAGCGGCAGCAGGCGGCGGCGGCCTCGGCGGCGACCGGGACGGTCACGCCGCACCTGGCCCCGGAGGTCCCGGCGGCGGACCCGGTGGAGGCGCCGCGCTGCTGCTGCTGCACCGGGGGGGAAGACGCCCTCCGCGAGTCCACTTCTTCCATGTGGCGGGGGGAGGCCCGGGGGTCGCACCGGAGGAGGGTCAGGACGGACGGCGGAGAGGTGCAGGCCCGGGGGGACGGAGGCGGCGGCGGGGGTCGAGCCCGGGGGCGCGTGGAGGTCGGCGGCGTCCTCTCTGGGCGTCCGCCGCGGGTCTCGACGGCGGACGGCCGAGGAGATCCGGGGGCGGGTGGGAGAGGGCCTCTGGGGCGCCGTCGACGCCTCTGCGCGGGTCGCTGCTCTTCCTGGGTCGTTCTCGGGGTCGTCCCTTAGCCCCTGACCCCGTTGGCGTGACCCCGGAGGCTCTGGCGGAGGCTGTGGCCCTGCGTGGAGGTCACGTCGTGGTTGTGGTGCGGGTGACCCCGGGAGCTCCCAAACGAGAAATGCCAAGAAGAAGAAAGGACGAGGCGAGAAGTTGTTCCGCTCTGAAGGCGGAGGCGGACAAGGCGAGAAGCAGCAGCAGAAATGGAGGCGAGAAAAGGGGCGGCGACATTTAGACGAAACTTTCCCTCCAATAAAGAGAAAGGAAAGTTCGTACGCTATACTTTGTGTTGCCGTGAACAAAGAAAAATATGTGATTCCATTGGCCTCAACTTTCATTGCCTTCATAATGATGCTTGGGCACTGTAGTATTGGCGGGTAGGAGGGAGAGGGTGGGGTGGGGTGTAGAAATCGGTCCAGCAGGGGGGGAACATAGATTTTGGCGGCACTATTCAAGCTCGGTGGACTCTGGTGGACCGGGTCCACCACACTTTTTGAAGGTCTTAAAGGGCAAGTCCAAAAAGTATCAAAATAATCATCAAAAATTACCAAAATGTGTGTAAAAATAGATGGGTTAAAATG
>JAAUYJ010144863.1_pt1 | contig 10862 bp, 14 predicted proteins | sample 7278031 | NCBI WGS metagenome assembly JAAUYJ01 (sample SAMN14350222, study PRJNA611818) | marine sediment metagenome | isolation source: surface marine sediment (1.8m) | place: French Polynesia: Moorea | collected 2018-08 | reverse complement strand
CCTCTCCCAAACTACTAGAACACCAAACCTTTTTTTGGAAGACGGCTTTAATAAAACTAACGGAATATTGCATGTTCGAAACTATAAATGAATTTAAATAATGCCGTAAGGTCAGAACAAGATTCTTCAAAGCATTTATAACAGGCCTAAAGTATCGTTGAAATTCACCATACTATCATGAGAAACATAACAAGACCACATAAGTCCAGGTTTTGGGGGACCTGAAATGTTTGCAAAAGAAATGTCATATTGAGCTCAAAGACCAAGAAAAAACATCCTTGCTTTGAGGGATTGAAACTATTTTATGGACCGCGACTCTTGCTGTATAGGCGACCTGTAAGTGCGAAATGCTTTTGAGTGCAATTAAAACGCGATTCTTCCTCTGCAACCTTGAAAGGAACGGAGCAAAAAGAAGAATAGAGAGAAAAGAAAATCACTCGTGCTCAAAGTATGAAGGGTCAGAAATTGAGTTTGAAGCGTCCCTTCCCTCACATCCTTCCTTTTCCCGACCCAAACCCAAGGTCAAAATGAGGGGGAGGAGAGGAAATAAGAAAAAAACAAGCTCAGAAATTGTTGCAATGATTTTTTTAAAAAAACCTTTCAAAGACTTTTTAAAAATTGCCGAATAAAAGTTACAAGAACAATATCATCATCATCAACAATTACAATTACAATTACAATTACAATTACAAATACTGCTATAACTTCAACAGTAACAACAATAATATTAACAACAACAGCAATAATAATGATAACAACAACTTGTTACTCGTTTGACCTGGCGAAGGTGGCGGTAAAAACGAGTAGAAAGGGGTCACGGTCTCGAGAAAAAAACGCCAAAGTGGGTTGGGCTGAGTCTTCGGAACTTGTAATTTGGTTTTTGGGTTAGGGCGGCGGCGGCGGCGGCGGCATAATTGGGGGGTATCTCTGTCAAAACGGAGGAAGGAAGGCACCCTTTTAGCCATGCGGAGGGAAAAGAATGGTTCGGTTGGGCAGCATCGGCATTTTCGGGTGCTAAATGTCGGACGGCCTTCAGGTATGGGCTTTTCCCCCTTTTTACCGCCAGTCTTGTGGTCTGTGATTGCAAAATTTTGTCAAAGTTCTTTACCTTTTATAAAAGTCATTAAAGTGCAATCTTTACAATTCATTTTCAACCGTGCTTTTGAAAGCTCGGAATTCGCAATATTGGATACTTGCGTTTTAACTGATTCTTGTTTTGACACAGCATGAAGCAAACCTCGGTTTCCCACACTAGATAAGAAGCGGATACGATTGGATGGCTTCATTGCGGAGTTGAAATATATGTTAGCCTTCTTTCCCCCCCTTCTTTCTTGCTTGGTCAAAGTGCCGTTTTTTTGTTTCCCCACCTCATTAAAAGGACCCCAGGTGTAGAAATCACCAAATAACTCGAATCGTCTTTGGAGTTTCATAGGCAAAAACAGAGTTTTTTGTCTTGGCAACTGTATTGTTGAATTTGCGTCATAGGTTACTTTTCCGTTGGTGCTCGAGCATTGAATGTCTAGGAATGCCAAGAGTTCAGTTGGTTCAGTTGGTTTACCTACTTGTTCGCAATAGCTCCCACAGCTTTTTTAAATGCGTGCTTGAATAAAAAACCAAAAAAGGAAAAAAAACAAGAACAATCCGTCCTTTTTTTACAGAAATTTACTCGCCCTATCCTCAAAACTTTACCTAAACTTGTTTCCTCTTCCTTCTCATTCCCTTCCGATTGGACCCGCGTTTCAAGAAACCTTTGCAAAAAAAACCTTCCTCACGTCGCATGTCTTCCCAAAAAGCCGATAATTACAACTTGAGAAGAAAAAAAACAACTTAACCCCTCAGGGTTTGGCTTGGGAAAAGTGGTGCTTTGGGGGCAAGCAAAAAAAGATTTCGAGTATCTTAAACCGAGTATTTGTGAGCAGAACTTAGGGGTTCAACAAAAACTTTTTGAAAGTCTGGGGGGGAATACTATTAAGCCGCTTATTGGGGGCATCCCCGAAATTTATTGACATGGGGCATTTTAATAGGGTAAGTTTAGCCATAAATTTTTGGCAACCAAAAACAGTATCTTGGATACTGTATTGGTGTTTGCTATTCTTTTCCTTAAATCCAAAACACTTCCTTTCCCGGATGTGTTTTGACCCATGATGAAAGCTTAGAAAAGCGTGCGCATGTGAGTTTGTCATATTTTCCCCCGAATTTTCGATATCTCACCCTATCCCTACCAAGGCGTCATTAATCAAATGGAATATAGCGGGAAAACTTTCTTTTCCCCGAATTTAATGGAGTGAGAAAAGAAGTGAAAATTTATTCACGTTTCCTCTTCGATGTCTAAATTTCCCCTCTTTCAATTCTCTCTCTCCTTTGGTGGTGGTGGGAATTTAAATAATTATCCCCTCCTCCTCTCCCTTCTGCCTCCTTCCCCCCCCCCCCAAAGCCACAAGGGGTTTCACCTATTATACCAACCAGATTTCCTGAATTTCGTGATTCGATTTCCCCCCAAAGAGAAAATCCGTTAAGTGTTTCAGAAAAAAAACCCTTTATCTTTTCCTCTTCCTTTTCTTTCCTTGTTTGGTGGGGAAATGTTAGTACCGGCTCCAAAAATGCCCCAGCAAACGGAAATAATTTATTTAAGGCTATTTTTCCCCTTAAAGACGCCATTTTTGCGTATGTTTTGAACTCGGCTCGAAGTCGAGTTTCAGTTTTGGATCAAACCAATTGCGAAAACTTTACACCCTGGTATGTGGTTGGGCACGAGGAGAGGGTAAATATATTTTCCTCCTTCTTTAGGGGGAAATGGTAGTAGCGCCCAAAACTCACGAATATGAAGAAGAAGAGAAGAGAGAAAATAACTTTTCCGACCTTTTAGCCATCTTCTCATTTTCTTTTTTCCTCATCTTCCTTCCTTCTTTCTTTGGGGTCAGAGCTGAGAGAATTATTTTCCCTTCTCACGCTAAACCATCCATGGGAAGGTCGGAGTAGGGGTGCGCGCGATCCAAGGTAAAATACCCATTTCGAGCCAAGCCGAGCCTATGACACCACTTCCCTATCCGTTAAAATTTCCTACTTTTGTACAATACTTCGATTGTATTAACAGCGAATATTATTATTTTTTATTCAAGTCGGTCTTAGCACTGACACACCGCTAGGTGGACGAAGTAAAAAGGAAAAAAATCAAGGCCCTCCTCTCTTCCCTCTTTCCTCCTCTCTTCCTTGCCCATATTTTTGGGAGCACACCAAGGGAACGCAGAATTTGCCAAATACATTCTTCGAAACTTTAGCCTTCATCTGAAAAGTTTGTTGCGTTAATTGTTTTCTTCGAAAAGCGGAAAAAATGGAAAAAATAAACTTTTTTAAATTGGTGAATTCCATCACTCACTCTAGTTTCCCGGGCGAGGGCGAGGGATGAAAAGTAGGAAATGTTGCTTAGGGATTGAGCTTGGATGACTTTTGGGAAATGGAAGGGTGGGAGGGTGCCCAAAAAGCGCTTCACATAGTTTTTGGGAATTCCATGTATAGGAGGGAGAAAAAAAATCGTTTGGTCTTCTTCTCCTATTTCCGCCCCCGCCCTTCGCAACAACCAATGCTGCAAATTGTGCTAACAAAGAAGAAGAGCGGGGGGGGAAGCAAGAACTGTTCTATACTAGGACCAAAACAAAAAAGGAAATACAAGCATACATCTTTTTCTTTAAAAACATTGTGATTATTTCCTATTAGATAATTTTCCGTTTCCATGTCACTGTAAAACAACCCCCAAAGTCCCAACCATTCAAAGACCAGACACAGACAAGTATGGAATGATTCTTCTCAATCATGTCTGCAAACCAAAAACCAAAACCCATCCCCTCATCTCTTCCTCCTTTTCCTCCTTCTTTTTTATCTTTTGCAAATATGCGCGAATGCGTGATCATCGTCATTGTCTTCTTTTTATGCGTTGCCCCGGATTCTGCTTTGCTTCCGCCATCGCCCAGAGAAAAAAAAAGGAGGAAAAGGAAAAAAGGAGGGATATGCTCAACCAATATTCTTCCATCTGAAAAACGGCAACACAGACAATGTGATTCTATATAGTGCAAATTAAGTTGTTTATCGACGCATAAAGCACTTTTTTTGGCTGGGCCATACTGGCATAGGTGCTCAAGTAGGGGGTCTGACTATAAAGACTCCCCCCCCTAGCCTCCAAATCTCATTGTAGTAAAGTACCAACTTTATTTACTAGACCCCCCCCCTAGCCCTCAAAATCCGGGACCAACTTGAGCACCTATGCATACTTGCCACTAATTTTTCAAATTTCATGCCACTTGCATTCATAGTATGCATGTGTGAATGCATATTTTTGCATCGTATTATATGTTTCATGTTATCCCATATCGTTGGTTGGGCACAAACCCTGCACGACGAAAGGGGATTCTTCTTTGATCATCGGCGGCGGCGCCTTTTGATGAAAGGAGGGGGGGTAGGGCGGCGGCTTTGGACACTGCACGAAACAACAGATTGACGCAAAAAAGGGTAGGAAGAGAAATATCATAATGGAACACAAATCCAACTGACAAGTAAACATAAAAAATACATTACAACCATGTTTCTGAGACCATTTAAATCGAATCTGCCCACAGCGGACCTGCATTTGCCCCCCAAAAGGAGGAAAATAATTAAAAAAGAGCAGGAAAGACAAAAATAGGATCACTCTTTTATTTCGCATATATTATGTTAGTAATAAAAGAAGAGGAGAAGCCCATATCCCCTCTCCTCCAGGTCAAGATGGACGTGTTAACAACTGCTTTCAAGCGAAAAACGCGTGATTTTTTATTTTAAAAAATTAAAGATGTATTTTAGAATTAATTAATAATATTTTGTTTGGAAAATGATTTCAGCATTTCTTTGATCGAGCAATAATACTTTCTTGTTATTCTGCTGCCTTCATATGCAGGAAAGGAAAGAATGCATATCTCTCTTCTTCTTCCTCCTCCCCCTCCCCCTCCAGGTCAAAGTGGACTTGTTGCCAGACGCATTTTTGAAAAAAGTGTTTAATATATTTCAAAAATACCTTGCTATTTTTTTCTAAAGAAAACATCATTTTTAAAGTTTTTGAACAATTTGTTCTTATTCCTTTACCTCCTCTTCTTCCCCCATCCTCCCACATACATTTTTCTTCTTCACTTCCTGCTCCATCGCTCATATATGGACACCGAGGGAGATAAGGGAATGCATGGGGAGGGTGTGATGGTCTATATGGCGAAATGAAGCACCCACCAAAGATACCCTATTCGGTCCAACACCAAAGCCAGATTCTAAACGAACAAAATATGCTGATTGGCGCAATCATTGTAGTTTTGGAGTCTAATTAGCGTTGACGAAACGACTGCAAAAATCCAATAAAAACTCATTAAAAATCATTAACTTCCTGTATATATATTTCGCACAAAAAGACAGTAAAGCAATTAAAAATACTTAATGAGAGTTGAAATCGACTCATACTGTATTGGACGCAATTTTGCCTCTCATTTGAGCTTACCCAAATACGAAAACGCGTTGGAAACACCAAACCATATTATTCGACGTATTTCTGGATGCAATATGGATCGTGGAACAAGCTGGCACTTTCAAAAATTGACCGGCACAATTGCCCGCTTTAATCCCCACACTTTCGAGATTAAAAAACCAAAGGTTTTTTTATCCGAATGCAACAGGGTTGAAAGATGGGCAAAGTGATGGTGGATGCGTGGGTGGGAAAAAAGGGAGGAGGAGGAAGAAGGGCCAAGAGCGTCTCAGACGTCTACGAGGAAAGAAGGGGTTTGGGGGATGAAATGGGCAGGGTTGCCAAACAACCAAAAAAGCAATTCTCTACACAAAAAAATCAAATTTCATACGATACATTCATTTTTAAAGGACTTTTGTTTCTTGCCAAAACCGGCTTTACAAAATAACGTATTTTTTTTAAAAAAATAGTTAAAGACGAAAAAAGCATACCGACTTGGCAACCCTGTTCAAAATGGGCGGGCCCAGCCTATTCTATCTATTCTTTGTAGTGAGAAGCGGGACCCTTGATTATTTGCCTTACGCTACATGCTAGGCTGTAAAGGTAGGGATGTACTAGACCCAATTCGAGTTTTGCATCTATTCATTCGGGGGAGGAAAGGAGGGCTAGGGCGGGTTGAAAGATTGGAACAACTTTTGTAGACAATGTACCCTTTTTCAAAAAGCCCAACCAAGGTCTTTTGATGACACTTGTTTTTGTTGTTCTGGTTGATAAAATACCACCTTTGCACATTAATCCCTTGGGCATTCCTACGGTAATACTTTTGTCAAAAATACCGGTCAACTTTTTTTTATTTTGCAAACAGTTGTAAATTCTTATTTTCCCCTTTTTCCTTCTTTCTGTTCCAATATTGGGAAACGTAATATTGGCCTCCTCCTTCCTTTATTCCCAGGTGTCACAATGGTGAATTACCCGAATTCTGTCCAAATGGGTGCCATCTGTTTCTGTACTGTAAAATGCCCCCCAACTCCCCCCTTCTCGGGTTGCCACAAATCATCAAGACAAAACAGAAACATATTTTAAAGCAATACGAAAATGAAAAAAAATCATATTGATTTTTTGCCTTTTTGATTGGAAATTGAATAAATAAATTATGAAAATATGCCAAAATGCACGTCCTGGCAACTACGTATACCTCCTTTTTTCTTCGAAAAGTCTTTTCTGATCCCCTTTTCGGATTACATGGGCTTGGATGAGTTGTGGGCCCCATATCACACACACAAAGATCTCCCCCGTAAATTCAAAGGAAAGGGAAAAGAAGGCACAGTGGAATCCCACATTATACTATAACAAGAGAAGGAAGGCATACGTAGATAATCTCCATACTTCCCTCTAGTAATACAATATTCTCACCCCCAGCCAAGAAAGGCTTCAAACAGACGTATGAATTTAAGATTCAAGAGGAATAAATGAATTTTCCTTCCATTAAAACGGAAAATTAAAAAAAAACATCACAATATTTGTCTCTCTATGGATGCGTCAAAGATTAAATAAAAAACCGATGGGGGTATCTGTGTTGTTCAGGACTCGGAAAAAACGAACTCCTATTTTTGGATCGATTCCCTTTTTTTGACCGTTTTTTATCCATTTCGATTGATCGCCATATCTGGAGTTAAAAAGAAGAAGAAGGGAATTGATTGGGTTCGAAAAAAACCGTGAAATATCGAATATTCTTTGTCCGATTTTTTGGGAGGTTTTTTTGTAAATTGATTCTTTTTCACACATACGCTTTTCCCACCTTTTTTTCTTTTTAATGGAGTGCCCTTTCATCAAATAGGAGTCTAATTGCATTGTTGTCTTTCCACCCTCGCCCCCCTCCCATTTCGATTTCACTGAAATGAAAAAGAGAGAGGGCATTTCATTTCTCCTTAGCGCACACATTCCATTTACTCGAAACCGCATATTTAGAAGCTCCCACAAATGTCTTGATAATCATACATTTGATAAGAGATACATTAAATTCAAAGCAAAACTCACTGGCTTTTACCACTAAAGTTGCTGTCCAAGTTGAAAAAAATCTTGTCGATTTTCAGTTTCTGCAACAACCGAAAAACTCTCAAAGAGTAACAACAAAAACAATTCAAAGTTTATTTTTGTCTTGTTCCCTTGGTCGTAAAAAAGATAGCATAGAAATTAAAAACCTCTCTCTTCCCTCTTGCCAAAGTTGGGAAATGAAGAGAGGAGCTTTCATCGCCAAAAGGCATTTTTTTCCTTCCTTCCTTCCGAGGCGGGGGAAGGAGTGTTTTTTTTCTCATACCTGCTGTGGCTTTTGTAACTACAGTACGGGACGGAGGTCTAATAATGGATGAGGGTTGTTGTTTTATTTTTGTTTTGTTAGAGGAATGCTTTTTCTACTCTGATTTTATCCTAAGCCTTGTCTATTCTACAAGACTTGGACCACGATTTTGTTCTTGTTTCTCTGTGGCTTTTTGTGGAGGGTCAGTTCTGTTCTGTTTCGTAAGAAGCTCTGGAAATCGAAAAAGAAAATAGAAGCAGGGGGAATAGAATGCACTGAAAAAAGTTGGGAATTGATTTCCTCCCCTTTTCTTTCACCTTCTACATGTCATGCAAGCTGCTATTTCTGCTTCTGGGTTCACTCTAAAAAAATAAGAACAGAAAAGATGAACTTTAGGAATTAGTATGCCCATACTATGCCAGTTTTTGTATCTGTGAAGGCAAGCAACAAACAATATACGAGGGGGGGAAACAACAAGAACAACCTGGAAAGAGCTCTTTGACCTGAAGGCATATCTTCTTGATTCGAGAATGAAAATGTGGGAAATAGGAGTAGTCGTATACTACAGCTTCCAATATCAATCTCTTGAGGAGGGCAGGTGGAAGCTTTGGCACTTTATTTCTTTTGGATGCATATGGTCACAGAGAGGAAGGGATAAGGGGGGGAATGGTATTCCGTGTCCTGAAATAGAAAGAACAAACAATGTTGAAAATCATTGGAATATAACCTGTTATAATTACTTCCTCAAGGAGTTTAGTTTCAGAGCAATGCTTCATTATCATGGTAAAGAAGTTTGATTTCTTGCTCTCTCCTAACAACGGCAAAGGCAACTTTTTCCATTCCAAGGCCTGAGTTCTAGGAAGCAGCAAAAGACACTAAAATGCAGTTCTTACAGATGCAGAAAATGCGGGTTTTTATGGGTAAATGCCCGCTTTTGTGTTGCATGGCAAAAATGGGCAATTCGAAAGAGAGTGGCTACTACTTGCTCGCTATCTGATTGCAGAAAAAAACATCTTTGAAGTACTTAGATAAGATGCATATAGCTATATATCTTTCAAGTATTTTTAGCGAAATATAAATGAATGGAAAAACAAGTTACTTCTTTATTGCCCAGCTGTGGCATTTTCCGAAGCATGTATATGCACTCAGTGTGGCGGTTGCGTAAAAAAAAGGATAGGGGAATTCTTTCACCATGCATTTTACGGGTAGGCAGCGAGCTGGGCTGAATGAAGCCAATATTTTTTCCCCACCAAAGCGAAAGGGAAAGAAGTGTAGGCAGCTTCTCTTGGCTCCTAGTATATGGTGGGCCTTCCCCTGCCTATACGATGGAGAGGGGGGGGGGATTGCAAGCAGATACATTTAAATTTCTGCTGCTCAAAGGCGGCGGCGGGCGGCAGCTGCCTTGGCTCGCATGCAAGCTTGGGCCCAATATGCATATGTGGCGGCTAGTAGGTTCTACTATCTTAGAAATTCTTTTGAAAAGGGGAGGAAACGTGTTTTGGTGATTTAATTTTGTCTTTATGTGGTGTAGATCCCCTAAAGTTCCTAGTATGAAAGAAAAAGCTTAGTTTGGAACAATTTACAAAGCAGAAAACGATTAATTAGTTTTGACACCTCTTCCCGCCCACTAAAAAACACGAAAAAATCCTGAAGAGTAAGTGTATTTAGACAAAAAAGTATATTCACACTTTCACCTGTCCTTTCAAAAACCACCTTTCCTTCTTCCCCTTCCCATTCAAAGAGGAGAGGGCCCCAAAAGAAGAGATTTACGGTGAAAAAGTGAACTGAACGACTTTTCCCGTACCAAAAGGAGATAAATGCAACTGAGAATGGCAGACAGGAAAAAACTTAGTTCCAAACAACTGCCTGGAGGAGGTACTGGCAAATAAAGCTTAAAGTAACTTTTTGTTTCCAAAAAAAAAACCGCAAGAACACTTATCAAACCTCGGATTAATATTTAGCCCACCCGGGATTATGAAGTATGAGTACGCATATTTTTTTGTAATTGCTATGGCGAGATTGAAATACGACAAAAAAGAAACTCGATGATATTCTTCCTGAAATGACTTTGACAGACATAACATCCACGGACCATTATTTGACCAGGCGGCATGCGTTAAAAAACCGAACTGGGTGAAAGTGTTCTCTTTTTCTCTCTCTTTCCTCGAAAAAAGGAAGGAAAGGAAGGAAAGGAGGGGGGAGAGAAAACCAATTCCGGAAATTGATTTACCCACACAATGGTCTCCCATCTTCTCACGAAAGCGGAAGACGACGCCCAAATTCCCGTATTTGGGTGATGCTGTCTTGTTTTATCTCATTATTTCCTTCTTATCCTAGTTTTTTAACAGAGCAAACCTTTTTTTTTTTTTTCTAACGGTTAAAAACAACGTTATCAAAAACTGACTTGTGAATACAGAACCTATACTGACCTAAGAAAAGAATACGTAAATGTTCGAATAAAACATTTGAACATGGAGAGGGCGGGGCCCTTTCTGAGATTTCCCCAAGCAGAACTTTATAATATATTGATCGATCTATTTGGTTATTTTCCCACGTCTGGGAAAAAGGGAAAGTAGTTGTAGTCTTTCACCATTCCTAGTTTCAGACAGTCGCGGCTACTGGAATTTCGAGATAGAAACCCAACCAAATTTACTGAGCCTAATTCGCGCTTCACTTTGTAGCAAAACTTTTATGTTGCCTCAATTTGCGCAAAAACATAGAAAAGGGCGCAAATTTATTACGCCCAGATCAAAACCCTTCTTCTTATATCCAATTTTCTCCTATTTGTCTCTGCCTCTCTCTCGAAAAAAAAAATTGGTTTCGCTCGGCCAAAAAAAATCCCGGAATAAAGAATGACCACAATCTACCATATGACGCCAATTCTAAAATTTGTGGGGTGGGGGGTTAAAATTGGCCAACTTTCAAAAATAGCGCATTTTGCACATTTCCCACTTTTTGTTAAATGTTAGTATGTAAGTAATGTTTTTTTTTAAAAAACTATTTTTTAAAATTAGAGTTGGGGAATCATTTCAACTGGACAAAGTATAGAGCAGCAGAATGGGGGCAAGTGGGGTGGAAGAAAAGGAGGAGGGG
>JAAUYJ010138250.1_pt1 | contig 10862 bp, 7 predicted proteins | sample 7278031 | NCBI WGS metagenome assembly JAAUYJ01 (sample SAMN14350222, study PRJNA611818) | marine sediment metagenome | isolation source: surface marine sediment (1.8m) | place: French Polynesia: Moorea | collected 2018-08 | reverse complement strand
CTGACGTTCACGGCGGACCTTTACGACATCGACTCAGGTGCCTCCTTCAGCGTGCTGACATTTGAACCGCCCTACCAGCGCACGCGGGTGGATGACTACACGCGTTCAGACGGATTTTCAGTGATGGGGCGCTGGAGCCACCTGCACGGAAAGCTCGGAGAGACCACGGGCCACGCCTATATCGACGTCATGGACCGGGAAGACCCGATCTTCGGCGAAAACAAGGACACGGTGGAATTCGAGATTCAGCATCGTTCGCTGGCGTTTGAGGGCCACGACCTGATCTTCGGCAGCACCTTACGCTACCACGATAGCGAGTTTAACGGCTCCGAAGCGCAGAAGCTGACCAGGGAGTCCAACTACGACAACCTCATTGTCAGCCTCTTCGTGCAAGATGAAATCGCACTGATGGACCAGCTCACGCTGAGCCTGGGGGCAAGGCTGGAGCGCAATGACACCTCAGACTCGGACTGGGAATTTATGCCCAGTGCCAGGCTGCTCTGGAGCATCGATCCCGGCAGTAGCGCCTGGTTTGCCGTCACCAGAGCCGTGCGCTCGCCATCACTGGCGGAGCAGTATTCGCAGATCTCCCTGGTGCTGGATGAGCGCAACCCCAATTTCATCCCAGGACTTCCGCTGCCGACGTTTGCCACCTGGCAAGGCACAGGGAGAATGCGATCTGAGGACTTGCTGGCATTTGAAGCAGGTTATCGCTCGCAGCTCACGTCTAACTTCAACCTGGATGTCGCCCTGTATTACCACGATTACCAGAACACGCGCTGGATCACGTTCGACGACATCAGCTGTGGCCCTGGCCCGACTGCCTTACCCGCATGCCTGGCAAGCCCGGAAACGGGTTACCTGGTATTTGAAACCGAAGTGTCGAATGCGGCTGACAGCGATGGCCTTGGTGCAGAAGTCGCCATCAACTGGCAGGCGTTGGAATGGTGGCAGCTGATGGCCGCCTACACCTACATGGACTATGAGATTGCACCCGATGGGCAACAGACAAGAAGCTCCATCTGGGACGCAGACCAGCTGTTCTCGCTGCAGTCGCGCATGGACATCGGGGAGAAAGCCGAGCTTGATCTGTGGCTGCGCTACGCTGACTCGGTCCACTATCACCGAGTCGACAGTTACTGGGAACTGAACCTGCGTCTCGCATGGCAAATCTCGCCAGACCTGGAGTTCTCACTGGTCGGCAACAACCTGCTGGACAATGCACACAGCGAGTACGGCTCGCTGCAGGACGAAATCGTGAAAACCGAGATCGAGCGGAGCTACCGGGCCGAAGTCCGTTTCCAGTTCTAGGGTGTTGAGTAACGCCCAGGGGAATTGGATTCCTCAACTTACGTCATTCCCGCGAAGGCGGGAATCCAGATCTACTTGTCGATAGCACTGGATCCCCGCCTGCGCGGGGATGACAGATGAGATGCATTCGACTGGATCCCCGCCTTCGCGGGGATGACAGATTAGACGCATTCAGATGACGTAGATGCTGCTAAACGCGCTCCACCACGGTGGTGATGCCCTGCCCCAGGCCGATACACATGGTGGACACGCCCACGTTCAGGTCGCGGTCTTCCATGACGTTCAGCAGCGAGCCGGTGATGCGGGAACCCGAGCAGCCGAAGGGGTGGCCCAGGGCAATCGCCCCGCCGTGCACATTCACCTTGTCGTCCATCTTGTCCAGCAGCTCCAGGTCCTTGAGCACCGGCAGCGCCTGGGCGGCAAAGGCTTCGTTCAGCTCGACCATGTCGATGTCGTCCATGGTCATGCCCAGCTTCTTCAGCGCTTTCTGAGTCGAGGGCACCGGCCCATAGCCCATGATCGAAGGATCAACCCCCGCCAGGGTCATGGCGTTGATGCGGGCGATTGGCGTCAGGCCCAGGGCCTGGGCCTTCTCGGCCGACATCAGCAGCATGGCGGAAGCGCCGTCGGAAATCTGTGAAGACTGCCCCGGCGTGACCGTGCCACCCTGCGGGTTGAAGGACGGCTTGAGCCTGGCCAGGTCTTCCAGGTTGGTCTCAGGGCGAATGGTTTCGTCAACCGTGACCGAGACCAGCGCGCCGCTGTCGTCGTGGCCGTCGATGGGAATGATCTCCCGGGCGAACTTGCCGTCTACCGTGGCCTGGTGGGCCAGGTGGTGGGAGCGCATGCCGAACTTGTCCTGATCTTCGCGGCCGATACCGTGCATCATCGCCAGGTATTCGGCGGTCATGCCCATCATGCCCGCGGCCTTGGCCACCGAACGGCCCATGCGCGGGTTGGGGTCGACGTTGGCGGGGTCCATCATCGGCAGGTGGCCAAGGTGCTCAACACCGCCCACCAGGTAGACATCACCCACGTCTGCCTTGATGTTGGCAGCCGCCGTATGTAGCGCACTCATGCTGGAGCCGCACAGGCGGTTCACGGTCTGGCCCGGAATGCTGTGGGGCAGCTCGGCATTCAGCACAATCATGCGCGCCAGGTTCATGCCCTGCTCGCCGCGCTGGATCACGCTGCCCCAAATGAGATCGTCGATCTCGGCCGGGTCGAGGGCCTCATTGCGGGCCAGCAGGCCCTTGATGACCTGCGCAGACAGGTCGTCTGCGCGCACGTTGCGGAAGCAACCGTTCTTGGAACGCCCCATGGCTGAGCGGGCGTAGTCTACGATCACTGCGTCTCTTGGATTCAAACTCACAATCGTTCTCCTGTTCTTTCTGCAGTTACCGAGTGCCTGACTCAGTAATAGGTCTCGCCATTAGCGAGCATTTCATTCATGCGGTCGGTCAGCTCATAGGCCTTGCCGAGATGCGCCAGTTTGTCGGAGGCCTCCTTGATGTGGGCGAGGCCCACCGTATCCATCCAGCGGAAAATACCGCCGCGGAAGGGCGGGAAGCCGACGCCGTAGACCAGCGCGAGATCGGCCTCGGCAGCGGTGCCGACGATGCCCTCTTCCACGCAGCGCGCCATTTCGATGGCCATCGGCAGCATCATGCGGGCGATGATGTCTTCGCGTTCGAACTCGGTGCGCTCGCCAACCACGTCGGCGATCATCCCGTAGACATCTTCGTTCACGGTCTTCTGCGGCTTGCCGCGCTTGTCTTCCACATACTCGTAGAAGCCCTTGCCGTTCTTCTGGCCGTAGCGCTCCAATTCGAACATCACTTCCGTGGCGCTCTTGAAGTCGGGCTGCATGCGATCGGGGAAGCCCTCCGCCATGACATTAGCCGCGTGTACCCCGGTGTCGATGCCCACCACGTCCATCAGGTAGGCAGGCCCCATCGGCCAGCCCCAGCGCTCCATGACTTTGTCTACGGCCTGGAAGTCGGCGCCGTCGCGCAGCAGCATGTTGAAGCCGCCGAAGTACGGGAACAGTACGCGGTTGACCAGGAAACCCGGGCAGTCGTTCACCACCACGGCTTTCTTGCCCATCTTGTTGGCATAGGCCACGGTGCGGGCAACGGCGGCATCGGAAGTCTTCTCGGCACGGATCACTTCGACCAGCGGCATGGCGTGCACCGGGTTGAAGAAGTGCATGCCGCAGAAGTTCTCCGGCCGCTTGAGGTTCTCCGCCAGGCGCGTGATGGAGATGGTAGACGTGTTAGAAGCGAGGACCGTGTCGCTGCCGATCTGGCCTTCGGTCTCGGCAAGCACGATGCCTTTCACCTTTTCATTCTCCACCACCGCCTCGACGACGATATCCACTTCCTCGAAGCCCGCGTAGGTGAGCGTGGGGTCGATGCTATTGAGAATGGCGCCCATCTGGTCCGCGCTCATGCGGCCGCGAGACACGCGCTTGGCCAGCAGCTTGTTGGCCTCAGACAGGCCCAGGTCCAGGCCGTCCTGGTTGATGTCCTTCATCTTGATAGGCGTGCCTTTCAGGGCACTCTGGTAGGCGATACCGCCACCCATGATGCCGGCGCCCAGCACCGCGGCGCGCTCGATGGCCTTGTCGGATTGCTTCTCCCAGTCCTTGGCCTTTTTGCCCAGCAGCTGGTCGTTCAGGAACACGCCTACCAGGGCGGCCGCCACCGGCGTGGTGGCCAGCTCGGCGAAGGCGTCAGCCTCAACGTCCAGGGCCTCTTCCAGGCTCATGTTGCGGGCGGCTTCAATCACGTCCACCACCTTGATCGGTGCCGGGTAGTTCTTGCCGGCCTGCTGCCCCACCATCGATTTGATGGTGAAAAAGGACATCATCGCCTCGGTGTCGTTAAGCGGCAGCGGGCCGTGCTTGCGGGCCCGGCGCTCTGCGTACTCGAGCTTGCCAGCCACCGCATTCTGCAGGGTGCTGAGCGCTACCTCGCGCAGCTGTTCCGGCGCGGCGACTGCGTCTACGGCACCGGCCTTCAATGCATCGTCGGCACGCTTGTCGGCGCCGGTGGCCATCCACATCACCGCCTCATCGACACCGATCATGCGCGGCAGGCGCACAGTACCGCCCCAGCCGGGCAGGATGCCGAGCTTGGTTTCCGGCAGGCCGATCTTGGCCGCGGTGCTCATCACCCGGAAATCACAGGCCAGGCAAAGCTCCAGGCCACCACCCATGGCAAAGCCGTTGATGGCCACAGCGCTGGGATACGGCAATGCTGCCAGGCGATTGAAGTTGACGTTGTTAGCGCCGGTGAACGGCTTGATCTCTTCCTTGCTGGCGCCAAACAGGCCCACGAATTCAGTGATGTCGGCACCGACGATGAATACGCCCTTGCCGGAGGTGACCAGCAGGCCCTTGATGCCGCTCTCTGCTTCGAGGGCATCGAGGCCCGCGGTGAGACTGGCCACAGTGGCCTGGTCAAATTTGTTAACGGATTCGCCCTGCAGATCGAAGTTCAGCTCTGCGATATCGCCGTCGAGACGAGCGATCGTGAGCTGGTCGCTCTGGTAGATCATGTCTGAGTCCTGTGTGGGGATTTTGGTAGGCCGGCAAGTTTACGCCGAACACATGACCCGGTCCACCCTGTGGTGACCCGGGCATTTGCAGCGCATCAGGGAGTATCGTCTACCAGGCGAAAGATGCCACCCTCAAGGTTCAGTACATAGAGTTCGCCGTCTGCAGCCTCGGCGAAGGACGCGATTTTGAGGTCGCTGTCGATAAGCTCCTCCAGGGCGAGGCTGCCGTCGTCATCCACCAGCCGCCAGATGCGACCGTTTGCGAAGTCGCCAAACACGTAACTTCCCGCCAGGTTGGCAACTCCGCTACCTCGATAGACGTAGCCACCGGTAATCGACCTGCCCTGGCTGTGGTCGTACTCGGCTACCGGGTCGACGAGGCCCTCGGAATCACAGCCGGCGCTGAACAGGTTGGGGTTACAGTTGGCACCTTCGCGGATTGGCCAGCCGTAGTTTTCCCCCAGGCGAACCACATCGATTTCTTCCCAGTCGTCCTGCCCGACGTCACCTAACCAAAGTTCACCGCTGTCACGGTCAAAACTGAAGCGCCAGGGATTGCGAAATCCCCAGGCATATATCTCCGGGCAGTCAGCGGATCCGAAGCCCTGGGTGCAGGGCGGATTGCCCGCAAACGGATTGTCACCCGGTACGCCGAAGGGCTGGTCGCCGTCCACATCGATGCGCAGCATCGCGCCGAGCAGGTTGCTGGTGTCCTGCGCCCGTTCGAGTGGATCATTGCTGCCGCCGCCATCTCCAAGGCCGAAAAACAGCATGCCATCGGGCCCGAAGGCAATATTACCGCCGTTGTGATTGCCCGCGTCCTGCAGCACTGTCAGCACAATGCGCTCGCTGTCGGCTGCCAGCGTCAGGCCACCGTCGAGGCTGAGGAACTCAGATATCCGAGACTCCAGCGGCGCAAGTGGCGCCGTGTAGGAGAGAAACACGCGGCCGTTGTCGGCAAAGCCAGGGTGTAACGCGATCCCAAGCAGCCCGCCCTCACCGCCGCCGGATACCTCGGCGGAGATGTCGACTACCAGGTTTGCCGTGTCGGCTGTATCGCTGGCTTCGAAGCGCCACACACGCCCGGCCCGTTCGATAAGGTACCAGGCTGAGGAATCACCCGGTGGCTGCACCATGGCCATGGGCGCCTCGAAGTCGAGGGCCGGAAAGGCTGGCGCCAGACCGATGGACACCACGGGGTCATCGGGCGCGGGAGGCGGTATGACAGGCAACGAATTCCCGGATCCGCCGCCGCCACTGCCACCGCAGGCGGTCACAAACATCAGGCACAACAACAGGCGCAAAATCGGGTAAGACCGCATCACGTGACGACCTCCAGCGCGAATACGTCCCGATTAGTGTAGTACTGCTATTCGGTATTCCGAAGGCACCACGGTCTCAAAATTGCGGGCCGATTTTCGTTTGCTACTATGCAGGCCCATGTACAAACGGAAACGCACCTGGCGTGGGGGTAGTGGCGAATGAAGTGGTTGAAGCGAATCAGTATTGGTCTGCTTGCGGCTGTTGTTATCCTGGTCGTCGGCCTGAACCTCTGGGGCATGGCAACGCTGGGCACTCTCACGCCTGATCCGGATGCGCTGCGGGATGACAACGCCAATCGCGTGGTACTGGTATCCGGAGCCACGGGCTCGGTGGGCGACGCAGTGCTAAAGGCGGCGATGCGCGATCCCGGCGTCGAAACTATTCACGTGATCACCCGTCGCAGTTCTCCACGCATTGACGAGGGAGTGGCCAGCGGCAAGGTGCAGATGCACCTGCTGAAGGACTTTACCGACTACAGCTCACTGGCAGACGTCCTGCCCCAGGTGAATACGGTGCTGTGGGCGCTGGGTACATCGTCACTGCAGGTGGACGCCGATACCTATACCTGGATTCACGTCGACTTTCCCACTGCCTTCGTGAAGGCCTGGCTGGCAGCCCGCCAGGATGCACCCATGGCTTTCCACTATGTCACCGGTATGGGCACCGGCGAAGACGAAAGCGCCCGCTGGGCCCAGGAAAAGGGACGCGCCGAGCGATTGGTGGCAGAAATGGCTGAAGGCACCGGCCTGCGCACCTTCGGTCACCGCTCCGGCTATATACGGCCAACCGCGGAACGCGCCAGTTGGGGTGCCTACCTGCTGGAAGCGCTGTGCAAGCCCGGCGACCTGGTCATCGCCGGTACCGACCTTGGCGGCGCCATGCTGGAAATCAGCGCCCGCACCGAGGAACTGCCTAACGGCAGCATCATCGACAACGCAGATGCGCTGGCCTACGCATCCATCTACCGGGCCAACAATCCCCGCTAGCCGCTACTTGGCCTACACTTAAGCAAGGATCGGCAACATACAGCGCTCATGGCGAAGGGACAGTCATGAATTGGGACGCCATATCTGCGGTAGGTGAAGTGCTCGGCGCCGCTGGCGTCATTGGTTCCCTCGTCTACCTGTCCGTACAGATCCGACACAACAGTGCCGAGGTGCGTCACGCCTCTGCCGATCGCATGGTGGAGCTGTGGACTACCAATATCACCAAGTATGCTGACGACAGTAGCCTGGCCGACCTGGTAGCCAAGCTCAACATCGAGGGCTTCGACGCCCTCAGCCCCGGTGAGCAGATGCGTATCCACGGCTACTACGGACGTAGCCTGAGAGTGATGGAGGCCATCCACTGGCACAGCATCGAGGGCACAATCGATTCTGAGCTATGGGACGGCCTCGACGCCATGGGCCGAGACCTGATGAACGCTCCCGCTCTCCGCGAATACTGGGCCCTGCGCAAGCACTGGTTCAGTAAGCGTTACCAGGCATACGTCGATGAAATCGACAGCGGTCCGCGCCCGGACTACCTCGGCAAGCTAGCCAGGCTGGAGCAAGACACTGCGGACCAGCAGCAAGCTTGAGCGTCGATAGCAGCACTACTGGAAGTATTGTTCCGTCCAGTCTTCCGGTACCCAGGTTCTAGTTAGACCAGTAGATGTACTCGTCATCCGGCGCGTCCGGCTGGCTCAGGTCTTTGTCGATATTGACCGGCGCAGACAGCTGGCTTGGCCAGGCGGGTGGCGCCTGTTCTGCGTTGTGCTTCGCTAGCGCTGCCGTCAGTTCGGCCAGCTTGTCGGGGCGTTCGTCCGACAGGTCACGCTGTTCCGTCGGGTCGGCGTTCAGATCGAAAAGCCAGCGTCTTCCCGGCGGGTCACTCACGTTCAGCTTCCAGCCATCCACCAGCGCCGACTGCGAGGCGCCGCTGCGCCAGAACAGGGACCTGTGTGGAACGCCTTCCGCTTCGCCAGTCACAAATGGCAGCAGGTCCACACCGTCGATCTTGCGATCGTCGGGAAGCGCGGCGCCGCCTGCCGCGGCCGCCGTGGTGTACAGATCGAAATGGTGCACGGGGCTATCGATTACTGTTCCCGGCGCAATGCGCGCTGGCCATTTGGCGAGGAAAGGCACATGGATGCCCCCCTCGAACAGGGTGATCTTCCATCCGCGGAAAGGACTATTGACCTCGGGCAGGCCGAGGTAGCCTGCTCCTCCATTATCTGAGGTGAACAGCACCAGCGTATTGTCTTCCAGGCCGTTGTTCCTGAGCGCCTCGAGAACCCTGCCGACGCCGCGGTCGAGGCTCCGAATCATGGCCGCGTACACACGCTCCCGGTGATTATCGATATGCGACAGCGCATCGTAATCCTCGCGCAATGCCTGCAGCGGCGTATGCGGCGCCCAGTGTGCAAGGTACAGGAAGAACGGCCGGTCCCTGTTGGCCTCGATGACATCGACCGCATGTTCCGTAAAGTAGTCCGTCAGGTAGCGATCCGGTTCGAAGGCGTCATTGGTGTTGAAGCTGACGCCGAAGCGCATCGCCGCCCACAGGAAGCGGTCGATGGGGTCGAAATCCTGTTTGGAGTTGACCACGTCGGGGTGGTCCTCCGGCAGATAGAGGCCGCTGGCCATCAGCAGGCTTTCATCAAAGCCCTGGTCTGTCGGCGCCATCCCATTGCTGCGCCCCAGGTGCCACTTACCGATGTGCACCGTGTGATAGTCACGCTCTGCGAGGACTTCTGCCAGTGTGATTTCCGAGGGCGGCATGCCCATGTCGTCGTAGTCCAGGACCTCGGCGGCTTCATGGCGGATACCGTCCCGCAGCCGAGAAGAGTCACGTGGCATCAGTGACATCAATTGCATCATGCCCGGCGGTGTCGGCGTGAATTCAAAGCCGAACCGGGTGCCGTAGCGCCCCGACATAATGGCGGCGCGCGAGGGCGCGCAGGTCCCGTTGGCCGCATAACCATTAGTGAAGGTCACGCCCTGCTGAGCGATCGAATCGATATTGGGTGTGGGCACAGTGCCCTTGGCGACACCGCCGTTCAGCGTTATATCGTTCCAGCCCAGGTCGTCGGCAAGGATCAGCACGATATTAGGTGGCCGCGCACCCAACGAGCGAGCCTGGCCATCTACTCCGCTCGACCAGGTAATCTCCCTATGGGGTTCAATCTGCGAGCGCCGCTCCATGGCGGCACTGATGAGTGACAGGGCGATTGGCCCGCGGAAGGTCCAGGCTGAGTAACCCACGACGATCGCCGCGGCGATTGAGCTGATGATCCACCTGGAGCGGGTCTTCATTGTTATGTCCTCCCCGAAATTGTCGCCGCGCGTCGGGATCAACTGGGCTGCTCAGGCTACCATGAGTCCAGTGTTGTCCGCGTTGCAGTAGACCCACGTGCGTCGAGCATTGCCGCTATCTGGAATCAATGCAACGCATTATCATCCTGAACATGTGTCGACAGGCCATTACTTCGCCTTTCCATCGAAGCCGCAGACAGACAGGAGAGAAACCGGTGCCAGACAGACTCTTGATCACGCTCCAATGACCTCCCCGGTGACTACAAGAACACTTATGTGGACAACTGCGCTGGGTGTCTGGCTCGTGTTCACCTGGTGGTACACCAATACGGGTGGCCCACTCACGGAGGAGGAAACTGATCGCTTTATCAGCGGTTACCTGGAAGCCAACCGCGGCCGGGAAGTCTCCGCCGCAAACGTAGCAAGGCTGCGCGATTTTCTTATGTCGGATACCGGCAATCAGTTCGTAATGGTGAACATCCTGGACATGGCCGAGAACCCACCGGATGTGCCCGGCGCCCAGCCTGGCGAATCATCACAGTCGCTGCTGGGGCGCTATATGGAATTCATGTACCGGGCACTGCTCTCGCGGGCCTGTCATCCCGTCTATGTGGGTTTCGCGGTGGCGCCTGCGCTGGACCTCGTCGGCCTGCCCGGCGCCGAGTCCTGGACCCAGGGTGCTCTTATGCGCTATCGCAGCCGGCGCGATCTGGTGGAAATTGCCAGCAACCCCATTTTTGCCGAGCGACACAAATTCAAGCTGGCGGCGCTGGAAAAAACCGTGGCATTCCCGGTGGAAAACCAGCTCTACCTGTCAGACCTCAGGTTCCTGCTGGCGCTGCTGCTGTTTTCCATATGCTCGCTGATAGACTTGTGGGTCTGGCGCCGCTAGCGGTCCCGAACAAGAACTTGTTGGAGTCGGAAACATGCAACGCATTTCGAAGCTCGCGATTCTCTTACTCGCTTTCGTCCTAGTCATTTACTACCTGGCCTTGAATACTGAGGGCGGGCAAGACTTCCTGCTCAGCCGTGGCACCGCCGCCGCGAACCAGCCTCCCGCGCCGTTGAGTGACGGGCTGCACGTCTATGTCTGCGGTAGCGCTGCACCGCTGCCGGCTCCCGGTCGTGCCCAGGCCTGTATCGCCGTGCTGACGCCGGAGCACTACTTCATTGTGGATGTTGGTTCGGGCTCCGTTAACAACCTGGGCCTGGGACGCCTGCCGGCAGAGCGCCTGGACGGCGTATTACTGAGCCACTTCCACTCCGACCATATTGCTGACTTGCCGACCATCAACGTTATCGCGTGGGCGTCGGGGCACGAAGGGCCCTTGAAGGTCTATGGGCCGCCAGGCATAGGGCAGGTGGTCGATG
>JAAUYJ010198575.1_pt1 | contig 10868 bp, 5 predicted proteins | sample 7278031 | NCBI WGS metagenome assembly JAAUYJ01 (sample SAMN14350222, study PRJNA611818) | marine sediment metagenome | isolation source: surface marine sediment (1.8m) | place: French Polynesia: Moorea | collected 2018-08 | reverse complement strand
CCAATTATCAAAACAGGTTCGTTCCGGGATACATCACAACCATCTTTACCCAAGAATGCCAATATTTTGTGGACTGTCTCTGGAGTTTTGTCTGACTCCCAAGCACGACACACAAGAACTTCTAGAGGAATTTCATTCTGTTTAAAATAATTTTGCAGTTGTTCTCCATAAAGTTCATCTACTGTCTTATCGACAACTGCTACACACCGACCACGGGTTTTGTAGATTTCAGCTAAAGCAGGGTTAGATGGGTTTAAAACTCCATTTACTAATCTTACTTCTGACTGGAGGGTAAATGTTGCATTAATCTGAAATGAGCGACCATCCTCTACTGCTCTAATTTCTCCACGACCATCATACCATTCTGAGGTACGATATTTTTCTGCATGATCGCGTCTAATACTTGGGTCAAATGTGAAGTCTGCTTTGTTGACTTCTTCAATGACTGGTAAAGGAGTTGATATTCCGTTATTCATAGTTATATTTCGCTAGTTGTTTGTTTGAAAGTGTGGTCTGATATTATCACACAATAACTTTTGGTGCTTACACTTGAATTTTGTGTAGCAACTGAAAAATTATGAGTCAGGCGATCACAAGTTCTGTTGATTTGCTATGTCCTTGGAGTAGTTTATCAGTATTAGATGATAGGTTAATTATTGTTTTACTTTATATCTCAGTAGTACCTGTATATAGAGAATATTTACAATCTAACACATTTTTTGTTGTGTTAGCAAGCAATCATTCTTGAGGCATTTTTTCTGATTATGACTTAATCAGGTATAGACATTAAGTCAATTTTATCCACAGCAAATTTAACAATCTTTCTCCGATAGAAGATCGCTTTATATCACTGCTTTTTTTGGATCAGCTGTTCAGTTTTCGAGATTTGTTATTGCCAAACTTAACTGATGCTGTTATTGGTTTTTGCTGGTTATCTGGAATTACGCATAACGACTTTATGTAGGGTCACCCCTACCGATAGAATCGCCCCTACGGATAGCGTATTATCTAATAATTTGCGTAAGTCCTAATTATTCTAGTTATCCATACTTGTATAGTGGCAAGTTGATATTCTTGTTTATCATCTAACTTCCATTTTAGATTACAACCGTGATTCACGTTTTGATCTGGATTTAAGGGTTGCTTAGTAATTACAGTATTTAGCATATTTGTCAAGTCCTTTATTGATAACTAAATAATTTTCTGGTTTCTTGGAAATTGTAATTGCAGGAACATGAATCTCGTTTAGTCTCTAGAGACTTTGCTATCTGCATTATGTACGAAAGCAGATTCAAAAATTAGTGCGAAATTTGGACACCTAATTGAGATTATCGAAAATTATTTTCTGTTTTTGGATATACTACGCTTTTGATACCGCCTAGCAAAACAAGATTATGAATTCTTTAATCTCGCGCTCCGCAGAAGAGTAGCACTTTGGGGTTATCTGTTACAGCTAAATTTAGCGAAACCATTTAATTACCCAGTTAAAGATGTATCAATTTTTTTATCGTATCATCTTCGGATCGGCGATGTTCTATCTTTATGTTTTTGGACAATAATATAATTCCTTTTTTGGCCTGCAATTACAATAATCAATTCCTGGACTTTATGATGATTTTTCAGCCTTATCTGCTAGTTTAAACCCGATTATCCATGATTTTACTTGATGTTTGGTTAATAGTTGTTAATATGTAGTAATTCTAAATAACTTTAATTAATTTTTGAGATTGCTTTGATCTAAAAATGATATAATTTAAATTTTATACTACTCTCTCTATTGAAAACAGCTACTGAGGTAATATTGCCTATTCAGTCATAACAGGGGCAGTCTTTTGTGCAGTTGCAAGCAGGTGGGATAAGTACGATATTAATTATCCAGATTCTATATCCAACCTCTACTCACTCTCACACAAACTACGATCGCTCTCCCCTAGCATTTTATTTGTCCGCAAATAATCTCGTACTAAACTGCAACCATATTCCAAGATATCAATATTGAGCGATCGCTCCACATTCCATAATATTAAAGTATTATCCTCGCTGACTGAAGCAATAATTTCGCCATCTGGGCTATAAACTAATTCCCGGATAGCTCCAGTATGACCCCTGAAAGTGGTTAATTCTTTACCGTCGCGATGCCAGAGTTTCAAGGTAGTATCGACGCTTCCAGAAGCAATAATTTCACTGTCGGGGCTAAATGCTAACCCCCAGATAGCAGCCTGATGACCTGCAAAAGTATTCAGCAAAGTGCCGTCAACTTGCCACAGTTTCACAGTATTATCTGCACTCCCAGAGGCGAGATATTTACCATTAGGACTAAAAGCGACTCTCCACACAGATCCCTGATGACCTTCAAAAGTCCGTAATAAAGTACCGTCAAGCTGCCACAGCTTAATCGTACCATCCCCACTCGCAGAAGCAATAGTCTTTCCGTCAGGGCTGAAAGCTACTTTCCAGACAGTCGCCTCATGTCCTCTCAAAGTCTGAAGTAAAGTTCCATCCCGTCGCCAAAGTTTGACTGTGTTATCTTCTGCTCCAGAAGCAATAATTTGATCGTCGGGACTGAAAGCGACAGTCATTACCAAACCTTGATGACCCAGAAAAGTTGTTAAAATCTTGCCATCCCGCTGCCATAGTTGCAGACTCTGATCGGCAGTAATAGAGACAACATATTTTCCATCCGAACTCATAGAAATAGCACTATTGCGAGTACCATCCTTGGCGATCGTATCTAATAACTTACCTTGGCGGTTCCATAATTTAGCTGTGCGTTCCCGACTTGCTGTAGCAATAGTTTGACCGTCGTCAGTAATATCAACTCCCCAAATTACACTATCTTCAGCATTAATAATAGTCTGAAATGGGTTTTGACTTTGCCAAAGTTTGACAACGTTGTCTGTTCCTGCTGAAGCAATAAATTTGCCGTCGGGACTCCAAGCAACTCCCCAAACTGCACTACTATTTCCCCTGAGAGTAGTTAACTCTGTACCATCAACCCTCCATAGTTTTAGGGTTTTGTCAGCACTGCTTGAAACAATGGTCTGACCATCAGGACTAAAAGCAATTCCCATAGTAGCAGCGCTATGACCCTCAAAAGTTCTCAGGAACTTTCCTTGTCGGTTCCACAGTCTAATAGTTTGGTCTTCCCCTGTCGAAGCAATAAACTTGCCGTCTGGACTGAAACTAACTCCGAGTGCTGCTGCTGTATGACCTCTGAGAGTGGTTAAGAGAGTACCGTTTTGTTTCCACAATTTTACCGTACCGTCTAAACTCGCGGTGGCAATAACATCATCTACCGGACTAAACGCAACTCCCCAAATTTCTCCAGCGTGACCTGTAAGAGTAGTCAGCCAACTGCCATCTTGTCGCCAGAGTTTAGCAGTGCGGTCAAAACTGGCGCTAACAATAACTTTGCTATCGGGGCTAAAGTCTACTTCCCAAATTCCCCCACTGTGACCTTTAAAAGTTTTGAGCAAGCTACCATCGCGCTGCCAGAGTTTCACTGTACCGTCGTCGCTCCCGGTAGCAATAAGTTTACCGTCTTTGCTAAACTTGACTGACCTCACGGCTGCGGTATGACCTGTGAGAGTTGCTATTTCTGTACCGTCATGTTGCCACAGTTTAATGGTGTTATCGACACTACCCGAAGCGATGAGAGAACTATCAGGACTAATATCTACTGTTAAAATAGCTCCTTGATGTCCTGATAAACGGTTATATTCGTTAGTTTGATAAACTGCTTGTCGGAGGGTGTTGGTAGCTTGGCGCTGAATTTTTTTGTCTACTTTTTTTAGGGTTTGCAGTCTGCGGGTAGCTTTGATAGCTTCTACTAAAGCATCTAGTCGGTAGCGGGAAGCAAAAAGCCCTTGTGAGGATGATATCAAGGCTTGAACTTCACTAACTCTGGCTATGCGTTCGCTACTGAGAGCGCGACGATATTGAACATAAGTTGTCATTCCCAAGCCGCAAGCTAGTAAAAATGCTGTACTCACTACAAACAATAATATTTTTTGTTGTTTGCTGGCTTTTTGTTCTGCTATTAGTCTTGCTTCTATTTCTTTAGTTCGTTCAGCTTCTAATGTTAGTTGAATTTCTCTATTATCAAGTTCGCTACTCGCATCTAAAAATTTATAGTCTAGGTCGCTCAAACTTTTTCCCTGCGCCCAAGCTCTAGCATCTTTGAGTGCTTTGCCGCGCAATAGTCGGGATTTATCTGTTTGTTTGGAAGCTATCCAACCGTCAAAGGTTTGGGAATAAGGGCGCAGTTTTTCTAGCTTTTTTTCTATCCATTTTAAATTAAAAACTTCTATATAAATACAATTTTTTACTTCCAGATAACCCCGATTTTTTTTGACTAAGCCTGATAATAATAGTTCGATTTGTTCCTCGCTATGATCAAGAGGAATTTTTACGCCATGTAAAATTTGCTGATAAATTCCTAACAATCTTCCAGCACGTTCTTCATTTCTGGTTAAACGGTCTGCTATAGTTTTTAAATGTTCTGGTTCATCCTGATTTTCCCAGTTTTCGATGATATTTGAATACACCAAGTTTTTTACCCAAAAAGATTCTGTGTTTTCGGGGAGATTGATAAATTTATCAACGGTTGTGTAACTATTTAGTTGCACTAAATGACATAATTTTTGTGTCAGAAATGGCTGCCCGTAACTCCAATTCATGATTTCTTTCAGAATTACCTCAGAATTACTAACTAATTTTTCTAATCCTGTTAATAACGGTTCTACTTCTTCTAATTTAAACTCGCGAATTTCGATGGCTTTACCAATATTAAAAGGAGTGCGGTTGTTGTCGTTAATTAAATCCCTCGGAGTAGCTACACCAAAAATTGCAAAAGTTAAACGATTATATTCAGGATTAATTGCCCGTTGATTGTAACAAAATCTAATCAAAGCAAAAAAATCATCTACCGAAAAATCCAGACCGAGAATAGTATCAATTTCATCAATAAAAATCACAATTTGTTCTTGAGAAAATCTCGCCAGCAAAATATATTCAATAAAATAACTCAATCTTTGGATGAAAGAAATATCCTCTTTTTCTGCCCACCAAACTTTTAAATTAACTTCTCTCAACAGATCAAAACCACGCCATAATTCTGCAACTATTCCTTTATACCATTGGAGAGGAGTAGTATTTTCACTTCCGAGCAGAGTCATGTCAATCGTTGTACATTTATATCCCTCAGCTTGGAGTCTTTTTAAAGTGCGAACTAAGAGGGAAGATTTTCCAATTTGCCGACAGTTGAGAATATAACAAAACTCGCCAGCAATTAAAGCTTCATAGAGTTCCATATCGGCTTCTCGGACTACATAAGTAGGAGAATTAAGTCTGAGACTACCACCGAATTGATATATAGTTTTGGTCATATTTTCTGATTTTGACTGTCAATATTCCCAAAATTTTAGCAGATGATTACTATCGAGAATGATAGAAAAGGAATCTCAAATCTTATCTAATATAGTAGGCGATCGCTATTTTGGCAGTAGGACAATTTTTCTACTATTTTACCCTGGGGATTAAAGGTTTTACCATTTTTTAAAGCTTATGAAAATGTTCTAGGCAAAGATTTGGCCACAGACTTTAGCATTGCTTCTTCCTGCTTAAATAAAATTAAATAAAATTAAATAAAATTTTTATATCTCATTCACACTGAAGCTTTTAAGCTGAATTAGTTATCAGCAAGTCACAATTACTGTTATGCTAAAAACATTAACTATGACTTGCCCACTCAGTAATTTGTTTGAGAATTTAATTATGTCCAAAAAACACTCTGAGCTTTCTTTTAAGTTTAAATATATTAAGGATCATAAACTTCAAGGATTATTTGCTCAAAAAGGATTTGCTAACGAAGAAGCAATAACTCTAGGAAAAGAAAGGTTAATTTATGAGGATATTACAGACAGCACCACCCGCGATAATAGATTAATCTTGGCAATATCACCCACTGCTTCCTTGAGTCAAAAAGTATCGAAATACTTAATCAATAAAGCGGCGTTGGTGTTAGAAATTTATCAAGTTAAGGCTCTTGAGTTAGAAAGATTTATCGATCGCATTAGTTCCAAGAAACAGGCAGAAATCACTAAACAAAAATTGATTGAAGCTGGTGAAGGTCATCTTTTCTATGCTGTCAGTTGCCCAGAGTGCGAAGCTACAAATGACCTGTCTCGACTAAATCAAACCAGTTATACCTACTGTAGGTTTTGCGAAACAATCTTTCAAGAACATCAGCATTTAATCACCAAAGGAGCGAAATATCGTACCTGCGATGAATGCTATATGTTTGACCGTGTGCAGGGTTATACCGAGTTTTACTTTTACTTTCTGTTGATAGTTTATGGGTATTCTTACAAGCGTCGCTACCTGTGCGATAATTGTGCAAATAAGGTATTTTGGAAAACCTTGGTTACCAACTTTTTGTTTATTGTGGGTATCATTCCTGCAATTTGGATTAAAATTAAATCTCTAATGAGTCGAGATTCAGATTTCCAAGAATTACCCAAAGCTAATGCTCTAGCTAAACAAGGTAAGTATCAAGAAGCTGATGTCATCTATTCACGGCTATATAATCGCTATCCAAATCACCCAGGATTACTGATGAATGAAGGATTAGGACATTTATTCGGAAATGATTTGGTAGGGGGTATGCAGCGTTTTCAGCGATCGCTTCGCTCTTGCAGTAATTATTCTCCAACTATCAAATTAATCCAAAAAATACAAGCTACTTCTCAACAAGAAAAATAATCACACTATCTACAGTGATCAAACCACAGTGATCAAAAATGATTAAAATTCTCCATCTTTCAGACATTCATATTGGCAGTGGTTTTTCCCACGGTCGCATCAACCCAGAAACAGGTTTAAATACTCGCCTTGAAGACTTTATTTCCAGTCTAAAACTTTGTCTAGACAGAGCAATTTCTGAACCTGTTGATTTAGTTTTGTTCGGCGGGGATGCTTTCCCTGATGCGACTCCCGCACCATACATCAAAGAAGCTTTTGCTAGTCAACTACGTCGTTTAGTCGATGCTCAAATACCCACTGTATTATTAGTAGGAAATCACGACCAACATTCCCAAGGTCAAGGGGGTGCAAGTTTAGGTATTTATCGCACATTAGGAGTGCCTGGAATTGTGGTGGGAGACAGTTTAGAAACTCACAAAATTCAAACTCGAAATGGTACTGTTCAAGTTATTACTTTACCTTGGCTAACTCATTCTAATTTAATGACTAAATCAGAGACAGAAGGAATGTCAATGGGTAAAGTTAATCAATCATTAATTGAAAAACTGAGATTAGTATTGGAAGGGGAAATTCGTCAGTTAGAACCAGAAATTCCCACGGTACTTTTAGGTCATTTAATGGCAGATAGGGCTAGTTTAGGTGCCGAACGTTTTTTAGCTGTAGGTAAAGGTTTTAATATTCCTGTTTCTTTATTAAATCACCATTCTTTTGATTATGTAGCGTTAGGTCACGTTCACAAACATCAAAATTTGAATAAGTCTAATAATCCACCGATTATTTATCCTGGAAGTATCGAAAGGGTCGATTTTAGCGAGGAGAAAGAAGATAAAGGTTTTGTGTTAGTTGAACTAGAAAAAAGTAGAGCAAATTGGGAATTCTGTGCTTTACCAGTCCGCAGCTTTAAAACAATTAAAATGAATGTTTCGGAATCAGAAAATCCCCAAGCATATTTATTGAAAGCTATTAATAAGTACCAGATAAAAGATGCTGTTGTTCGATTAATTTATCAGCTACGTTCCGAACAGTTAGATTTAATTGATAATGGGATTTTACATCAAGCTTTGAGTGAAGCACATACTTATACTATTCAACCAGAATTAGTCAGTCAGTTAGCAAGACCCCGTTTACCAGAGTTAGCAACAGGTAATAGTATCGACCCGTTAAAAGCATTAAAAACTTATTTAAACAGTCGGGAAGATATTCAGGATATTCAGGAGGAAATGTTAGAAGCTGCTGCTAAGTTGTTAGGGGGAGAAGCTGATTTATCAGAGGAAAATGCTGATAGTCAATTGAGTTTATTGTAGTTTTTTTTGCGTTGCTGAGTTTGGGTATGATTTGTATTTTTTGGTAATTGCGAAACTATTGAATAACGAATATTTGAGATTGTTCAATTTTTATTTTCATACCTTTCAGGACTTACCCATAACCGCCATATCTAGTAGGGGCGGTTCGCGTTTGCGTAGCATTCCGGAACGGAAAGCGCCCCTACAGATTGTGTATCATTGGATATTTTTCGTAAGTCCTGACCTTGATTCAGCAACGCCGTTTTTTTAGATTGTGTTTCTTTGAATATCCAAAATAAAAAGTTGAGAGAGTAGGGAATAAATGGGAAAGAAATTCCCTACTGCACTTGCAAAATGTTGTGCTATGAAATACTAAGACCACCACGAATCAAAATCGAAGTTAAAAGCATCTGCTGAATCGTCAGGTCCAAAGTAGTCATAGCCGAATAAATCACTGTAGACATAATCCCACTCACTACCTAATCCAGTTGTACCAGAAATATAGGAGTCAGAATAGTAGGGTGTGTGTGACTCACCGCTAACATCACCATCATAGTAGGAATAAATGTAGACATTACCAATGTCTTCTATACTTCCTGAGTTGCTATATTTATCCCAAATTTCATAATAGCCATAGATGTCATAGATGGCATCATTGATGAAATAGCTTCCAGACTCTTCATAGAAGTAGCCAGTATAGGAATCTGAATTGTCATCGTAGTGGTATGTATAGTAGTACAGATCAGCACCAGAAGTCGCAGGTGAAATAGTAAAGCCATCACTAAAGTCATAAACATCCCAATAATTAGTGCTACTTTCAATCCAAATTTCGTAAGTGCTGTCACTGGTTAAGTCGTCTGGTACGTACCAAGAATAACTACCATCACTAGGAGTTTCAAATTCTATATAGCGATCGTAATAGCCATCTTTGAGCAGATATATATTCACATCCTCACTAATATTATCATTCCAAGTAATTTCATAGAAACTACCCGGTTCTAGAACACTACTACTCTTAGGAGAAGTTATATTAATTCTGTCTCCAGTATCTGGGTCTGGGGTTGGTTCGTCATCATCAAGTAAAATCTTGATGGTATCGCCTGTATAATAATCTTTAATCTTGATCGAACCGTTTCCTCCTAAGTCAATCAAAAGGTCGTTACCATTTTGGGTTTGAGTAACATCGGAAGACTTATAACTCGATAAGTCTAAAGTATCCTGACTATTAGAACCCTCAATCACATCATCCCCTGTAGAAGTTCCTGGTTGATAACCACTAAATGTGTTGGCTAAAGCATTTGCAACAATTGTATCGTCACTAGAAGAGTTAATTACATTCTCGATAACTGCACCGTAGTCTAGTGCTGTACCATAGGTAGTTGTGCTGTACTTGTTCCCACTACTATCACCACGAGCAGTATATTGGTAGTCAAGATAAGCATCTTGGTCTGTAATTATACCACCCTCATTGATATCAAAATAATACCCAGAACTAGAAACTGTTAAGTCTGAGAAGTCTAAGGTATCTGTACCACTAGTATCCCAGATAGCTTGCTTGGGTTGGTTGTTAGTGTTATGACTGGTATTACCATTAACAGTGTATTTGGTAACTGAGCTAAAGTTGTAGGTTGTATCTCCTGTATACTGATCGTTTGCTCCATAGAGATATTGTAATGCTTTAACATCGTATGGCATCAGAGTGTGTGCTGGATTTCCAGCGAAATTATACGACATCAGGGTATTGGTCGTATTATCTTCACTATATTCTAGGAAAGGAGGCTCTCCCGTTCCGTTACCATTGTAGTCACCAGGATGTTTCAAACCAAGAGCATGAGCTAACTCGTGAATTAAAGTCATGAAACCATGAGTACCGGGTCCGCCTTGGAAACCGTTAGTATCCTTAGCATTATCGTAGCTAGGTTTCAAATGCACATCTCCTGCTGTATCTTGAGCATTGCCAACGTTATAGTCGTATGCGAATGGTCCACGAGCATAAGCATAGTTAGGGTCATCAGATAGCATGATTCGGAGCAGACCATAGCTATTTGCAGTATCATTTACCTCTTGAAAATCTACGTCTATCACTGACTCATAAATATTTTCGAGGATGTATCTTACATTCTCCTTAACTGTCTCGCTGACTTCTCTGACACCCCTTTCACCACCATAATATCTTCCACTTGTGGCATCATCGTAGAAACTATAAGTAATTGTATTAACACCCCACTTATTACCACCCAATAAAGCATCTATCTGTTCATCTCCTGATTTTGGTGCAATGGCTTCTTGAGCTATATCTGCAAGGTAATTATCAGCTCCAAAAAATCCCTGCGTACTCAGTTCAACATGATCTTCTTCAGGATCAAATTCAATACCAATGAAGTCTTCTTCACTACCTAAACCTTCAGTACCGGAAGCTAAACCACCACTAGCATAATAGGGGGTATAACTCTGACCATTTTCTAGATTGTGGTAGGTTTCGACATAAACCTCTCCTGCTGCTGCTGTTTTTTCAGCTACACTCAAGTCAGATATGTAGTATTTACCATTGAATCCAGCTTCATTTTGTTGGTTCTTGAAGTCATAGTATTTATCTACTTCATAGGTTCCTTTTTCTGCATAAACATAGCCTTGATAGTAGTCTTGTACAGAGTCGTCTTTATCTCCGTTGTAATAGTAGGTGAATTCATATTTGTAGAGAGTATTTGGACTAACTGTAGCATCAAAACTTAAATCATACTCAGTCTCAACTCTTTTATTGCGAGATTTTACCTGAATATAATAATCACCAGGTTCTAAAGTCTCACTAATTTTTTCTGTTTT
>JAAUYJ010104357.1_pt1 | contig 10870 bp, 7 predicted proteins | sample 7278031 | NCBI WGS metagenome assembly JAAUYJ01 (sample SAMN14350222, study PRJNA611818) | marine sediment metagenome | isolation source: surface marine sediment (1.8m) | place: French Polynesia: Moorea | collected 2018-08 | reverse complement strand
TCCCTTAGGGTACAGTTGTATGTACACTATGAGGCGTGTACGTAGTAGTAAACGGACCCAAAAGCCCGGTCAATAATGGAAGAAATGCCGCGGGCGAGAGGGATTTTGTTTGCGCTGCTGAGATAAGGGTTGGGAGAGAGAGAGAAGGCCCATTTTGCCACCGGAGGAGGAGGAGGGGGCGATGACAGTGACATTCTCCGCGTACCATAAATCAAACGCGCTTGTTATTTCGCGGGGCCGCTCACTCCTTGCCTTCTCCCCCCCCCCGGCCGCGGCTCGTCAGTTGAACGATTTTTCACCCTGTGAAGTCCCCAACCCCTACAAAAAACACTGCCTGGCCATCTGTTTCTCGTAGAGAAGAGGTGTACATGGAAGTTTAGGGCCCGACTCGGAACTTCTCTCGCCTCTCTTGGAGAGGCCACCCCGGATGGAGGAGGGAATTCCTAAAATAACTTCAGGGCTCCCACGGGACGCATTTTAGAGGAGGAGAAAGGGAAGGAGAGGAAAGGTGAGTGGGCCGCGCCTGACGCCACCTCCTCCACTGTTGTACAATAGTTGGCTCCCCCCTTTGTCTGCCCTTACGTGTGCCTCCTTATTCACGTGCCGCCGGACTTTAAGGAGGGTAGTTACCGGTATCGAAGTAGGTACCTTACACACGTACGTACAGTGCAGTACATAGCATGAGACCTTGTTCCGTATGGTGAGGGTGGGGGATCGAAAAGGAGCGCCTTTCAAATTTCGAAAGCATCACCCGAGATGTCTGAACTTCCGCCTGGCTTGCCCCCCCTCTCTCTCTGTCTGGAGGAGGGAGGGAGCGAGCAACAAAGACTTTCGCTCCCTTGTTATTGTTTTCTTCCTCGTCGTTGTCCGTGTCTTTTTCCTCCCTTTGTTATCGGAGTTGAAGGAGGCCTCCCCCCCCCTCCGCCGCCATCGACTGAAGCAACAAGATGCCCCCCCCCCTCTCGCCGTGTCGGAAAGGGGAGAACAAAAAGTTAACAATGCCCTCTCCCAGCTCCGGTAGAAGCGCCGCCATCCCCCCCCTTTCCCCCTCTCGCTCTAGCTCCGATGGCGCCTGCGAGAGAAAGCACATTAACGTTGCATAAAAGGGAAATAGAGTAGGATGAGAAGGGAGAGGCAAGGCCAGCATGGTCGACCCTCCCTCCCTCTTCTCGTTCCCCTTCCGCCCACGCACTCTCCAGGCAGTCCCTGTTTGAAGGGGAATGGTGCCATGGGTGGGCGGGGGGGGGGGAGCCGTCGTAGGTAAACAACCCGGGAAATGGGGAAACTTTTTGGGGCAGAACCGGAGGCGGAAGGAGACGGGGGCACCCTCAGCTGCAATGTTCGTACTCTGTATCATACCACATGTCTCCCTTCGGATGTGCGGATTGATTTGTATGTATCCTTGTGCGAAAGCCCTTGGTGGTGCCAAGGTCAGAGGGAGGGCGGCCAAGGTCTTCGATCGTCTGGAGTGAGTGTCGTCTTCCCATTCGGGGAAAAACTGCAAGATCCTCCCCCTCTTTCTGATGTATGCGACCGGCCGGTTCCGATATCCGCCGCCGCCGCCGCCGAAGCGCGCGAATGGGAAGAGATTGAATTGATCCCGCGGAGCGAAGGGATGGAGCAAGGGGCCCTCTCCTCCTCACTCTCCTTTTCCCCCTTTTCGATATTTGATGTCCCCCTCCATCCAACCGGGACTGGCGCTTGTTTCCCTCTCACGTTCCACGATCGATAAAGAATTGGGATGGAGAAAGAGAGACATACGTAGTACGTAGTACAAAAAGCATTGGATATGTTTTAGATTCAGAGCTGCCTTCGGAACTGCTTGTAGAGATAAAACCAAAGACAGAGCGCTACGACTACCACCATGTTGGAGCTTCTTTCTGTAAGATTCCGTCACATTTCCGTGCTCCTGCTCCGTCAGACTGCTGACACTGCTTTTTGTCCGGATATATGTCATTTCCCCCGAGCTCGTGCGTCTATGTTCAGCGACGCTCAGAGGAAGACTCGTATGACTTATTGTCTGCCTGCCAGGAGGTCGGAAAGGGTCGGTCGGGTAGAAGGAAAGAAAGAAGTGACCCGGTATATTCTCCAGCCCGGTCCCTTTTTTTGTGGGTGCAGTCGTCCGATGGGGGTGCACTTTGGACCACGTTTTTCCCTCTTTCTATTTACAACAAAGGGCATCAAGAGCAATTGTCTTTCTCCGCAGTCTCTTCCCCCCCTTTTTTTGCTTCCCTTGAAGTGGCGTTAAACTGGGCCTTTTGTTGCCAACTACTTGAATAAGAGCGAGGGAGGAAGAAGCGAGTTTTTCCTGCTTGAGAGGAGTCGTAAACTAAAATTCGCTGTTGTCATCCGTCACATTCACATGGTACTTGTACACTGTATATACTGTACTAGGAGTTTTGTACTCTCTGAATCGATGGACAAATCATATGTTGCCCGGGCGGGAAGAAGGAGAAGAGGGGCCCGGCAACGGCATCCCATCTTATTCGCCCCTCCCGGATCTGTTTCGCAATCCTCCTCCTCCTCCTCTTCTTTCCGGACGAGTGTGCTGGGATGGGTGAAGGAGGGGGGCGGAAGAGGAGTAGAAGGGCATCATTCCGGCAACTCGGTCGGAGATCGGACCTTCCCTCCATCTTCCGACCGACCGACCCCACCGACGGCTGGACCTCATTCGAGGCCTTCTTCTTCTCCCCTGATAGGTGGCGGAGGGCGTTCAAGCAGAGGATTGAGAGGGTAGAGAGGCAAGACGGGAGAAATTCAATTTCGCAGGGAAAGGTCGGCAGCGTAGGTAGAAAACATGGAAAGAGAGTGGGCGGGGATGGAAAGGGGGGGGAAGCAAGATAGGCAAAACCGTGTGTGAATCCGGCCTCCCTCTCCGGACGCCGACGTGCTTTTCGGAGTGCTGCAGTTGGGGAAAAAGACTAGTCTCGGGGGCCTGCTTGATTTATGCCACCGCCCTTCAAAAGCCTTTGCAGAATTTCAAGGGGAAGAGAGAGAGACAGGGGAAAAACTTCCTCTTCCTCTCACTCGGCGGTCAAGGAAACGCGGCCGGAGAGGAAGATTTATGCCCGATATCCAATCCTAGATCGATAAAAAAGCGGAGCGGGAAAAAAAAGGCATCGCCTCTTACATCATGTTCTTTATGTTTCTTTGCAGGTTTCGGATCGTGATCACCGCGGCGGCGTCATATTGGCGTAGATGGCCCGCGGAAGGAGCGACACCAAATATTTGAGCTAGTCCCAAGACAGACAGGGAAAGATGGAGCGGCAGCCGGATCCCAGATCCAGGATCGGCGGCGGCGGCCCCGCGGCGGCCCCTCCTAATGCCGCGGCGGCAGGTCGCCGCGGGCGGCCGCAGCACCAGATCGCCGGCCTGTACGACCTGGAGGAGACGATCGGCGAGGGCCACTACGCCGTGGTCAAGCTGGCGCGCCACGTCTTCACCGGCGAGAAGGTGGCCGTCAAGGTGATCGACAAGTCTCGTCTGGACGCGGCCACGCGGACCCAGATGCTGCAGGAGGTCCAGCTCATGAAGCTGGTGCAGCACCCGCACGTGGTCAGGCTGTACGAGGTCATCGACACGGCCTCCAAGCTCTACCTGGTGTTGGAGTTCGCCGACGGAGGCGACATGTATGACTACATCATGAGGCACGAGGGCGGGCTGGGTGAGGAGCAAGCCAGGAAGTACTTCACGCAGATCGTCACAGCCATTCAGGTAGGCAATATCCTACGCACACATAAAGGGCAACTTTTATGACACATTGACGTTTCGATTTGGTTTTTTTTCTTGAGCGGAGGGATTGGGAACTTTGCGGTGGTGACAGAAGATGTCAGGCAAAAGAGGGGGAAGAGGGGGGAAACTTTTTTCCGAGGACGAGGAAGAGAGGACGAGGAAAAAAAAGTTGCAATGCGGCCATGACAGGTCTTTTTGGCGGCTCCCTCCTCCCTCCCTATTTGCAACTTTTTCTGAGCAGACGAGAGAAACTTGAAACGGAATTCCCTCTGAAGGAGTACGTTCGGAACGATGCTCTTTCTATAGTACACCTCAACAACTTTCCGTTACGAAAATCATAGCATCAAAACGACAAATAGGCCTCGACTCGAGCGACCACGAAATTACATCTCCATGAAAGGCTCCTCTTTTTGTCCTACTGTACAAACTTTCCATAATCGTAATGGTTCCTGTCAGCTCTGTAGGTAAGGGGATGGGCTAAAAATACCAACCGGGGCGGAAAGGAAGAATGTTGTGGCAGCGGCGGAAACTTCTATGTAATAGGAGATGGAGAACAAGTTCGGTGGAGGGGGATGAGCGAATGGGGAGCCGATCGCTCCGCCCATCAGTCGGCCCATCCGCCGCATTGAAATGGATGAAGACGCCCCTGTTGCAAGAAGCGGAAAAACTGGCTTGCGTGCGTGTCTCGATACGAGATAAATGAGGGTGGAAGCAGGAGGAGGAGGAGGAGGAGGCACCGACGAACGAACGGCCGTTGCCAAGAGCGGAGGAAGGAGAGGTAGATTAGGAACGAGGAGGGGGAGGAGAACGGGGCCATGCGAACGAGGAGCTTCTGAAATACGCATTCTCCTCGGCTTATTGGGCACGAACAAGCTCCCAGTTGTCTTGTCTCGCTGATGATTATTCGTCTCTACTCCCCCAAAATGGAACCCAAATTGATGTCGTTTTCCCATCAGTTTACATCATTACGTATTTTTTATACTATTTTCCAGTATTGCCACCGGCTCCACGTGGTCCACCGCGACCTGAAGCCGGAGAACGTGGTCTTCTTCGAGCGCCTGGGCATCGTCAAGCTGACCGACTTCGGCTTCTCCAACCAGTTCGACCCCGGGCAGCGGCTGCAGACCAGCTGCGGGAGCCTGGCCTACTCTGCGCCCGAGATCCTGCTGGGGGACGCCTACGACGCGCCGGCAGTGGGTGAGAAAATGAAACTAAAAAATTCTCTCTTACAGAGTGAGAATGGGGGCCTGCGTGGGAGAAAGTAGATCCGATCTTTCGTGGCGGAAATGTGGACGCCTTTCAGCCCTGGGGTAAAAGGGGATGTTACCTCTTTCAAGCCTTTCTATTTTCCCTCAGCACACAAACAACTCTGGTACCCAAAGTTTGAGGAAACTTGCGTCGCAGCAAATGCCCGCTCGCACCCTATCACCCCCTTTTCCGCCAAAGCAGCCGCCTCCGTACTATGCAAAGTAGAGAAGCCCCACAAGCTCTGCACACATGCCTTGTACGACGTAACTACCCTTCCCCCGTTTTTAAGCAGAAGGCATGTACTATGCTACGTAGCAGCTAGAAGAAAAAAAGGGGAGTGTGGGGATGGGAAGAAATGAGCCTTGGGAAATTACCCATGCGAGGGAAGGAGGAAAAGGGACGAGGGGGAAAGAAAGATGCTCTCTTGCCCCCCCTCTTTCCCGATCTACACTCCTGCAACTACAACCGTACACTACTACTTCGTGCAGCGACGACCCATTGACGTCATACCCGCCCGCCCACACCGCCCGCCCCCATTTTCCTCTCTTGTTCTGTGGCGGCGCGGCCGCCGCTTGTTGCGTCTGACTGACGGCATGGATTATGAGCCCATTGCCGAATCGAAAAACGATCGATCGACAAGACGGTCTGTCGGTCGCAGTCGGACGGCCTCGGCCTTCGACTCCTTCCTCTCGTGTCCTTGCTTTTCACCCTCGCAAGTGTCAAAGGCACGGATCGATGGATGTGTACAAGTGCCCTAATGTTTCCTTCTTCTGTTTTTTCCAGACATCTGGTCCCTGGGCGTCATCCTATACATGCTGGTGTGCGGCTCTGCGCCCTTCCAGGAGGCCAACGACAGCGAGACGCTCACCATGATCATGGACTGCAAGTGCTCCTTCCCCAAGCACATATCGCAGCAGTGCAAGAGGTGAGACACATACATAGAGGAAGAAGACGTTTGGCTTGTCCCGCCAGCAAAGTGAAGCTCAAAAGTCCCCTCAGACAGACGCCCGTTCCATCTTCATTCCCCAAGGGTCCAATTTCCACCTCACGTGAAAATCCCTTTCCTCCCCCCTCCCCCTCCCCCTTTCTCTCTCTCCTTCTCTGTGCCTCGGCGGAATGGGAGCAGGGAGAAAGGACCTCATACATTATCAAAGGGGGAAAAAGTGTGTGTCCGTGGGGAGGGGAGGGGGAGGGAAGGGACCTTCCTGCCAGATCTCTTCCTTTCCTCTCCCGTGATAGAATTATCGCCCCCTATCGCGAGGCCTCAAGGAAGGAAGGGTTACCTTTGTAGGTAAGGTAGGCCGACTCCCCCTTTGCCCTCTCGCTCCCAAGGTCCATGGTCTGATTAAAAAGTTGGACGGATTAGCCCTGTGTAGGCATAGGAGGGAGCAAAAAAGACCGATAAATCTCTCGCTCCCAACAGCCAATTTCCTAAAATCTCCTTTCCCCTTCCAACCTGGAAAGGCACATTCCGCGGCTGCGAGAAAGGAGGGTGTTTTTTTCTAATTTTCGTCCCCCCCCGTCTGGTGGGTCGGGTGCAACGTTGCTGGCTGGCACCAACCAGTCGTTTTCTCCGTTTCATTAGATCGTAAAACGAGGAAGGCAGCCAGTCCGCAAAGTCGCACTGTTTGGCTAGAATGCGCTAAACGGCCTCACACTCACTCGGGCGTCGGCGGTGACGCAATAGGCCTCCATATGAACCCCCCTACCCCGCAGAAAAAAGAGGCTGTAAAACTGTGGGGAATGAGGGGGAGGGGGATTTCGCTCAACGCTCTGCAAATCCCCTTGCCGCCGCCCTTTCACAAAGTGTCACATGTCTTATCCTCCCCTCGTAGAAGAGGAAGTACGGTCGGCAGAAGACGTCTTGACGTAAGACCGCCCTGAACATGATTTTCCTTTCTTCCCCGTCTCTTCCAGGCTGATCGCGCGCATGCTCCAGCGCCAGCCGGACCAGCGGGCCACCCTCGACGACATCGTCAACGACCCCTGGCTCGGCGGCGCGGCCGACAGCGAGGGCAACGCCATCTCCTCCGAGGACCAGCTGCCCATGGTCTCGCGCGAGCACCTCACCGAGGAGGAGCACGCCTACATCCTCAAGAAGATGGTGGGCGGGGGGATCGCCGAGAAGGACGAGATCATCGCCGCCTTGGACTGCAACGAGTACAACCACGTGACGGCCACCTACTTCCTGCTGGCGGAGCGGCTGCTGAGCGCGCAGAGGGACGCCCTGGCCAGGCAGCTGCGGCAGCGGAGGGCCGCCAGGAGGTCGGTCACGGCGGAGGTGGTGACGGCGGCGGCGGCGGCGGGTTCGTCGCCGTCCAAGCGGGGAATCGTCGCGGACGTCGAGGAGGAGATCTCTTCCGCCGGCGCCTTCACTCACCGACGCGGACTGCCGGACGCCCTCACCAAGCAGCAGCTGCCCTCCGCCACGGTGGACAGCCTCCTCTCGCCAGAAGCCACCGCAGCAGCCCTCTCGGCCGCGAGTGCTGCCGGCAACGCTGGTGGAGCTTCCACGTCGGTGACCGTGGGGAAGCGTTTCGGCGGAGGCGGCATCAGAGGGATCGCCATTGTGGAGGAAGAGGACGAGGAAGAAGAGGAGGAAGAAGAAATGGACGAGGTTGACGCTGGGGCCCGTGGGATCCCTATCCCGGTTCCCGCTGCGATATCAGCAGTTGGAGACGACGATGACGTGGTGGTCTCCTCCCCGGCCAGAGGGAGGCCTCTCTCCAGACATTCGTCAACGTCCTCCCTGGCGGACAAGAGCGCAGACATCGCTGCCATAGACATCACCACCCTGGCGGCGGGACTGAAGAGCTTTCAGGAGACCGGTGCCGGCAGCGCGCCCGGCTCGGGCACCTCCACCCCCGCTCCCTTCCCTGTATCCTCCCAGATCGGAACTGGCGGCCTCAGCAGGCAGGGTTCTATGAGGAAGTCTTCCGGCGGCGGAATGGCGGCGGCTGCCAGCAGCAGTGCTAGCACGCCGAGTGTGGCTCTCGCGCCGTCGCTCGAGGCAGCCGCTGCACCCTGCCCAGCAAATGCCGCAACGTCCGCGGCTGTGCTGTCTTCCTCCCCCGCGTCAGAAAGGAGAGCCTCCTCCTCCATCGCCCGTCAGAGCAGCTCATCACCGTCCCCCTCTACTCCTCCGGGCTCCAACGGCTCCAGCGCCCAGGGGTCCCCAGCAAGGTACAAGATGCTGCCAAACAAGAAGCTGGTGGCAACGAGGAGCTCTCCGCAGTTAATGCTCAACCAAGTAAGATATTTTGGTCCCTTTTTGCGTTTGGAAACACCAATATGTTTTTTTCCTATTTTCCCGCAGATCCACGAGGAAGCGGAGGACGGCACCGCCTCCAGCACCGCAGCCCCCTCAGCCCCCTCGGGCGGGAGAGCCTCCTCCGCCACGGCGCCGTCTTCCGACGCTGTGGACCCAGTGGACTCCTTCCCTACCAGCGCGGCTGCCGCTGCTGTCATACGCCGCCTGGAGCAGCGCAGGCGGCTGCACAAGGCCAGGACCCAGTCCTGCTCCTCCTCCGACGCCAGCGACGACGACGCCGGCGGCGAGGGGAGGAGGAGGAGGCACGACAAATCGAGGACGTCGCCAGGATTCTGCGGCGGAGGATACAAGAGGGACTCTCAACACGACGATTCTAGCGACAGCCAAGAGCCTGGTATAAAAACCCATTATTTTTATTTTTTTTTAAAAAAAATACTGTAAATTGATAATTGTCTTGGCAGGTGTTGGAACCTCCTCCTTCATGGCTTCTCGGACTTTAGCGGCAGCGTCGACAACCGGAAAGAAGCAGGAGACATCTGCTAACGACGGCGGAGGTTCAAAGTCAGGTACCCAGAGCGGCGGGGGCGGTTCTGGCAACACCAGACGGGCCTCCACCGGCCTTACGTCATCCTCAGCCTCGGTGACGGGGGTCCCAGTCAGCCGCCGCCACCGCGCCAGCGGGCCGCCCTCCTCCAGGATGCGGCAGTCCCACAGCCTCAATCGCATCAGCGAGCTGCACGTCGTCGCAGACTTCTCCTCTGACGACAACAACAACAACTCCTCTTGCCCTTCCTCCGTCGCCTCCGTGGCCAACGGCGTCTACCACCCGAAGCCCCCCCTCCCGTCCTCCGGCACCGCCGCACCCAACGTCTCCCCGCACCAACTGCTGCCCTCCTCCCTGGAGAGCGACGCTGAGGGGGCGCCCTTCGACATGCTCACCAGGTACCTCGAGTCCCTGGCCGTCGTGGGCAGGAACAGGAGCAGGGACGACAGCCAGAACTCAAGCGACGGGGAGAACGAGAACCCGTCCTGCTCGGACGGGGGCGGCTCCTCTTCCATTTCGTCCTCCTCTTCGTCCCGCCCGTCGTCGGCCCGCAGGCACAAGGTGAACCTCAGGGTTCTGGAGCAGAGGCTGAACAAGATCCAGGAGGAGAACAATCGCTCCGCCGACGAGGAGGAGGAGGAAGAGGAGGGCGAGGTGGAGGACGACGGGGGAGAGATCTCGGACGACCCCTCCACCCTTCCGGACGAGGGGGACTTCAACGAGGCCAACGCAAGGAGGAACTCGCTCACCAGAGAGCAGCAACAGCAGCAACAGCAGGAACCGCAGCAGGATCCGAAGCATGCCCTGATTGAAATGTACGACCCCAAGAGATTCGCCTGGAGGATTGGCGAGGACTTGAACGAAATAGACGACAAGGCCAGCATCAAGAGCTGCGACGTGAGCCTCATGCGTGGCATATCTGGAAATCACGGCAGCGTCTCCAGCAGCAACAACAAGGATAAGAGCAACAACGCTACGACGACGACTGCTTCGGCGCCCGTCTGCCGGAAGCGTAAGCCGCTCCTCCGCGCGCACTCCTGCGGCTCGCTCATGAGCCTCAAGGAGAGAGCCATGCTCAGCAGGAACCTCCTGGACCTCCTCCAGAGAACCGCGGTGTCCAAGGATCCCTCCGCCGCCGCTGTCACCGCCGCTGTCACCGCCGCAGGTGCTGCGGACGCTGGCGTTTCTGCTGCTTCCGCCGGCTCTGGCATCTCCGACGTGGTCACTCCCGCGGCCGCCCTGACCCTGGCGGCGGCCGCCCCGCTCACCATGCTCCAGCTCCAGAACTCGTCTCGGTGCTGCAATCTCTGCTGATCTTTCCCCATCTCTAGCTGCACTTTCACCAGCAACCAAGCAAGGATTGTGTTCGGATTTTCGCGGGTATTTTAAGTCAGGCAGGATGGAATATTGCAGTTGCTCCTATCTTTGGAGGCAGGGCATATATGGTCTGATGCTGACTGATGCTATTACAAAGATTACGTTTGTGTTCCTCACTTTTGAAGTGGGCAGAGCATTAAGGACAATGGTGTGTGTCGCCTGCCTACTGCGGTGCTCCCCATGGGAGACACAATGTGTTAGGCCACTTAAGATTAAATTCCCAGAGCAATACCACGTACACGGATGGACACATACAGAAAAGAAGAAAAACCCGCTGAAAAAAAGCCGACTGACCTAATTACAATGTATTGTCATGACGAAAAAGACGAATGTTCGTTGTTGCCTTACGAAATGAAGTAATGTACCTATCTGTAATTGTTAGGAGACAGATTGAAGTAGCAGCAGGTGTACACTATTTTTAAAAAATGGATGAGAACAGAAATGAAGCATTTGTTTTCGTAATACGAAAGAGTCCTCCAAGCCTTATTAAGTTTTTGAGCTGGTCTTGCTTGACAACCAAAAAGAGCCATTGCCTACTCCATGCATATGCTGGAAACTTTATGGAAGCACGAAATAAATGGAAGATTTTTCTACTTTCTTTTGCGTCCGGTTGTTTATTTCGTGCTTAGGACGATATCCTCTTCCCCACACATGGGCACCACTTTTTTCGTAGAGGGGGTGAAGAATTTTTTTTCATG
>JAAUYJ010199105.1_pt1 | contig 10871 bp, 19 predicted proteins | sample 7278031 | NCBI WGS metagenome assembly JAAUYJ01 (sample SAMN14350222, study PRJNA611818) | marine sediment metagenome | isolation source: surface marine sediment (1.8m) | place: French Polynesia: Moorea | collected 2018-08 | reverse complement strand
GGGAGGGGACGCTTGAATGAAGAAACAAGAACAAACTCTGTCTCCGTTCGAAAGCACTCGATTTGCAAGCGACGAGGGGAGAGAGCAATCAAACGGTTGGCGAAAATTCAACTGCATCTAAATTACCATTTTGACTATAAACTTTTTCCTCCCCAAGGCCGGCGTGTGCCACAAGGCCTGGCCTCAAGCAAGCAAGGCGGGATTCTCTCTCTTCCTCTTTTCGACTTGCATCGTCTCCCCCTCTTTCCTTTCTTCTTAGGAGAAGCTTTTACCTCTCTCGACCTTCCAAATATGTCGTGGTTAAGGCGACTTCTCAGAAAGGCCCAACCAACATCTCTTCCCCTCGATCTCCGCATTTCTCAGGGCCCAAGATGTACTGCACTTGCGTACGTTGTTGCCTAAAAGAAGATATTGTTCGCTGCCTAATATTTATTATTTGGCGGGGGCAAAAAGTGCTCTTGGTGTACGAAATGAACATCCTGTACGTGTACTACATAACACAGGATGTGAAACCCTTTAGGGGCGGCGGAGGAAGGGAGTATGCCTCCCCCCCCCTTCCCTCGTTGTTTCGTAAAGGTCAGAGTTGAACCTCGTTCACGGTTCTACCGCCATAAAACATTTTTTTTTTGGGGGGGGAGGAGGGGGCCGAGGAACGCTTGGAGAAGACCTGTTTCGATCACGTGTGCCGCGCTTGTAACAGGGAAGCCCTTTGAAGTCGCCTCATGCCGTTGAATCCCGTCACCACGGTGAAGGTGGGCGAAACGGGGTTTCGTAAACCGCTTTGGGGGCATCACCCTATCTAGGGATTATTTTTCGAAACTTTTTTTGTGCAGAAGAGTGCGTGACCCTTCGCGGAACCGCGGAACCGAGGTGTACTGTCGAGGGGGCCTAGGAGGCAGCGGTCCCGGTATATCGACTTTTCCGTCTCAGTTCCCTCATCCCTTTTCGGCGAAGAAGAGGAGGAGGAGGAGGCCAATCATTATTTGGCCTCTCGACAGACCGATCTCCGGTGCGGTCGACTTGCTGCATTGATGGACGGAGAGAGGCCAATTACTGACCGAGATGCGAGGCTCGATGAAAGCGGGAGGGAGGAATGCGGCAAATGGGCGCGGCGGCGGCGGCATCCGCCCACACATTCTGTGCTGCACACACGCCAACACTGCACAATTGGTGGTGTTACCCAAGGGGCAGTTCCACGTAGGCGCTCGTGTCAGGTTCAGAACAGGCCAATTTTGAGGGCGAGGTACACAAACAGTCTTTCCCAAATTCCCACTACGTTGAAGGTCAATGTAATTACGTACTGCTTACAAAAGACGGAACCAAATTAAAGCCACCACAACCCGTTACAAAAGCAGAGTGCTTTTTAAGGGAACACAACGAGACTTGCTTGATGATTGTTCTCTTTCCATTTCGCAGCGTCCCCCCACCCCTCCGTCCCCTTCCCACCCCCGGCGCGCCTCCTCCTTCCTCCAGACAGACTTCGACAACAAGGCCGCCGCGAGCGGCGGATGGCACTCCTCCTATCACCACGGGGGGGACGTCAGCCCCGCAGCGTCTAGAGACGACGTTTCACTTGTCATAGAGGTGAAGGGCTTTCACTCTTTTCCCCTTACTAAATTTAAATTAAAAATGAATTTTAAAAAAATTACAGAACGACTTAAAAGCCCTGGACCACCGCCTCGAAGACTTGGCCGCTCTGCTGCAGCCGCCTCCGCAGTCTGAGGAGGGAGCGGTGGCGGCGGCGGCCGGGGGAGGAGGAGATCCAGTCATACTTGTAAGGATTCCCCAAAAGTACTTCTGGAAATACTTGAACTATTATTCCCCGTTTTCCAGGTCACTGCTGCCTCCACCGAGAGCGACGACTCTCCCGCAAACGGGGGAAAGGCCTCCTCCTCTGGCGGAGGAGGAGGGGGAGCCAGCGGGGCGGGGAAGGTGCCATTTCCCGGATCGGGCGGGAAAATATTCCACGTAATCATATATTGTTTGTTAAGTGTCAGACGGCTCAGTCTAAACTTTTTTTCCCTCGAAACAATTGAAGGATCCCGTCTTGCCCAGCCCATTGAACACGATGTCTCCCGTGCTGCCCCCGCCTTCCACCACAGCGACAGCAACGGCGGCAGCGGAGGCCGACGACGACGACGAGGAAGACCTGTTCGCCCCTTCCCTCACCACCAACTTCCCCTTCCCGCCCCCCTCCGCCTCATCCGCGGCGGCAGTCCCCGTGTGCATCACCACCGTCAAGCTGAAAGGTGAAACTTTATTTTGATATCTCAAGATCTTTCCAACAGAATTAGTAAAGTTTTTGAAAAACAAAGAGCTTTCTCTAAATTGTTTTTCTTGGGAGGAAACCTAATATTTCCGCCATATATCGTACTGCAGGTGCTCAAGAATACAAGTGCTTAGAAAAGCAAGCAAAGGATACGTGGAGGTTTCAAGCGGGGGTAGGATAGTTTTCAAGATCAAAAGGGAAAACTTAATTCCGCCGGGGATGGGAAAGCGTGATCCTTGGAAATTCTCGCGTTCGTTAGATGGGATTTGGAGAAGAGCGATTGGGGCGGAAAATCGCCTGCTGAAAATAGACTTTCGTCACGTCGCCATCTCTTGAGGGTGAAGTATAGGGTTCCAATCCAAGTATAGGCTATATACCGTACTTGATTTGTTAATAGATGGAATTTTAACGCAGGGTGCAGCAAATTTTGATAGATACACATCATACACGATCGTTGTCGGATTGACTAATGAAAGAAGGCGGAGTAAGCATAATTGAGTTAGCTTAGAATCGTGACAGATTAATTCCTCCGACCTCTTCCGAAGACTTCTAGGTTCCATAAAAACACTTTATGACCTTGTTTCTGTTTGAAAAACTTTTTGTCCGGGTCTCCCAGACTCTTCCACCACCGTCGCGAGTCGAACGCAACAGCAGCAGCAACAGGCCTCTGGAGAAGCGCTGAAGCTCGGACCTGCTCCGACGGCAAGGCGACTGTCGGCGGGAAAAGAGGTAAGGAAAAAATGATTTGCCGAAAAACCACTATTAATACCATATTGTATGCATATATTTTTTTACAAAAAAATCTTTAGCATGTGACCGCGGCCGAGGTCCACCAGCAAGAGAAACAGCAGCAGCAATCGACTGGCGCAGCCTCTAGCGGAGGAGGCGCCACGCTCGCGCTGGCGGTGGCCGAGGACGAGGAGGACGCGATGCCGCCGTCCGTGTCGTCGGTCTCGCTGGACTCGGTATCATCCTCGTCCTCTTCCGACGAGGAGGAGGAGGACGAAGAAGAGGACGAGGACGACAGTCCGAATCAGCAGCCGACGAGGGAGGGCTTGAGACTGGTGAGAGGAACCTCCAAGGACTGAACGATATGTTTTTTTTTAGGAAATAATGGCCTTTTCTTTCTAGGATGTGACAACTGCTGCGCCTATGGTTCCCCCTCCTTCCACCACATCCGTGGCCGTGAGCGGAGGCGGCACGGAGACCACGGCAACGTTGCTGCCGACGCCACAACAGCAGCAGCAACAGCAGCAGCAGACCCCCACGACAACCTCCGCCGACCTCCTGGCCATCTCCCCGCTCCCCTCCCCCTCCTCCCGCCACGGGTCCATCTTCGCCGCGGCCAGCGAGCTCCCGGCGCCGACAGAGTTCGGGGTCCACACCCCCTCAGGAGGAGGAGGGGCGGCGGCGGCGGCCGCGCTGGCAGCCGCAGAGGCGGGGTCCACCGCCGCGGCGGCCGCGGCGGCCGTCGTCGTGGCCACTACCACCGCGGCCGCCGTCGCCGCCTCCGCCCGGCCGAGAAACAGCATAGACGAAGAGGACGCGGTATGGAAAAAGATGTTTTTGGTTTGTACCCCGTGCGGAAAAAACATCACGCTTCTTTAATTTCTAGTTCGAGGCTAAGGACCTGATCAAGCCCCCCGCCACCCTGTCTGTTCCTGACTCCGGCGGCGTCCTCGGCCTGGGCGGCCTCAGCCTCTCAGCCTCTCCCTCCCCCGACCACTCCTCCACCAACGCGGCCGCCGCCGCGACCGCCGTCCCCGTCGCCGTCTCCCCATCCACCTCTCTAGCCCCGGCCAGGAGCAGGTGAGCGAACGACACGAATGAAGTAAAAAGCAAATTGAAATGTTTGATCTTATTTGTGAAAATCCAGGTCTCGCCTGTCCAGCCGACTCAGCTCCGTTCCCGAGGGGGAGGCCTTACACCAGGTAAAAAAATAAAAGTTTTTCAAGATTTTTTTTGGGGAAACCACAAGATGTTCATTTTTTCCTCAGTTGTCGATGGAGGAGCCTAGCAGCACCTCTCTCGAGTGCGAGTTCGACCTCAGGGCGGAGCAGAACGCGATGCTCAGGAGGCCGTCGGGTGAGTGGAGGCTAGTGTTGCCAAGTCCTCTGAGCAAAATGTCGCAAGGATTTTTCTCAAAAATAGCAAATTACTACATAAGGGGCCAAAAAAAGTCGCAATCTTGCGATTTTTACTAAATAAAATTTGGAAAAAAATATCGCAAGGGACCCCAAAAAAATCGCACGTTTTGCGATATATCTCGACCGTTAGCAACACTGGTGAAGGCCCGACCAAACTTCCGTCGGTAGCAAGCCCAGCCAAGGTTTCGGAGACAATAACGGTGAATAACCATAGCAAGTTAAAATAAGTTCGTGCGACCAAAGTCTCAAATAACTGTTTCAACCAAGCAACGATCCGACTCTCCCTCTCTATTTTTCGTGACATTGCACTTGGCACGTTCAATCGTACATCGGTTGTGTGTCGCCCAATCGTGCAAAGGGAATTCGATTTATCCCCTCGGGGAAAAAAATGGATTAAGATCAAAGTTCACGCACGCTCTGTTGACTGTTGCTGTGCGACAGACTGAGATTCTGAACAAGTGAACAACATGAACGTACTGTAGACCTTTCAAAAGCCCTTGAGAATTTGAAAGTCATTGGAATTTATCCTACAAGATACCGCCCACGCACGAACAAAGGCCGATAAACCGCGAGGGTTTCTTTTCATCCCCCCGAGTACATTTCGCCTTTCCGAAAACCTTGTACCTGAGAGTATTGGTCTTTAAGTTGCTCCACAAATTGATTTCATGAGGAAAATGGTTCTTTACTTATAGGAAACATAATACAGAGTCGTTATTGTGATGTTTAAAAACAAACGACCTTTGTTTTCTTCTTTTTGCAGGTAGCCGCCGGTTGTCGGTGGGGGCCATGGTGAGCCTTTCCACCCTCCGCTCCGAGACCGGGTCGAGGCTCTCCAACAAGACCATCCCCATCATCAACCCGCTCGTCAAGAACCCGAACTGGCCCAGTGAGTATTGCAGGCATATCCCTTCACTATACTACTGTAATTTTGCATTTGAAAAAGAATCTATTTCGAAAGCATTTCTTAAGGGGGAGAGAGAGAGAGAGAGAATCAGCGAGATGTGTATGATCTATATATTAACAGAGGGGAGGGCAGGGGAAGTTTCACATTTGATACAAGTGTCTGCACATGATCTGCACGTATGTCTCACAGCAAATCCAGGGCAGATGTCAAAATCATTTCTGTCAGAGTCACCCTCAACTTGTTCACTGCTTGTTCACAGTTTACTCAACTAAATTGAGTTGTGTTGACACAATTCAACTGAATTGCAGGTTCGTTTTCCCTCTTGAGCATCCACGGCGTCAGGCCGTGTTTGTTGTTTTTCACGCGAGAGGGAAGAGGAACGGCGTTTTTGTAATCTACGAGAGTGGCAGAGTAGTAATTGAATTCTTCCCCAGAAGCTCATTTTTGTGTACAAAGTACTGCGCGCGAGCTTCGAGCGAGTGGCTACTACAATATGTTGCCTCGGCGCCCACTGCCCAAGTCTCATTTGGCGTCTGTTCAATCATGTATCATACATGCCCCCCCCCTCCTGTACTCTCCTCAGGTAAGGAACGTGTTTGTTGCGCTCAAAATCCGGGCCCCGCCCACTTTTATTTTTCGGGGAAAACATCGCCGAAGAAACCTGCTTTCCTCTTTCGTTCCCTAGAGACACTCTCTGTTTTCCCTGCCTGCTCGCCCGCCCACCTCGATTTCCCTCCTTCCCCTTTTGCGAATATTAATCCGATTTTAAGGGAAGATAAAGGGGAAAAGGAGGCGTTTGCGTCATCAGAGGGGAGGGTTCTTCCTCTTGGCGGTCTTAAAGGAAGTCAGATACGATGAGATGGTGGGAAGGGAAAAGTTTGGTCTTTTAATGGGTATGACGCACGAGGGGAGGGGATTTTCCCTTTGCAAAACGCGCGAGAATAATGGATAGCGTTTGAGTTCCGGTTTGGGGTTACCAAAGGCCCTCCTCTTAATTGAAACTTATTCTTTGGGAAATTTGGACAGAATCGCTTGCAAACAGTCTTGTGTGTACGACACCAAAAAAGTCTTGCTAATTAGTAATTGCCTGGTTCTCACCTAAAAAATGAACCAACAATAACATTTATCCTTCGTTCACAGACCTCGAGCGCACTTCCAACCGCGGGCTGATATCCATGGTCGTCCTGGCCTCCGCCGACGCCCTGTGCGCGCCCGTCACCCCCATCATGGACTGGACGCCTCCGCCAGACAAGATGGAGGAGATATCCGTCATGAACAACTACTTTGGAATAGGCATCGACGCCAAGATCAGTCTGGACTTCCACAACAAGAGGGAGGAGTCGTCGAGGTGACTTTTCACTTCGAAAGACAAAATTCTTTTTTCCTCAAACTTATTTATTTGTTGTTCCAGGCTCCCTTCGAGGGCGAAGAATCTCATGTGGTACGGCATGCTGGGAAGCCGGGAGCTCGTGCAAAAGTAGGGAGAGTATATTTAATGTGATATTAATTCTTATCATGATGTATCGGTACCTTTGTACTGAGGCTTTGATCGAATTCTGTTTTTTTTTTTCAGAACGTATAAGAACCTGGAGAAGCGCGTGATTCTTGAATGCGACGGTGAGGCCATACCGCTGCCCAGTCTCCAGGTGAGATTGAGTTTGATTGCTGGAATTTCTAGGGAATTGGCAAACTTGTCCTTAGAGTGTGGGAATTTGCCTTCCTATGACGTTCGAAACTTCGAATTCCCCCCTGCGTGCGTGCGTGCGTAAAAGACTGGCGTGATCTTCGAAAACTCGAGAAATGGGGGGGGATCTTAATCCGATGAACGTACGAAGAACTTTCCCCGATAGTTTCTTGGTGATCGCTTTCATGTCGCTTCCAGCAAGCGTACTTCGCCGATGGTAGTACTAACTCTCGTACAAATTTCACTCACGCGATGATCTTTGTACTAGCAGAAGAAGCAAACTCACTTCCGAAAATGAGAGGCCCTGCTGTGCCCTAAAAGCACGTATTGCATATTATATATGATCCTCTCAAAAAACAAGATGTGTTTAACCCATGTCTCCGCCAATTAAGTACCATTGGCCAATTTAATGATATTTGACTTCTCAGGGCATCGTGGTGCTCAACATCCAGAGCTTCATGGGCGGCACCAACTTTTGGGGCAGCGCGAAGGACGACAACATATTCCTGCCGCCAGGTTTCGACGACGGAATACTGGAGGTATTTAAATGTCCCACAAAAAAGTACAAGTGCGAAACTAAACCATCCCGTGCAACAAATTAGGTGGTGGCCGTCTTCGGCTCCATCCACATGGGTGCGTCCAGGATAATGAACCTGCAGCGCCACAGGATCGCCCAGTGCAGGTCGGTGGTCATCAGGATCCTGGGCGGGGAGGGGGTGCCCGTGCAGGTGGACGGGGAAGCCTGGCTGCACCCGCCAGGGATCATAAGGATACTGCACAAGAACAGGGTGCAGATCATATGCAGGGACAGGGTGAGAACAGGAACAAAAAAAAGAGAATAGGTCTTTCGAACAGGATCATTTTTCCGCTATTTTCCTTCTTTTTTCGTAGACCATGGAGCAGCAGATGCGTTCCGGTTCCAACTCCCGCGCCTGGTACCGCGAGCACGCCCACCCGGTCCTGTTGCCCTTGGACGAGGAGGAGCGGCACCTGCTGCGATCCCTGGTGGGAGCCTCCAGGCAGCTCCTGCACTACCTGCTGCTGCTGCACCACGCCCTGGACGGGCAGGAGGGAAGGGACCTGGCATCGCTGGCGAACGCGCTGCAAGGTGAGCGATGAAATACCAAATGGGGTTTCTCTCTTTTTTTCGCTTGTGTACTTTGCAAATCCGCTTGAAGTGGTTCTCGATCGCATTACGAGGAGGGTCGGTCCTTTGCAAAGGAGGAAAACCAGTGTTTTTCGGCCTCGGCCTCGATCCTTCAAACGCTTCTTTCTTGGGGTCCGCAGGGCAATTTGAAGGACATTCGTCCTGTTTTGCCGAGGCTCCCCTATTTTTCACTGTTTGCTGAAAATTTCCTCCTCGTTCGTCTTTTGTTCGTTTTTTTACATTTCTAAAGAATTTGGCCATACAACAAGTGAACGTAACTCCCTTTCGCACCCAAGGCTGCGTCTCAAAAATGCTTTGTCTCTATTTGGGTAAATCGGCGAGCTTTCCTCAAATTTATCACAGTTTGCTGAATCTCTTCCTCGGTCCTCCTCCTCCTCCGTCTCCGTCCTCCTCCTCGTCTTCCTCCATCCCACCTCCGAGAAACCGCACCACCACCTCGAAGAACTCCTGGGACCTCCTGCAAACAAGGAAAAGTGCTTTGCAGACACCACCATTTGCTGGTTTTCCCCCCAGTGTTTTCGTGTTACCAAGCCTTTTTGAGGTCTTCCACTTCCCTGGCGTTGGCCTGGTGCAGGGAGGCCGTGTCCCACTGGCGGATCTGCCTCTTGCAAGACAGGACTGACTGGGAAGGGGAGAAGGCTCTTTTAATACACTCACTTCACATCTCACTTTCCAAGTGGCAATTTACGGAATTGCAAGTTTGACTTACCCTCAATGGCAGCCCCGCCAGCATCCTTAGCTCCCCCATGGCCGCCTCCATCCCGCCCTCCCCAGGGTAGAGCCTGGTGTAGAGCCCCACGGTCTCGGCCTCCTTCGCAGAGAGGCGGCGCCCCATGGCCAGGACCTCCATAGCCTTGCCGGGGCCCATGATCCTGGAGTGTGATCGGAATGGGACAGTCTTTAACCTCGAGTAGCTGTTGTTGTTGTTGCTGTTGCTGCTGCTGCAGTTCTTGCATGTTGCTGCATCGCATATATGCTTCGTTGTCACGAAAATCATTGCCTTGGATCACCTGGGAAATGTGTAGGTGGAGCACCCCTCCGGCGCCAGCGCCAGCTTCGAGAAGGGCGTGGCGGCGTACGCGCCGGCGTCGGTGGCGTACACCAGGTCGCACAGCGCCAAAGTGGTGGCAGCAATGCCCACGGCGGGGCCGTTCACCAGCGCCACCAATACCTGCGTGAGATCAATTACTATACGCGTTCAAATTCGCCCTTTTTCCAAAGCTGTATAGCTGAAACCTTTGGAAAGTCAATGAAAGAGGCGATGAATGCTGACAGCACCGCTGCTGCGTCCTCCACTGCCTGGTCCAGCTTGTCAGGGTCCAAAGCGTCGGCGGAGGCGAAGTCGGTGAAGTCTGTGCCGCTCGAGTAGAAGTCCCCCGCTCCGGTCAGGGCGAGGATCTTCACTCCGGAGTCGGCGCGGCCGGCGGAGGAGAAGATGGACGTCAGGTCCTTGTAGTCCTGGAGCAAGTTGAACGTCTTATCATACTTCTTGGTAGTGCACAAGCTTTCCCAGCTTTGAGACGGAGAAAAACATCCTGATCCTGTTTGCAAGTTTTGAGGAATTCCCCTTCTTGCCTGCAATCCTATGGCGTTCTTCCTCTCTGGCTTGTCCATTCTGACGAGGAGGAGCCCGGCAATGCCGTCGGGGTCGCGAATGACGCGGATGTTGGCGTAGTTGGAGGAAGAGGACATCTTTCAGTTGAACGTTTTTGGCTTCTTTGTGTCCTGCTATTCAGGAGCACTGCAAAAGTCAGATTGACAGATAAGCCAGCGGCATTTTTTTGCGTAAATCAGGCGAAAAACAACAGCTAGCCTCTGTGTAGAGATAATATTGCTTGATGCCCTTGATAGCTCAAGGGCTTCTTATGCACCCATCGTAAAAGCCTGGATTTTTCGCCCAAACGGGAAAAAAACGCTGATGGCGTAAGTGTTTTTGGCACTCAATTTATTTCGCAGCCTCTGAAAAAGGTACGCTCGGGTATAGTACGAACGGAAATAACATATCACAGACAATCTTTTTAGAAATGCATTTCGGAGCAACAGAATCACCGACTCTTCTTCTGATTCTTGTTCTTGCTGCTGCTGAGACACTTTTCCTTGTCCGTCTTGACAAAGTGGAGGTCGAAGTAGCTGAAGAAGAGGTTGTCGGGCTCGGCCTCCTTTTCCTGCTCGAGATAGAATAAGTTGGAAAATGAAGTTAAGTTCACTACTAGTCAAATATACGATGCACATCGATGTCCCAATACAATATGCAGTCGTGTCAATCAGGACTAGAAAAATTAGCTCTCGTTCCCGTACATTTCCATTGCTAAAGGTTTTTTTGCACTCGAAATTTGTTTCAAAGATGAATTCTTACCATAAGCGCATTCGGCGCGTATTTGACTGGCACGAAGCAGTCCCTCCTTGCGAAGGTCCTGAACGCTCTCATCAGGTTTGCGTAGGTGGACGTCCGCACCGAGTAGGGGTCGTCAACGTGGAACTCGACCTGCATCTGGCGGACGCCAAAGATGGCACCTGTGAAATTGCCAAAAAAAAAATATCGGGCCGCATTATATTGTATCTCCAAAACTATTTCCTTTCTTTAACGTGGGAGCGTACGTAAAAATGAGCTTGACGGAAAAAAAATAACAAATCCTTCTTTGATTTGCAACGTTGCCAATTCAGTTTCGAAGCCTCTCTCTCACCCTTCTCCTCCTCCG
>JAAUYJ010056157.1_pt1 | contig 10874 bp, 6 predicted proteins | sample 7278031 | NCBI WGS metagenome assembly JAAUYJ01 (sample SAMN14350222, study PRJNA611818) | marine sediment metagenome | isolation source: surface marine sediment (1.8m) | place: French Polynesia: Moorea | collected 2018-08 | reverse complement strand
GTGAGAAAGAGAGAGAAGAAGATACAGTATGTAGCGTAGTACATATTATATTCAGTCGTGATGTGATCTCCGAAATACACACACGAGAAACCGTACTTCTGTATGTGACATAGGCAAAGAGGTGAGACGGTGGCGATTCGACTTCCCTCTCCTTGTTTTGTCTGCCTACTCAGAAATCCATACCTGCCTCTCTTTCCCCCTCCCCTGCTAAAATTTTGACGGCCCCTCGTTTCCGCCAGCATATTTGGATTCCAAAAAGGCGCGGTTTGTTGGCTACGTACCGTCTGTGCGGTTCCTCTTTTTCTTTTTATCCGTCGGACGTACGGATTTATTCCACCGCATTTATGTGGGAAAACGAAAATGTCGCCACCATCCCTCATTCTCCCCTCAGCAAAATTTTGGTGATTCAGTCGCATCCAGTTCCAGCGAATACGCCCCCCTCCTTTCATCCCCCTCCTCGGTTTTCCGCCCTTTCAGAAAGGAGTGAATGTGCGATGCGCCAAAAAAAACTATCTCGGCTTAGAGATATAGACGGGTGGTCGTGGCGGTGTGCTTCAAAACCCAATAAAAAGGGATTTTTTTTATTTATTCCGCTAGCTATAGGCATAAAAGGGAGCTGTTACGAGTTATTGGCGGGGCTACAAAAAAGATCCTATTGCCATCAAGTATCAGTTATAATCATGGTGTTGTAATAATGCCGTCCGATTACTAGCTCTGAGAATGATGATGGGTTTTCCTTCCATATCACAATATAGTGTCAGTGCAATGCTGTTAAAGGTTTCGTCGAAATTCATAACTTCCTTGTTCGTCATCTTCTTCACCCCTTCTTTTCTTCGTTCCCGTTGTTGTCGTCTCCAGACAGGACGACCTTGACCAGCTGGTCCTCCCTGCCCTCGGGGCTGTCCATGAACTCTTGCAACAGGGCGTAGCTGACCTCCTCTCCCAGGATGTCCCTGTTTCCGCCGTTGTCGTGGCAGGCGGCGATCAGGGTGGGGAAGAGCACCGCGCGGAGGTCGGGCTGGGAGAAGTAGGGGAAGGGAAGGCTGCACAGCTGCTGCAGGACGGAGGGCTGGTGGCCAGACTGGAGGATGGACTGAAAAGGAAAACACGAATGAGGCTATGCGTGAAAACGGGACATGATGGCAATTAAATTACCTGGTTCTCTTCGTGCTTCGCCGCAAAGTACCCCACGAGGATGATGGTGAGGTGCAGGAGCTCCACCGCAGGGCTGCGGCTGTTGTTGTTGCCGCTGCCCTTGTTCTGTTGTTGGTGCTCCTGCTGCTGGCCGCAGTGCCACAGAAGGTAGCTGGCGATGTGCCTGAACTCCAGCGAGATCCCCTCCTGTGCCAGCACCCCCTGCACCATCTGCAGGTCCTGCCTCGCGAGCCGCAGCAGCAGCCCAGACGCCGCCAGCGCCACAGCCATCACGTACGGAGGCAGGCTGGGAGGGCAGCTTGACGAAGAGTCGCCGCCGTTGTTGTTGTTGCCGTTGCTGCTGCTGTCCCTGGCTGGGGCGCCCTGGTGCAACAGCAGCCCGTACAGCATGGAGACGAGTCCGGCCAGCTCGGTGGCCTTGTAGGCCTGGAGCATGTAGGTGGGATCGTCGCCGTTGCTGTTGTTCCCTGATATGGTCTTGAGCGTCCTTGCGGCCCCGGCCAGCGAGGACATGAAGGTGAGGCAGCCGAAGAGCATGTCCCCCACCTCGGGCTTCCCGTCGATGGGGTCTTGCACTCCCTGCAGGTATGCGGCCAGGCGGTCCATCACGCCGAGCGACACCACGTAGCTGATCTGGTCCTGGGTGCGAGCCACCGTGTCGGCGGGGTCAGACTGTCCTCCGACGTTGCCGTTTTGATTCGTCTCCTTCTGCTGTTGCTTCTCGGCCTCCTCCTTCATGACAACGGAGAGGTCCTCGAAGGTCTGCGCCAAGAGTCCCATGATGGCCTTGGCCACCGGGTCCGTCAGGGGCCCGTCTTGTCCCTCGGGAGAGTCGTAGTCATCGCTAGCCATATCTTGTTCATCCTTCTCCGGCACTAGCACCAAGAGGCGGTCCATCAGGATGTCCGCCAGGTTGGTCAGATGGTTGTACTTGAGGGCGTAGACGACGTTGTCGGCGTGTCCTGCGCAGGCCAGGCGCCAGGTGCGGCAGCAGGTCACGATGCTCTTCATGGGGATGCAGCAGCTCGACTTCTGATCCTGCAGCAGGTGGAAGACTCGCGCCAGGGTGTTGAACCCATTCAGGGCGAAGAAGGACACCCTGAAAAAGGAAAAAGATAGAGCACAGTGATTTTTTTGCTTGGTTAGGAATTATTTAAGCGACTCTTACTTGTCCTGAGCCTGGTTCTTCTCGAAGGCCCTGCAAATCTCCCCCATGGCCCTCTCCAGCGAGGCGACGGCGTTGTTTGGCCACGCTCCCCTCCCCTGCGATCCGAACACCTTCTCGATCTCCTTGAGCGCCTTCCCGATCTTAGCCCGGTTCGGGCTGTCGAACTTGGCCGGCATCACCAGCCGCTCCCGCTCGTATTCTGCCGCCCGCGCCGCCATCCTGTTCCGCACCTTCTTGGCCCTCCTCTTCATGGCCCTGTTCCTCTCCCTGGCCTCCGCGCTCCCCTTGGCCGCCTGAGCGTCGTCCTCCTTCATGTCCACCACGTGGAGCAGGTTGCACGACCGGAGCTCCTCGCCAGACAGCTTCCTGCCCCCGTTTGCCTGTGCCACCCTCTCGCGGTGGCGCCGCCCCTTGAGATGTGACTGGAGCTGTACCTCGTTTGCGATGAGGGCGTCGCACAGGTCGCACTTCTTCTTGGGCTGATAGGCGCGCAGCTTGGGCACGTCGTTGTTGGCATCCTTCCCCGTCCCTCCCTCCCCGTCCTCCGATCCCTCCGCCGCCGAGCACCTCAGCACCGACAGCTCGAAGGCCTTGTGCCGGATCCTCTCCAGCTTCTCCCGGTGCCTCTTGGCGGCGTCCTCCTGCTTCTGCTGGATCTTCTCCTGCAGCTCCGTCTTGAGGTCTTCCTCGGCGGCGCGCACGCTGGACAGCTTCTCCTCCCTGTCCCTGGCCTTCTCCCTTGCTGCCTCCTCCCTCTCCTTCCTGGCCTGCTCCTGCTCCTCCTGGATCCTCTCCTCCCTCGTCCTTATCCTCTCTCTGAGCGCATTCATGCTCTGCAGTCTCTTCTCCTCCATCTGCCTCCTCCTCTCCTCGGCCCTGGCCTCTTTGGCCGACCGCTCCTCCACCTTCCTGGCCCGCTCCTCCGCCAGCTCCGCCAGCCTCTCCCCATGCCTCTCGTCCGCCGTCTGGTTGTGCGCCAGCATGTCGATCCGGGAGTTCTGCGCCTGCAGCTCGTTGATGAAGGCGATCTCCTTGAGCTTGGCCTCCTCCATGTGGGCCTTCCTCCGGATCTCCTCTATGTGCTGCTGCCGCTTTTCCTCCGCCCGACGCATCTTGTCCTTCAGCAGCTCCTTCTGGTCCATCATCAGTTGCTCCTTCTGGGCGATGACCTCCTCGATCTTGGCGTTGAGGGCGCTCAGCTTGGCGGCCTTGCGGTCCTGGAACTTCTCCCTCCTCATTCTGGCCTGGTTCTGCTTCTCCTGGTGCTCCCTGAAGGCCTCGTGCGGTTCCTTCTTCCTGGCAGGGCTGGAGAGCTTCTCGTGCAGCTGGATGGCCCTGCCCGGGTAGCGGGACTCTCCGCCGCCGCCGCCCGCCGCGCGGAGCTGCTCCTCAAGGTCGATCTCGTCGGCCCACGACAGAGGGATGGCAGAGGCGGCGGCCGACGCCGCGGACGGGCCATCCTGCAGCAAGATGTCTAATTTCAGAGGGGTGGTCATAGTTCCCGCCGCCACTGTGGCTGCCGCCGACATGGAGGTGCAGCTGTTTGTCATCGATGCCCCGTCGTCTCCCCCTCCGCTGACGATGGACTGCAGGTCGCTCTCCTCCCCAGCGCTGGGATCGCCGTCCGTCTCGGACATCTCCTGCTTCTCCGTCTCCCTGATCTCCCTGGCCAGCTTCTCCTCCTCCTCCTCTGCGCGGGCGATGGCCACCTCGTTCTCGGCGATGGCAGAGTCGGTGGCGTCGTCAGAGGCCTCGTCAGAGCCAGAGATGTTGTCCTCGTCGTCGGCGTCGTCGTTCGCCTCCTTGGACTCCGCTTCGAGTCTCCTGGCCTCCTGCTCAGCGGCGGCGCGGCGCCGGTTGATGGTTGCCTTGCTCAGCTTGCCGGTGGCCCCGCTCAGATTGCTGGTAGCGGACGAGGACGGAGTGGAGGCTGTCGCCTTTTTGGCTGTCGTCTTGGCCGCTGTCGAAGAAGAGGACACCCTTCCTCCTGGCCTCACGGTTGTTCTTTGCTTTCCAGATCCTGCGCCGGTGATGCTAGTAGCCTTGGCTCCCGCCAGCTTCTTCTTAAAGCTTTTGTCGCTGAGGCTCTCAGAGGAGCTTCTGGTCTCTCCTGCCGCTTCCTGCACCCGGTCGAGGTGGCCGGACTTCTTGTCCTTCCCCTCCTCCGACTTGTGCAGTAACTTCCTGCCCGACAGCTCCTCCTTCGAAGAGGCCTTGGCAGGCGCGGTGGACTTCTGCCCGGCGGACTCCTCTCCTCCCGTCAGAGCCTCCTCCTCCAGAAGGGCCAGTGCGGGCAGGGACGTGGCTGAAGAGGGCACGTTGAACCTCGCCTTGGCATTGTAGCTGCTCCTCAGATTGGAGTCTAAGCTGTCCCTCTTCCTTAAAGCTGGTTTCTGAGATCCTCCTGCTCCTCCTGCGCTGCCTCTCACGCTGCTACGGGCTGACTGCGGCGCCGAGGAAGGACCTAGCGAACCCCCCGGCGTCTTCCTTCTCCCTGAGAAGTCCCTATTGAACGGTGAGAGCCTGGACCTCTTCCTGGATCTCACTGCCTCCCACTCGCCGTCGCCCTCGTCCCTGTCGGCATCCTCGGCGTCCGTGACGGAGGAGGACTTCTTGGTAGATGCAGCCGCTGCTGATGTGGCCGCGTCTGAGGTGCCGGAAGTCGGCCTGGCACCTGCCGCCGAGGCCGAGGCTACATTCTCCACCGACCTCGGTGCCCTGAGTCCCTTGACTGTGTCGGCCCAGCTCCTCGTTGACCCCACAGAGCTGACGGAGGAGGTGGACCCGAACGGGGGCATCGAAGACGCCGACGTTGAGGTGGCCACAGGGGTGGCGGTCGCTCGTGAAGTAGTTGCTTCGTTGCTTGCAGAGGAGGACGATACTCTTGTGGATCCCGCAGAGGAAGTCTTTGCCAGCGGCTGCTTTGCAGGTAACGTTCCCGCCTTGGACGAGGTTCTGTTGCTGGTCGTCCTTGAAATGTTGGCGGTCGTGGCAGCTCTGGCCAGCGGAGTCCTCCCTGTGGTAGAGGACGAGGAGGTCGAGGAGGTCGACTGCGACGATGATGCCAGACTCTGCCGAGCCACGAGCGAAACCCTCTGCGGCTTGCTGGACTTGTCCTGGTCTTTGCCAGACCCGGCGGCTCCTCTTCTCAGGTCGGGGCTTGACAGCGATGACTGTTTTCCCGAGGAAGTTGCCGTCGTCGTCGACGCCGTGCGTGCAACAGCAGCTGCCGTAGTCTTGCCGGCAACTCCGGTGGCCTTGCCTACCGCCGGACTGGGGCTGCTACTCGGTCTGGAGGCGATCCCTCTGGCTACGACCGCTGCCGCCGAGGTGGTGGCGGACTGGGCCCGGGAGCACCCGATCTGGACGTTGACTCCGGTGGACTTGGCCGCTCCAGTCTGGCTACCTGAGGAAGATTGCTTGGCTGTTTGATTCTGCTGGTTGCCAGTCTTCGTTTGCGGTTGACCAGTATTTGAGCTTGAAGATTTTGACACAGGCTTCTTGGAGTTGGACGCAGGCTTTTCGTCAGGCTCCGCCGTTTCCTTCTTGGAAGAACTTGCTCCGGCAGCACTTGCTGACTTCGAAGTAGACTCCTTGCTCGTCTCAACCTTCTTCTCCACTTTCGAGGTCTTGACTGCAACCGTTGTGCTTCCTTTGACCACCGGAGCTTCGTTTTCTTTCTCGTCGGCCTTGCTGGACTTCGCCTTATCGGAACTTTCCTTGCTGGATACCTCCTCCTTGACCTTCGAATTTTTATGGGCTGGAAAGTCCGGTTCTTTCTTCTCCTCCGCCTTGGCCTTAGCAGTGGCCTTCTCAACAGACGCAGACTTCTCCTCCACCTTTTGAAGAGAGGGTTCCTTTTTCACCTGCAGCTTCTCCTCGAAGTTGAGCGCCCTCCTGGCCGGAGAGGCCATCAGCAGTCTCTGCTGCTGCTGCGCGGCCGCGGCCGGCTGCTGCCCGGTCAACTTGTGCCCGCCGGGCGAGGTCCTCCTGACCTCCCAGGCCAGCGAGGTCGGACGCTTGAGCGGAGGGGTGTTCTCGTACTCGTACTTGAGCCTAAACCAATCCACCAGGTTCTTGAAGTCCCGCACGTAGTTCTCCAGGACTAGTACGACCTCCTTGGCGGCGGGGGCGCTGTCGTCGGCCTCGCACGTGTTGTAGATGTCGTCGACGGCGCGACGGAGGTTCTCGAAAAGGAAGGCCCAGTATCTCGCCTGCAGGTCGCCCTTCTTGTCCCGGCCGACGGAGGCGGAGCGAACCCGGCGGGAGGAGGACTTTCCTCCGCTCTGCGGGGTGGCGCCCGGGCGGGAAGGGGGTCCACCTACGCGGCGGGTGCGGGAGGAGCCGGAGGCCGCCGTGGTAGTGGCCGAAGAGGGCACGGGCGCCGTGGGGTCCCTGGGAGAGGGCTGTCCGGATGATCCCGGCCTCCTGGGCGCCTTGAACGACCCCGCCTCCGCGGCCGCGGCACCGGAGGACGCCTCCAGAGGGACGTTGAGTAGGATGGTCTTGGCGTTTTCGTCCTGCACCAACTGGTGCACGTGCTCGTGCGGGGAGGGGGTGTTCTTGGCCCCCGCCAAAGAGGAAGAAGAGGACTTGGAGGCCATGGTGAAGATGGCTTGGCCAGGCGGGGAATCACTCCGGCATGACTGGCACCTGGAAGCAAGGGCGATCATGGGAGCATTAAGGGGAGCAATGGAGGGGAACAAAGAGAGACGGAACTTACAATCGCCTCGATTGTCGCACCTCCTCTTTGGCGAGGAATTAAATCAATGCTTGAAAGAGGGGCTGTCCAGATCTTCCCAGGGGAGCCCAAACAAGGGGCTGGAGTGGAAAGTCCTCCTTTGGAAAGTCCCCTTGGAAGGAGTCTTTGTCACTTTGGAAGTGGGGAAAGAAGGCAGAGGAAAGGCAACAACAGCTGTCTCCTTTCTTCTTTCTCTTCTTTTCCTTTTTGGGCAACATTTTTTTCGCGGCCTGGAAAAGAGGAAAAGAGAAGAGAGGAGCGCAACAATACAGGGAAGAGATTGGGTGAGCAATTAAGGGAAAAGCGCAGCCGGGAAAGGACTCCAGAAAGAATTAACATGACAAGAAATTATCTGTACTACACAAGAAATATGCCATTTATATTTGCAAGAAATAGAAAATCAATAGTGTACAGCACGCTCTGAATCACGTCCAATGACTCATCGTAAGAACGATTGCAAAATTTGTTTTAGAGTCAGACTACGATGAATACGTACCATGGTATATTTCATTTGACATCCTTTAAATAACTAGCCATCCACGTCATTAAAATACTGTCGTACATCCATCACACACTATGGTTTTAAGCGTCATCGCCGCGAGTCTGAAAAACAGTCTCGATCTTGTCCAGGAACCCGCTCTGACTAACAATTTCTTCTTCTTGCTGCTTGGCCTCTCCTTCGGCATGATCCCCTTGGTCGTCGTGGTCTTCCTCCTCCTCGCTCTCCTCCACCCACTCAAAGTCCGTCTCCCTTGGGCTGGAGAGGGATCCCCGCACCACCAGCCTCTTCCTCGGGGTGGAGAGCGACGGGCCCTCCTCGTGCTCCTTCAGGATCCTCTCGATGGTTGAATTATGGGCCTCTCGCCGCTCTGCATCCTCCTTATCCACCTCCTTCTCCGAGCTTGATTCGACTCTCTCAATGGTGGAATTTCGAGCTTCTTGTTGATCCACCGCTTGATCTTCCTGAGGTACTTCCTGAGGTTGTGCGCCCCGCTTCTTTTCCACCACTTTCTTTTCCGCCTGCTTCGCCGCTTCTTCTTCCAACTTTGGCACTTCTTCCAGACGAGCCTCCGAGTCTTTGCCGTCCTTCTCCTCTTCCATCATCAGCCTTGGCATCTTGTTCTCCTCTTCCTCGTGGTCCTTCGCCCTGTCCGCATCGTCGAAGGCCAATAGTGCCCTCCTCTGCTCCTGGATGACTCGCTGGAGCGACTCCAGCTCAGACCGAAGGTCCTCCACGCTTGAAACAGGGGGAGGAGGAGGGTGGACAGGCCTTGGAGGAGTGGCTCGATGCCTTGGCGTGGGCTCGAAGGCCCCGAGGAATAGCGGCAGCCGCAGCCGGTATCCGCACCCCATCATGAGGGCGAGGAAGAGCAGGGCGGAGACGACGGCCAGGACGGGCGCGGCGGACAGCCAGGACTGCTCCGCCAGCACGTTAGAGAAGAACTCCCCGAGGTGGGTACCGAGGTGTCCAAGCGGGGATAGGACGAACTGCGCGACGGTGTCGGCGACGGCGGCGCTGGGGGAGACCTCCCAGTGCGGGTCCACCATCAGGGCCTCGTGGTACTCTGCGCACCGGTCGCCGGAGGGACCCAGCACCCGGTTGTAGAGTCTGTGCGCCCAGGTCATCCTGTCAGGGTGGCACTCGGGAGGGGCATCCTGCATAAGAGTAGCGTGCTTGTTGCTGAGGGCGCGCTTGTACATCAGGTTCCACTGCCAGAAGGAGGAGAGCGCCAGCAGCAGGAGCAGGACTGTCCACAGTGAGGCGCCGCGGAGGAGCATGGCGGCCGCAGAGACGGCCAGCAGGGTCACCAGGATTCGGAAGAAGTCCTCGGACTGGAAGGAGAGCTGGGCAAAGAAGCCGGAGCTGGAGAAGCTTGCTTCTGCCTCCGCCCTCCCCTCCTTGAACGGCGCCACCCTCTTGAACATGCCCGTCATGGCGCTGTCCACGCTGGACAGCTTGGGGATTCCCTTTTTCCTGGCCTTCCTGTCTGGATTGGCGAATCTTGCGATGGTGGCTGCCTCGTACGGGGTGAGGCGGAGCTCGGCCAGGAAGTGGAGATCGTCCTCGGAGGACTCGGAAGGAGACAGGTCCAGCTGGCGGACGAGGAAGCGGGAGTATCTGAGGGGAGGAATTAGCAGAGCAATAATGACACATTGAACCGAAGAAGGAAAAATCCGTCTACCTCTTGAGGAAGAATAGCGCGGCATCCGCGTCCGACTCGCTCTCCCCCTCTCCGTCCTCGTCCTCCCTCTGGCAAGGAGGACACCCTTCTCCCTCGTCCTCCTCCTGCTCCTTCCTCCACCTCCGGAACTCCTCTCCCTGTTGCTTCAGCCTCTTCCTGCACTCCTCCAGCTCCCTGACGGTGTCCCCGCACTTTGAGACCTCCGCCAGCTTCGCCCCCATGGAGGCGGCGAACGTCCTGGCGTCCACCTCCTCCACCTTGACTCCGTCCTCTTCCTTGCTTGACTTCTTGCTGGCCGCCTTGAGCATCTGCGAGGGCGCCATTGGCCTGGCCGCGCCCATGTCGTGCGGGTCCACCCACCCGCTCTTGTCCACCGGGGAGTCCAGGCTGGACGAGGAAGACGAAGATAAGGAAGACAGCAGGGCCAACAGGATGGCCGACCAAAGGCGCATCTTGGCGGGAGATGGGGACAAGAGTCCCTGTGATGTGCGTCCTTGTCCTAGACGTGGTTGACGCTGAGGGAAGACTTCCCCCTGATCCTGACGCCCGCCCTAGCCCTAGGATCTTCCGATCTTGACCGTTGAGGCGTTGACGTTTTTCGTTTCTTCTCCTTCTTCGGTTCTTCCTGCCTGAGTGCCTGTTCTCTCCTCTCCTTTTCTGCGCCTCTTTTTTCTGTTTTTGTTCCCCCGCAAAATTCCTTTTGTGACTCTCTCAACTTTCCTTTGGGGCGAGAGCGCCCAAGGGAGGGAAGGAATCTCACAAAGTATCGATAAAAAACTTTAGAGAGGGGAAGCAAGAGTAGTGATGGTTCCAACTGGACTTGTCGTGCACTACACTTTGTTCAGCACTCGATAACACTTAATAAATGCAAAAAGGTTGACGATAGCAAAATCGCAGGTATGGATTTTTGTTAGTAAGACTTACATTGTCATGCTATCAATTCACCTCATGTATAATTTACGATTTTGTGTTCCCCAAAAATAAGTCTGGGCGAATCAGGTCTTTTTTCATGCTTTCTTTTCTTGCCCTTAACTTTGTCATCCTTGTTATCACGAAATACCACCGTGAAACTCTTTCTCCGACATACACATCTCAGACTTCCAAGCAACAGTATCAGGAGAAAAGTAGGCAGTAGCTTCGTTCTCCCTCTTTTTAACGGCTGCCGTGAGTACGTGATCGTTGGAACTCCTACCTGGAAATATTTCTAGATAGGATATCGGGAAGCGTACGTACCGTATTTTGGAGATCCCGTGAGACAGGCTTTTCCCCAGAAAAGAATTTAATTTACAGTTTACCTACGATACCCCGTGTAGAAGAAATTTTAACCAAGGATAATAATAGCACGAAGGACTGTGTGCTCCCAGGAACAAAAAAAACTTCGCCATCAAAGTAACATCGACTCGCTCACGTATCTACTGGACGAAAGTGAGGGACTAAACAGCTCACTAAGAGTCAGTGTTGGGCGAATGTACTTTACAAGAAAGTTGGATATTCCATTATTAAGAAATTGTGTTTGCGCCCTCTTTCGCATTCAACCTGCTAATTACTATTGATTCAGCAGACGAATTGCAAATTCGTCTTGTCAAGGAGGTGTCACTGGCAAATTTACTGTGCATCATCAGGCGTC
>JAAUYJ010058414.1_pt1 | contig 10876 bp, 16 predicted proteins | sample 7278031 | NCBI WGS metagenome assembly JAAUYJ01 (sample SAMN14350222, study PRJNA611818) | marine sediment metagenome | isolation source: surface marine sediment (1.8m) | place: French Polynesia: Moorea | collected 2018-08 | reverse complement strand
CTGTCGAAGAGGCTGGGGTTTTTGCTGGAGAAGAAGGAGAGGAGGAGAAGATATGGAGAAGATTCTTTGGTGCCAGATGAGTGAGCTCTCAAAAAAGAAATATTTATTGCTGTAAACAAAGAAGAGAGCAGAATAAAAAGAATCTCTGAACTGTAAACATGTCTGTCTTTTAACTTAGCTAGATTCTCTCTTTTTATTGCTGAGAGCTGGCCTTGGAGGCAGCCTTTTCCCCATCTGAGTCCTGAGGACCTCTTTTAAAGGCCTGCCAGAGGGCGGCCTTGACACTGTCGGCGGAGGAGATCGAGTTCTATCCTCAGGTCCTCACGCTGGTGGAGCGCCGAAGCGAGGTGGGGCTCTACGACCTCGGAAGGGCGGTGGCGGACACCGGAGGGTCGATCGGGCTCTTCCTCGGGATCTCCTGCTTCGCCGTCGGGAAGGTCATAGGGGCGTGGTGGGGGAAGGAAAGGAGGGATCGAAGCATGGGTGGGTGGTGGTAGGAAGCGTTTCGGAAGCAGACAGCATCGAGTACGTACTGTACAAAGCAAACAAGTGGGCTATGACGGTGTTGTTGAATAACAATTGGTTGTCCAATTACTAAAAGCGAGGCTCTCGTTTTTGCAAGAGTGTAGTACGTGGTTAAAATAAAAGGGAAACACAATGGCGAGGAACACGAAAAGTGTTATTAAAATGTCATCAGTCAACGTAAAAGCACGAAGAGAGAAAAAAAAAGCAGCTCATCGATTCTTGCCGTGTTTGCAAATGAGGCGCGCCTTCGCCGTTCCAATCGGGGTGTCATTAAATGCATTGGAAGAGGAGGAGACAGAGGAGGACTAATCCGGCGCAGTACCACGATGGGTTCCGCCAGCAAGGCCTCGGCCCCTAAAATGTGGAAGGGGATCCTCGTCGCCGTCCTCATAACCTTCTTCCTCCTGCAGGTCTGGGAGAGCCTGCTCAAGTTCGTCAAGAGACAGGTGCAAAGAGAGCGAAACTATATGTGAAACCAACTTTTTTTGACAATTTGATTTCTGATTTCCTAGACAACCATCGTGACGACGACGGAGAACGCCGATTCTGTTCCGCTGCCCTCGATGAGCCTCTGCCCCGGCTTCAGGGTGCCCGACAGGGACTACTACGAGCAGTACGAGGACCTGCACGAGTTCCTCGAGTCGGACCCTGACATCACGGAGGGGGACCTCCTCTCATGGTGGCACAACGAGACCTACGAAATCCAGGATATCGTCACCGGCGTCAGACCGGACTACGTCAGGATGAGGAACCTTACTCCAATCACCGGAGCGGGGCCGTACGACCACATCCGGATGAACATATCGGAGATGTCGACCAACTACGGCAAGTGCTACACCTTCCACTTCGGAAGACCGTTGGGAGAGGGGGACTTTTACGCAATCCACTTTGACTTGACGCGCCACGACTCCATCCTGGTTTACCTGCACGAGGAGGGCAACGAGGTGGGGCTCAACTGGAGCTTCTGGCCAATCTCGCCGTCGTCGCTGGCGGTAAGGAGGGGCCAGCAGCACACGGTGCTCTGCCGTCGGGGCACTATGGCCAAGAGGGTGCACGATGTGGTCCCTTGCGAAGACAAGGAGGGGCACAGCTACCCGGGGTGCATCACCCAGTGGGCGAGGAAGAGGTACAAGAGCCTGTTCACGAACGGAACAGGTAAGATTGCTCACATTCCTTCATTAACTTTTTGAAACAAAATGTTTCCTCCAACAGTTGGCTGCTGGTATCCAGCCGGGAGGTACTTGGCGGAGGGATCGGACTTTCCTCCGTGCTCCACCAAGGCCGAGGAGGACTATGCCCGCGACCGGTCCTACCTCCGCATCATGCAGTTCCTGCCTCGCCAGGAGGAGCACCTTTGCCCGCGCCGCTGCCGGGAGAACACCATGGAGGTGGAGCCACTGCACGAGCCGGCCTCCCCTCGCATCGCCCCGCACGAGGCCAGGCTATACCTATATGCCTCCACCAAGCTGGAGCACAGGGAGGAGATACTCATGCATGACTTCAACAGCATCGTCTCCGCCATCGGCGGCTCGCTAGGGCTCTTCCTCGGCTTCTCCTGCCTTTCCATGTGCTCCTTCCTCGGGAGGGCGGCGACGAGGTTCTGGGAAGGGCTGGAGGAGGAGCGGCGACGGAAGACTCTAAATAAGACCACTGATGGCAAAGCAGATGATGCATGATTCAAAAGTGGCCTTCCCTGCTAGTTCTTTTCCTACGCACGCAATTGACAAACTCTTTATAAAATTACGTGAGAGGATCGATACACAAGAAGCCCTGGGAATTAAACGCGACCAAGCAAAGCGCACAACAAAAGAAAGCTGTCCCACAATGAAGGACACAAAATAATTTCTAACGAGCCTCGAACTCCACACGTACATGCACGGAGAGAAAAAACCATACAGACAGTTCGGCGAAGAATTTCCACCCGATCAATAAACCGTTTACCACATTGGTGTTTTTTGTGTAAACGGCCGGACAAACTCCAACATTCATTGCTTGAACAGACCAATCCATCATGCAGCTAAGCACCGCGCTGCAGATCCTGGTGGTCCTTGTCCTGCTGGCCTGCTTCCTGCTGCAGGTGTGGGACGCCACGCTCAAGTTCTTCGCCGGGCAGACCACCCTGGCGGCCACCACCGAGAGGCTCGTCAATGGAGACCTCCTCCCCGCCGTCAGCCTGTGCCCGGGGTTCAGGGACGAGGAAAGGGACTACTTCGAGCAGTACGGAGACCTCCACGAGATCCTGGAGGGATCGCCAGGCAAGAAACCAGTCACAGTAAAGCACCAGCATATCTGATGGAACACATCATTGCTGTGAAAAAATACGTAACAGAAAAAACGGATAACACTCATTTTTTTTGTTGCAGACGTTTCCGACGAGGAGATTCTCTCGTGGTGGGACAACGAGACCTACAACGTTGGAGACATCCTCACGACCATCCTGGCCCCCGGCCCCTTCGAGGGGCGGCCGAGGGTGGCCGTCAACGGCACAGGGCTATACCCGGAGGTGGAGGTGGCAGTGCACGAGGTCTCCACCGCCTACGGGAGGTGCTACACCCTGTATTTTGACAGGCTTATGAGGACGGACGACGAGTACTACGAGCTAGTCTTCAACATGAGCAGGCACGGAAAGATACGGCTGTACCTGCACGAGAGGCACAACGAGGTGAAACATATTGTAGGTATTCTTGTGCGGTACGGTAAAACGAATGTGTTGTGTTCCCCAAGGTCGGCCTGCACGACAGCTTCTGGCCGGTGCTTCCCGTGACTGCCACCGTGGAAAGAGGCGAGCAGTACACCCTGCTCGTCAGCAAGGTGACCAAGAAGACTAGGGCTTCCGATTCCGTCGTCCCCTGTGTCAGCGAGGAGGTGGAAGGGGAGTACAGCTACACAAAGTGCGTGTCGGAATGGGCCAGGAAGGCGTACAGGGGATTGTTTAAAAGCAACGGAACGGGTGCGCAACAAATCCAAATGAATGAGCTTTCAGTCGATTCCTAAGTAGAAAGTCTACTTTCGTAGCTTGCTGGTACCCGTCTGGCCAATACCTAGCAGAGGGCTCTGGCTTCCCTCCGTGTCGCAATGGCGAGGACGAGGTGTATGCCCGCGACCGGGCCTTCTACAACGTGGTGGAACACCTCTCCAACCAGACTGCTAACGGCTGTGCCATGCCCTGTAAGAAGACAACATACGAGGTCAGGATCAAGGAGGAGCCGCCCTCCCTCCTCGTCGCTGCTAACGGGGCGCAGGTTTACCTGCAAGCCTCCATGCAGGTGGAGCACAGGGAGGAGGTCCTGCTCTATGACTTCAACAACATCGTCTCTGCCCTGGGCGGCTCACTAGGGCTCTTCCTCGGATTCTCCTGCCTGTCCCTGTTCACTTACACCGGACGGATGGCGAAAAAGATGTACTTCAAGGACAGAGTAGAGCTGGTGGACTTGAAATAAACGGAAAAAAGAAAAAAAGTCACTCACCTCCTGTCCCGAGGTGATGCTCTTGATCCTTAGCTCCTTGACGTCCCTCTCCAGCCTCTGCACGGCCAGCTTCTGTGCCTCCAGGATGCGGTGGTTGGTCACCAGGGCACGGTAGACGGCCTCGCGGGTCGGGACCTCGATGCGGCGACGGCTGCCTCCGAAGCCGTGTCCCTTGGTCTCCCTGAGGTGCTCCCTCCACTCCAGGTCCAGCTTGTGGTTGGCCTCGTTGATCTGCTGGTCCAGGAAGAGGAACCTGGACTGCACCGAAGACAGCTTCTTCTGACTCAGAGGGTCCAGCCCGCGGCTCTTGAGCAGCCGCTGGTAGCGAGGGTCCTTGTTGCGAGCCTCCCTCGAGCGGGCCTCCTCCGCCCACTCGAAGCACTCCAGGGTGCCGTTCTGAAGCTGGTGGATCTCGCGGTTCTGCATAAAAATTTGAATTTAATTTTCGAAACATAATTATTACCTTGTGTCAAACGGCAAAATTGAAAAGTCAATCAACAACACTCACTTGAGACAGCGTGATCTCCCTGAGGTCGCTGCAGAACCTGCCCATGTCTTCGGAAGCTCCCTTGAGCGCCGCCTTCTCTTCTTGCGTGCCCACGTGGACCTTGAGCTGTGATGCCTTCTCCTTGAACCTGGCCAGCTCAGCGGCGAAGGCAGACATCTCCTGCTGCATGGCGGAGCGGTAGCGAGACTCAAGCTCTTCCCCGCCGCCGGTCGAAGCGGGGGGCTTGCTCTTGGGCTTGGCAGGCTCGGGCACGACGGCAGTCTTCGGCGCCTCCTCCTTCTTGGGCGTCTGGCCAAAGTTGAGGGTTTGCTTGACCGAAGATGCTGCAGGAGTTGCTGCAGGAGTTGCTGCAGGAGTTGCTGCGGGGGCTATGGCGGCGGCGGCGGCGGCGGCGGGTGGAACCACGGCGCTCCCTCCAAACACACCCGGCGGAGGGGGTTTGATCGCAGGCTGGTTGAAGGAGCTGGTTGGAGCTGGTGTTGCCTGGGGCGGCGACGGCCTGACCGGTGTGGAGGCGGCGCCAAAGTTGGCGAAGGAAGGGGTGGCAGAGGGGAGGGACGTCAGCGAGGACACTGGCTTGGGGGCGACCTGGAAAAAATGGACATTGGACCAAACTTGACGAGGAAAATGCCTCCAAAAAGGCTACTCAGTAGTCAGTAATACTCAGTATTCAACCCATCTGCAAGACTGCTTTTGTACGAACTCAAAAAAAACGTACGGCAGTACGTACAAAATTAGAGCAACTACTCTCGGCTCGCTAATTCTGCGTAAAAGCACTCGGCTCAACTAGCGGATTTAAATCCGTTCCACTTTCCACCTACCTGTCCAAACTGTGGTAGCGCCGCCGCCGCCGCCGCCGCCGCCGCCGCCGGAGCTGGGGCTGAGGCCGGAACCGGAGCAGCCTTCTTCGGCATGGCGACCGTCCCTCTCCTCATCCCCTCGGGCGAGAGCGGGGACGGAGGAGCGGTGAGCTGCTCGAGAGGAGGGGGGAGGGAGGGAGAATGGTTTTAAACTTACTGATATTCACGTTGACCTTTCTATTCGTACAACACGTGCCTGCACGATGTTTTGCGCCTGGTTGACCACGTAGAAACCGCAGAGGAGGCCCTCCTCCGATAGCACGAAAGCGATGGGCATTGGAAATGGGTGGAACCTTGGAAAATTATATTTGTACACAATCGTTTCCCCAAATCATTAAAGGCGAAATTTTTTCCTCACCTCCCGTCCTCTATCTCCAGCTTCCTCTGGGAGCATAGCGCCACGGCGAACCCCGTCGGATACCTCTCCTCGTTCTCCGCGTCTAGCGGGACCTCTGCGCGCCCGGAATCGGACAGCAGCCACTGGTGCCACACCAGACGGTCCTTGTCAGCCGAGCCAAGGACGCCGAGCTGCAACGAAATACATAGAACGCGTATTCAGGCGGAGAAAACACACTTCCGGGGAATTACGGCAATCGTCAATTTGCATCTAGGTAGTAGATCCATTTCCTCCCCCTTCTTTGTACCTTTGTACTGTTCCAAAGAAAGACTACCTTCAAGTGCTTGTAGCAAATAGGAGGTCGTATTTTCGAAGCTCACTTCGTACCTTTCAAGTAAGCGAAACCAAAGAGTACCATTCAGACCATTAAATTTTTTTGACGCCCCTGATGGGCAGATGTCTGAGGATCCCAGGACACCCACGTTGGGCCTATCTAGGCGGAGATTTCCGTGGAATTACAGACATCGCCAGTTTGTGGCGCCATTTCCTTTTTTTCTTTTTTAAAATTTACCCAAAGACAGTGGTAAATTGGAAGTCGTATTCTCAGAGGTATCTGCCGTAACGTACCTTTCAAGCAAGACGAGACACAATGAGGTTTTTTCCTCAGAACAGACGAGCAACATCCTTAGGAAGGGGGGAGGGGGTCTCGACGGCCTCTCATCATATAATGGAACTCACAAAAAATGCTAAAACCGCAGGCATACTGTTGTAACTTACAATTTGGTCGGTGGATCTCCAGCCCCCCCCCCTCTCTCTCTCCGATTAGAAACAGTAGCGTCGAGCCAGGTGCCGAGCGAACTCAGAGGACATTCCCATGGATACCCCCAACCACCTCCCAACCACCAAGAGTGCGCCAATTCTGCATCGACATTGCGCCAACTTTTATTAAGAGCAATTTCAACGCAAAACTGTAAAGTGAGCAAGGATTGCGTCGAATTTACGCTTAATATAACTTTCCCCTTTTCTGCGCAAATTAGACGCAAGCGTCGACGTGTGCAGCGAATTTGCGAATTAATTTTTCCGAAAAATTAATTGCATGCGCAAAAAACGGGGGGGGGAATGATTAAGCGTAAGGATTCGAACCTGCGAACTTCCAATTACTGTACACTCAGCCACTACTTACATATTTCACTACTTCATATAGATACATAGATACAAAAACACAGTTTTGGCGCATACGTCGGCGTATACGTCAACGCATGCGCCAAAAAGGCGAGAAAAGGAAAAAATAATGTCACATGTAAAAAAAACTATAATTGCGTCGACGCATGCGTCAAATGTGCAAAAAAATTCAATTAAGTCAATTTGCGAACAGTTTGCGCAGATCTGTGACCCTGAGCCTTAAAAAAATCACCATTTTGCGCCTTTAATAAGGTGTGCCGGCGGTGGGGCACCCAGCTACGCCGACCAAGTTTCCCGTCCTAACAAACACTTCAGTTTTCACTTTTCAGTCCACTGGGGAGTATGGATGAAGGATATGTCTACGTTACTACGTACCTACTGCACAAGTGGTAGTGCGCAAACATCAAAAGAAATGACGGAGGAAGATTCCTGGGCGGTTGTGATGACTGCGGCCAAGCTCCTGTGGACCTTCTTCTGTCTGGGCATCCTCAATATCCTCATGGGAACGGTGGTGGGGCACGTCAGGGCAAAGTCTCCACTACGGGTAAGCCAATGGGACAACCTAGCAACTAACCTGACACTTTCTTCAAATAATTAATGACTGGCAAAAAAATTAAGGAATATCTCAGTACCAGAAACGCCGGAAATGCGCGTAGTCATATTCAGTCATTTAAAAAGCAGAGCTACCCCAACATATTTTCAACAATGCTTCTCAATTTTACTGCAAATTCTTATTGTAGGTGACGCTGGTGGACCTGGTGAACTGCGACCTGGCCTTCTTCTACGGACTGGAGATGTCCGTCCTGTGCGCCATCCACGCCGTCCTGGCCTCTAGCATCCCTGTCCCCGTCCCTGTCGCCAGGATCACCACCCTTGCTCTCGACGTCTCCGCCTTTGCCTTCCTAATGTACCTCTCCGCCGGGGTTATAATTCAGTACGCCTGCCTGCGCCTGGGGAGGGTCTGCCTGTCGGAAGTCGTCTCAGATGAGGACGCACACAGGGCGATTCTTTTGGCAATCACTGCGCTCTCTGTGGCCCTGACTGCTGCCAAATGGGGCCTGGAGGGGAAGAGCTTCTTCTACCTGAAGATGGTGGCGGAAGAAGAGGAGGAAGGAGGAAAAGACGGCAGGTTGCGCCTGCTGCTGGCGGTGGCCGCGGCGTCGGTGGCGGTGAACCTGGTCCTGCGGTCCCTGCTGAAGCTACACAAGAGGGGGATGGAGAGGAGACTTCCCAAGCAAACTGAGCGGCATGAGCAACAACGCCGCTTCCCCCTCGGCTGCTACGCCCTCTCCGCGGCGGTGACGTTAGGCCTGTTCTCCCTGCTGGCGGCCTCGCTTCGCACGCCCGGGGAGGAGGAGGCCAGGTTCGCCCTGATGGGCGTCTGCTGCATCGCCGCCCCCGCGTGGGCCGTCTTCAGGGACGGGAGGATGAGGGAGTACGCGGGGAAGAGGCTGGCGAGGGCAGTCTCAGCATGGAGGTGGAAGGGAGGAGGGGCCAGAGTGGGGCCGGTCAAGACGGCGTGACTTGTCCTCCTCCAAAACAGCGCTAATGTGAGTGTAATCCGATTAATTTTCTAATCTTCAAAGTGGAATACAAATAGATTGTACAGGCAGTATGCAGCCTACGTACATGGTGTACGAATTGTTTCGTAGCCACTAACCACACACGTTCTGCGGTACTGAAAAAAAGGAAACTACTTGAGAAATAATGTTGGTGTTTTTGGATTGTGAAGTATTTTTCACAAACCAGCTCCACTAAGCATCGCTAAAACAACCAGAGTCAGTGTAGCGTGATACTGAAACTGGAGGAAATGCCATGGAAACCAAACGGGCCTGCAACCAACCAGGCTACTCATTGAACTGCAGTGGAGTGAAACCCCAAACATTTCAAACCTTTGTTTTAGAACAGTCTACGTACGTAGTTCGCCATGTTTCCCTTGCTGGCCACCTTTCTGTGGACCTCCCTCTGCCTTTTCCCTCTCACCCTCCACCTCCGCCTGCTCCTGGGCCGCCTCCGCTCCAAGCCCCCCGTCAGGGTCACCCTCATCGACCTCACCGGGTGCGGCGTCGCCAAGTCCTACCACGGCATGGTCACCGCCGTCGCCGTCGCCCACTGGCTCATGGCCCTGGAGTCCCCCGTCCCCGAGGTCATCGCCTTCCCCGCCGCCTTTGCCGTGGACCTCTCCATCTACGCCTTCTTGGCATACCTCTCCGCCGGGGCGGCGCTGCAGTACGCATTCCTGCGCCTGCGCTCCACATACCTGGCAGAGGGCATCTCGGACGAGGCTGCGCACAGGGCCGTCGCCATGGCAGTCTTTTGGACCGCACTCCTGGTGGCCGCCGTCAAGATCATAGTGGGCAACCCTCACATCTTCTATTACGAGATGATAGGGACCAAGACGGAAGGAATCTCCGTATTCGGGCTCTACCTTCAAATGGGCTTCGGAGGCATAAATCTCACCGTCAACCTCGTGCTGAGATTCCTAATCAGGCGCGAGAAGAAGAAGGCCGCGGCGGCCATGGGGATCGGACAAGAGAAGAACCAGAACAACCTCGAGTTCAAGCACTACCTGGCCGCCTGCTGCGGCATGCTGGCCCTACTCCTGACGCTCTGGATCACGAACAAGGTCTTCGGGACCCGCCACAAGATGGTGAGGCTGGTCCTGCTTGGTCCCGTCTGCACACTGGCTCCTGCCTGGTCTTTGTACAGGGACGTGGGCCTCAGGCACTATGTCTACAAGGAGTATCCCATGCTGAAGAGGGTCTACGAGGCTATGAGCGGAAACAAGGTTCAGCCCCAGCAACAAGAAAACCAAAGCTAATTTAGATTTATCCTTGATTTTCCACTTTGTTGTGCCCTGACTGGGCTAGTTGTCAAGATTCGTAAATTGTAAATGTACTTTTGGAGAGACTTTTTCAAATAAACTGAACGTAGCTGAAACATTCGATTTTCCTCACCTCCATTGCGTTGGCCGATGCGCAGAGGACGGCGCCCCAGTCCCCCAGGTTGCACATGGCGAACTGCGGCCCGTTCCTCTCCCCTGTGCTGTAGCACACGTCGTCGTAGTTGGTGAAGGTGGTGGCTCCGGCCTTGGAGCCCTGCACGAGGTAGAGGCCAGGCCTCCCCTCGGGGTCCGAAGTGTCCTCGTACGCCACGGCGAACTGGTAGGTGGACACCCACAGCACGGAGACGGCGGACAGCTTCAATCCGGGCGGGGGCCTGTATGTCTTGGCCTCCTTCAGATCCGGCTTGTACTGCGTCAGAGATCCGTCCTTGCGCCCGGCCACCAGCTGCTTTCCCTTTGGCGACCAACTGACGCACCTGACGCCCTCTGCCGGGGGCAGGGTGGCGCAGTCGGGCTCCTTCGAGGGGTCATCCGTGCTGAGCATGTACAGGGCGAGGGACCCGTCTGAGTAGACGGCGGTGGCCATGGAGGGGAGGACAGGGTTGAAGCACAGCTCGGACAGGGTGACGCCCGGAGGGATGTGGGCTCTAACTTCGGTGAAGGGCTTGGCATCACTGCCTCCGTTGGCAAAGGCCCTGACGTCGAAGAAGTACAGCCTTGGCTTCCCCTCCACGACGCAGGCGACGCACAGGGTGAGTTCGTCCGCGCCCAGGGCAAGGTGGGTTGGGGCTGAGGGCGTGGAGACGCGGGCACTTTGGCCAAAGTCTGATGACTCCTTCATCCGGGCGTGCTTGTCCACGTCGTCCAGGGTCTCCATGTGCGACACGTCCAGGCAGGCGAAACCGTCGGGGAGGCCTGGAAAGAGGGACGAATGTCGAAGGAACTTGACAAATATGGCAAGAGTAGTTGCTCACCTGCAAAGATCTTTCCGAACTTTGATGACACTGCAAGCCTCTGCCTGGGCGGCCTCTTCCCGCCCGCGGGGACTCCATCCTCGTCGCCCTTGAAGAGCCTGAGGAATCTCATGCGGCGAAACAGGAGATCCTGGTTCTCCTTGGGGTCTGGTGCGGTGCCCACGGTGGCGGGGGGAGG